>Ga0335074_10003856_pt1 | contig 20613 bp, 9 predicted proteins | sample Lox_Sample_23_FD_206715 | JGI IMG/M metagenome (GOLD analysis project Ga0335074, IMG submission 206715) | Soil microbial communities from Loxahatchee National Wildlife Refuge, Florida, United States - Lox_Sample_2.3 | ecosystem: Environmental > Terrestrial > Soil > Wetlands | place: USA: Florida... | reverse complement strand
GCAATTCGGCTATAAGTAACTATTTGTGAGTTACTTATAAGCAAGCATTCCATTTGAAAAAGGTACGTTAGATTAACTCTAAAGTAATAGTACGAATGTGCACCCGGCATGCTTCCGTGATCTCGATCACTTCCAGTGTCGACACCGCTCGAAGAGGCAGGAGCAAATAGAAATGCTGCCCTTCGATTGCGCAGCGCTGCTTGAAGCGTTAGCTTTCGCCGTTTAAGTCGAGGGAGTGGAGATCAGAATGTGGGGAACGGTGAGACAGTCGAGCAGGGCGCTCGACGGCCGTTCAGTGCTGAATACCTAAGAATTTGTGTTTAGGAAGACTAAAGACGAGGCCCTTTGTTCTCTGATCCCCGAAATTGCGAGCAGTCATTTGCCGTCGGAAGTATGAACCTCATGGAATTCAATAGTTAGGAACGGCCAAGAGGTGTCTTAGTTTGTCAAACGCGTCACGCACATCGGTAGCCGATGATTCCACCTTTGGCACGACTACTGACCAATCCTTCCCGGCACGGAAATCATCAACCTCGCGGTCTAAATCGTTTATCGCAGCATCCAGCGCTTTAAGAGCATCTTGCACAGCTCTGTCGATTTGGAGGGTGGACGCGGCGGCCGGCTTCTGGCCACTGTGGCACCCGGCCAGGATGGGAGCGGCTGCAAGGAGAACGGCAAATCTTCGGCGATTCATGCCATCGATTTTATTTCTCTTTGCGCCAGATAAAGGTTTTGCTTGTCAAAAGATTTCGTTTTGGCAGACTTCCAGTCCCGTCGATCCTTTGTAGACCAGGCTTTGACCCTTCTGAGTGGACCCGCTCGAACCTCCAGAAATAGTATCCTGAGGCGCCCGGGCTTGCGAACTTTAGGAAGTTCGACGTGAGCTGAGGTAGTTGGCGGTAGACTGATGCGAAACGGGGATATCAAAATGGACATCCCGGAAGATAAAAACAGGAAATTGCCGGACGTTCTCTCCAGCCTTCGCTTGACGCGGCGCCGCTTCATGGTCGCAAGCGCATGCGCTGCCGGCGGACTGGCCCTCTACGCAGGCGAGATCGAGCGTCATTGGATCGAGATCACGCGTCGCGACGTCTTCCTCCCAGGCCTTCCTCCGCCTTTTGACGGCTTCCGGATAGCACAACTCAGCGACATTCACATGGACGAATACACTGAGCCGTTCTTTCTTCGCGATGCCGTCAACCACGTCAACCGCCTGAATCCCGATGCGGTGTTTCTGACCGGCGATTTTGTGACCCACGAACTTCTGCCAAAGAGATTCTCCATCGGCCCGGCGTGGCATTGCGCCGATCTCCTCAACAATCTCCAGTGCGCCCACCGCTATGCTGTTCTCGGCAACCACGACGTGATCGTTGGCCGGAAACACGTCATAGCGGCGCTCACTTCGAATGGCATTCCTGTGCTTTATAACGCTTATCTGCCCATCGAACGTGAAGGCGGCCGGCTCTGGCTTGCCGGACTCGATGATCCCGTGGAGGGCAAGCCAGATCCTGGCGCCGCCATTCCCGCGTCAATCCGCAATGTGCCCCATGAGCCCATCATCCTTCTCTGCCACGCACCCGACTATGCCGACGATCTAATCAACCGTCCTGAAGGCAAAGCGGTATCACTCATGTTGGCTGGCCACTCCCATGGCGGCCAGATTCGCCTGCCGATCTTTGGCCCCGTGGTTCTTCCCATCCTCGGTCGAAAGTATGTTGAGGGCTGGTTCCGCTTTGGAAATTTGCAACTCTATGTCAATCGCGGCATCGGCACCATCGGAGCGCCTTTCCGGTTCAATTGCCCGCCGGAGATCACCCTGTTCACTCTGCGTCCTGCCTGAGGGTGCAACAATGCCGATCAACGAACGCCCGGTCGCACGCTCCGCCTGACCTGCGTCGACGCCGTTGCTGGATTCCATCTTCCACGCGCAAAGTCGGACTAGTCAGACTGTCTCCTAGCGCGACACCGGTTCTGCAAACGCCGCCCCACCGACAAACTTGCAGGAGGGTTGATAACCGAGCTGGCACCCCTCCATAAATCTCTGTTGCGCGAGCGCTTCGTCCTGCGGAATTCCGGCTGAACCACGGTGATAGAGCATTGCCGCGGCAGCGCAGCTCTCTCCCCAAAGTCCGGCGCAGGCTTTGTCATAGTTTGCCAGGGCTTTCGCCGCATCCACTGGGGCGCCCTGACCGGCGAGGTACATATCCCCAAGTACGCCGCACGCGCGCGTGTAGCCATCGTTACAGGATGCTTCAAACACCTTGAGGGCGTGCGCCTCGTCCTGGGCCACCCCTTTTCCATGATGCAGCACGGTTCCTAAAAAGAAGCAGTTGTAAGCATCCCCATCGTCGCATGACTGCGCCAGCGCTCGATCACCGCTTTCCCTTACAAAATTGATAAATTCCTCACAAGCTCCCGGTTCTCCCAGATCACAGGCCCTTCCCAAACCACGCCCGGCTACCGCCGGGTCGCGGGGTACCACCAATCCAAGATTAGTTACCTTCCCCATCGTGAAGCATGCATCCCCGGCTCCGTCCACGCATTTCGCATTCAACATCCCCACCCATGTGACGCAGGCTTTATGCCGGTGGGCGTCGCAGGCTTGCTCCCAAAACGCAGGGTCGGAACCAGGGTGCGGCGTGCCTACCAATCCGGTGGTCAAAAAGCCGGTCGTCACCATCACCCCAAAGAGTACCGTCCAGATCGACATAAATGCGAAGTTGACCTGCCGCGGCGAACCCGCCCACATGAACCTCGGCGCGCGGAGCTTCTGGAAAAGCGCTGCAGCCGACTGATCCAACGGGTATCCGATCCGGTCCAGCGCCCGCACGCTGAGATTGAGCGGGGGAACGCACAACAGTTTGTCATAGAACCGCGGCGCGCCTATCCATGATAAGAAGCTATAGAGTCCGAAGACACACGCCCCGTACAGCCCTCCAAAAATGATCTTCCCGCTATTACTTCGCGGCGAGGTCACAGGATCCGTGATCAGCAGATGCAGACCAATGAAGACCGAAACCGGAATTCCCGAATCCACAAACTGATACACCCCAGTCGCCTGTGTGTACACCACATTCATCACGAAAAGCATTGCCGCTGCTGACAGCGTAACTAATGTGACCGAGAATAATCCCTGCACGATCAGGCCCAGGACAAAAATCTCCAAATAGATGTTAGGCGGCTGGTGCAATGTCACCGCAATCTGTTCCCCCCAGGTAATGCTGGTGCTGTGTGTCGCGATTAAAATCACCGAGAAAACAAATAGTCCAACTGCGGATGGATTGAAGATATGCACGCTCTTGCCGCCGCGCTTCCAGGTCAGATACTCCTTGCCTATCACTCCGATGGCGAGCATGACGAACTGCAGAAAGAACCAGTCATCGCGAAACCACAGGAACAAATTGGCGCTCAGGACGATGGGAATCGGTCCGAATCCCGAGATCCATTTGTCGCGCCGGGACCAGCAAACGAGCATGTCCAGCGCGTAAACGAAGACAATCTGGGCAAGGATCAAAGGGACGAAATGATAGACCTCACGCCAGTACCATCCCCAGTAGGCGAATATGGCCGAGTGCATCATCAATTGCACGTAATGCGTAGGCTTGGCGACCAATTCCAATGTCAGCGTGCGGCGCGCTGCAATCGCTCGCTGACGTAGAAGCAAGGTGCCGGCCAGCAAACTTACTGCCGCCAGCCCTATTGATAGTTCCAAGGTTCGATTTTCCTGTGCCCTTGGCAACAGGCAAAACATCGCCAACACGCCGGCCAGCAGCACGGGTAGCCAGAGTACCCGGACAGCGTTCCCATTTTTGCGGCTTGTTTTCCTCGGCATTCCTATACTTCTCCGGTCTCAGACAGTCCGTTAAAGCCGACGGACTTACTCACAGAAACTCCTCTATTCACCCACTCGCTGCGCGAGCCGGATGCGTTTTTCGCACATGGGGTTGCGGCCTATGATCCGAGCTGTCTAAGAAATTGCCTGCAGCGCTGTTTTTGCGTCCTTGGCCGTCTGCGAATCGGGTGCAAGTGAAATTGCCCTCTTCAGGTGAATCCTCGCCTTGTCCCATTCCAAAGTCTTGATGTAGATCATTCCGAGGTGATACTGAAACGAGGCACGGTTCGGATTACCCTTGACCGCGCTCTCCAGCAGATCGCGCGCATATCCATAAACACCCTGGCTGTAGTAGGCCCAGCCTAACGTGTCGGCCGTGAAGGACGAGTTCGGCGTGGCTTTTCGAGCTGTTGTTGCAAGCGTCATGGCCTCATCCGCGTTTCCGCCTCTCTCAAGCATCAGACTGGCCAGGTTATTTGCCGCAACAGGCTGCTGCGGCTGAATCTGCAGGGATCTCCTATAGTAGGCTTCTGCTTTGACCTTGTCTCCACGCGACTCCTCCAAGGTTCCCAGGATCGCCAGTGCGCCGGCATCGTTGGGATGAACTTTCGACCATTGCTCCCAGACCGCAACCGCATCGGCTACCTGCCCGTTCCGAGCCTGAAGCTGTGTGTAGAGCATCACCGCTTCAGCGTCATTTGGGTTGATTTGCATTGACTTTCGCGCCGTCGCGATTGCCTGGTCGGGGTGCTTTGTCTCGATCTGCAAATCGGCCAGCATGTCGTACATGCGGCTGTCATTGGGGTTCCTTGCAACCTGCGCGTTCAACAGGTCAACAGCCTTATCGGGACGCTTCTGATTCAGTTGGTAAGCAACCAGCAGGCGCACGGCTTCAATGGAATCGGGATCACGCTGCAGCGCCTGTTCCACCAGCGCGACTGCATCGCCATAACGCTTTTGAGAAAACCTAAGTTTGCCGAGTTGCAGATAAGCCTCAGGGCTCTGCGGGGCAACCTTGATTGCGGTATTCAGGTCGGCCTCCGCCTTGTCCGGCATTTTGGCGCTCATGTCGGTAATGGCGCGCCACACGTAGCCGCCGGGAAACCGCGGCGCCGCGGTGATCGTCTGGTTAGCTACCGCAGTTAACGCGTTCATGTCGCCGTGCCCGATCGCAATGTGCGCCAATTCAATCTCTGCCTCTAACCCGGCGGGATTCAGTTCAGTCGCATGGCGAAAGCTGGTTTCGGCCAGATCGGAATCGCCCTTGGCCAACGCGGCCTTGCCAAGCCAGTATTGAATTGCCGGGTCATTCGGGGATTTCTTCGCCGCATCCAGAAGAGCATTCACAGCGTTATCAGCCTTACCGCCATTCAACAACAAAATTCCATTCATCATCACAACTTCAGGATCACCGCCGTCCCTCTTCATCAACTTGGCGATGACGTTTTGTGCGGACGCGTAGTCCTTCGCTTCGATAAGAAGCCGAACGTAATTCTTTGCGACGGCGTCACTCTTTGGATACTTCGCCGCCAGCCTTGCGAACTCCGCCTTGGCCTTATCAATCTGCCCGGTTCGCGCATAATACTCCGCCAGTATCTGCGCGTCTTGCACATTGTCAGCAAGATCGTCTGATGCTTGGCGGAGAACCTCCTCGGCCTTCGCCTGATCGCCCTGCTTCAGAAAAACCTCAGCCAGGCTCTCTCGTGCAGCCAGACTCTTGGGATCCGCGGCAATGGCGGACAGGCTCGCTTGCTCAGCCTCCGGCCAACGGCTGTTTCGCCCGTAGAAAGTTACAAGTTGCAGCCTGGCGCTCTTCGACTTGGGATCCAGCGCAATAGCTTTCTTGAACTCCCCTTCCACCAAAGATGCCTTCGTTGGATCGCCTTCTTGAAGGAGCGCGAGATTCTGGTGGAACAACGACCTGTTTGGATCAAGTTCCAGAGCGTGTTCAATCTGAATCAGAGCCTGATCCCTCTGCCCTCGCCTGAGCGCAACGGCAGAGAGCAGCGCATAAACGTCAGGGTTGTTCGGCTGAGATGCCATGACGGCTTTGGCCTGCGCCTCCGCTTCGTTGATCTTGCCGCCGGCCAGCAGAAGGTTTCCCAGGTCGATCCTTGCCATATAGTTGGCCGGCTGCAACGTGACGGTGGCTGCGAGTTCACTAATTGCCGCGCCGTACTGGCCCAAGTGCTCGTAGGCTTGCGCCAATTGAAAATGCGCATCGGCGAAGCCCTTATCGATCTTCAACGCATTGGAATACTCGACGATCGCTTCCTTGTAATTGCCAACGGCGCTGTACTTTTCTCCACGTTCGAGGTATTTCTGCTTTCGTACGTTGGGATTGATGTGACAACCGGCCAGGAGGGCGGCCGCTATCAGCAGAATCCCTGCCCACGCAGACCCTCGCATATCGATCTGTTTGCGCTTGACATCGAAGCTCAATCGCGGCGTTTTGAACTGCTCATTCACTGCATCATTCCTTGCTGTATAGCCGGCTTGTTATAGGGATATATTCTATCTCCGTTGCAGGAACACCCGCACGGTTTATCTGACTAAAGGTTCAACTAACTACCCTCAATGTTGCATCGTCCACCCTTAGCCATCCGCACTTGTCCGCCAACAAGAATCCGCTCCGGTCTAGAATGCAAACTTCATTGCGGCCTGCAGCAAGCGCGGAGCATCCGCAGTTGTCACCTGCCCAAAACCACTTGAGTTGTTCACGTCACCGACCACAGAGGTCGGACCGAAGAACTGCGTGTGATTGAACACATTGAAGGCTTCGATGCGGCACTCCACCGCGGTGTGCTCGGTCACTCGCACGCTTTTCCGCATCGCCATATCGAAGTTTTCCAGCCCCGGCCCAAAGAAGTATCGCGGCGCCGTGTTGCCGAGTTGCCCCAGCGGCGGCAAGCTAAAGAGGGATGTATTGAAGTAGGGCTGGCCGTTGCGAGGATTGTGATTCAGCTCCAAATTGCCACGCTGAACCTGTGGCAGGTCTACGCCGAAGGGATTCACACCGTTCGGTTGCGTCCCAAGCAGCGAGTTGTCGCTGCTATTCTGCATCGTGACTGGCAAGCCGGTACTGAGGTGAACGACGCCAGAAACCATCCAGTCCTGCGTCAGGCGGTTATTTGAGTGAATCAGCTCCTCAAATGGCAAATGATAACTGTAGCTTGCAACGAAGTTGTGTTCGACGTCGAAAGCCGATAGCCCGTAGGTCCTGTGATCATCTCCTGGAACCAGCTCATCGGCAATACTCGATGAAATATCCAGCGACTTGCTGTAGGTGTAGCCGGCCAGGAACTCTGCCCGGTGGCTTACGTGCCGTATGCTCACCTCAAGCGCGTTGTAATTGGAGTTCCCAACAGTTCTCTCGAGATCGACTGCGCCGAAATCCGCACCGAACGGACCCCGTACCACAACCGTCTGACCAGCCGCGGTGGTAAAGGTGCCCGTCTCGCCGAATGGCCCGCAGGTCGCGGAGTTCGGGGCAACCTGGCTGGGCTGGCTCACGCTGAGACAAAGTGCTGGATTTCCGGGGTTCGCTTGTACAAGCACCGGAAGATGATGAGCTTCGCTGCCGACATAATTGAAGCTGAGTACCGTGTCAGCGCCAAGTTGCCGCTCGAACGACAAGCTGTACTGCATCGCGTACGGGCTGACATTAGTCGGATCGTACCCTGGCAGCCCTGAGACCGGCAGAAATGGAGCCCAGTTCACGGTCGTGTTCGGATTATTTGGGGAAGCACCGAACGCCGGAAAATTCAGCGGGAACCTCTGCCCCTCATTGAAACCGGTGGCGGCATCTACATAAGGATTGGAGAACAGCGAGGGCACAGGACTGACATAAGTGCTGCCGTAGGGAGGATCTCCGGCCATCACTCCGGCCGTAATTCCTTCAATCGCAGAGAAAAATCGTCCGAATCCGACACGTATGCTCGATTGCCCTGGATTTCCCAACAACCTTCCGAGCAACCCGATGTGATCTCCGGGCGAATACGCGATGCCGAGGCGCGGGGAGAAATTATTCCAACGCGTGGAGGCAAGGGCGCGTGAGACTCCAGGATCTCCCGGGAAAACCAATCCTTCGGGTGCGCCCGGATAAACCAGCGATTGCTCGCCCGCAACCAGCGTTTGAATCTGGTTGAACTTCTCGTAGAACGGCATCTCCACATCCCAGCGGATGCCGTAGTTAAACGTTAAATTCGGGCGCAGCCGCCAACTGTCCTGCAGGAATAGCGAGCCGTACCGGTTGCGCATGTAGAAGGGCTGGGCATTGCCTTGCTCAAACCGGCTCGGAACTCCAATAAGGAAGTCGGCGAAATCTAATCCTGTTTCGGTGCCGAAGAAGGCGAAAAGCCCATTGGATTGAACGTCGGCCGACGCGTTGACTTCGTTATAAAGCCACTCTCCTCCCAGCTTGACCGTGTGAGCTGCGATCACTCGCGAGAAGGTGTCAGAATACTCGAAGGAGTCGTCATACTGGTTCAGCCCCGTTACCGTAGAGCCGATGACGAAGTTATTGAAGATGACGTTCTCGACGCCCTGGATTGCCGGTCTCTGCGGAAGAATCGAAGGCGCTCCGGTGCTGGTCACAAAGCCCTGCGAAACCAGAGTCGTCCCCACCGTGCCTACCGGCGTTCCCAGGATGTTTACATCCCGAAGATAGGACGCCTGCACCTGGTTCACCATGCGTGCTCCGAATGTCGTGGTGTTTGAAAGGCTGAGCAGCTGGGCGCGACCCTCGGTCGCAGCGTCGAATCCAGGCACGTTCGCGCCTCCCTGTTGGATTGGGTAGGGATTATCCAGCGCGTAGTCGTCAATAGAGTAGTAGCCCGAAAGCTTTCCCAGGCGCGTGCCTGCGTCGATGCGAATTGCTCCTTTGTTGTCGCGCAATGTTTCATCTTGCGACGAGGTTGAAAACTCTCCGTCTGGCAGATTGGGTGCGGGGATATATTGAACCAGGTGCTGTGCCGGGCTCGACCACGCAGACTTTGGAATCACGGCGCCGGGAAACACGCAGGCGTTTGAACCCGTGCTGCTGCATCCGGGATTGTAGTAGGGCTCTCCCGGCATCACTGTATAGCCCAGCCTTTGCGTGAGTTGGTTGGCCCAGAAAGCGCCATTCACCGTACCCGCCAATTGGTCGGAGACATCGCTCAGATTTCCCGCCAGATCCTGCGTTGAAGGAACCGGGATCAGTCCGCTGTCTACGCCTTGCGTCAGCTGTGTGCCCTGGTAGTCTCCGAAGAAGAAAAGTTTATTCTTCAGAATTGGGCCGCCTGTAGTGCCGCCATACTGGTTCTGAATGAAAGTGCCGCGGTTTGGCGAGAAGTAGTTCCGGGCATCCAGATCCGTGTTGCGCAGGAACTCGAAGACGTCGCCATGAAACTCATTCGAGCCGGATTTTGTGACGACGCTGATTTGGCCGCCGCTGTAATTACCGTATTCGGCGTCCACATTGCTGGTCAGGATGCGGAACTCTGCGATGGAGTCCAGATTGGGAATAACACCTGTACCCATTGTGAAGGACTCTTCCACCCCGGAGCCGTTCACCGTAAACCCGTTGGCGAATTCACGCTGCCCGTTGATCGAGAGCGAGCCTGGATTCAGATTACCTCCCGGTGAGATGACACTGGCTCCAGCTGCGGTTAGAGATCCCGCAGTGAACGAGGCCACAGGAACAACTCCGGGCTGCAGCGAAAGCAGATCGGTGAAGCTGCGCCCGTTCAATGGAACTGCCGTCGCTTCCGAACCTTCGATGACCTCTCCAAGCTCGGTGTCGACAGTCTCAACCCGAGTAGTGGTCGACGATACGGAGACGCTTTCTGACCTGCCGCCGATCTCCAATGACGCATTGACTTCCAACTCGCCGCTCGCGTCCAACTTCAAATTCGTTTCGTTGTACTGCTTAAAGCCGCGTACCTCAATGCGGATTTCATAGGTCCCTACGGGCAACCCGGCCAAAGAATAAAAGCCTTTCTCGTCGGTCTGCGTGACTTGCTTGAGATTTGTGCTCAGTTCGATGGCGGTCACCTGGGCCCCCGGTACTACCCGGCCTTGAGGGTCGGTTACCGTGCCCGATATTCCGCCTCCCACCACGGCCCAAGCGCGCGCAACCAAAATCCCCAAGATGGCCAGCAGCAGTGCCAACTCCATGCCGCAGCGAATCAGGCTGGAGAAAAACATGGACCTGCGGTATGTAGAGTTCATAACGGCCCCGTTCTGAGTTCCGAATTAGGAAAGCCAGAAATCTCGCGGCACTCCCAATTCAAGCATTTCTCAATCGCTCCTCGCCCTCCCCCACCCCTGGCGCGTGTCAGAAAGCCAGACGCGCTGCAAACTGCAACTGGCGCGATCCTGCCACTGAAGGAAAAGAAATTGTGGAAGAGATTGTGCCAAAAGCTGGATTCGGAGCGCCATTATTCGGGTCAGGCGCATACGCGTTCGGTAGAGAAAAGCTCGGATGATTCAGGAAATTGAATGACTGTGCTTCAAAAGTTAAAGTGGTTCGGTCGTGGAGCGTGAACCGGCGCGAAAGTGAAAGATCCAAGGAACTGTAATCAGGCCCAAGAAGCGAGTTACGGCCCGCATCGCCATACATGTTCGGCGGCGCCGCTTCAAAAGCACAAGGATTGAACCACTGAGCAGCGGTTCGCGTTGGGCCCAGCGGCGCCACGCATGAGGGGTTCGCTGCAACGGTGCCGCTGCGGTAGGGATCGCCGACAAGATTGGGCCGGTCGGACCCTGCCTGCTGACCGGTATTTCCAGTATTGCTGTTGTCGTCTCCGAGAGGCAGCGTTGTGGTGAAAGGCTGGCCGCTCTCCGCCTGCACAATTCCCTGAAACTCCGTGTTCCTGGTCCACAGATTGCCGCGAGGCAAGGCCACGACAAATGCGCCCTCCAGTCGATTTCTCATATCGAAGCTGGATGGCCCATGCTCCGCCGCTATATCGTGGCTATTCTGAGGAAAATTCGGATCTGCTGTGTCGCCGAGAAACGCTGACTGCCCGTCAAGAGAATGAGAGTAAGTGTATGCGCCCCACAGCGAGATTGCCGGAGTGATCTTTCCCGTATAGCGAACTTCCATCGCGTTGAAGTTGGATGATCCTTCCGTTTCGACATAGAAAATTGCACTGTATGCCGGATACGGCCGCCGCGCTTGCAGATTAGCCTGGCTTCCCGTCGGCGAAAGCAGCGGTTGATTCAGATCGCGTACGCGAATTAAATGCGATCCTCCGGAGCCCACGTAGCTCAGCGAAAGCGTGCCACGCCGCCCGATTGCTTCCTCCGCCGAGAGATTCCACTGCTGCATATAGGGCGTAATGATGCTCGGACTCAAGACGCTAAGCGAGGCCGGAGGCGTATAACCCGCACTTGCAGGAAACGGGTTATTCAAGGTGAGCAAGCCCGCGGCCGAAGGGAAGAACACATTCAGTACGAATTGCGGCGGATTGAAGTATGCGCTAGAGCCGATGATAAACATTCCCGCATCGTAGAAATCGCCGTAGCCTGCGCGAAGCACGAACTTCGGCGCCACGTTCCACGCCACTCCGACCCTCGGAGCAAAGTTCTTGTAGTCCGGAGAAATGCCGGAGTCGCTTACACCATTCGTTCCCACCTGTACGATCTGTCCTGTCTGCTCATCCAGCTCGGACATCCCGTTGAATGGATCCGTTGCCGGGCTGTTGAATTCATAACGCCCGCCCAGAGTCACAACCACGTTTTGGCGCACTTTCAGCTCATCCTGAAAGTAAGTGTCATAACTCATCGAGCGAAGGCGAATGGAATTGTTCACCTGCGCCTGAAGTCCGAATGTCGGATATCCAAGCAACAGATCGCCAAGAGGCGATCCGGTGATTGCGCCTGAAAAAGTCAGCGAACCACGCGCCAATTCGTCCAGGTGCCCGTTCAATTGCAATTTGCGGACGTCCGCCCCGAGTTTGAAGGTATTTCGACCGTGCAGAATTGTGAAGTTGTCAGCCGCCTGGTATGTGTTGGTGTGCCGCAGGTTGGGGAAAGCGAAATCATCTCCGACCTGGGAGAATCCTGTAACGGAAATGGTGGGATACCCGTAGTCGCGTGCCGGAACGTTGAGCCAGCTTACCCCCCACAACTGCCCTACGTTCTGATTGTAGTTTTGAGGCAGAAAATCCCGCGAAAAGCGAATGAATCCGAGAAGTGCGGAATTGATCGTATTCGCACCAAAGCTGTGCTGTTCGCGGATCATCGCGTTGTGTGTGTGGTCGGAGTCGTAATCTCCGAATCCAGGCACCGCTCCTGAGGTGCTTACGCCCTCCGGGTAAGGTTGAAAAATATTCACGATCCCCTGCGAATACCGCAACGTCAGTTCGTCGTTCGGTGACAACTGATGGTCGCCGCGGAAGGTGTTTTCCATGCGATCGTCGGGTTCGACCGGCTGGCCCAGATAGTTGTTCACCGAGCCGCTCAGATTCGGTTGCGGATAGAGGTTCAGGATGTCGGCCGAAATCGGAGAGATCGGAATCGCCGCATTGTTCAGAGGCAGCCCCGTCAGCGGATTAATGACTGGGGTTCCAAGAGCGCTTAAATTCCCCATGCGTTCTGCCAAGGTGGGGACCGCAGCCTGCTGGCTCTTCCCTTCGCGCTGCCGGAAAAAATCTGTATTCGCAAAAAAGAAGGTCTTATCCTTGCGCACCGGGCCTCCCGCGGCAGCGCCGAATTGATTGCGAATATAAGGTGCCTTGATGAAACCTGCACCGTCGAAGTAATTGCGGGCGTCGAGAACCTTGTTCCTCAAATACTCATATGCCGTAGCATGGAAGTCGTTAGTTCCCCGCCGCGTAATGATATTGATTTGGCCGGCTGCGCTCCGGCCGTACTCCGCGTCATAACTGCTGGTCACCATCTTGAATTCCTGCACGCTGTCTACAGGAGGCTCAACCACGTAGCCCGAGATATACGGGTCGTTGTTATCCTCGCCGTCAAGCAGGAAGTCGTTGAATTCCTCCCGCCCGCCATTGACCTCCATCGAGTAACCGCCGTTTGATGACAACTGCGAGCCCGCCACCGGGGGAAAAACTCCAGGCGCCAGGAACGCCAGCTGCAGAAAGTCGCGTGAGTTCAGGGGCAGCGAGTCAACGAATTCCTGGTCGACCACCGCACCGACGCTCGACGTCTCGGTCTGCAGAGCACTCACGGGAGCATTCACCACGATGCGCGTGCTTGGCCCCCCCACTTTGAGGTGTAAATCCACGCTCAAGGCCGAATCCACAGGAAGCGAAACGGCCGATTGCGTCAATTCAGCGAACCCGGATGCGCTGGCGCGAATTGAATAGACAGCGGGAGGAAGGCCGATGAACGAATAGAACCCGTCGTTATCGGTAATCGAGGTTCTTTGCAAAGAATGCTGGTTATCGTCAAGCGCGACGCGCGCCTGGCGTATGACTTTGCCTGAGGGGTCAAACACATGTCCTGAAACAGAACTAGAAGTCACCTGCGCCGGGAGAATCCCGGCGCACAGCAACAATAGAAATATCGCGCAATACCTGGCTTTTAATATTATCTCCATGGGATACCTTTTTCACTGGCATTTAATCCGTTCGTTGGTTTGTCAATCGTCTTTCAAAACGCTTTGGGGCGAGGGCTCGATTGAGCCATTGCCCCGCTGGACTTCTTATTCGCCGGATCCATCTCGTTCAGCGGAGCTGGCTTAAACGTCCAGGTTGCACCCACATCAGACAGGTTGCGAGCCTTTGGAAACACCTGAGCCGTACCCGTGAGCATATAGGTCATCCGAACGCGTAGCATTGCGTCAGGCGTCGGCTCGATCAGCGCCTGTGCCATCAATCGCAGGAACTGCGCTGCGTTCAGGTTGATCCCATCGACGTTGATCATCGGTGGAATCGCGTTGTTGGGCATGGGATAACCCGTGTCGTCGTGCAGACCGGCCGTCAAACTGGTGCAGACCTTGGCAATCGAGGCCACGGTCAAATCTCCGATGTTGGGGCCATGTCCCAGCGGCATTCCGAGCGGCCCATAGACCCGGTCTACATGCACAGTCTCGGGGAGCTTGCCGGTGCGGCTCAACTCCGCAAGCGCGTCCGTCATGACCTGAAATCCCTCGGCAAGCGAAAGATAGCGGTCGCCAACCCGGAAATACGGTGGCAGATAAGTAGCGTTTCCCAAATCAGCGAAAGTCTTCTTAAGCGCCGCTTGCAAGTCCCGCGTCGGCAAAGTAAAGCCCAGGCTCGGAGGCGTCATTTGCCGTAAGTCGCTGTTCGACACCACGCGATCTCCCTTGGTTGCCGGTACGTACTCAGTGAGCAACCATTTCAATGCCGCGTCTTCTCTAGAATGCGCGGCTTCAACATCGACGGGGCTCAACCGCGCATCTTGAGGCACCTGGGGCTTATCGGGGTTCGCATAAGCGTACGCAAGCGCCGGTGTGAAGATCTTTCCCTTCGCGAAGTCGTCCGTCAAATAGTCGTTTTCGTTGTCCAGCTCCACATGGAAAATATGGATTCTCGATCGATCCAGCGTCCCGGTCGCCTTCTTGATCGCATCCACCCCGTCGCTGAGATGAACCAGTCGGGAGCCTCCGCCTCCCGCTTCAGAGAAACGGAGAATATTATCCGCCCAGAAAAGTTCCGGAGATGTATCCGGCTCGGGGCTCACGATTCGTCCCACCTCTGCAACCGAACCTCCATAGCCAGGCAGATAATCCCGGTTCGTCGCGGAAAGCCCGAACAGAATCGCATCCGTGTTGTACCGCCGGAGCACAGGCGCGAGTTCCCAATCTCCCACTTCGGCCTTATCCGGATAAGGAAGCGTCCGATCAGGGTGTTCTCCGTTGATAAGCGGCACTTTTATCTTTTCGCCCACGCTTGCGCCGGAGATACAGGCTGCAGGGCCAAAGATGAGCTGCATCGCCTTAAGCCCGCCCACGACTCCTGGCCGAGGCTCCCCAGTCAGCGGATCCCTGGCCTCCACGAGAAATTTTTCATCTTCGGTTGCCCGCTCAAGCCAGCGTTGCTGGTAGGGTTTTTGTTCAATCGACTCGTCAATCAACGGCCGGTGATCGTAGGTAGGCTCGTCGGTGCCGTCGTATCCAACCTCGATGACCCCCATCTTTTTATACTTAAGAACAAAATCCTTAATGTGGGTTTCTTTGTTGCGATCGGCGAGGGCCTGGCTCACTGCGCCGGTGAAAAAGATGGTGGCGTCCACGTGCGCCTGAGGATTTTCATTCCGGTACCGCGCGATCATCGGCAACAGTCGGCGCAAGCGCGCTTCCGTGATATCCATGTTCACGTGATCGGTGATTTTGGCATAAAGATATAAATAGACTGGCTGCGGTGCAATGGGCGGACCCACATGTTGAGGCGGAAGAACGGCCGGCAGTCGCACCGGCTGAGCTGCGGGAGGTTGTGCTACCCGCGGTGATGAAGGGGTTTGTGCTGCTCCAAGACATGCACCACACAAGACTAGAAAGAGACTTCCAGAAATACGTTTCATTGCTTCTCCTAGAACTTCAGGTTGGCTGACCTTCCGGCTAGATGATTTAATTTTGCACAGCGTGTCAGCTTATGAATTTGCGGTTGGTTCCGCGAGAATCGAAAGCCGACTTAGAACTAACCCTTCTAGCAACAAGCCCTCGGTATGAACCGAAGGCTCGTTGCCACATGCCCGGTAGCCCGGGGTTTAGGGAATCTTCACTATTGCCTGGTTCGACTGGCATACTGCGCCACCGGCATTGGTAGGCTGCAGAACGTAGTAGTACGTATTGCCGTTTACCAATCCGCTCGTGTCCGTATAAGTCGTTGCGGCGGTGCTGCCAACTGTGGTGTAAGGGCCGTCGTTGGTGGTAGATCGCTGGATGTTGTATCCAGTTGCAGTGGGGATCCCTGTCCACGTAAGGCCAGCCTTGGGCTTACTGAGGCCGCCGCCAGCTACTCCCTCGCCCGTCAGGTTGTTCACGCAGGCTACAAAAACGGACTTCTGCAGCATGATGATCGACCAGGCAGTCTCGTACGAATATTGTGCCCCGGATATGTCATAGCTTGCGCCGGTGTTGTAGTTGTAATACCAGTAGCCATTGCCGTAATCGCCGCCGAGAAATTGCTGCCGATCAACCAAGGTCTGAGCGATTCCGTCGCATGAATCGGTGCCCCCGTCTTCGGGTCCGATCGCGCCATACCAGTCAATGGTGTTTGCGGGTGTATTGGGATTCGTGCTGGTGAACACACCCGGCGTCATTGTACGCAGATACGTGATCGGCGTGAGTGTCCCGCCGGGGTTGTGAAGCAGCATCGACTTGGTGAACGAGAACATGCCATAGGTATAGAGCCTTGGCGCGTAGTAGCCGGAGTCATACGAGCCTGTCGACACCGGATTGCAGAAGTTGTCGGCATACAGACTTTCTGCCCAGTTGAACCGCTGATCCGCCGCGTTATTCGCGTCGCCAAACGCGGTATTCGTGGTTCTGCCGATTCCGTCCAAAGACATCTGCACCATGCCCGATGGCGTAACCGCCCATGGGCCCCACGCATTGGAGTAATACAACGAGCCGTTGTAGCCAAATCCGCCGTAAAGCGTGCTGTCGTCGTCTCCGTATTGCGCCATGTTTGCCGGCGGGCCGCTGTTTGGCGAGGTCCAGTTATCTGACGCCTCCACGTTCTGGCTGGCTGTGACCCACATGTTGTTCATGTCGGGGATAATCTGCGGAATCGCGATCCCGAATCCGCGCTGTGCTGCGATTAATCCGATTGAAGTCCATTGGGACGTTGAGTTATCGTCGCCGTCCTGGCATTCGTAGCTGTACCACCAGCCCCCACCCTGTTGATTGCCGGAGCCGCGAGTGTCGCCAATCGAGACATCATTGTCGTTGGGGTATTGGCAATAGCCCGCCATATCGACCATGTCCTGAACCAGATCCTTGTACGATTCAGTGCCCCAGCTCAGGGTACCCATGCCGGTAGGATTCGAGCTGGCTACGAGGGAATCGATGAACATCCCGTTTTCGTATCCATAGTTGCCGTTCGAGTAAACAGCATAGCCGTTGGAGTTTCCGTCAAAGGTGATTGTGCAGGGCGGCCCGGTACAGGAAGATGCCGCCGCTGATGTATAAGGAGCAATCGGGGGTTGCTCATAGTAGACTGGCGTGGCGCTTGAGTCGCAGTAGTAGTGAGGGGAACCGCTGTTGGTCGTCGTGGGAGCGGTTCCATCGCTGCAGCCAAAATTGGCTGTCGCAGGGTTGTAAGTGTAGGTGTTCGATGCAACCGCTTGGCGTTCCAGGTAGCCGAGCATGTCGGCGGTCCCTTCCGCGACGTCGGCGGTGTAAGGATCGGTGGCCGGCCCGTTAGAGTAGTGACCGTTCACCTCAAAGGCTTGCACGTTGGTGGCGTCCAGCGAGCCAGCGCCGTTGCCGCAACTGAAGCCATAATATCCCGGTGCGCAGCCGGCCGCCCAGCTGCCTGTGGCGCCTGGGCTGCCTGCGCTGCTTGAACTCTCTGAAGTGGCGGAGGGATGGGACATAATCTGGTGTAAATACCACAGGCCCCAGTCGATGGCGACGTTCACCCGCGACGCCAGAGTGTTGTTCTCCCATAACACAATGATGTTGCCGGTGTACGGGGTCGACGTCGTGGTGTCGAGCACGGTGACCTGGGCCGTCCAGCTTGTTACGCCGGGTGTCGTTCCTGAATAGACGTGCGAGGAGGAGATATCGTTGAAGGACGGGGTCCCTTCGCCGGCGGTGATCGCTACCGGCGTCGTTGCTGTCGATCCGTCACCATAATTCCAGGAAAAGGTGTAGTTATGGTTCGCGACAGCGCCTGTAAACACGGCTCCCAGAACGATGTTCGCGCCCGCGTAAGCGGTATGCGGCGAACCCGGACTGGTCGGGACCTCCTGTACCGTCAGCACTTGTTGCGCGTTTGCGCACGGCGCCATCACGAGTCCTAGTGCAGGCAGCACAAAAAGAACAGGAAATGCCCCGGCTCCATTGAACTGAGGCAGATTGCGCAACCACGAGCCTGCGCCCTGGCGGCGGGTAAACAATAACGCTCCGCCGATGGTAAGCGCGGCCAGCAGCAGGTACACCAAGCTTGAACCGCCCTCAGGAACTCCCGCGGGGGGCGGGGTTGTGGACATCTCTTCAGCGCTCAGACTGAAATAAATCGGCGAAAGAGCAGGGCAGCTGGAATCTGCAGCGGCGCAGTAGTTAGCATTTTCGTCGTTCGGATCAAGCTCTTCGATATAGAATCCGGATGTCGGTGCTGTTTCCGACGCCGTGACCGTAATGATCTCTTCATCGTCAGCCCCGAGCGTGAACGCGTAGCCTAGTTCCGCAGCAGTGTTCGCATCGCAGTCTGCACCGACGCAGGATTGTAGGATGTTGCTCGTCTCACCGGGCACGTTGTTCGTATCGTCCAGCGAACCACCGCCTGCAACATCCGTGAAGGCAGGGGTAGTGTTAGGGTCGTAACTGCCTAAAGTCGCAAAATTCTCGTTTGCGACGTCATAGCTCTCGCCGCTGGCGAGGGTCCCACCTGTCGTTGCGTATTCGTCCCAGAACGTCGAATTCCCCACCGCGTCCCAAATTCCAATATCGAAATAACCTGAGCTGGTGGTGGTATAGGTAATTGTGCCCAATCCAGTATTGTCCATGTCGCCCGTTGCGCCCGTGCTGAACGAGTTTAGGTCAACGCCCATGGACGCGGCATCAGACAAGAAATTCACGTCGCTGTATGCGTCAATGTAGTTTCCGTTGACGTTCAGCCCTAGATCCGTGAACGCTGTGTCCTGTGCGCGCGCACCACGCACACACAGGCTGAGGGCTATCAATACCGCACCTATTTGAAAGATATTCAGTTTCATTTTTTCCTCCATATATTCCGTGGCGACACGCTTGACCAATTCCAGTTCTGGCTCGAGAAGAGACAGAATAGGTTCGGGAATCTCCGAGCAGGGGGAAACCGATGCGGCCAAGTCCTCCGAGTGCCTAATGACTTAGCTCACATTCGAGAGTTGCGGGGCGGGGGGGATCACAGGGAGTGGATCCAGGCAACATTTGAAGCAATATTCAACCGAAAAAGGGAAAGACCACGAACCCGTGAAGAGCCTGAGCAACAAACGTGGCTAATTTATCGCTGAGTTTTGCACTTTTGTCAAATGAAAAAAAGTAACTTTCGATGTTGCAAAAATTTGCAATATGACGTTTGGTTTCAGTCACTTGCTGCAGTCGGGTTCAATTCCAACAAAAGAAAACTACATAGGAACTCTCCCAGATGAACATGGACGTGTGATCAGCCATGCCATTGAATCTGCAAGTAACTTGCAATGCGGCAGATTGAGAACGTACGGGAATATTCAACCTCGACCGGTGTTACCCATGCAGCAGCGGTTGCGCCCGGCGGATTTGGCAGTATAAAGCGCACCATCCACCTGGCATAAGATTTCTTCGAGAGGCCGTGAATCCGAAGGATGGCTCGCGGAAACTCCCAAGCTCATTGTGATCGGAATGGGTCCGTGAGAGGTGCGGACGGGCGAGCCTTCGATGGCCTTGCGAATCTCCTCGGCTCGATCCATCGGCTGTTCCACCGCGCAGTTGTTCAGGACTACGAGGAACTCCTCGCCGCCGTAGCGTCCGACAAAGTCGTAGGAGCGGACCGACCCGAGCAGCCGCCGCGCAACCTCGCGAAGCACTTCGTCGCCCACGATATGCCCATAGGTGTCGTTAACCAACTTGAAGTGGTCAAGGTCGCCGAGCACGATGCTAATGGAACTCTTATCGCGTCGCTTTCGGCTCAACTCTCCGGCCAGCAGCTCGAGGATTGTACCGCGATTGAGCAGCGATGTGAGCGAGTCGTGAGTAGCCTTATAGCGCATATCCTCGCGTGCTTCAAGCAGGTTGTCTTCGAGTTCGAGAATGCGCATGCCAGTGTGCAGGCGGGCTTTCAGTTCGCCGGGATCGAAGGGTTTGGTTAGGTAATCGTCGGCGCCAGATTCCAGGCCTTCTACGATATCCTGTTTGGAGCTTTTCGATGTGAGAAGCACGAGGTAGACATGGCTCTGGCTTCGCTTCCGGCGTACCGTGCGACAGACGGCGGGCCCGTCGAGTTGAGGCATGACCCAATCAAGAAGGGCGAGGCGCGGGCCGTCGGAACGGCATAGTTCCTCTGCCGCCTTACGGCCATGGCTGACAGCGGTGACTTCGAATCCTGCGCGCTCGAGAGTTTTCTCGAGCATGCAGAGCGAGACCGCATCGTCATCCGCGATCAAGATTTTCATGGTTCCCCGTCCACCATGAATTTACCAACGGCCGCCAGTAATCCTGTTTCGTCTCTGTCGAAGGCAGCCGCGGCCTCCTCGAGTTCGCGCTGATTTCCGGCGCGCGCTGCTGTCTCGATAGCGGCGGCTAGCTCGGCGCCATTTTTGATGGACAGGTTGGCCAACATTCCTTTCAATGCGTGTGCTGCCTTTTCCACCTGATATGCATCGCTCTCATGAATCGCGTGGTGCAGGGCATCCCGGAGCCTCGGATAATCCTTCAGGAATAGCGCCAGCAGCTCCGCCAGCAGCTCGCGGTCATTTTCGACGCGAGCCAGCAGCTCAGGCATATTCACGTATTGTTCGATCGCTGTCTTTTCTGAATTCGTCATGGCCGCACCTCGTTCGTCGCTACGGCTGAAGGGGGGCGGGGGAAGAACGGCCTTCAGCTCGTTTCGACCTGTAAGTGTGGAGCAATGCATCCAGCTCTTCAGGGCGAATCGGCTTGGCGAGATAGCCGTCCATGCCCG
>Ga0335074_10003855_pt1 | contig 20619 bp, 21 predicted proteins | sample Lox_Sample_23_FD_206715 | JGI IMG/M metagenome (GOLD analysis project Ga0335074, IMG submission 206715) | Soil microbial communities from Loxahatchee National Wildlife Refuge, Florida, United States - Lox_Sample_2.3 | ecosystem: Environmental > Terrestrial > Soil > Wetlands | place: USA... | reverse complement strand
TTGAGTGGTGGCTGGCCATTCGGTCCCGCACCGTGGCGAGCGCCGGGCAGTCACCTTGGTGAAGGCTGATGATGACCTTGTCTGTGATGAAACAGTGCACCTCGGCCACGCCTTTGCCGCCCGGGGCGGCGCCGAAAGTGATCACGTGGACGAAGTCGTTGTAGTCGTCGATGCGAGCGCGTTGGCCGAACTGGGCGGCCGCCTCGACGGCTACGGGGTGGAAGTGGAAAGTCTTCGTCAACAAGGCCGTGATGTCATCGTCGGGCCCTGGGTCGTGGATATCGAGGTCGAGCCAAAAAGATGCTCCTTCCGCCGCAGCCTGTTCAATCCCCTGTTGGGTGGCTGCGGTGGCTTGGCCGTCCTGAGTGAGGGTCCCTCTCATTGGGGACGATTTTCTCTCCCGGTCGGTCGCGGGATGTGGATGCTCCCTGAGCTGGCTCGATTGGCCCGTTCGGCTGGGGCCTTGGCTCTGCTGGCGGGTCGATGACCGCCACCTCCTCGGGGGTCGCGCCGAGGCGGCGCTCTACGTCGGCGAGCCGGTCGCTGATCACCGAAAGCTGTTGGCCCAGGTCGGCGTGGCCCTTTTGGAACGCGTCCTTGCTCGCGTCGGAGTGCTCCTTGATGAACACGGACGCAACAGTGGCGGTAAGCACTCCGATGAGGCCGATCCCCACCAACATGAGGACCACTGCCACTGCTCGGCCACCTGCTGAGACTGGGTACCGGTCCCCGTAGCCCACCGTGGTCACCGTGACTATGGCCCACCAAAGTGCGTCCGCGTAATCGTGGATGTTGCTCCCTTTGGCGTTGCGTTCGAGGAGCAGGACGAGCCAGGCCCCGAGGAAGAGGGTTGCGCCTGTGGCGATGAGCACCCGGAAGAGGCCGTGGTGCTTGAGGATGGCCTCGACCCGCAGCTCAGCCTCGTACACGATGAGGGTCATCTTCTCGATCCCGACGAGGTGAAGGCTCTGAAGGGGGGGCACCACCACGGTCGCGGGCTCCACCCACCGCCGCTTCAGGTAAGCGCGACGGTCCGGCGTGACCGCCAAGCGCACGAGGTACTCCAAGAGCAACAGGGCCCAGAGAACGAAGAGGGTGCCGACCAGCGCTATTGGCGCCGAGCCGCCGATGTCGCCAGTGAGGACGACGATCGCGACGACTAGCCAGGCGGTCCCCAAGACGGCCATTGGGTACTTCATGGCCTGCTCGATCCGGTCGACGAGGTCGTGGCGCCCGCCCGAGGGCTTGGCACCAGCGACGGCCCGCCGCCGTCGCTCCTCTTTGCGCTCCTTCTCTTCGAGGCGCTCGCGCTCGAGCCTTTCGAGACGCTGGATACGCTCGATCGAAGACGGCCTCTTTTCCATCGTGGCGCCTCCCGGGGCGCTTCTCGGGTCGGTGGAGCCTCCCACAGTGATTGCGAAAATAGTCGGTGGGCAGGGCCTTCCAGGATGTCTCCCGCTCAGGCCAGCTTGGCCTGGCGGCTGCTCGCCGAGGCTGCCTGCCCTTCGCACTAGGTAGCATTCCTGCCGTGGCCCAGCTGCTCTCCCGTCTCGACCTGCGCGGCGCGAGGGAAGACCTCCGTACGTACCTGCCAGCTCCCAAGTTGGCAGGCGAGGGGCCGGTACAAGCGGTGCGCGCGATCCTCTCGGCGGTGAAGAGCGGTGGTGACGCAGCGCTCGCTGAGCTGACGCGTCGCTTCGATGGGGGAGAGCCGGCATCCTTACGAGTCCCGAGGGAGGAGCTCGAGGCGGCCCGGGGACAGGTCCCGGGGGTGCTCCGCAAAGCGCTCGAAGAGGCGGCGCGCTCCATCCTCGCGTTCCACGAGGCCGAGCTCGCTGCTCACGGCGGCTTCGAGCACGCCGGGCAAAACGGCGTCGTCACAAGAGAGCTCCTCGTGCCCGTCGCCCGCGCGGGCTGCTACGCGCCAGGCGGGCGAGCGCCGCTCGCTTCGAGCGTCCTCATGACGGCGCTGCCGGCGCGGGCTGCAGGGGTCAGGGAGATAGCCGTGTGCTCCCCGCCATCGCCTGTGCCTGGGCGCCCCGGCGAGCCGATGCGAGTGCCCCTGGTCGTGCTTGCTGCGGCCGCCATTGCCGGAGCCGACGAGGTGTTCGCAGTGGGGGGCGCCCAGGCCGTCGCCGCCTTGGCCTACGGCACCGAGACCATCCGGCCAGTAGACATGATCGTGGGGCCGGGCAACGCCTATGTGGCGACAGCACAGCGCCTCGTCGCCGAAGAGGGCGCCGTCGGCGTGCCTTCCGCGTTTGCCGGGCCATCTGAGGTCGTTGTGGTTGCCGACGGGGCTGTCCCCGCCGAGTACGCGGCGCTCGACCTCGTTGTCCAAGCCGAGCACGGCCCCGACGGCCTCTCCTGGCTCGTCTGCTGGTCCGAGCAAGTCGCATCGGCGGTTGAGGAGGCGGTCGAGCGCTTTGCTGCTGCCTCCCCTCGGCGGCCCGAAGTCACCTCGACGCTCGAAAAAGGGGGCTGGTCCGTGCTCGTCGACGGGCCCGACCAGGCGATGGCGGTCTGCAATATCGTCGCCCCCGAGCACCTCGAGCTGCTCACCGCGAGCCCCGAGGCCTTGGTGCCCCTGGTCCGCTCGGCAGGCGCCGTCTTCTGCGGGCCCTGGGCCCCAGCCAGCGTGGGCGATTACCTGGCAGGCCCCAGCCACGTGCTGCCGACGGCGAGGAGCGCCCGCTTCTCGAGCGCGCTCGGGACTTTGGACTTTTTGAAGCGGGTGCACGTCGTGTCGGTCGACGAGGAGGCGCTGGCGAGGGTAGCTCCTCACGTCGCTGCCATAGCCGAGGCTGAGGGGCTCGCCGCCCACGCCGAGTCGGTCCTGCGTCGCGCCGACGACCAGGTTGCCGCGGGCCGTAAAGGTACCGCCTCGGTGGGCTCGTCGACATGACCCAGCCAGCCGGCCTCGCTCGGCCGCTCCCTTCGCCCCGCTCCGATCTCGGTTTGCGAGCTGGCTACCACTCGCCCCAGGTGCCGGTTGAAGTGAGGCTGAACACCAACGAGTCGCCGTACCCTCCCCCCCCCGAATGGGTCGACGCCGTGTGCGAGATCGCTCGGGGCGCCGCCTTCAACCGGTACCCGGACCGCTCGGCGTCGGCTCTGCGCGAGGCGATCGCCGGGTGGCACGGCGTAGCCGCTGAGCAAGTTTTCGCCGCCAACGGGTCGAACGAAGTCCTCCAGTCGCTCTGCCTCGCTTATGGAGGCGCAGGGAGAAAGGCTCTCATGTTCGAGCCGACTTACGCGCTCCACTCCCATATCGCCCACCTGACCGGGACGCAGGTTGCCCAAGGCGGACGCAACGAGGATTTTCTCATAGACATCGTGCCGGCGTTAGAGCTGGTGCAAAAAGTGAAACCCGCGATGGTGTTTTTGTGCTCGCCCAACAACCCGACTGGTTTGGTGGAAGACGAGCAAACAGTGCGGGCGGTCCTTGCCGCAACGAGCGGGCTCGTGGTTGTCGACGAAGCCTACGGCCAGTTCTCTTCCTGGTCGGCGCTCAGCCTGGTCGGCGACGGCGTCCCCTTGGTCGTCGTGCGGACGTACTCCAAGACGTGGTCCATGGCGGGGCTCCGTTTGGGCTACATGATCGGCCCGGGAGAAGTCGTAAAAGCTCTGGAGCGCGTAGCCCTGCCGTACCATCTCGATGTCTTGAAGCAGGCGGCCGGGCGCCTCGCGCTCCAATTTTCTTCGCAAATGGAAAGCAGAGTGGCGGCGATAATCGAGCAAAGAGAGCACCTTGTGACAGAGCTGTCCCGCATGCCGGTAAAAGTCTGGCCTTCTCAAGCGAACTTCGTCCTCTGGCGGCCCAAAGAGCGTGATGGCAAGCAGGTTTGGGAAGAGCTCGTGCGCCGCTCGGTACTGGTGCGGGACACCTCGAGCTGGCCCAACCTCGAGGGCTGCCTTCGCACAACCGTTGGTACGCCCGCAGAAAATCAACGCTTTCTCGTAGCATTGCGCGAGGTGCTGGCATGAGCGCCCGCACCGTCGCCAAGGAGCGCGAGACCAAAGAGACCAGGGTATCTATCGACCTCGCCGTTGACGGGGCTGGGAATGTCGAGGTCGCGACGGGGCTGCCCTTCTTTGACCACATGCTTTCCCAATTGGGGCGCCACGGCGGCTTTGACCTCAGGGTTAGCGCCCAGGGCGACTTGGAAGTAGATGCGCACCACACTGTCGAAGACGTCGGGCTCCTCCTCGGCGAAGCTCTCCGGGAGGCGCTCGGGGACCGCTCCGGCGTCAGGCGCTTTGGCTCCGTCTCGCTGCCACTGGACGAGGCTTTGGTCGAAGTGGCGCTGGACCTTTCGGGGCGGCCGTTCCTCGTTTATGAGGTTGACGCCGGGGGTGGAGGAGAGGCGTACCCCTTAGGGGAACCACCTTTTGACCCCCAGCTGGCAGAGGAATTTTGGCGAGCTTTCTCGAGCTCGGCCGCGATCACCTTGCACATAAGGATGCGCAGTGGCCGCAACACCCACCACATCCTGGAAGCGAGCTTCAAAGGCGTCGCGAGGGCGCTCAGGGACGCAGCGCGCATCGAGGGCCGTGGGGTCCCATCGACCAAGGGGGTACTCGGCTAGTGCTCGCAGCCGGGCCGTACGTAGCTGTTATCGACTATGGCATCGGGAACTTACGTTCCGCCGAGAAAGGCCTTTGCCGGGCGGGCGCCGACGCCCGCCTGGTCACCAAGACGGCGGGTATCGCCTCGGCCGACGGTGTCGTACTGCCAGGCGTGGGCCATTTTGGCCGTTGCAGCGAGGCACTTGCCGCGAGCGGCCTTTGGGAGGCGGCACTGAGCGCCGCCAACGGCGGGCGGCCGTTCCTGGGCATCTGCGTTGGTATGCAACTTCTCTATTCGGCTTCCGAGGAGGCGCCCGGCGCTCGCGGCCTTGGCCTGTTCGAGGGCACGGTGGCGCTCCTCGGCGGGCCGGTGCGCCGACCTCAGATGCAATGGAACCTGCTCGAAGTTCGCCCTGGGAGCCGGTTGCTTTCGGGTTTCGAAAAGGGCGCTTGGGCTTACTTCGTCCACTCTTTTGCCCCTCCCGTAGGGACCGAGACGGTGGCGACGTGCGACTACGGAGGGCCGGTGGCGTCGGCCTGCGAGGAAGGCACAGTCTTTGCAACCCAGTTCCATCCCGAAAAGTCGTCTTCGGTCGGGCTGGGCGTGCTCGGCAATTTTGTCAAGCTCTGCCAGGAAAATTAGTGATGGACCTCTACGCGGCCATCGACCTGCGGGGCGGCTGCTGCGTCCGGCTGGCACAGGGGGATTTCGGCCGGGAAACGGTCTACGGTGCCGACCCCGTCGCGCGAGCGACGGCCTTCCAAGCTGCCGGCGTCCCCTGGTTGCACGTAGTGGACCTCGACGCCGCCCGGACCGGCGAGGCCGCCAACCGGGAGGTGGTCCTCGAGATCGCCCGCGCCGTGACAGTCCCCGTGCAGGCTGGTGGCGGCGTGCGTTCCGAAGCTGACATCGAGCAACTGCTCGAGGGGGGGGCCGCGCGTGTTGTTGTTGGCACCGCCGCCCTCCTGGACGAGGAGTTTTTTGCCAAGGCCACGCATCGCTGGCCCGGCCAGGTAGCAGCGGGCGTTGACCATTTCCAAGGCGAAGTACGTGTAAAAGGATGGCAACAGCGCGCCGGGCGGGCCCTCACGAGCGTCGTGCCAGCTCTCGTGGCGGCAGGGGCCGCAGCAGTGGTCGTGACAGAAATCTCCCGAGATGGCCTGATGGTGGGGCCGGACCTGAACGGTTACAGGGCTCTTCTCGAGGTGGGCGAGGCACCCCTCATCGCTTCAGGAGGGGTCGGGTCCCTCGACGACCTCCGCCGCCTCGCCCGTCTCCACGTAGGTGAGCGCCGGCTCGCCGGGGTCATCGTCGGCCGGGCGATCTACGAGGGGCGCTTCAGCAGCCGCGACGCGGTCGCCGCCAGCCGGGGGGCACCTCGTTGAGGGCTGTCCGTGTGGTCCCGTGCCTGGACGTGGACGGAGGAAGGGTCGTCAAGGGTGTGCGCTTCGCAGGCTTAGCCGACGCCGGCGACCCGGTCGAGCTTGGTGCGCGCTACGACGAAGAAGGCGCCGACGAGCTTGTCTTTTACGACATCACAGCTTCTGCCGAGGCGCGCGAGACGATGTTCGACGTTGTCGCACGCACTGCGGAAGAGGTCTTTATACCCCTGACGGTGGGCGGCGGCGTCCGCACCCTCGAAGATGCCAGGCGCCTCCTCCGCCTCGGCGCCGACAAAGTGAGCGTCAATTCCGCTGCCGTCGCCCGGCCCGAGCTGGTGGCAGAGATTTCTGCCACTTTTGGGGCCCAGTGCACCGTCGTCGGCATGGACGTGAAGCGCCGTGCCGGGGGGGGCTGGGAGGTCTACACGCATGGTGGCCGGGTGCCGACCGGCGTCGACTCCATCGGTTGGGCCGTTCGCTGTCAGGAGCTCGGGGCCGGAGAGCTCGTGCTCAACTCGATTGACAGAGACGGCACCCGCAACGGCTACGACCTCGAGCTCACACGCCAGGTCGTAGATGCCACGAGCATCCCCGTTGTCGCCAGTGGGGGCGTAGGAAATCTTTCCGACCTCGTCGACGGGGCCGTCGTCGGTAAGGCCGACGCCGTGCTGGCGGCGTCGATTTTCCATTTCGGCGAGGTCACCATCGCGCAGGCCAAGGAGGCCCTGGCGGCCGCCGGCGTGACTGTGCGCCCCACGGCGCGCTCGGGTTAGGGCCGCCTCCCGGCAGGCACCGCCACCGGGAGGCGTACTAGCTTGCCGGAGATGGCCTCTGACGAAACCGGCTCACAGAAGCAACCGATCCAGATGCTGACGGACAGGTTGCTCGTGCAGGTGCCCAAGTCCGAGGGCGAGCGCAAGTCCAAGTCCGGCATCCTCATCCCCGCTACCGCCGAGATCCCAAGGCGACTGAGCTGGGCAGAAGTGGTAGCTACGGGGCCGCAGGTGCGGGCAATAAAGCCCGGTGACCACGTGCTGTTCAACCCGGAGGACCGCTTCGAAGTAGAGGTGCAGGGCGACAACTACCTCATCCTGCGCGAACGCGACATCCATGCCGTCGCTGCCGAGCGTGTCTCGGACAGCACGGGCCTTTACCTTTGAACCCGGCCTGTTCGGGAGACCGAACCTTCTTGCTCGTGCTCGCGTAGGCTCGGGAGGGCGTGAACGCGCCGTTGCCGAGTTCTAGGAGGTGCAAGTGAGCAGGGTCCGGCTCATGGTGGGGACAAGGAAAGGCGGTTTCCTCCTGACCTCTGACGGTCGCCGGGGGGCATGGGAGGTCGAAGGCCCTCTCTTCCCCGGTTGGGAGATTTACCACATGGACGCTTCGCCAGCCGATCCCGACCGCATGTACGCCTCGCAGACGAGCGGCTGGTTCGGCCAGGTCGTACAGCGTTCTGACGATGGTGGCAAGACTTGGTCGGCTATAGGCAACGACTTTGCCTACGAGGGCGGCGCCGGCACCCACAAGTGGTACGACGGCAGCGACAAGCCCTGGGAGTTCACGAGGATCTGGCATATCGAGCCTTCGCCGGACGACCCCGACGTCGTCTATGCGGGCGCCCAGGACGCAGCGCTTTACCGTTCGCAGGACGGCGGGGCCAGCTGGGAGGAGCTCACTGGGCTTCGCCGGCACCCGACCGGGCCTACGTGGCAACCGGGAGCCGGTGGCCTCTGCCTGCACACCATCCTCCTGTCGCCTTGCGACCCCTCGAGGATGATCGTCGCGATCTCCGCCGCCGGGGCTTTCCGCAGCGACGACGCCGGCACGAGCTGGCAGCCGATCAACAAAGGGTTGTTGTCGGGTGGAGTGCTCCCTGACCCCGACGCCGAAGTCGGCCACTGCGTGCACAAGATCGCAATGCACCGGTCGCACCCTGACGTGCTGTTCATGCAAAAACATTGGGACGTCATGCGTTCTGACGATGGTGGAGGCTCATGGCATGAGATAAGTGGCGATCTGCCGACAGACTTTGGCTTCGCGATCTCTGTCAATTCCAACGAGCCAGAGACCATTTATGTCGTGCCCATAAAGAGCGACTCTGAGCACTACCCACCCGAAGGCAAGCTCCGCGTTTACCGCTCCAAGACCGGCGGGGGCGAGTGGGAGCCTTTGACCAAGGGGCTCCCGCAGCAGCACTGCTATGTCGACGTCTTGCGCGACGCGATGGCAGTCGACACCCTCGACCCTTGCGGCGTTTACTTCGGTACCACCGGCGGCCAGGTATACGCCTCGCCAGACGGCGGGGACACTTGGTACCCGGCGGCACGGGACTTGCCTGCGGTGCTGTCAGTCGAGGCGCAAACCTTGCCGTGAGCGCGGCCTCGCGAGTGCGGGTGCGGCTGCCAGCGCCTCTCCGGGTGCTGGCAAGCGTCCCGTCCGAGGTCACCGTGGTCGTCCCGGGCCCGGTGACCCAGCGGGCGGTGCTGGACGCGATCGAGGAGGCACACCCTTGTTTGCGCGGTACGATCAGGGACCAAGCCAGTGGCAGAAGGCGGGCTTTTATCCGCTTTTTTGTCCACGAGAGCGACCTTTCGGACCTCGGGCCGGACGAGCCCCTCCCCCGCAATGTCGCCGATGGCGTAGAGCCTTTTGTCGTAATTGGCGCGATGGCGGGAGGTTGAGCCTCTGTAGCATGTAGCGATGCCAGTCGCCACGCCCATTTCGGCAACTCCCGAGCAGCTCGCCGCCGTCAAGTACAACTCAGACGGCCTTGTGCCCGCGATAGTCCAGGAACAAGGCACCGGCCAGGTGCTCATGATGGCGTGGATGAACGAGGAGGTCCTCCTTGAGACTTTGGAGTCCGGGCGGACCGTTTTCTGGTCGAGGAGCCGCCAGGAGCGCTGGCGCAAGGGGGACTCGTCGGGTGACCGCCAGTGGGTGAGAGCCGCCTACTACGACTGCGACGGGGACACGCTGCTTTTCGTGGTTGATCAAGAGGGCACGGGAGCGTGCCACACCGGAGAGCGGAGCTGCTTTTTCCGTAGCTTTGGGCTGGCAGCGCCGACTAGTGCCACGACAGGCAGCTTTCGCCCGCTTGCCGGCAACGGTTAGCCCTATTAACAAGCGTTTTCTGAGCAGGCAAGCGGGCGAAGGTCCCTGGAGGCATCAGTAGTGACTGACCCACGACCTGTTGCCCCCCCACGTACTGTCCGGCCGAGCCGTGACGACTTCGTTGCGCTCGCCCGCGAGTGGACCATTGTGCCTGTGTGGCGGGAGCTGCTCGCGGACCTGACCACCCCGGTGGCCGCCTTCGCACGGTTGGTGGGAGACGAGCCCGGTTTCTTGCTCGAATCAGTCGAGCACGCCGGGACCTGGGGCCGCTGGTCGTTTATCGGCCGGCACCCTTCGGCGACGCTGCGCCTCGAGGGTGGCAAGGTCTCGGTTGAAGGGGCCCTGCCGGTCGACTTGCCTCCGGGCTGCGGGATCCTCTCGGCGACCGAGGCCGTCCTCGCACATTACAAGTCGCCTTCGCTGGAGGGGCTGCCCCCGCTCCACGGAGGGCTCGTCGGCTACCTCGGCTACGACGTCGTACGCGAGGTGGAGTCGCTCGTACAAGCGCCGCCGGACGAGCTCGGTTTCCCCGACGCCATCATGTCGGTCGTCGGTCAGGTGGCGGCGTACGACTCGTGGCGCCAGCGGGTAACTCTGGTCGAGGCGGTCCCTGTCCCGCCTGGGCAAAGCCGCCACGACCTGGAGGACCTCTACGAGTGGGCGTCGGCAAGGCTCGAGGCTTTTGCCGCCCAAGGCGCCAAGCCGATCGATGAGCCGGTGATCTCGCCGCCTCAGCGTGACGACGAGCTGCCCACCTTCCGGCGCCGGACGCCCCCCGCGCTCTATGCCGCCGCCGTGGAAGCAGCTCGGGAGCACATCTTCGCCGGGGACATCTTCCAGGTCGTGCTTGCCCAGCGTTTCGACCTCGACCTCGGGTCCAAGCCGCTCGACCTCTACAGGTCGCTGCGCCAGGTCAACCCGAGCCCGTACATGTACCTGCTGCAGTACCCCGAGCTGGCGGTCGTCGGTTCCTCGCCCGAGCCGATGGTGCGCGTCCGGGACGGGAGGGTCACATCGAGGCCGATTGCCGGCACGCGCCGACGCGGCCGCACCGACACCGACGACCGCAGGATGGCAGCAGAGCTGATCGAGCACCCCAAAGAACGTGCTGAGCACGTCATGTTGGTCGACCTCGCTCGCAACGACGTCGGCCGGGTCGTCGAGTACGGGTCCGAGTCGGTGGACGAGCTCATGACCCTGGAGCGCTACAGCCACGTGATGCACCTCACCTCGCAGGTCTCAGGCCGCCTCCGTCCGGGGTTGGGCCCCGTTGACGTCCTCAGGGCGACCCTTCCGGCAGGGACGGTTTCGGGGGCCCCCAAGGTGAGGGCGATGGAGATCATCGACGAGCTCGAGCCTGCTCGTCGTGGGCCATATGCCGGTGTCGTCGGCTACGTCGACTTTTCAGGCAACGTCGACACTGCCATCGCGATCCGGACGATGTTGGTGGCTGCAGACGGCACCGCGAGCGTCCAAGCAGGCGCAGGCATCGTCGCCGACAGCATCGCCGAAACTGAGGACCTCGAATGCGCCAACAAGGCCGCTGCCCTCCTGGCTGCGGTGCCTGGTGCGCGCCGGATCGCCGCCGCCCGAGCGCTCAGCGAGGGCAGGGCACAACCCGGCGACATCGGCGGTGTGCCTTGAGCCGAGAGGGCGGCGAAGCTGAGTACGAGGCCCTCTGGAGAGGCCTCGCCGTCAGCGAGCTGGGCCGCGATGTAACCCGGGTTCACGGCCCAGACGCCGAGCGTTACCTGCAAGGCCAGCTCAGCCAGGACATCGCCAAGCTCGCTCCCGGCGGGTGGGCCTGGGCGCTCCTGCTCCAGCCCCAGGGCAGGCTCGTCGCCCTGCTGCGTTGCTCGCGCCTGGCCGACGATGAGTTCCTCCTCGACACAGACTCTGAGATGTCCGACGCCGTCGTCGGGCGGCTGCTCCGGTTCCGCTTGCGGACCAAGGCCGAGATAGAGGCACTGCCATGGAGGGCGCTGGCTGTGCGCGGCCGGGCCGACCTGCTCGGTGCCCAAGCTCAAGGGGTCGTCGGGGACAGCATGGGCAACGTTACGGTACCTTTCAGCTGGGGCGGCCTCACCGGTTACGACGTTGTCGGGCCTTCCCCGGCGGCTCCCGGAGGTGCCATCGAGGCGGCTCAAGAGCTTTACGAGGCTGCAAGGATCGTAGCGGGCTTCCCCAAACATGGACTTGAGCTCGACGAGCGGACGATCCCAGCCGAAGCAGGCCTCGTCGCAGCTGCGGTGAGCTTCACGAAGGGCTGCTACACCGGCCAGGAGCTGGTGGCTCGCATCGACTCCCGGGGCAGCAACGTGCCACGTCACCTACGCGGTTTCTTGCTGAGCGGGCCATGCCGAGCAAGCGACGCCCTCTTGGCCTCAGCGAGCCCCGATGACGCTCGTGAGGTGGGCCGGTTGACGAGTGTCGCGCTGTCGCCGTCGCTCGGTTGGGTGGCGCTCGGGTACGCAGCTCGCGCCGTGCAAGTTGGCGATGTCCTCACAGTGCAGTCGTCGAGCCCTCAGGCAGGCCCTGTCACTGCCCAGGTCCACCACCTGCCGCTCCGCGAGCAGTGACCGGTGGCTCGCGAGCGGCACCCCGTGCCGTTGCTGTCCCTCGGCGTTCCTATGACGTGCTTGCCATGTACGCGTTCGTGGCGCTCGGCTTGCCCGACGGGATGATCGGGACGGCTTGGCCGTCGCTGCGCCACGCCTTTGGTGCCCCTGTGGGCGACCTTGGGATCGCCCTTCTCGTGGCCACGGCCGGCTCTTTGCTGAGCTCGTCGATCGCCGGCTTGCTATTGGCCCGCACGGGGGCGCGCGGGACCATAGCCCTCGGGGCGACGGCAGGTGCGCTCGGTGCTGCGGGCATCGTCTTGTCTCCCGCATTTTGGGCGTTCGTAACCTCCGGCCTGGGCTTGGGACTTGCCGCCGGCCTCATCGACAGTGCCGGCAATGCCTCCGTCGCGATGTCAGGGCGCACGCGCCTGTTGAACTTCGTCCACGGCTGCTACGGGGTTGGTACCAGCTTTGGCCCGCTGGTGATCACGGCGGGGCTGTTGCTCGGTTCGTGGCGTGCTTCCTACGGCTCATTGGTCCTGGTGGACCTCGTCCTGGCGTTCAGCTGGTGGTTCGCCGGCCGGGGCTCCACTGTTCAGGCTGGCTCGCTTGCGGCGCCCGAGACCGTCCAGTGCTCTTCGGGAGCCGGTTCGCTCTCCTCAACTTCGTCGCAGGCCAGCGGGGCCACCGAAGGGCGCGGCAAGTACCCGCCAACCGGAGCGGTGCCAGCCAAGAAACCAAACGGCCAGAGCAGGCCGCAGCTGATCTCCATTGTGGGAGTAGGGCTCTTGGTCTTCATGGTGTACGTCGGCTTGGAAGTGGGCGCAGGCCAGTGGGAAGCGAGTTATGCCCGCGGGCCGCTTCACCTGAGCGAGACGTCGACAGGCTTTGCCACCTTCGGCTACTGGGGAGCGCTCATGGTGGTCAGGTTCGCATTGGCGGCGCCCCGCCGGCCCGTGCCACCGGCGGCGGTCCTGCGTTGGGGCTGCGTGGTCGCCTTGCTGGCTACAGCGCTCGTCTGGTGGCGGCCTTCGGTCGTCGCCGCGCTCGTCGGCTTGGTCGTATTGGGCGGTGCGCTCGCCGGCGTCTTCCCGGCCCTCATGGCTCTCACCCCGCTCCGGGTCGGCGAGGACATCGCGCACCATGTCATCGGTTGGCAGATCGGCGCCTCTTCGCTTGGCGGGTCAGGGATCTCGGCCATGTTCGGCGTGATCTTCCAGCGCTACGGGCTCCGGGAGTTTGGCCCCTGCCTCGTAGTCGTCGCGGTCCTCCTGGTGTTCGGTGTGCTGGCCTTCGAACGCGTAAGTTCGACGCGCCCGGCCGCCGCGCCCGCTGCCTAACCGTGCCTGCCTCAACGCAAGGGCACCGGCCTCGTACCCTCGCCGTGGTCACCGGCACCGGCACGGACGTCGGCAAGACGTGGCTCGCTTGCCGGCTGGCGGAAATATTCCAGCGAGGGGGCCACAGTGTCTCTGCCCGCAAGCCCGCGCAATCCTTCGAGCCCTCGAGCGCCTTCCCGACAGATGCTGAAGTGTTGTCCTCGGCGACGGGGGAGGCTGCCACTCAGATCTGCCCCGCTCCCCGGTGGTACCCAATCGCTCTCGCACCGCCGATGGCTGCGGAGCACCTGGGCGAACGCCCCTTCACCGTAGGAGATCTCGTGGCCGAGATCTCCTGGCCTCTTGGTGCCGAAATCGGGTTGGTCGAGCTTGCGGGCGGCGTCGGTTCCCCCCAAGCCGCCAACGGTGACGGCGTCGATTTCATCGATTTAATGGGGCCCGATTACGTCTTGCTTGTCACCGGGGCGGCGCTCGGGGCCCTCAGCAATGTGAACCTGGCGCAGCGCGCCCTTTCCCGGACGCGGCTCATCGTGTACATGAACCGCTTTGCCGCACAAGACCCTGTCCACTTAGCAAACAAAGCCTGGCTCGAGCAGCGAACAGGCCTGAGGGTCTGTGTGGCCCCCGAGGAAGCGGCTGAGGTTGTCCTCTCGCGGGTGTAGTGCCAACGGCTAACTTATTGGACATGAGCGCTCCCGGCGTGGTCTCAGCGCCCATAAGCGAGTGGCTCGGACAATTGGCAACCGATGTGTTGGAGGGCCGCCGGCTGTCTCGAGACGATGCCCTCGCGGTACTGTGCTTGCCCGACAGTGCGGTCCTGGACTTGGTAGCCGCCGCCGGGCGGGTGCGGCGGGCGTATTTCGGCAACCGCGTGAAGCTCAATTACCTGGTGAACATGAAAAGTGGCCTTTGTGGGGAGGACTGCTCGTACTGTTCGCAGCGGCGCGGTTCCCAGGCCGGCGCGCTCACTTACAATTGGCTCGACCCTGCCACGGCCTTGTCTGAAGCGGCGCGGGCAGCCGAGCGGGGAGCTCGGCGCGTCTGCCTTGTCGCCAGCGGCCGCGGGCCTTCCGAGCGCGACATCTCTCGCGTTGCGCAAACAGTCGCTGCGATCAAAAAGGCCCATCCGGAGCTCGAAATTTGTGTCTGCCTCGGGATCCTCGAGGAGGCACAGGCAAGCGAGCTCAGGTCCGCGGGCGTCGACGCCTACAACCACAACTTGAACACATCCGCTTCCCACTACGGGGAGATCTGTTCTACGCATACCTTTGATGACCGGGTCGCCACGGTCCGCAGCGCTGTTGCTGGTGGGCTCTCGCCGTGCTCGGGGGTGATCGTGGGGATGGGTGAAACCGATCAAGAGGTGGTCGACGTCGCCTTCTCGTTACGGGAGCTCGAGCCGGCGTCGGTGCCTGTGAACTTCCTCATGCCTTTCCCGGGGACGCCTCTTGAAGGCCGGGCAGATCTCACGCCTCTGCACTGCTTGCGGGTGCTCGGGATGTTCCGCTTCGTTTTCCCGCGCAGCGAGGTCCGCATCGCCGGAGGACGGGAAATGCACTTGCGGAGCCTGCAGCCCCTCGGGCTTCACATCGCAAACTCTATGTTCCTGGGCGATTATCTGACGTCCGAAGGTGCCCCCGGGGCGGCCGACCTCCAAATGATCGCGGATGCCGGCTTCGTCGTCGAGGGGGCTCCGAGCACCGGCGGCGGCCACCCGCAGCCGAGCCCAAATGCTGAGGGGTCTTCAGGGCGGGGTTTCCTGCCTTCTCTCTCGGCCCGGGCCGCCACCCCGGTGCTGCGCCGTCGAGGCCCGGGCACGAGCGTGCCCTCAAATGCGTAGGCAATAAGGGCCCTCGGCCGCAGGTCGCCGTGCGCTCGGCGCTAGGTTTCAGGGCCGGCTCCGTCGCCAGCCCCGCTGCCCGCCCCGTCGCCAGCCCCCTCGCCCGCTCCAAGGGGCCGCGCAGCAAGCTCGGGGACCGGCTCCCCAAATGAGCTCCCCGGAGCCCTGACGACCGCCCTCAGGACAACTACGAGCCTCGTCCCGCCCTCCCCATAAATGGGCGACTCCGCACGCGCCTTGCCGCCCATAGCGCTGACAAGCTCCTCCACGATCGCCAGCCCGAGCCCCGAGCCCAGCTTGCGCGACGCCGCTGTCGCAGACTGATAGAGGCGTTCGAAGACCTTGTCCAGGTCCTCTTTCGCTATCCCCGGCCCGTCGTCTTCCACGAGGAGCGTGGGCGCCCCCTCGAAGCTCACCGTGGTGACGACAACGCGCGAGCGTGCGTATTTCAGGGCGTTCTCCACCATGTTCCCGACCACTTGCGCCAACCTGTCAGGATCTGCGTCGCAAAGGAGAGGGGCGCTGGTATGGGCCCGCACTTCCAAGGCCAAGTCCAAGCGGGCGGCCGCTGGCCCGAAGGCCTGGACGGCGTCGCTCGTCACTTCGTCCAGGTCGACCGGGACGCATTGCAGGCTGAACGCGCCAGCCTCGAGCTTTGCCAGCTCGAGAAGGTCGGCAACCAGTCGCTCGAGCCGACGAGCCTCCGAGATGATGATCCCAACCGCGTAGCTGACATCGTTCGTCGTGCCGTCGGAGACAGCTTCGGCAAAACCTCTGATGGAGGTCAGCGGGGTCCGAAGGTCGTGGGAGACCGACATCAGGAACTGGCGCTGCGCCCGTTGCGCTCTTGCGAGGCTGGCAGCCATCTGGTTGACGCTGTTGGCGAGCGAGACCAATTCTGCGCCCTCTCTCCTCGCAAGCCGCACCCGGGCGTCGAGGTCGCCTCTGGCGATCCGCCGCGTCACGACTTCTGTCTGCTGGAGAGGTCGAGCAATGCGGCGCCCGAGACGCTCGGCGGCGAGGAGAGCTATGACCAACGTCGCCGCGGCAGAAATGCCGAACCAGGTCCCAGCTGCACCGAGACCCGAGGGTGCCTGACGTGTGAGCACCACCACCACATTGAGGTCGGCGCCATTGCCGACGGGGACGGGGGTTGGCAGCAGCTCGGCCGCCCAGACGAGGCGGCCGCGGTGCCCGCTCACCGGCTCGGAACCGAAAAAGTCAAACGTCTGCTCCTGTGTTGTCCCGAGGATGTCTTGAGCGCTCAGGCCACTCGGCAACCCAACCCGCTGGCTTGGCTCGAGGGGGTTGAAAAACGCGCCGTGGCGGTTGACAGCGAGGACCTCGCCCTGCTGCTCGATAGGCCCTTTCAGGATGCTGACCACGCTGCGGAGCACGTCGAGCAGGTCGTGGTGCCGCCCGGTCGAAAGCTCGTCCTCTACCCCGTTTGCAAGGCTCTGTGTTTCGGAAGAAAGCTGCGACTGTGTTTGGTGGACGCTGTCGAGCTGGGTCAGCCCGAGCGTTGCCACCCCAACCAGTACGAGGACGCCCACCACCAGGGCAGCCATCGTGAGCGTGATGCGTTTGCGCACCTAGCGCTGCCCTCCCTGCGAGCTCTCAGCCCAGCCTGTACCCCATGCCCCAGACAGTCGACAGGGGGAAGCCGTCCCCCAATTTCTTGCGGAGCTGGCGCACGTGGGCATCCACCGTGCGGTCGTCGCCGTACCACCCAGGCCCCCACACGCCGTCCAAAAGCTGCTGGCGCGAGAGGGCCCGGCCGGGGCGCTCGGCGAAGAAGACGAGCAGTTGGAACTCTTTGGACGCAAGCGGCACGACCTCGCCGTCAATCCTCGCTTCTCTCCTGACCAGGTCTACCTCCACCCGGCCAGCCATCAGGACCTCGCTTCTTTCCCCGCCTCCACTTCCTCCATCGGCGCGCCGGAGGATGGCCCTCACGCGCGCAACCAGCTCGCGTGGCGAAAAAGGCTTGGTGACGTAGTCATCCGCCCCCATCTCCAGCCCGAGCACCCGGTCCACCTCGCTGTCGCGCGCCGTCAACATGAGGACAGGCAGTGACCGCGTGGAGCGCACCCTCCTGCAAACTTCGAGGCCGTCCATGCCCCCGGGCAGGCTGACGTCGAGGATCACCATCCGGGGCCGCTCCCGCTCTATCGCGGCCAGACCTGCTTCGCCCGTCCCGGCTTGGATGACGCGGAAACCCTCCCCGCGCAGGTACATGTCCACCAGGTCAGCGATGTTGCTGTCGTCTTCAACCACAACGATGGTCCCCTGGTCAGTGGCCACCTTGCAAGCATGCCAGCTGCGGGGAGGAGATTGGTGAACAACCCAGTGCGCCAAGCGCTACAAGTGGCGCCTTGCGTAAAAGGCCTGGGTGCGGCAAGGGCCGGGCTACGCTGAGGACCGGTGGCGACCTATCTCGACGCGATCTTGCGAGCGCACAGTGCTCGCAAGGCAGCAGATGACCGTGACCTGACGGCGCTTACCGAGGCTGCCCGCGCCTGCCCGCCACCGAGGGGTTTCGCCCGAGCCCTCCGGGCCAGCTCCGGCTTACCCGACCGCCGGGGCCGGTCGATCTCGGTGATCGCCGAGCTAAAGCGCCGCAGCCCCTCCCAAGGTGCTCTCGCTCTGGACCTCGTGCCGAGCGTGCTCGCAAAGACATATGCGAGCGCGGGCGCCGCCTGCCTTTCGGTGTTGACGGACAGCGAGTTTTTCGGTGGCTCAGCCGCCGACCTTGCCGAGGCACGTTCAGCCGTCGAAGTTCCTGTCTTGCGCAAGGACTTCACCGTCGGCCCGGCCGACGTGACAGACGCGCGGCTCATGGGAGCTGACGCGGTGCTCCTGATCGTGAGCGCGCTCAGGCCCGAGGAACTGGTCGCGCTCGTCGAGCTCTCGCGCTCAGTCGGCATCGATGCGCTCGTCGAAGTTCACGATGAAAGCGAGGCGCAGGTCGCCCTTGACGCTGGCGCCGACCTCGTTGGGGTAAACCAGCGTGACCTCACGACCTTTGAGGTGGACCGCGAGCGTGCCGTGCGGGTGGCGGCGAGCCTCCCCGACCACGTCACAAGAGTGGCCGAGTCGGGGATCCGGGGCCACGATGACGTTGTGCGCCTTGTGGATGCTGGTTTTGATGCCATCCTTGTAGGCGAGGCGCTCGTCACGGCGCCCGACCCTGCCGCTGCGCTCGCTTACCTGCTGGAAGGTTTCAGTTGCTGATCAAGATCTGCGGGACAACTTCAGAAGATGACGCGTTATTGGCGGTTGCCATGGGGGCTAATGCGGTGGGCTTCATCTTTGCCCCTTCGCCGCGCCAGGTCAGCCCCCAGCGCGTAGCTGACATCGTGAAGCGCCTGCCCCGGGAAGACCTGATAACAGTAGGTGTTTTCCGTGACGATGCCCCTCGCCGTGTCGTCGAGGTCGTCTATTCGGCGGGCCTTCAGGCCGCACAGCTCCACGGGCGCGAGACTCCCGATGAAGCCCAGTGGATCCGCCAGCGCGTCCCCATGGTCCTCAAGGCGTTCCCTGCAGGCGACGCCCGCGTCGCGCGTGCGGGCGAGTACGGGGTTGACGCGGTACTGCTCGACGCTACGAACCCAGGGTCCGGTCAGCTCTTTGACTGGGCCTTGGCGGGTGACATGCCTGAAGGCCAGCGCCTCGTGATAGCAGGCGGGCTGAACGCCGGGAACGTCGCCGCCGCGGTTATGCGCATGAAACCCTGGGGCGTGGACGTGACCTCAGGTGTCGAGGCATCGCCGGGGTTGAAGGACCCGATGAAATTGAAAGCCTTCATCGAAGCGGCGCGCCGCGCCGAGCAGCAGCTCGCTGCTGCGTCGGCCAAGATGGCGGGGAGCTCCTCCATCGGCCCGTACGACTGGGCCGACGACGAGTGACCGGGTGGCCCTTTTCTGGTCCCATCTTCCTCCCGTTTGCTTAAGGTGACGGGCCTGCGAGCGGCGATGCATGACGGTGCATGACGAGGTGATGGGCGAGCCGTCCGCAGGTGGTCGATTTGGCAGCTTTGGCGGCCGCTTTGTCCCAGAAGCACTCGTCCCGGCCTGCGAAGAGCTTGAGCACCATTTCCGCCTTGCGTGGGGCTCTCGCGACTTTCGGGAGCGCTACCACATGGTGCTGCGCGATTATGCCGGCCGCCCCAGCGCGCTCACGGAGTGCCACAACCTCTCCAACTACCTTGGTGTCCGGCTCCTTCTAAAGCGTGAGGACCTTAACCACACCGGTAGCCACAAGATAAATAACGTCATCGGCCAAGGCCTATTGACTCTCCAAATGGGCAAGACCCGCCTCGTCGCCGAGACGGGCGCGGGCCAGCACGGTGTCGCCACTGCCACAGCGGCAGCGCTCTTCAGCCTCGAGTGCACGGTGTACATGGGAGAGGTCGACATGGACCGCCAAGAGCTCAACGTTTTCCGTATGCGCTTGCTCGGCGCCGAAGTGAGGCCCGTCCGCTCGGGGAGCCGGACCCTGAAAGATGCCGTCAACGAGGCCCTGCGGGACTGGGTTGCGACAGTGGCCACGACGCATTACTGCCTTGGTTCGGTCATGGGCCCGCACCCGTTCCCTTGGATGGTGCGTGAGTTCCAACGTGTCGTGGGCGATGAGGCGCGCGAGCAGTGCCAGCAATTGCTCGCTGGCGCCCCCGATTATGTGGTTGCCTGCGTAGGTGGGGGAAGCAATGCAGCGGGTACTTTTGCGGGCTTTGCCGGCACGGGCGCGAAACTCGTCGGCATCGAGGCTGCAGGAGGTGCGGCAATGGGCCCGAGGGGAGTGCCAGGAGTGCTCCATGGTATGAGGTCTTTGCTCCTCCAGGACGAGTTCGGCCAGATCGAGGAGGCCCATTCCATCTCCGCCGGGCTGGACTACCCCGGCATCGGCCCAGAGCACGCGCACCTCGCTGAGCTGGGGCGGGCGCAATATTTCTCGGCGACCGACGAGGAAGTCCTCGAGGCCTTGCAATTGCTCGCCCGTACCGAGGGCATAATCCCCGCCCTCGAGCCGGCGCATGCCTTGGCCTGGCTCGTGCGGGCAACAAAGTCTGGCGAAGTCCCAAGCGGCTCGAGCATCCTTCTCACCATGTCTGGGCGGGGTGACAAAGATGCCGACCATGTCATGAGGGCCCTGAGCGGCCAGAGTTAGATGCCTGCCCGGGTAACTCGTCCAGAGCTGGAGAGCTTCTTGCGCAGCCGGCGCGACAGCGGGCGCAAGTTGTTATTGCCTTATGTTACCGGCGGTTTCAGGGACGATTGGGTAGCCGTCCTCGAGGCGATGGCGGCTGCGGGTGCGGACGCCGTCGAAGTGGGGCTCCCGTTCTCTGACCCGATGATGGACGGTCCAACTATCCAGGAAGCCTCAGCGCTGGCACTTGAGCGCGGGACAACGCCGGTGACGGTTTTCAAGCTTCTCTCGGGCCTCGATGTCCAGGTCCCCCTGGTGGTGATGACGTACGCGAACCTCGTCCTCCGAGCCGGCACGAAGCGCTTCGCGAGCGAGCTTGCCGCTGCCGGGGTCGGCGGGGCGATAGTCCCCGACCTCCCCTTGGAGGAGTCCACGCAGTGGGAGGCTGATGCCGCAGAGCAGGGGGTCGCCACTGTTCTCCTCGCAGCCCCGGTGACGCCCGACGAGCGGCTGGTTCGCATATGCGAGCGCTCGCGAGGTTTCGTGTACGGGGTCAATTTGATGGGCGTCACCGGGGAACGCGGGGCCCTCGCCCCTTCGTCCGCCGAGCTGGCCAAGCGCCTGAAGGCCCTTACGGACAAGCCTGTGGTGATGGGTTTCGGCATTT
>Ga0335074_10003854_pt1 | contig 20620 bp, 27 predicted proteins | sample Lox_Sample_23_FD_206715 | JGI IMG/M metagenome (GOLD analysis project Ga0335074, IMG submission 206715) | Soil microbial communities from Loxahatchee National Wildlife Refuge, Florida, United States - Lox_Sample_2.3 | ecosystem: Environmental > Terrestrial > Soil > Wetlands | place: USA... | reverse complement strand
GCGAAACTTCCACGCAAAATCGGCCTGCAGCCGGATCGTCGTCTCGATAGTCAGGCGGCGGCTGTTTTCACAGTTGGCATACGGCTCTGGGATGCACCGGATCCTCCCGAGAACCCGAATCCTCCCGGATAATTCCGCCGCTGAGCGCACCACCGCGCCCACCCGTCTCACCGCCCGCTCGCGGCCCACCCGGCGCTGCCGATGCCGCCGGCGGCGCTGAAGCCGGAACCGATCCGCAGCATTGATCAAACGCTCACCAAGTGGGTTGATTGAGGGGTCTATGGTGCACCGGATTGACCACGAAACCCGGATCAGCCGCAATCTGTCTCGGCGGGAGCGTAGGCATCGTTCACTGGCGCAACAAGGGACACGCGGGTTCTGACGGGCTCGATCATGCCGCTGGCGGGCGCGTCGGTCAGTCGCTGCCTTCGCCGCCGGGCGGGAGGGTCTCGTAGATCTCTTTGCAGGTGGGGCAGACCGGGTAGCGCTTGGGGTCGCGGCTCGGCACCCATACCTTGCCGCACAGCGCTACGACGGGCGTCCCGGTGACCATGCTGTCGACGATCTTGTGCTTGTCGACGTAGTGCGCGAACCGCTCATGGTCGCCGTCGCCGTGCGACAGGTCGGGCCGGACATCCTCCTGGATGCGCGTGCCCTGCTCGGGAAGCACCTCAGTTTCGCTCACCCTGGCGAGTCTACGGCTAGTTGAGGCTGGGGTCGTCCGGGTAGGTGGCCACGTAGGCGAGCTCGCCGCCCTGCCGGCGCAGGACCGCGGGCCACAGGCGCTCCGGGTCGGCGGAGAACGCGTCGCCGGGCTCGGCGGGCAGCACGTACCAGGCGCCCTCGTCGATCTCTGCCTGGAGTTGCCCGGCGCTCCAGCCCGCGTATCCCGCGTACACCCGCAGCGAGGCGATCGCGGCGGAGAGCAGGCCGGGGGGTGCGTCCAGGTCGACCAGGCCGAGCCTGGACGGCTCGGCCGTGCCGTCCAGCGGATGCCAGCCGACCGGCTCGTCGGTCCCCGGGACCAGGGCGAGCGCGAGCGCGCTATCCGGGGCGACGGGACCGCCCCTGAACAAGACGGACGGGCTGGTCGCCAGGTCGTTCCACGGTTCGAGGACTTGGTCGACCGGAACCTTGGTCGGCCGGTTCAGCACCACGCCGAGGGTGCCCTGCTCGGCCTCGTGTTCCACGATCAGGACGACCGTGCGGCGGAAGTTGGGATCCCCCAGCATCGGGGTGGCTACGAGCAAGCGGCCTGCCAGGGCCTCCGATGCCGAATCAGCCATGTTTCTATCATCGGTCAGGAATGGCGGTGACCGCGCCTAGCGCGGTACTCCAGCGCGCGGCTCGCACCGCGTACGCTGAAATGGTGAGCGCGGAACTTGCTCTCGGCGCGCCGACCGGGGCCGACGCCGTGGCCGGGGACTCGGCGGTCGACGTCACGAGGCTGAAAGTCGCCCTGGCCAGGCTGAGCCGTCGGCTGCGCCGCCACGAGCTGGCCGGCCTGACGCCCACGCAGCTCGCCGCGCTGTCGACCGTCGAGCGGTACGGACCGATGCGCCTGGGGGACCTGGCGGCCGCGGAAGGGATCGCGCCGTCCACGCTGACCAGGCTGGTCACGGCCCTGGAGGAGAGCGGGCACGTGCGCCGGTGCACCGATCCGAACGACGCGCGGGTGAGCACCCTGGCCATCACCCCGCACGGCCTGGATGCGCTCGAGCGCATCCGCACGGAGAACACCCTCATGCTGACCGCGAGCCTGCAGTTGCTCACGCCCGAGCAGCGCCGCGTGCTCGCCGCGGCCGTGCCGGTCCTCGAGCAGCTCGCGGAAGCCGACCCGGCCGACCCGCGGGCACGCTGAGCCGGAGCGGCTCAGCGCAGCTCGGCCAGGCGGCGGGCCAGCTCGTCGCGCTGGCGGGTAACCTCGGCGAGCTGCTGCTCGAGCTCGATGATGCGGCGGATGGCCGGCAGCGTCATGCCCTCGTCCGTCATCGTGACCACCTGCTGGATGATGCGGATCTCCACGCGCGAATAGCGGCGCTGGTTACCGGCCGACCGCTGCGGCGAGACGACCTGAAGGTCATCGACGCGGCGCAGGAACGCCTGCTTGACCGCGAGCAGCTCAGCGACCTGCCCGACCGTATACAGCGGCGTGTTCTCATCATCGAACGGCGACGTTGCCATGACGTTCCCTCCCCCGCAGAGCTGGTAGTGAAGTATGCCCAGATGGTAAGCGGCCGGCGAGGCGCTGGGCGCCCGCCGGCCGCTCGCTGTGATTCGGCGCGACTTAGGTCAGCCGACCAGTTCCTTCTGGTCGTCCGCCTGCCGGACCTCCACCTTGCGCGGCTTGGCCTGCTCCAGGACCGGGATCCGGACCTCCAGGACGCCGTTGGTGTAGGTGGCCTCGACCGCTTCGGCGTTCAGGTTCTCCGACAGACGCAGGCGGCGAGTGAACGTGCCCATCGTGCGCTCCCGCACGATGAACCTGTCGCCCTCGGTCCGCTCCTCCTGCCGCTTCACGCTGACCGACAGGACACCGCGGTCCACGGTGACGTCGATCGACTCAGGGTCGATGCCAGGGACGTCGAAGCGGAGCACGGCGTTACCGTCGCGGCGGACGCCGTCCATCCGCATCAGGGTGGAATAGCGGTCCCGCGCGAACGGGTCAAAAGTTGTCAAGTACATCCTTGCCTCACCTTCCGAAGATTCTCTTGGAAGGCATCGCCGGAAACCCGCCTTGGCCCTCCGAAGGCAAGTAACTTACAAGTTTGGCTGTATATTCCCTGCGATTGCGGGATCAGAACAGCAGGGCGGACAGCGTGGACCGCGCCTTGGTGACCCGGGGATCGCGGGGCGGGAGCAGCTCGAACAGGGTGACCAGGTGGGCGCGCGCCTTGTCCCTTTCCTCGCCTGACGTACGCCGGACGACCCCGAGCAGGCGGTCGAACGCCTCCTCGATGCGTCCCGCGGCCAGCTCGACGTCGGCTACGCGAATCTGCGCCTCGACGTCGCCAGGGTGCTCGGCCGCGTCCCGGCGCGCCTGCGCCTGGTCGTACGAGCTGACCCGGCGGATCAGGTTGACCTGGGCCAGCCCGGTCTTGGCGACCGGATCGTCTGGTGCCGCGGCGAGCTGCGTCTCGAAGGCCCGCGCCGCGGCGTCCAGGTCGCCGCGCTCCATGGCCGCACGGGCCTCGACGTAGGCGGGCGGCAAGGCGCCGGCGCCCGCGGCGGCCCGCCCGCTGCCGCGAGCCGGACCGGCAGGCTGGTCGTCCTGGTCGTCCTGGTCGTCCTCGTCTTGCGCGTCGCCGGCCGGGGCCACGTCCAGGCCCAGCTTCTCGGCGACTTCAAGGACCTGGTCGAGCCACTGGCGGACCTGCGCCTCGGGCAGCGCGCCGAGGAAACCGTCCACCAGCTGACCGCCGATGACGGCCATCACCATGGGGATGCTCTGGACCTGCAGGGCGGCGCTCAGCTGAGGGTTCGCGTCGACGTCTACCTTGGCCAGGATCCACTGGCCGCCGGCCTCGGCGGCGAGCTTCTCCAGCACCGGGCTGAGTTGCTTGCACGGCCCGCACCACTCGGCCCACAGGTCCAGGATCACGGGCACGGTACGGGAGCGCTCGACGACGTCGACGTTGAAGGTCTGCTCGGTTACCTCGATGACGGTCCCGCCGCTGGCGTCGGCGGTGGAGGCCGCCTGCTGCCTGCGCTGCGCGGCCGCCTGCCGCGCACCCAGGTCCACGGCACCGTAGAGCGAAAAATCTCGCGGCTGCATGAGTCCATCCTGCCGCATCCGGAGGGTAGCGTTGCACCGGGCCTTTGGTTGCTCTAGAGTAACCGTTGCCTATGAGTAACCAATCTGCTGACGCCATATTCGACGCACTGGGCGAGCCGGTGCGCCGCCGGATCCTGGAGTTGCTGCACGAAGGGCCGACTCCCGTCGGCCGGCTCGCCGAGCGCCTGCCGGTCGGCCGGCCGGCGGTGAGCAAGCACCTGCGCGTGCTGTCCAACGCGGGGCTGATCGAACGGCATAGCGCCGGCACCCGCAACCTGTACGCGCTGGCGCCGGCCGGGATGGCCGCCGCGCAGCAGTGGCTGGTCCAGACCTGGGATACCTGGTCATGGCCGGGCCGATGTCCGGCCGGCCGGGCGAGGGAATGACCATCCTGCGGTGGCCGGGACCCGGGCAGCTCGGCACGGCGGCCAAGGCCGCCACCGAGGACGACGCCAGTGTCGCGAGCGGGTTCCTGGCCGTGACAGTCCGCCGGTGGCGGCCGGTAATGCGCCCCTACCGTAAGCCCGCGGAGCCCGGCGGGTCGGCGTAACCGTGGGTGTAGGCATAGCTGACCGCGTGCGCGCGGTCGTGTGAACCGGTCTTGGCGAAGATCCGGTTGACGTGCGTCTTGACCGTCGCCTCGCTGACGAACAGGGCCCGCGCGATCTCCCGGTTGGACTTGCCCGCCGCGATCAGGCGGAGTACCTCCGACTCCCTGGGCGTCAGGTCGCTCTCGCCGTCGGGCGTCAGCGGGGCGGGCGCTCGGACGGCGGCCAAGAGCAGGCGCTGCTGCACCTCGGGGTCGAGCACGGCCTGGCCCGCGGCGGCGGCGTGCACGGCCCGGCCGATCTCGGCCCTGGTCGCGGCCTTGGTCAGGTAGCCCAGCGCGCCGGCGCGGAGCGCGCCGATGATGGACTCGTCGTCGGAGTAGGTGGTCAGGACCACCACCCGGGTCCACGGATGATCCGCCCGGATCCGGCGGGTGGCCTCGACCCCGTCGCAGCGCGGCATGTTCAGGTCCATCAGGACGACGTCGGGACCGGCGGCCTCGACCAGTTCCACCGCGGCCTGGCCGTCCTCCGCCTGGCCGACGACCGCGATCCCGGGCAGCGTGCCGAGCAGCAGCACCAGGCCCTCGCGGACGGCGGACTGGTCATCGGCGACGACCACGGTCACCGGTTCTGGGCTGTCTGTCATGCCGGAATCCTCAGGTTGACCTGCCAGTTCCCTGCCTCGCGCCCCGAGCTGAGCTCGCCGCCGGCCAGCGCGGCGCGTTCGGCCAGGCCGACCAGGCCGTAGCCGGCTCCCGTGCCCGCCAGCGGGGCCTGGGCGAGCGGCGACGGCAGCGGGTTGACCGCGCGGACCGTGATCTGGCCGTCCTCGAAGCCGAGCCGGAGGGTGACGGGCTGGCCGGGCGCGTGCTTGCGCGCGTTGGTCAGCGCCTCCTGCGCCGTACGGTACGCGGCCAGGCTGGCCTCCGCGGAAACCGGGCGCGCCGCGCCGGTGACCGCGAAGTCCACGTCCATGTCGCCGACCGCGCGGTACTCACCGGCCAGCGACGACAGCTGATCGGGCAGCGGCACCGTGTCCTCGCGCAGCGCCAGCACCGCGCGGCGGGCCGCGCCCAGGCCCTCGCGCGCCAGGGTCCCGGCCCGGTCGATGCACTCGACCGCCTTGGCGAGCTCGGGATTGTCCGCGGGCAGCGTGCCCGCGGCCAGCAGCCCCTCGGCGGCCTGGAGGTTCACCGACACCGCGGCCAGGGAGTGGGCGAGTACGTCGTGCAGGTCACGGGCGATCCTGGCCCGCTCGGCGAGCGCGACGGCCTGAGTCTCGGCCTCGCGCGTCCGGCGGGTCTCCGCCAGCAGCCGCTCGGCCTGCTCGGCGCGGGCGGAGTACTCATGGCGGGTCAGGCCGATGGTCCACAGGCCGAGGAAGGCGAACGAATAGCCCAGGAGGCTCGCGATCGGGTCGTGGACGGCGAGCCCGGCCCAGACGAAGGCGATCAGCGTCCTGAGCATGATGCTCAGGGACGCCGGGGTGCTCATCCGCGATCCAGCGCTGAACGCGGCCATGCAGCCGACGGCGACGGCCGGGCTGTTCGGGGACAGTGCGGCGAGCACGCCGCCGGCCAGGCTCATCGTGGACAGGCCGGCGTAGTTGAGGTACGTACGGCGCCCGGCCAGCATCCAGGTGATCCACCCGGCGGCGGAGAGGCCGAGGAAAACCGCGATCGCGGTACCGCGGGCGCCGGCGGCGCCCGGCCCGGGGCTGGCGATCGACACCGTGACCAGCACCATGACGAGGCCGACGCCGCGGACCGCGTCGGTCACCCAGGCGACGTCCACCCGGCCGGCGCCGGTCACCGGGTCCATCCGGGTTCCGATGGCACGCAAACCGGCCGCCCTGGCCGACTGGGTGCCGATGGAACGGAACACGCCCTGCTCCTGACTGACCACGCTCGCTGGCGGCCGATACCACGGTAACTCCCTGCCGTATCCGGCGCGCCGGCTGACGGGTGGACCCGGGTTGACCTCGGTTGACTCCCGGGTGGAGCGATCCGGGACCACCTGGGCCGCACCGCGGATCAGGCCGCGGGCAAGCACCTGCTGCTGGAGAAGCCGGTAGCGCTGGCCCAGGCGGAGGCCGACGCGCTGGTCGACGCGGTCGAGGAGGCCGGGGTCGCGTCCGTGGTCTTCTTCACGCACCGGTTCCACCCCGACGTGCGAGCGTGGCTGGCCGAGGTCACCGCGCGCGGCGGGTGGATGGCGGGCGCGGCGACCTGGCTGGGGTCCTCCCTGAGCCCGGCCAGCCCGTTCAATACGCCGTGGCGACAGAACTCCGGCGCCTTGTGGGACCTCGGCCCGCACCTGGTCTCGCTGCTGTGGTCGACCCGGTCACCCAGCTGCGCACCGCCCTGGCCGAACTCGCCGCCAACGCCCGGGCCGGGCAGACCAGCCATCCCTGCGACGTCCGGTTCGGCCGGGCCGTCGGCCGCGTCCTGGCGCGGGCCCAGGGGCAGATCGACGCCGCTGGGTAACCAGCCAGGTAGCATCCGCCGTGCTACGGTGGCACGATGAGTGACACTCAGGACGACCAGCCGCTGCCGGTGAGCGCCAGGAGGGGCACCCGGGCGGCGAGAGGCGGCCGGCCCCGCGAACCGGGCAGGCCGGCGGCACGAGCCGAACCCGACCCCAGGCCGGCGCGGGCTCCGGCGAGTGCGCGCATCGGGATCAGGGAACTGCGCCAGCACGCGAGCGTCTACGTCGACCTGGCGGAGAAGGGCTACACGGTGGACATCACCAACCGCGGGCGGCTGGTCGCCCGGATGGTTCCGGTCAAGGAGGCGGGCAGCCCGCTGGAACGCCTGATCGCGGCGGGGATCATCGAGCCAGCCGAGGAACCGGGTGGTGCCGCCGGGCTCGACCCCTACCCGGCCGTCCGGGAGCGCCGGTGATCTACCTCCACTCCTCCGCCCTGGTCAAGCTGGCCCTGACCGAACCGGAGTCGGCGGCGCTGGCCGACTGGCTCGCCGAGCGCGCCGACCAGCCGCTCGTCTCCAGCGCGCTGTACCGGGCCGAGGTCCCGCGGGCGGTGTGGCGCGCCGAGCCTGGGGCGCTGCCGCGCAGCTACCGCCTGATCAGGCGCATCGCCCGGGTCGCGCTGACCGCCGACGTGCTCGACAATTCGGCCACCCTGCCGCCGCAGGCGCTGCCGGTCGCGCACGCCATCCACCTGGCCTCCGCGCTGGCGCTGCGAGGTGAACTCACCGCGTTCGTCGCCTACGACAAGGACCTGCTCGCCGCGGCGGCAGAGGCCGGGCTCCCGGTCGCCAGCCCCGGTCGGACCTAGATGCCTCAGAACCGGGCGGACTCGGCGTAGGCGCCCCACTGCGAGACCAGCGCGCCGCAGATCTCGCCGAGGGTTGCCTCGGCGCGGGCGGCGTCCAGCATCGGCGGGACGAGGTTCGCCTCGGTGCGGGACGCGGCGACCAGCGCGGCCAGCCCCGCGTCGACCGCCTGCTGGTCCCGCTCCGTCCGCCGGCCGGCCAGCGCGCTCACCTGCTCGCGCTCGACGACCGGGCTGATCCTGAGGATCTGCAGGGGTTCGGCGACCGTGTCGGCGTGGACGTTCACGCCGACGATCTTCTTCTCGCCCTTCTCGAGCTTCTGCTGGTAGGCGAACGCGGCCTCGGCGATCTCGCCGACGAACCAGCCGTTCTCGATGCCCGCCAGGATCCCGTCGGTCATGGATCCGTCCTTGCTCATCGCGCGGATCTGCGCGAAGATCGCCTCGGCCTCGGCCTCCATCTGGTCGGTCAGCGCCTCGACGTACCACGAGCCGCCGAGCGGGTCGGATACGTTGACCACGCCGGTCTCTTCCATGATCACCTGCTGGGTGCGCAGCGCTGTCTCGGCCGCGGCCTCCCCGGGCAGCGCGAGCACCTCGTCCAGGGCGTTGGTGTGCAGCGAGTTAGTCCCGCCCAGGACGGCGGCCAGCGCCTCGATCGCGGTCCGCACGATGTTGTTGTCCGGTTGCGGCGCCGTCAGCGAGACGCCCGCGGTCTGGGTGTGGAAGCGCAGCCACTGCGCGCGCGGCGACGTGGCGCCGTAGACGTCGCGCAGCCACCTGGCCCAGATCCGCCGGGCGGCGCGGAACTTGGCGATCTCCTCGAAGAAATCGATGTGCGCGTCGAAGAAGAACGACAGGCCGGGCGCGAACTCGTTGACGTCAAGCCCGCGTGAGCGGCCGAGTTCCACGTAGCCGAACCCGTCGGCCAGGGTGAAGGCCAGTTCCTGCGCGGCGGTCGAGCCCGCCTCCCTGATGTGGTAGCCGGACACCGACAGCGGCTTGTACCGCGGCATGTGCTGGCCGCAGTACTCCATCAGGTCGCCGATGAGGCGCAGGTGCGGGCGCGGCGGGAACAGCCACTCCTTCTGCGCGATGTACTCCTTGAAGATGTCCGTCTGGAGCGTGCCGTCCAGCTTGGACAGGTCGGCGCCCTGGCGTTCGGCGGCGACCAGGTACATGCAGAAGACCGGAACGGCCGGGCCGCTGATCGTCATCGAGGTGGTGACGTCGGCCAGCGGGATCCCCTCGAACAGCACGTCCATGTCGGCCGCCGAGTCGACCGCCACCCCGCAGTGCCCCACCTCGCCGAGCGAGCGCGGGTCGTCGGAGTCACGGCCCATCAGGGTGGGCATGTCGAAGGCCACGGACAGGCCCGCGCCGCCGGCGCGCAGCAGCATCTTGTACCGCTCGTTGGTCTGGCGCGCATTGCCGAACCCGGAGAACTGGCGGATCGTCCACGGCTTGCCCCGGTAGCCGGTGGCGTGGATGCCGCGGGTGAACGGGAACTCCCCCGGCCAGCCGATCCGCTCGAAACCGGGCACCACCTCACCGGGCGCCGGCCCGTAGACCGGGTCCACCTCAAGCCCGGACAGCGTGGTGAAGTCCGCCTCGCGCTGACCGGACTTGGCCGCCTCGTCGAACCGGCGCCGCCAGCGCTGCCGACCCGCACCCGGGTCAACCTCAGCGTCGGCCTGAGCGTCCATGGCAATACCTCCCCGTAGTTGCGCGCACGCCTTTGATAAAACTAGTTGGACGTCCTACTATCTGCGGCCAGTCTACCCGGGCTGACCGGGGGAAGGGGTCGGGGGGAACGGGGGACGGACCGGCGGGCGGCGAGGAGCAGGGGCAGGGGCAGGGGCAGGGGCAGGAGCGGGGGCAGGGGCAGGGGCAGGGGCAGGGGCAGGGGCAGGGAATGAGGCGGACCGGCGGGACCGAGAAGAAGCGGGGGAATTGGGGGACCGGAGGACCGGGCAGCGGGGCTGAGGGGAGCACCACCGATCGTTCGGCAAAAAAAGAGAATTTTCTGTGCAACCGATGCGCGAGTTCCATCGTCTGTAGAGAGCGCGAGGCAGCAAAACGGCCTCCGCGCGCAGCGGTGGCCCGGACGTCGCGGGGGCACGCCCGGGCCGGCAACCGGATAACGCCTACGTATGGCGGGAATGTGGTACATCTTGGCGTATCGCACGGGCGTTCTTGAGCCCCCGACCGGTCCCGACCTGGTGATCCTGCCAGACGGGGGCGCCGGGCGTGCGGTCACGCCGTTCCCGCAGCCTGCCGGGAACATCACCAAGGGAGAGCCGGTGGGCACCGCTGGCGACGTCGATACCGACGCTGCCGCAGAGCTGTTCAAGGGCGTCTACCCGCGGCTCGCCGGCTGGGTGCGGCGCCTGGTCGACGACGACGAGACCGCGCACGAGATCGCGTCGGAGGCGTTCGTCCGGCTGCTGTCCCGCTGGACCTCGGTGGACAGCCCGCAGAGCTACCTGTACATGATCGCGACCAACCTGGTCCGCGATCACTGGCGCAAGACCGAACGCGAGCGGCGGGCCATCCGCAGCGTCACCGCGGGCGCGGCGCCGGACCCGGTGGCCTTCCCGGCGCAGGACGTGGACGTGCGCAACCTCATCGCCTCGCTGCCGCCGCGGCTACGCGACCCGTTCCTGCTGCACTACTACGGCGGGTTCGGGCTCAAGGAGGTCGCGTCGCTGCTGCGCAGGCCCGAGGGCACCATCAAGGCCGACCTGTTCGCGGCCCGCGCCAGGCTGAAGACTGCGCTGGGGGAACGCGATGGATGACCGGCACGACCACGTCGAGGACTGGCTGAGCGAGCGGGTCGATCCGCTCTTCCCGCCGGCGGGCACCTTCGACCTGATCAGGCGGCGCGCGCGGCGGCGTAAGTACCGCAAGCTGGCCATCGCCACGGGGTCGGCCGCGGTGATCGTGGCTGCGGCGGTAACCGTCCCGCAGGTCGTCAACTTCACCGTGGTCAACCCCCCGAACACCAGCGCGCTCGCCGGGCGGGCGGCCTCGGTCGCGCCGCGGACCGGCGGCGGCATCGCGGAATCGGCGAGGGCGTTGCACCCCACCTTTCCGGCACCGTCTCCGAGTCCGGCCCCGGTCCCGCCGAATTTCCGGCCGACCTCGGTCACCTTCGTCGGCACGGATACCGGCTGGGTGATCGGCCAGGCCGGAACCCCGGGGCACTGCGCCACGTCGTTCTGCACCTCGGTGGCGCGCACCGATGACGCGGGGAACTCCTGGGCCGGGGTACCCGCGCCGCTTACCGGGGCGCCCGACGGCGCCACCGGGGTGAGCCAGATCCGGTTCCTCAACCTGGACGACGGGTGGGCGTTCGGGCCGGAGCTGTGGGCGACCCACGACGGCGGGCAGACCTGGGCGCAGGTCGGCACCCACGGGATGCGGGTCACGGACCTGGAGACGGTGGGTGACCGGGCGTTCGGGATCTTCGCGACGTGCACCGGCGGCGGGGCGGCGTTCGCCGCCGGGTGCACGAGCTTCACGCTGTACTCCTCGCCCGCCGGGACCGACGACTGGACCCCGGTGGGCCCCGGGACCACCGGGCTCACCAACGCAGGGCAGTCCGGTTCCGCGTCCCTCACGCTGACCGAGACCCGCGGGTACCTGCTGGGCCCGGACGGGACGCTGTACTCGGGACCGGTGGACGGCAGCGCGCCCTGGCAGCGCGTCGCGGGCGTCCCGTGCGTCACCGGGCAGGCGCAGCAGGAAGGCCAGCCCGCGGGCGCGATACTCGGCGCGGTCGGGCCGCAGAACCTGATCGTCGCCTGCATGCCGGGCCGGGCGCCCGGCGGGCTGCAGAAGAAGCTGATCTTCACCTCCGCCAACGGCGGGGCGAGCTGGCAGCATCTCACGGTCGCGCCGGCGCCGGGGGTGGCCACCTCGCTGGCCGCGAGCCCGGCCGAGACCGTGATGCTCGCCACCGACCAGGGCATCGACGTGCTGCCCGCGGGCGGCACCACCTGGCGGCAGCTCACGCTGAGCGGGGCCCCGGCCGGCGGGTTCGCGTACGTGGGGATGACCACCGACTCCCAGGGGGTCGCGCTGCCCGCCGACGCCCAGGCCGGGGCGGTATGGTTCACCTTCGACGGCGGGCAGACCTGGGCGCCCTCGACGCTGAACGGCTCGTAGGGCCCTTGGCGTCCGGGTCCTAGGAGAGCAGGGCTCCTAGGGTCCGGGCTCCTGGGTCTCTAGGAGCCCGGGGTTCCGGGGTCGCGTTCCGGGGATTCCGGGGTCGGCGCCGGGGATTCCGGGGTCGGCGCCGGGGGTTCCGGGGTCGGCGTCGGCCGGGTCCTCGGGGATGAAGTCACCCGCGGTCAGGCGCAGGCTGCGGAGCAGGTCGAAGATCTCCTCCAGCTGGCCGGTCCCGTACCCGCCGAGCCCGAACTCCGCCGCCATCAGGTCCCTGGTCGCGTGCTCCACGACGGCGCGGCCCTGCTCGGTGATCTCGGCCAGCCGGCCCCGGCCGTCGGCGGGGTTCGGGCGGCGGATCACCATGGCCTGCCGTTCCAGCCGGGTGATGATGTTCGTGACGCTGGTGGGGTGGACCATGAGGCGCTCGCCGATCACGCTCAGCGGCAGCGCGCCACGCCGGCTGAACGTCAGCAGGACCAGCGCCTCGTAGCGCGCGAAGGTCAGCTTGTACGGCCGCAGCAGCGCGTCGAGCTCGCCCAGCAGGATCTGCTGGGCGCGCATGATCGAGGTGACGGCGGCCATGGCCGGCGAGGGGCCGAACCTGACCTCCCAGATGCGCGCCGCCCGGTCGATGGGATCAAACGGCAGCTCGAGCGGCTTACCCACGCCGCTATGTTAGGCGCCCCGGCCGGCGAGCAGCTCTTCGGCGGCCTCGAAGGGGTCCAGGGTGCCGGCCGCGACGCGGGCGGCAAGCTCGTCGGCGCCGTCCGCGGCCAGCTGCTCGCGCAGCGCGGCGAAGGCCAGCGCCGTGATCTCTTCCCGCGCCCGCCCGCGCCGCCTGCGCTCGAGCTCCCCGCTCGAACGCAGCCAGGACCAGTGGGCGTCCAGGGCGTTCTCCAGCTCGGCGATCCCCGGGTCGCGCAGGCCACCGGCCGCGACCGTGGTGATGATCGGCGGCTTCCAGCCGCCGGGCTCGCGGGGCCCGAGCGCGAGCATGTTGCGCAGGTCGCGCACCACCTGGTGGGAGTCGGGCTTGTCCGCCTTGTTCACCACGTACAGGTCGGCCACCTCCAGGATGCCGGCCTTGGCCGCCTGGATCGCGTCGCCCATGCCGGGCGCGAGCAGCACGACGACGGAGTCGGCGAGCGAGGCGACCGCGACCTCGGCCTGGCCCACGCCGACCGTCTCGACCAGGATCAGCTCGAACCCGGCCGCGTCCAGGACCCGGATGGCCTGCGGCGCCGCCGCCGCGAGCCCGCCGAGCTGGCCGCGGGTGGCCATCGACCTGATGAACACCTGGTCGTCGGTGGCGTGCTCCTGCATCCGCACCCGGTCGCCGAGCAGCGCGCCGCCGGTAAACGGCGAGGTCGGGTCGACCGCGAGCACCGCCACGCGTCGGCCCGCCGCGCGGAAGGCCGCCACGAGCGCGCCGACCGTGGTGGACTTCCCGACCCCGGGCGCGCCAGTCAGGCCGATGACGCGGGCGGCGCCGGTCCGGGGCAACAGATCTTTCATGACCGAACGAACCTGCGGTGACCCGTTCTCGACCAGGGACAGCAACCGGGCGAGGGCCCGCACATCCCCGGCGCGGGCCCGCTCGAGCTCGGCCGTCGCCGGCACCTCGGGCTAGTCCCCGAGACCGCGGGCGCGGAGCAGCAGCGCCGCGCCCTGGCCGCCGCCGCCGCACAGGCCCGCGGCGCCGAGCCCGCCGCCACGCCGGCCCAGCTCGTAGATCAGGTGCAGGGCGATCCTGGCGCCCGAGGCGCCAAGCGGGTGGCCGATCGCGATCGCGCCGCCGTTGACGTTCACCACGTCGGGGCCGACGCCCAGGTTGCGCATGGACTGGATGGCCACGGTGGCGAACGCCTCGTTGATCTCGATCAGGTCGAGGTCGGCGACGGTCAGCCCGGCCTTGCCCAGCGCTTGGGAGATGGCGCGGGACGGCTGGGAGTGCAGCGAGTTGTCCGGACCCGCGACGTTGCCGTGCGCGCCGATCTCGGCCAGCACGGTCGCCCCGGCGCGCTCGGCGGCCTGCGCCGACATGACCACGACGGCGGCGGCGCCGTCGGAGATCTGCGACGAGTTGCCCGCGGTGATCGTGCCGTCCTTCGCGAACGCCGGCTTGAGCCTGCCCAGCGACTCGGCGGTGGTGCCCGCGCGGATGCCCTCGTCCTCGGTCACCATCAGCTCCTCGCCGCCTCTTTGCGGGATGGGCACCGGGACGATCTCGGCGGCGAGCAGCCCGTTCTTGGCCGCCTCCGCGCCGCGCTGGTGCGACCGCGCGGCGAACTCGTCCTGTTCGGCACGGCTGATGCCGAGCTGGCGCCCGCTGTTCTCGGTCGAGGAGCCCATGGACAGGTGGTCGAACGCGTCGGTCAGGCCGTCGAAGGCCATCGAGTCGATGACCTCGACGGAGCCGTACTTGTAGCCCGCCCGGGAGTTCGGCAGCAGGTGCGGCGCGCGCGTCATGGACTCCATGCCGCCCGCCACGATCACGTCGTGCTCGCCGAGCCTGATCAGCTGCGCGGCGAGCGCGATGGCGTCCAGGCCCGACAGGCACACCTTGTTGACCGTCAGCGCGGGGACCGTCATCGGCACGCCGGCCGCGACCGCGGCCTGCCTCGCCGGGATCTGGCCCGCGCCGGCCTGGAGCACGTGGCCCATGATCACGTACTCGACCTCGTCCGGGCTCACGCCGGCCCGGTCGAGGGCCCCGGCGATCGCGATGCCGCCGAGTTCGGTGGCCGGCTTGCTGGCAAGGGACCCGAGCAGGCGGCCCACGGGGGTCCTCGCGCCGCCCACGATGACCGGCTGACGTGGTTCACTCATGTCTGCAACGATACCCAGCCGGTTGCCCGAGGAGATATCTAGTGCTACCCCTGCTGACCCGCATCGACCACGTCGGGATCGCCTGCCGTGACCTGGAAACGACCGTCCGGTTGTACGTGGCGACGTTCGGCCTTGACGTGGTGAGCGTGGAGGTGAACGAGGAGCAGGGGGTCCGCGAGGCCATGCTCGCCGTCGGCGAGGGCACGGAGGGTGCCGGGGCGGGCCCCGGTTACGTACAGTTGCTCGAGCCCCTGGCGGCCGACACCCCGGTGGGCCGGTTCCTCGACCGGCGCGGCGAGGGCCTCCACCACGTCGGGTACGGCGTCAGCGACGTCGGGCAGGTCCTCGCCGAACTCAGCGGCACCGGCATCCGGCTGATCGACTCCCGGCCGCGGCACGGGTCGATGGGCGCGTCCATCGCCTTCCTGCACCCGGCCGACCTGTCCGGGGTCCTCACCGAGCTCGTCCAGGCCGGCCCAGCGTGAGCACCTGGCTCCGCCGTGAATCGCCGGCAATATCCCCCGAACGGGCAGTAAGGGGATTTACCGGGGCTGATGGGATGTAGAACTCCGAAGGACACGCCAAAGCACCCGAGTAAGAGTAGTCTGCCTGTCACTGGGCGGGAGTCGTCTCGGCACGCTGACACACCCGCCGTAAAACCCCCGTCGCATTCACGTCTAGCCAGGATTAGGCCACATGCAATCGGACATTGACGCCCAGCTGACCAACTTCTTCGAAGACGCCCCGCCGCGCGAGTTCGCCACGGTCATGCGCGGCTACGACCGTCATCAGGTCGATGAGCACATCAGGAACATTGAAGCCGAGGTGCGTACGCACCGCGAGCAGACCTCGACTCTGAAGCGGGAGCTGTCCGAAGCGCACCGCCAGATCCAGGAGCAGGAACGCCCCACGTATTCGGGCCTTGGCGCGCGCATCGAGCAGCTGCTGCGGCTCGCCGAGGAGCAGGCCACCGAGCTGGTCCAGGCCGCGCGGTCGGAGGCGAACGAGATCAAGGCCGCGGCCAAGGTCGACGCGGCCGAGTTGCGGGCCGGGGCCGAGAACGAGGCGGCCGAGCTGCGCGCGAACGCCAAGCGTGAGACCGACGACCAGCGCGGGGCGGCCGAGCGCGAGGCCGACTCGATCAGGACCACCGCGCGGCGCGAGGCCGACGAGCTGACCTCGACCACCGAGCGCGAAGCCGCCAAGCTGCGGGCCACCGCCGACCACGAGGTCGCGGAGAAGCGGGCCGCCGCCGAGCGCGACATCGCGAAGCTGCGGACCAGCACCGAGCGCGAGGTGGCCCAGCTCAAGGCGACCGCCAAGCGTGAGCGGGACGAGATCCTCACCACCTCCAAGCGCCAGGCCGACGAGATGCGCAGCCAGGCCCAGCGGATCCTGGAGGAGAGCGAGGCCCAGCGGGCCCAGTCCGAAGCCGAGTTCGAGATCCAGCTCGCTGCGCGCCGGGAAGAAGCCGAGCGCCAGGAGGCCGAGCGGCTGTCCGCCGCGCAGTCCGCGACGCAGAAGCTGGTGTCCGAAGCCGAGCAGCGGGCCTCGACCGCCGAACAGCGCGCGACGAAGGCCAGCGCGCAGGCCGACCAGACCCGGCGGGACGCCGACCAGCACGCCAGGCAGCTGGTCAGCAACGCCAAGAAGAACGCCGACCAGATCGTCAGCCAGGCCAAGACCCAGGCCGAGCAGCTGCTCGCCGAGGTCAAGGCGGACGCCGAACGCAGGCGCGCCGCGGCCCAGCGCGAGGTCGACGACCTGACCAGGCAGAAGGACAGCATCGCCACCCACCTGGCGCAGGTGCGCCAGCTGCTCGGCGGGCAGCTCCCGGGCATCGCCGTGGAATCGACGCAGCCGAAGCCTGCCATCGTCAGCGACGCCGCGGGAGCGCCGCGCAACGGCGGCCCTGGTGCCGCGCCGGCCCAGGCTGCGCCCGCGTCGCACCAGGCCACCCAGGCCAGCCAGGCCACCCAGGTCGCCCAGGCCCCGATGGCCGCCGCGCAGCCCACCCAGGTCCAGGCGGCCCGGCCCGCCCCGGCCAACGGCGGTTCCGTTCCCGCCGCCCAGGGGGCCAAGCAGGGCTCCAACGGCAAGGAGGACGACGAGGACTGGTGGACTGAGTAGGAGTCCCCAGCGCCAGGCGCAGGCCGACCCGTGCAGACCTGGGAGGCGATCAGGTCACGCCGGAACGTCCGGTCCTTCGAGGACCGGGCCATTCCCGGCGATCACCTGGACGAGATCCTGGAGGCGGGTCGGCGTGCGCCTTCGTCGCAGAACTGGCAGCCCTGGGACTTCGTCGTGGTGACCGACCGCGAGCAGCTCGTCAGGCTCTCCCAGGTGTGGCGGGGCGCGGGGCACGTGGCGCACTGCGCCGCGACGATCGCCCTGGCCGCGTCGCCACCCGAGGAGGAGCGGCGGCGGCTCACCCTCTACTACGACCTGGGCCAGGCCACGATGAGCATCATGCTGGCCGCGGCGGGGCTCGGCGTCGGTAGCTGCCACTCCTCGGTCGGTGACCAGGACCTGGCCCGCGAGATACTCGGCGTGCCGCCCGAGAAGTTCTGCGCCTACCTCATCTCGCTCGGGTACCCGGCCGGCCGGCCGCTCGACCTGATCCGGCGCCCCGACCGGCGCCCCTTCGACGACGTGGTGCACCGCGGCCGCTGGTAGCCTCCCGTCCCGGACCCGCCTGGCGATGGGAAGCTGGTCCCGTGGCGAACCCGGATAGCACGCTGATCACGCACATCGGCGAACTGGTTACCAACGACGGCGGTGACGGGACCTTCGCCGCGATGGCGGACGCGGCGCTGGTCATCGACGAAGGGCGGGTGGCCTGGACCGGGCCCGCGTCGCGGGCGCCGGCCGCGGACTCGGTCGTGGACGCGGGCGGCCGGGCCGTGCTGCCCGGGTTCGTCGACTCGCACGCACACCTGGTCTTTGCCGGGGAGCGGAGCGCGGAGTTCGCCGCGCGGATGGCGGGCCGCCCCTACCAGGCGGGCGGGATCCTGACCACGGTCGAGGCGACCCGCGCGGCCAGCGATGACGCGCTGCGGGCGAACCTGGGCCGGCTAGCCGGCGAGATGGCCCGGCAGGGCACCACCACGCTGGAATGCAAGTCCGGGTACGGGCTGACCGTCGCCGACGAGGCGCGGGCGCTGGCGCTGGCCGGCGAGGTCACCCCGGAGGTGACCTACCTCGGCGCGCACGTGGTCCCGCCCGAGTTCGCCGGCGACCCGGCGGGCTACGTGGACCTGGTGTGCGGCCCGATGCTGGCGGCCTGCGCGCCGCACGCCCGGTGGATCGACGTGTTCTGTGAGACCGGGGCGTTCGGCGCGGAGGCAGCCGCCGCGATCCTCGCGGCGGGCCGGGCCGCCGGCCTCGGCACCCGCGTGCACGCGAACCAGCTCGGGCCGGGACCTGGTATCCGGGTGGCGGCCGAGGCGGGCGCCGCGTCGGCCGACCACTGCACGTACCTGACCGACGCCGACGTCGACGCGCTGACTTCGGCGCGGGTGGTCGCGACGCTGCTGCCGGGCGCGGAGTTCGGCACCAGGCACCCGTACCCGGACGCGCGCCGGCTGCTGGACGCCGGCGCCACGGTGGCGCTGGCGACCGACTGCAACCCCGGGTCCTCCTTCACGTCCAGCATGCCGTTCTGCATCGCGCTGGCGGTCAGGGACATGCGGATGACCACGCAAGAGGCGGTCTGGGCCGCCACGGCTGGCGGGGCCAGGGCGCTGCGCCGGGCCGACGTCGGGCACCTCGGCGTGGGCGCCCGCGCCGACCTGATCCTGCTGGACGCGCCGTCGCACACCTACCTCGCCTACCGCCCCGGCGTCCCGCTGATCGCCGCGGTGTGGCGGGCGGGAAACCCAGTCCCGACGCGTTACGGAGTTTGACGGACCGGGGTCTGCGGAGGTGCGGCAGAGATGACTTCGCCGGCCTGGCCCCCGGCGTGCAAGCCAGCTGGACCGGCGCGATCCTGGGCACCGCCCATCCCACCGCCGGGCAGGCCCTGGCGTTCGCGGCCACCAAGCTGCCCCTGGGCTGCTGCGCGTCGGCGCGCTCTACCTCGCGATGCGGCTGGCCCGCACCGCCGCCCGCGACGGGGTCTGCACCGTCCAGGCCGCCCGGCTGGTGCTGTTCCTGGGCTGGTGGCTGCTGGCCGGCGGGCTGGCGGCCAGCATCGCCGAGGGATTCGCCCGGCTCACCCTGCTCGGCCTGCTGGTCACCTGGCGGCTCTGCCGGGCGCTCGACTGCCAGCCCGGCGACCTGCTCACGCATGACGGCACGCACGGCGGGCCGGCTGGCCGCGGGGGCCCGTGACCGGCTAGAGCGGCGGCCGTGGCAGGCAGGCAGGCAACCGGTCATGGACGGGCCGCCTGCTCGCCAGCACCGCGGCGGCGCCGATCAGCGCTCCGGCTACCAGGCCTAGCACTGCGCCGACGAGCACCTGGACCTGAAGCGTCAGGCCGGTGGCACTCGTGGCCGGCACCAGCAGTTGCTCCTGCACACCCACGGCCGAGCTGCCCGGAGACCTGATGTAGCCGATGTAGCTATCGGCTAGCGCGTTAGCGGTGAGCTCGGCTTGGGCAGCGGTTCTGGCGGTGGCGCTCACCGACAGGACGTCTCCCGTCAGGGTCTTCACCTGAACCTCGCCGCGCAGCGCCGTGAGCGACGCGGCCGGGCTCTCCCGTAGCAACGCGCCGGCCAGCACCGGGTCGCTGCGCGTAACCGCGACGGCGTTAACCACGTCCGACCGCGGGAGCATGACGAGCGCCGTGCCGGTGAACCGCACCGGGCTGAACGCGGCGAAAAGCGCGCCCGCCAGCAGGCCCACGGCGATCGCGATACCGACGAGGGCGCCATGCCGCCGGACGATCCAGATGGACCTGCGCAGGTCCGGTGCGAGCTGACGCATCTGGTCTCGCTTCCATCCCCGGCGCCTCACCCGGGCTGGCGCCGGATGCCTACCATAGTACGACTGGCCGGCAAACAGCCGCTAGCGCGAAAGCGGCCGGCGGTGGGCATCCCGGTGCCGACGTAGAGGAACTGCCTGATGCCCATCTCGGCGGCCGGGAAGCGGACCGCCCCGGCCAGGAAGGCGCGGTTTGCCCGGACCGAGTACACCAGGTTCGGGTACGCCGCCAGCGCCTGCTCGCCGGGTTCCCGGTCCGCGGCGAAGTTGTCCTTGCCGCCAAGCAAGTAATCATAGTTCCAGGTAGTAATCACACATTCTCTGACTGCAGGTAGCCGCCGGGGACGTGGTGCCGGCCGATCGCACTGGGCAGGGTGCGGCGCCGACGGCGTTGCCGAATACATGCCGAATCTTCCCCGTCTTGCGGTCGCACGCCTTGTCGCGCCGCGATGGCAGGTTCCATGATGGGAAGTAGTTCACCAAGTTCGGCCTACACTAGGCCCGCGCGGAGCTCCCGGATCATCAGGTGTTCGACGTCTTGTGGGTTGCCTGGCCTGGTATCGGTTCGGTCAGTAGCGCGGAAACCCATCCGTTCATACAGCGCCTTCGCCCGCCCGTTGGCGTCGAACACCCACAGCAGGACCGACGGCGCTCCTGAGGCTGCGGCCTGGTCGATCACGGTCTGCACCAGCAGTCGCCCGATACCAAGCCCGCGCGCGGCCGGACGCACCCACATGGCAACCAGGTGCCAGGCGCCGGGGAAGTCCGGCAAGTCGGCGACCTCACCCGACAGCGCCGTCACCGTCCCGGCCGCAGCGCCGCGGTGCGAGGCTAGAAAGCTGGACGACTCACTGAGACGCTGCCGCCAGGTGTGCTCCCGAAAGGGATTCCCTGCCCTGCGATACCTTCCGGCAGGGACGTGAGAAGAACCGCCAGTGGGACGGCAGAAGCTGGGACGGCTACTTCTCGCACTACGACAAGACGCGGGCGATGTGCGGCACGCCGGTGTCGAAGTCGGGCATGGGGTCTCCTCGGGGCCGGCACGCTAGGGCCTAGAGGGAAGGTAGTGACGG
>Ga0335074_10003853_pt1 | contig 20622 bp, 20 predicted proteins | sample Lox_Sample_23_FD_206715 | JGI IMG/M metagenome (GOLD analysis project Ga0335074, IMG submission 206715) | Soil microbial communities from Loxahatchee National Wildlife Refuge, Florida, United States - Lox_Sample_2.3 | ecosystem: Environmental > Terrestrial > Soil > Wetlands | place: USA... | reverse complement strand
GACCGGCTGCGCTCCCTCGTCCGGACCGGGCGCGTCGCGCTGCTCGCCGAGACGTACTACCACTCGCTCGCGTTCCTCGTGCCGCCGCCCGAGCTCGCGACCGAGGTCGACCTCCACCGCGCGATGTTGCGCCAGGAGTTCGGCGTGGAGCCGACGGTGCTGCGGATGACGGAGCTCGCGTACTCCGACGACCTCGCGCGCTTCGCGGAGTCCCAGCGGTTCCGCGGGATGCTCGCCGAGGGCTGGGAGGGGGCGCTGCACGGGGAGCCCCCGACGTACCGGTACTGCGCCGCCCCGGCCCCCACGGTGGCGCTGCTGTTGCGGCACTACCCGCTGAGCGACGACGTCGGGTTCCGCTTCTCCTCGACCGGATGGAGCGAGCACCCGCTCACCGCGGAGAAGTACGCGGGCTGGCTCGCCGCCACCCCCGGCGAGCTCGTCGGCCTGTTCATGGACTTCGAGACGTTCGGCGAGCACCACCCGGCCCGCAGCGGCATCCTCGACTTCCTGAGCGCGCTGCCCGGCGCGGTCCGGTCCCACCCCCACCTCGGCTGGGCGACGGTCGACGAGGCCGTGGTCGGGCCGCCGCGCGCACCGCTCTCGGTCCCGTACACCATGAGCTGGGCCGACCAGAACCGCGACCTCGGCGCCTGGCTCGGCAACGACCTCCAGCGGTCGGCGTTCGAGGCCGCCAAGAAGGCCGGCGTGCTCGCGCTCGAGACGGACGACCCCGGGATCCTCGCCGACTGGCGAAAGCTGCTGACCTCGGACCACTTCTACTACATGTACGTGAGCGGCCACGGCGCCGACCAGGGCGTCCACCAGTACTTCTCGAGCTACGACAGCCCGTACGACGCCTACGCGAACTACATGAACGCGCTCAGCGACCTGCGCCGCCGCGCGCTCGAGCGGCTCGGCGTTCCCGTCCTCAAGTGACGGGCGCCGGGACCGGCGCGGGGCCGGCCTCGGGCGCCTCCTCCTCGGGCGTGAGGACCCCGCCCGCGAGCCGCCCGATCGTCCACATCGTGGCGTACGACATCGCGAAGACCGCCGCCATCACCGCGGCGATGCCGAGCGCCTCCAGCCCGAGCTGATGGACGGCCGCGCTCCCCCCGCCGAACAATAGGCCGTTCGGCAGGTTGGGGTAGCCGGAGCCGGCCGCGAAGCCGCCCTGGGCGAACACGGCGATCATCAGCACGCCGAACAGTCCCCCCACGAGGTGACCCGGGAGGAGCCCGACCGGATCGCTGAACCATCGGAACCGCGCGAAGTACCGCTCGGCGAGCAGGAACAGCGGGCCGCTCGCGAGCCCGAGCACGAACGCGCTCGCCGGGCTCACGAACCCGGCGAGCGGGGTGATCACGATGAGGCCCATCAGCGTCCCGTTGACCGCCGACGGGAGGTCCGCGAACGCGGCGCCCTGCTGAAGGAACCTCAGCCCGAGGAGCGAGAGCATGGCGGTCGCCGCGGCGACGAACGTGGTGAGGACGACCACGACGGCCTCGGAGTTGAACTGCAGCACGCTCCCCGGATTGAACCCGAACCAGCCGACCCATAGCAGAAGGATCGAGAGGGCGAGCCACCCCGGTTCCACCGTGCCGGTCTCGCCCGCCGCCCGGCTGCGGCCCGTCCGCCGCTCCTCCTGCCAGACGACGGCCAGGATCCCGAGCCCCGCGGCACCCGCGGCGCCGTGGACGACCAGGCCGCCCGCGAAGTCGACCATGCCGAGCTTCGCGAGCCAGCCCGTGGGGTTCCAGATCCAGGCGGCCGGCAGGGTCCAGATGAACAGGAAGTAGACGACCGAGTAGACCGCGAAGGTCGTCAGCCGCACCTTGCGCAGCACGACGACGCCGACGAGGGCGAGCGTGACGGCGGCGAAGGCGGCCTCGAACAGGAAGTAGGTGCCCGGATAGAGCCCGGTGTTGAAGTACGACGGCCCCATCGACCACCACGGGCTGCCGAAGACGCCGGCCGCGTTCGAGGTGAAGCCGCCCAGGAGGAGGCCGTTCGCGTAGAACGGGTTCCCGATCACGCCGCTCCACGTCGGCGCGAAGCCGATGTTGAAACCGACGATCGCCATCACGACGACCGCCGTGCCGCTCATGAGGAGGGTCTTCAGGAGGCTGCGGTAGACGCTCTTTCCGAGCTCGCCCACCTCGAGGAACCCGACCGCGACGGTCATCACGAAGACGAGGAGGCCGGCGAGCAGCACCCACAGATTGTTGAGCAGGACGTGCGTCGCCACGGGTCGGTCGGGCGAATCTGGGACGGGGGCGGGAAAAACCCGTCGGTCGAGCGGAGGCGCCCGCGATTCGAACCGAACCGTTAAGGACGGGTGACGCCCGGCTGCTCCCCGAGCAGATGCGACGAGCCGTGCTTCGGCGGCGGCCCGCGGGGCGCCGCCCGTGATCACGCAGCTGACCGGCAACGGGCGGCTGCTGCTCACCGTGAACGAGGACGGCGACTGGAACGAGCTGTTCTACCCCTACCCCGGGCAGTTCCAGCAGCTGCGGGAGATGCGGATCGGTCTCTTCGACGTGCCGAACGCCCGGTTCTCGTGGCTGCGCCGCGGCAACGGCTACAAGATCCGGCAGGAGCCGTTCGGCCCCGGGCACCTCCCCGAGTCCGAGTGGGACGGCTACGGGCTCCACCTCACCGTCCGCGACCAGGTCCACCCGAACCACGACCTCGTCGCGCGGGTCTTCCGTCTGCGGGCCGACCCGGCCCGCCCGATCCGGCTGTTCGCCTACCACGCCTTCCAGATCGCGGAGTCGATGTACCAGGACACCGCGTATGTCGACCCGTCGGTCCCGTCGCTCGTCCACTACAAGCGGGGCTTCTTCTTCGAGTTCTTCGCCGACCCGAAGTTCACCCGGGCCGTCTGCGGCGAGCACACGCTGAAGGGCCTTCGGGGGACGTACGTCGACGCCGAGGACGGCCGGCTGGAGGGCCGTCCCGTCGCCCACGGCGCCGCCGACAGCGTGATGGAGTGGGACCTCGACCCGAAGCCCGGCGAGGAGACCGAGGTGCGCCTGTTCATGGCCGCCGCCCGCAGCCTCCCGGCCGTCCACCAGGTCGTCGACTACGTCCGGGAGGGCGGCTCGGTCCGGTTCGTTCGCGAGGCCGAGGCGTTCTGGGACACGTGGTCGCAGCGCCGGCTCCCGAACCCCCCGAAGGGCCTCTCCGAGCGCGCGCGGGAGCTGTACCGGTCGAGCGTGCTCGTCCTGCGGCACTCGACGGCGACGAACGGCGCCGTGATCGCGTCGCCGGACACCCGGTCGCTCGTCGCCGCGGGCGACACGTACAACTACTGCTGGTGGCGCGACGGCGGGTACATCGCGAAGGCGATGGACGAGGCCGGGCTGTTCGAGAACGCCGACCGGTTCTTGGACTTCGCCCGCGACTGCCAGAACCCGGACGGCTCGTTCTTCCACCGGCACTTCCCCGACGGCGCCATCGGCTCCACGTGGCACCCGCCCCCGTTCTTGCAGATCGACCAGACCGCGACCGTCATCTCGGCCGCGTGGCACCACTTCAAGCGGGGCGGCGACCCGGACATCCTGCTCGACCTGTGGCCGCTGGTGAAGGGAGCGGCGAACTTCCTGACGGCCTTCCGGGACCCCGAGACCGGCCTGCCGGCCCCGTCGTTCGACCTGTGGGAGGAGCGGCTCGCGATTCACACGTACTCGACGGCGGCGGTGGTCCACGCGCTCGAGCGCGCGGCCCGGATCGCCCAGGAGATCGGCAAGGACCCGAGCGCCTGGCGCACCGCCTCGACCGAGATCCACGCCGCGGCGCTCCACTACCTGTGGGACGCGGAGCGGAACCGGTTCGTCCGGTCGATCGCCCCGCGCGACGACCGCCTGGACGCCTCGGTGTTGTTCGCCCTCAAGCTCGGCCTCGTGCCGTGGAGCGATCCGCGCGCCCGACAGGTCGTCGACGCGATCGAGGCGCGGCTCTGGGCCGGCCCGCAGGGCGGCCTCGCGCGGTACGAGGGCGATGTCTACTACGGCCCGGAGAACCCGTGGGTGATCTGCACGCTGTGGCTCGCCGAGGCGCGCCTCTGCCTCGGGGAGCGCGAGCGGGCGCGGGAGCTGATCGAGTGGGTGGCGGCGCATGCGACCCCGACCCGACTGCTCGCGGAGCAGATCGACCGGCAGAGCGGAGAGCCCAAGAGCGCGACCCCGCTGACCTGGTCCCACTCGACGTTCGTCGACGTCGTCCACAAGTATGCCGAGACCGAGGCCGGCGGCAAGGTCCCCGAGGAGTGACCGCCGCCCCGCGGCTCCGGTGACCCTCGGCATCGACCTCGGCGCGACGAAGGTCGTCGCCGGGCTCGTCGACGCCGGCGGGCGGATCCTCCGCCACAGCGGCCGTCACCTCCACGCCAACGACGGACCGGGGGGCGTGATCCGGACGGTCGCGCGCGCGACGCGCACGCTCCTCGGCGACGAGGTCCCTTCGGGATTGCGCGTCGGGATCGCGGTCGCGGCCCAGGTCGATCCCCGGACCGGGACCGTCGTGCATGCACCGAACCTCGGCTGGCGGGATGTGCCGCTCGCCCGGCGGCTGTCGGAGGAGCTCCGGCGGCCCGTCACGGTGATCAACGATGCCCGGGCCGCGACCCTGGCGGAGTGGCGCTACGGGGCCGGCCGGGGCGCGTCCGACCTGTTCCTCCTGAGCCTCGGCACGGGCGTCGGCGGGTCGGCAGTGGTCGACGGCCGGCTGCTCGAGGGTGGGACCCATGCGCTGGGCGAGGTCGGGCACCTCACGATCGTCGTCGGCGGCCGCCGGTGCCACTGCCCGAACTGGGGATGCCTCGAGGCGTACTGCGGCGGCTGGGCGATCGGCGAGCGGGCCCAGGAGTCGGTCCGCATCGATCCCGAGGGGGGCGCCGCCCTCGTCGCCCGCGCGGGCGGGACCGCCGGGGCGATCTCCGCCCAGACCGTCTTCCAGACGTACCGCGCCGGCGACCCGCTCGCGGGCCGGATCGTGCGGGAGACGGAGCGGTTCCTCGCGGACGGGGTGGTCGGCATCGTGAACGCGTTCAATCCGGCGGTGCTCGTCCTCGCCGGAGGGCTCGTCGCGGGGATGCCGGAGTTCCTGCCCGTCATCGAGTCCGCGGTGCGGGCGCGCTGTCAGCCGTCGGCCGCGCAGGTCCGGGTCGTGCGCGCCGAGCTGGGGGAGGACGCGGCGCTCGTCGGGGCGGGGATCGTGGCGCGCGCCGTCCTCCGGCGGCGCCGGAGCGGCTCGACCTAGCCGCCGGCCGTCGCCGCCGGGGACGTTGCGGGACGGGCGGTCCCTCCGGCCGGGGCGGCCGGCTCGGGAAGGGTGAGGCCGCCGGCCAGCGCGCAGCAGACCTCCCACAGCTTCGCCGCCGCGGCGGCGTCGTTCGACCAGTGGGAGCCGCGGACGACCCGCAGGTTGGAGAAGTACGCCCCCGTCGTGGCGGCGAGCTTCGGGTTGGTCGCGACGTCGAGCGGCGTCTCGACGCCGTGCGCGAGGCTCCGGCCGAACAGCGCCGCCGCGATCCGGATCCCGAACGACGTGGCCCCGCCGTTGTTGCGGCCGAACCCCGAACGGATGAAGCCGGGATGGACCGCGTTCACCGTCACCCCGGACCCGTCGAGCCGGCGGGCGAACTCGCGGGTCAGGAGGATCAGCTCGAGCTTCGACCGGCCGTACTGCCGGTACCCCCGGTACTCGCGGGCCCCCTCGAGGTCGTCGAAGTCGACGCGGTGCGCGCGATGCGCCTCGCTGGCGACCTGGACGACCCGCGACGGGGCGCCGCGCTCGAGCGCCCCGACCAGCCGGTTCGTCAGGATGTACGGCGCCAGCACGTTGAGCGCGAAGGTCCGCTCGAGGCCCTCCGACGTGACCTCCCGTCGGGCGTAGAACGCGCCCGCGTTGTTGACGAGCAGGTGGACCGCCGGGTACCGCCGCTCGACCTCGTCCGCGACGCGGTTCGCCTCCGACCGCACCGCGAGGTCGGCGACGCCGATCGAGGCGACCCGGGTGTTCCCCGTCGCCCGCGCGATCTCGCCGGCGGCCCCGGCGGCGCGGGCGTCGCCGCGGCCCACGACGACGGTCGTGTAGCCGAGCCCGGCGAGCCGCTCGGCCAGGATCCGGCCGATCCCGGACGTTGCCCCGGTGACGACCGCGACCCGTTCGTTCGATCCCGCGCCGGCTTCTCCGCTCATCGGTGGCCGGCCGCCAGCCGGGGATGCCGTATAGGGACTTCTTGTCGCCCTGCCGGCCGGTCCGGCGGGCGCGGAGGGGCGGTCTAGGTGAGCCGGTACTCCCGGCGGCGGGAGTCGTGCAGCGAGATCGACTCCTGGACCAGCCCCTGGTCCCGCAGCGACTCGAGCGCGCTCTGGACCGTCCGTCGGGGAAGACGGGACATCTGGGCGAGCTGGGTCTGGTCGAGCGCGCGGTACGTCTCGAGCAGGAAGTACAGGAACTTCGCGGCCGGCGGGCCGCGCACCGCCCGCGAGGTCCGGATCGTGCCGAACGTCTCGCCCCGCAGCCCGAGACGCTCGCTCGCGAGCGGCAGGATCGCGTCGAGCGCGACGTTGCCGAGGTTCACGTCGGCGCCGAGCTCCCGCAGCAGCTGGACCTGCTGGAACTCGAGCGGCGCCTCGAAGATGAGCGCGTCCCGCGGATGCTCGCTCAGGATCGCGCGGACCCACTCCCACTTGATCTGCCCGTCGGCGTCGTAGATCCCCACGCCGCGGCCGGACTCGCGGCTCTCCACGATCACCTTGCGGGGTTCGAGCGAGCGCGCGTGCGCGATCTGCGCGATCGTCTCCTTGAGGGAGAGCTGGTGCTGGACGTCCTTCTTGCCGACCTCGATGAAGAAGGCGAGGTTCCGCTGCCCCGCCGCCCGCGCGAGCGCGGCGATCTGGGCGGACGAGAGCTCGATGATGCCGCTCGAGATCTCGACGAGGTCGAAGCCGAGCTCCCGCGCCTCGTCGAGGAACGGCGGGATGCGGTCGTGGACGACGGCGTACTCGAGCAACGTACCCCCGGTCGACACCTCGACGCCGAGTTCGTGGTACCGGGCGACCCGCTCCGCGACCCGGCCGCGGGGCAGCAGCAGCGGAAGGCCCCAGCCGATCTTGGCGACGTCGAGGTACGGAGCCGCGATCTCGAGCTGGCCCGGCGCGATGCCGCTCAGGCGGTCGAGCCCGTGGGTCACGCCGACCTCGCGGGGTCGACGCGGCGCGGGGAGGTCGCGGGGGAAGAACGACGCCTTCGATCTCCGGGACGCAGAACCCGCCAGCATTCGCCACCGCCGTGCGCAGGAGTTGCGGGTCTCCCGAGGCGATGGTGGCTAAAAGCTAGCGGCCCGGCGCGGGGTCCGGTTCGCCGACGAGCGCCGGGATCGGCTGGCCCTCGAGGTGGTACGGCAGCGTGACCCCGAACCGCTGGAGGACGGTCGGGCCGATGTCGATGATCTTCTGCCGGCCGCCGTCCGCCCCTCCCCCGGGGCGGGCGGGGTCGAAGAGGGCATAGATCCCGTCGAACGAGTGGACGGCGTCGTCGGGCCCGGTGTCGTTCTCCTCGAGGAACCAGCGCCCGTGGCCGATCGTGCCGGCCGATCGCCACCGCACCTCGCCGAAGTAGGCCATCAGATCCGGGGGGTCGCCGACGACCTCGCGGTACACCTCCGCCGGCGCGAAGACCCGGGCGCCGAGCGGGGTCCCGTCGGGGCGCCGGACGGCGTCGAGATACCGGCGCAGCTCCGCCGTGAGCGCGGGGATCTCGGCCGGCTCGACCGTGCCGTGCGGCTCCCGTCCCCGGACGTTGAAGAAGAGGCGCGCGTAGTAGCCGCCCGCGCCCCAGACCCGTGTGCGGTCCCAGTCGACGTCCGCCGCCTCGATCGCCGTGCCGGCCGCCGGCCGCGGTCCGCGCAGCGCCAGGTACCCGCGGTCGATCAGCCACTCGTTGATGCAGAAGCAGCCCTCCATCGCCTGGGAGCCGTGGTCCGAGACCACGAGCACCGGAACGTCGGGACCGACCCCGTCCAGGAACGCCCCGATCTCCCGGTCGAGGAGCCCGTAGAAGTCGCCGGCGACGCGGGAGAGCACGGGGTCGTCCACGTGGCGCGGGTGGGCCGCGTCGAAGTACTTCCAGAAGGCGTGGTGGAGCCGGTCGGGCCCGATGTCGTGGATCGCGAACAGGTCCCAGTCGTCCCGGCTCCAGAGGTACCGGGCCGCCCGCCAGCGGCGTTTCGTCATCTCGAGCAGCTCGGCCGCCACCTGGGGGCGGTCGTCGACCCGGAACGAGATGTCGAAGAACGGGCCTCCCGACGCCCGGAGCAGCTCCGCCCCGAGGGTCGGCGGCCGCACGAAATCCGTCGCGTCGTCCGGGGTGAGGAAGTCCGAGACCGCGATCCCGTTCACCGCGGGCGGGGGGTACGCGGGCGGCATCCCCATCACGACGACCTTGCGGCCGAGGCGCGAGAGCATCTCCCACAGCAGCGGTCGCTGGGGGGTGCCCGACGTCGGAATGTAGTAGTCGGTGTAGCGGCCCGGTCGGCGGTGCCGAAAGCCGTAGAGCCCCAGCGACCCCGGGTCGACGCCCGAGAACATGACGGCCCACGCCGGCACGGTGATCGGCGGGTCGCAGCTCTGAAGGGTGCCGCGGACCGACCGGTCGAGGAGCGCGCTCAGCCGCGGCATCACCGGCCGAAAGCGCGAGAGGATCTCGGGCGACACCGAGTCGAGGCCGATGATCACGAGCCGCGGCCGCGTCCCGGTCACGCGCCTCCGAGCCGGCCGCGCAGATAGGCATTCCGGGCGACGGGGCCGACGGACCGCGGCAGCTCGGCCGTCGACTTGAAGTAGAACATATGCATATTCATATGCATGTCATCCCGGAACGTGGCCGTCCAGCAGGCGGTCTACGACGCGCTCGACCGAGAGAAGCGGCCCGGCGAGAGCTTCACCGCCCTCTTCCGGCGGCTGCTCGACCAGCGGGAAGGCCTCGAGGAGCTCTCGGGGGCCTGGGGATCCGGGGGCCGGGCCGCCGCGCGCGCCGCGCTACGCGCCCTGAGGGCACCGCCGAGGCGGGTCCGATGAAGGCCCTCGACACCGCGGTGCTGCTCGGGCTGCTCGAGGGCGATCGGGCGGCCCGGGAGACCGTGCGCAAACTTCGGGGCCACGAGCTCGCGACCACGGAAGCGAACCTCCTCGAGCTCGCGCTCCTCTCGGCGAAGGGGCCGGGGGGCGCCCGCAGCTCCCGCCGGGAGGCGATCGCACGCCTCTGCCGAAAGATGACGGTCCTTCCGATCGACAGCCGGGCGATCGAGGAGATCGCCCGCCGGTCCGGGCGACCCGAGCTCGCCGGTCTCTCCCCGCATGTCCTTGCGATGCTGGGTGCGCTCGAGGCCGGCGGATGCGAGGAGCTGATCTCGGGCGAAGCGTCGTTCCCGGGCAAGTGGCGGTTCCGGACCACGAGAATGCCTAGCTCCACTCGTAAGGCACGTTGATAGCGTTACTTATGTGCTTACATAATGTCATACACGACGAATAGGTCCCGATCTCTCTCGAAGAACGTCGGAAACGGGCCGTACAGCGACTTTCGCGGCAAAGTCGGCCCCAGGGCCACCCCCGCCCCCGGTAGCCTGTTTCATGTGGTAGATTCCTACGAATCTATTGTAACGGTTAATAGGTAACTTAGTCCATGTTCCAGAAATAGAGACCCGAGGGGCCGGCGGCGGTGGGACCGGATTCCTCGAGGGAGCGGCGTATAACTGGAGTTATACGAAGTGTCGCGCGCCCGGTACCGCGGCGAGGTTCACGACGTCGGCGGCGCTAGGGGCGCCGCTCCCGCCGTGCCGGTGGTTTCGGGGGAACCGGGCGCTGCGAACTCGGTGGGGGCTCGCATCGGAGGAGGCCCTCTCCGGACCAGGGCCACGCCGACGAGCAAGACAACGAAGGCGACGATCGAGAGGTACCAACCGACGCTCGGCCCCCAGCTCTCGCTGACGGTCGATGTGCCGACCGTCGTCGAGTTCGAACCGTAGAACGAGCTCCACGGCCCGCTGCCCTGTCGGACACTGCTGGGGAGGTCGTGCGACAGGGCGTTCGGAAGCGCCCCGGCGAAGACGAGGGGCGCGATCAGGGCGAGGATCAGGGCCACGGCCGCGAGGCCCCACGCCGCTCCGCCCCGACCGGGCTTCTGACGGCGGCCGAACGCGAGGACGGCGGCGACGAATCCCAGGATCGCCCCGATGATGAGAAGGAAGAACGCGGTCGCGGCGATCAGGCCGGTATCGTTGAGGTCGTAGGTGTTCTGCTGCCCGTAGGACGAGTAGGACGTCGAGGACGGGCACGACTCGCCGGCCGCGAGCCCGGAGCAGCTGTACTGGACGGTACCGTTCGTTCCCGGCGTGCCGAGGTAGAAATACTGGGTCTCGGAGGGGCCTCCCCCGATCGTGACCTGCTCCGAGTACCAGGGGAGGAAGATCGCCGCCACCAGGAGCACCGTGCCGACGAGCACGATGATGGCGCCCAGGGTCCGGAACCCTCCGCGGCCCGCCATGGCGGGAACCGGAACCCCGTTGCCCCGCTAAAGAGTCTGGGTTGGACGCCCGCGCGGGGCTTCGGTTCCGTCCACGAGGTAACGATGCTACGTAACGTGCTTACCGATATTGCCTTGCAAGAGAGTAGCCTCTAGCAGTATCTGCGTGCGGCACGGCCGGCTCGCACCCCACCGCGGTCGCCGTGCCGCCGAGGGCAGATGCATATGCATATTCATATGTCGACTTGCCCGTCGCGCCTTTCCGCGACGCCTCCTCCGACGCTCCTTAGACGCTGCAACCGACCAGAACCGCTCTCGGGGCGGGTCGCGTTCTGGACGGTTGGCCGCGGCGGTCGGCCTTCGGCGGCCGTCCGACGACCGGGCGGGTGCTGCGTCGCGCGCGGCCGACGCCTAAGGATATAACCACAGACCGGGATAGCGTCCGCATCCTACCTCTGGGTCGCTGAGGGAGGTCGTCACCATGGCCGCGAACGGAAAGAAGGTGTGGATGGACGGTCGGTTGGTCGACTTCGCGGACGCGAAGGTGCACGTGCTCGGCCACACGCTGCACTACGGGGTCGGCGTCTTCGAGGGGATCCGCGGCTACCCGACGAAGGAGGGCGCGGCAATCTTCCGCCTGCGCGAGCACGTCAGCCGACTTCTCATGTCCGCGCACTTCTACCAGCTCGCGCTCCCGTACACCGCCGAGCAGATCGAGCAGGCGATCGTGGAGGTCCAGGCGACCAACGCGATCCTGCCGTCGTACATCCGCCCCCTCGTCTACCGCGGCGAGCCCGCCCTGGGCGTGAAGAACATGACGGGGAAGGTCTCGCTCGCGATCGCGGCGATCCCGGCAAAGAAGTACCTCGGCCCGGGCTCCGAGAACGGAGTGCGCGCGAAGATCTCCCCGTTCCGCAAGCCGCACTCGGACGCGATCCCGTCGTTCGCGAAGTCGGCCGGGAACTACATCAACAGCTACCTCGCGGGCGTCGACGCGTCGAAGGACGGCTACGAGGAGGCGATCCTGCTCGACCAGAACGGCTACGTCGCCGAGGGGACGGGCGAGAACGTCTTCCTCGTGCGGGGCGGCACGCTCTACACGCCCGGTCCGGAGTCGGACATCCTGATGGGGATCACCCGGGACTCCGTCATCCAGATCGCCCGGGACCTGGGCTACCCCGTGGTGGAGAAGCTGCTGACCGTCAACGAGCTGCTCTCGGCCGACGAGGTGTTCTTCACGGGCACCTACGCCGAGATCGCGCCGGTGAAGGAGATCGGGCACTACCCGATCGGCGAGCGGACGCCGGGCCCGATCACGCGGGACATCCTGGAGACGTTCGGCCGGGTCGTCCGCGGCGAGGAGCCGAAGTACGCGAAGTGGCTCACGCCCGTCCCGGCGCTCGTGGCGCCCGCGGCCCGGACGCGTAAGTAACGCTCAGCGGAGCGAGGTCCCGGTCCGCGGGAGCCGATCGGTGATGACCGCCTCGCGCACGCGGTAGTACGCCCACACGAACAGGACGGACGGCACCACGTGGGTGAGCCCGAAGAGGGTGGAGGTCGTCTCGAGGGCGTTGATCGGTCCGAGGTTGACGCTCGTCCCCGAGGTCGCCTCCGCGACCGCACCCTGCACCTGGGGGAGCAACCACACGACGGTGACGACGGCGAGTGCCGCGTTCGCCAGCACGCCGAGCCAGAGGAGCACCTTCGAGGTCCGGTCGGCGATCGCTTCCACGAGCAGGACCTCGGCGATCGATCCGACGACGGCCAGGACCGCGGTCGCGACGAACAGCGTGAGCAGCGACGCGTTGAGCTCGGACCCGATCTGGGAGAGGGTGACGCCCGGCTGCCCCGCGGTGCTCGCGACCTCGGCCGCGACGCCGATGATGACCCCGAAGTCGACAAGACCGGCCACGACGAGGACCACGAGGCTGACCACCACGAACTGGGCGTGCCGCAGGCCGAACCCCCACCGACCGAGGACGAGGAAGATCAGCCCGACCAGCGCGACGATGCCCGCCACGAAATCGACGTACGGGATCCACGACAGCGCGAATCCCACCATCATCAGGAGCAGCCCCGTGCTCGTTCGGTCGCGCGCGCGGGCGACCTCGGGCGAAGGCCCGGTTCGCGGCGGGACCGAGGCTCTGTACTCGGCAAATCCCGCGGGTGCGCCGGCCACGGGGGTCGACGCGCCCGGGGCGGCCGCGGCCGCCGGAGGAGGCACGCGAGGTGCGGAGCCCAGCGGGGTCCCCGCCGCGGCGAGGCCGGCGCCGCAGTTTGCGCAGAACCGTGCCCCCGGGGGCGTCGCGGCCCCGCATCTCGGGCAGACCGTGGGGGACCCGGTGAAGCTCACGCCGCCTCGGGTGGCTCGCGCCGACCCGGACTACGGGACCCTCGGATATCGTTTCCGGGGTCGCGTCAAGCGTCGTCGTCGGGGTCGGGGGCGACGACGGCCGGGGGGCTCGAGCAGGCATGCGCCTGGGGGTCGGGCCGCCAGACGAGCTCGATGCGGAGGCCTTCGGGTCCCCGCAGGAACAGCGACCGCGAGTTCTCGCGTTCCTTCTCCCCGGTGATCGTGACGCGTGCGCGCCCGACCCGGCTGCGCAGTCCCGTCCACTCGCTCACGCGCAGGGCGAGATGGTCGACCCCCGACGGCCCGGTCTCCCCGTCCTTCGCATCGTGGAGGCCGAGGACCTGGTCGCCGAAGACGAGGAACGTGTGGTCGGTCCCCTCCCCGATCACGTCCATCCCGAGCTGCTCGACGAAGAACCGCCGGGCCTTGGCGCGGTCCTTGACCTTGAGATCGACGTGGTCGAATCCGATCAGCCCGAACTCCCGGGGGGCGGTCTTCGCGGGCACGGGCGCTCCGACCGGCCGGACGGCTATATCCCCTCGGTCTGACCCGACGGCAGGACCTGGAGGCGGTCGAGCTCTGCCACGAGCCGATCGACCGTCTGCCGTGGCGTCTCGCCGAGGGTCGGGAGGACGATCTCCGGTTGCTCGGGGAGCTCGTACGGGTCGCCGACCCCGGTCAGGTCGGGGATCTCTCCCCGACGGGCCCGCGCGTAGAGGCCCTTGCGGTCCCGCTGCTCGCAGACCTCGAGGGGGGTCGCCACGTGGACCTCCACGAACGGGCCGATCTCGGCCCGCGCCGCCGCGCGGGAGCTTCGGTAGGGCGAGATGAGGGCGACGATCGCGACCACGCCCTGCCGGACCAGGAGCTTCGCGACGAAGGCGACGCGTCGGGCGTGCGACTCGCGCGACCCCCGATCGAACCCGAGGTCGGCGGAGAGCCCCCGCCGGACCTCGTCGCCGTCGAGGAGCTCCACGGGGATCCCGCGCTCGGCGAGCCGGTCCGCGAGCAGCTGGGCGAGGGTCGTCTTGCCGGCGCTGGGCAGGCCGGTCAGCCAGATGCAGACCCCGGGCCGCGGGCGGGGGTTCCGTGCCGGCACGCGCGCCCCGTCCGGCGGGGGGAGATAGCGATTGTCCCCGGCCGGGCCCGGGCCCGGCACCGGGTATATCTGGGGCGGGAGCGTCCCCCGAGGGGATGGAGACGCTCGAGTCCCACGAGGACGATTTCACCACGGTGGTCCACGAGCTGTCGGCCCGCTTCCCGTTCGTGGAGCTGCTCGCCGAGCGAAGCCGCGGGGCCGGCGCCCGTCTCAACACGCAGTCGGTGACCGCGCTCTCCCGGCCGACGATCCAGGGCGCGGCGATCCGCGCCTGGTCGGGAGAACGGTGGGTCGAGTCCGCGTCGTCGCGCCTCGACGCGGCCTCGCTGCGGGCCGCCGCGGACGGGCTCGGTCGCGCCCGATCGGACGGCCGACCGACGCCCGGCACGTCGAGCACCACGGTCGGCCGGTGGGCGACCCGGTCGGCGCGCCCGCTCGCGGACCTCGAGACGTCGACGCTCATCGGGCTCGGCCGGGACGCCATCCGCTGGGCGAAGGAGGTCCCCGAGATCCGGGAGATGCAGTTCGAGGGGAGCTGGTCGGAGGACGACCGGCTGTACGTCAACTCGGCGGGCGCGCGGGCGTCCCAACGGATCCTGCGCGGCGTCGCGGTCCTGGTGCCGATCGCCTTCCGCGACGGGCGGGCCGAGTCGGCGTACGTCGTCCGGGGGCGCGAGGGCGGTCAGGAGGTGTTCGACTCCGTCACGGAGCCGACCGTCCGGGCGGCCGCGGAGCAGGCGCGCGAGATGCTTGGAGCCGGGACCCCACCCGCCGGCGACATGAACGTGATCCTCGACCCCGGCGCGTGCGGGGTGTTCGCCCACGAGTCGTTCGGCCACGGCACCGAGGCGGACCAGTTCGTGCGGAACCGGTCGTACCTCGCCCCCCTGCTCGGCACGGTGCTCGGGCCGGACGAGATCTCCATCGTCGACGACGGGACCGCGGAGGGCGGATGGGGCTCGAGCTTCTTCGACGACGAGGGGAACCGGACCCAGAAGACCGTCCTCGTCGACCACGGGAAGTTCGTGGGGGCGCTCCACGACCGCGTCACCGCGGCTGCGTACGGGGTCCGCGCGACCGGCAACACGCGTCGGGCGGACTTCCTGAGCCGTCCGTATGTCCGGATGACGAACACCTACGTGGCGCCGGGCGACTGGACGAAGGAGGAGCTGGTCGAGGAGGCCCGGGACGGGGTCCTGCTCGAACGCGCGATGTCCGGCGTCGAGGACCCGCTCGGCGGCCAGATGCAGATCCGCGTCCACCGGGGCCACCGGATCGAGCACGGCGAGGTGACGGGGCTGGTCTCCTCGATGGCGCTCTCCGGCCGGGTGCTCGACTTCCTCCGGGCGATCCGCGGCGTGGACCAGCACGCCGACCCGACCTTCGAACCCGGGTCGTGCGGCAAGGGATCGACCGATCTCCTGCCGGTCGCGGACGGCGGCTCGTTCGTGCTCTCGCGCGCGATCGTGGGGCCGGCGTGATCGCGAACGTCGCCGGCCAGGCGGCCGATGCGGTCCGGCCGTCCGGGACCTGGGAGGTCTTCGGCCAACGGCTCCGACGGTTCGAGGTGTACCTCGCGGGCGCCCAGGTCGAGATGACCCGCGGCCCCCTCGTCGTCGAGGGGGTCGGGCTGCGCGTGATCGCCCCGAGCGACGGGCACTTGACCTCCGGTTTCCAGGCGACCACCGACCTTTCCCCCGCGTCGCTCGCGGCGACCCTCGAATCGGCCCGTCGCTCCGCAGCCGACTCCCGGTCCCCGGGGACCGTGGCCCACCTCCCGACGGGGTCGGGGGAGCGATCGGGGGAGGGGGTCTGCGATCCCGCTCTCTGGTCCGACCCGGCGGGCGCCCTCGACCGGTACCGCGCCGCGCTGCTGGCGCCGTTCGAGGGGCTCACCGACGTGCGGCTCAGCTTCGGCTCGATCCGGGCGACCCTCGCCGAGACGTCGATCGTCAACTCGGAGGGGCTGGACGTGCGGTGCGGGGCGACCCACGTCGACGTCGAGGTCGCCGTCCAGGCGTTCGGCGGGCCGGAGGGCCGTGCGCCGGGGGAGTACTGGGTGAACCTCGTCTCCCGCCGGCTCGATCCGTCCCCGCTGAAGGGCCAGGTGGAGACCTGGGCCCGGTTCGCCCGCGACGTACGCCGCTCCGAGCGGCCGCCGAGCGGCGACGTGCCCGTCCTCTTCCCCCCGGACGCGCTGGCCGACATCCTTCCGGCGGTCGTCTCGAGCCGCCTGTCGGGGCAGGCCCGACTGCGCGGACTCGCGCCGGAGATCGGCGCGAAGCTCGCGGCCCCGGACCTGCGCGTGCTCGACGACGGGGCGCGGCCGTGGGGCCACTTCACCGCCCCGTTCGACGACGAGGGCACGCCGGCGTCCCGCCGGACCTTGATCGAGGGCGGGGCGACGACGGCGCTCATCTACGATGTGCTCGACGGGGCGGCGTTCGACGGGAGCTCCACCGGCAACGGCCACCGCGGCGACTCGCCGGTCGGATGGGACTGGCGGTCGTTCCTCGGCCGGCCGGTGAGCTCGACGAGCACCGTGGTCGTGGCGCCCGGGACCGGCGGCACGCTCGACGAGCTCGCGGAGCGGGCAGGCGACGGGCTCCTCGTGGTGCAGCTCGGGTTTCCCATCCCGGACGCGGTCACGACGGTGTTCGGCGGCGAACTGAGGCTCGGATACCGGATCCGGGGCGGGAAGATCGCGGGACCCGTGCGCGGCGGCACCGTCGGGGGCCCGGGTCTCGCGGCCCCGGGGCAGCCGTCGCTCCTCGCGAACGTGACGGGGATCGGATCCCATGCGGAGCTCGCGGGCGAGCTCGACGCACCCCCGCTGCTGGTCGGGTCGTTCACCGTGGCCGGCGCCTAGGCCGACCGCGCGCTAGGCCCGGTCGAGGTGCACGAGGATCGTCCGGCACCGGGGACAGCGGTCCCCGGGCAGGTTCGCGGAGTAGGTGCCCCCGAACCCGGTCGGGACGAGCACCTCGAGCCCCTTCGGCCGCAGGCGAGAGCTGCGGGCCTCGTGGGACCACTCGAGCCCCGATCCGTTGGTCGTGGAGACGAATCCAGTTTCCAGCGGGCCGCCGCAGGTGGCGCACGTCATCTCGGCCATGGGACGAACGGGCGGGCCACGAGGACCGAGTATCTCTCCTTTGCGCTCGGAGAAAGGTAAAATTTCGGCCCCCACGGGGCCGGGTACCCCGTGGGGGTCACATCATCGGAAGGGGGGAAGGCCGGGATTACCGCTCGTCCTCCGAGGTACGGGCGGGAGCGCGGTGGGCGCCGGATCGGTACGTCGGGACGAGCCAGTTGGGCCACCCCGACAGGTAGTACGAGTGGGTGCGCGGCGGCGGAGCGACCGCGAGGAGCAGCTCCCGGGCCGTCATCTGGGGCTGGTTCCCGTGGTGCAGGCCCGACGTGTCGGCCCGGGTGCGGTCGGCGCGCAGCATCAGAGCACCTCGCCGAGGTCGGGGGGTGGGAGCAGGAACCCGCCCAGGGTGCGGGCGCGGAACTCGGGCTCGCGGCGCCGGCCCGGGATCGACCCGAGGGCCACCGGGACCGCGGTCGAGATCCGCGTCGGGGTGGGCGACTCGGGAGCCGCCTCGGGCACGTGGAGCGGGATCGGGGCCGGGATCGACTCGGGGAGGGCGCTGACGGGAGGCGCGGAGTAGACCGGGTAGTGGCCGGCCACCACGGAGGGGCAGCCGCGCTCGCCTCCGTGCCGGAACCCGTACTGGGGAGCGTGGACCTCGCCGCAGGAGGGGCAGAGATCGGCGCCCTCCAGCATCGCCCCGATGCCCCCGAGGTAGGCACCGCTCTCCTGGGTTCGGCTCATGGTGAACCTCCATGTGGCCAATTTTGTACTTAAACCTCAGGGATTATTTTGTACAAAATAAGTCTAAGTAGCGCCGAGACTATCGGATCGCTGGGATGGGCGGCCAGACCTACCTTCCGGTCGAGATCCTCGACTACATCGAGACTCACGCGCCCCCGGCGGAGTCGCCCTACGGAATCAGTCAGCGCGAACTCGCGAAAGCGCTGGGGTATCACCCCTGTTCCGTCTCCCGACCGCTCGGCACCCTCGTCGACGATGGTCTCCTCGAGTCCGGTCGGGGGCTGGTTCGCGACGGCCTGCGCCGTCAGATCACCTATCGGCTTACGGAACGGGGCAGACTGCGCCTCAAGCGAGAGACACGAGAGGTGCCCCTCCTCTCCGGAGAGATCCCCCCTCCCCCCTCTCCCTTCCTGGGGCGAAAGGACGAGCTCGAGCAGCTGGCGGACTACTCGCGGGGAGCAGGGGCGGTAACCTACATCGAGGGTCCTCCCGGGATGGGCAAGACCGCGCTCGTAAGCCGACATCTTCGACGGATTAAGCGGGGGAGGATCCCCCTTTGGTTCTCTATCCGGCCCGCGAGCTCCCCCCGCCAGTTCGTCTCGGCACTTTCTCACGCCCTCTCCTTCCTGGGAGCTCAGCAACTCGCGTACTACGGTCAGCTGCCGCGAAGTCCGGTGCCGCGCGAGGTCGCGGACCTCACTTCTCGAGCCCTCGGCGGGCGCGCTCTGGCTGCAGTCGTGGATGACCTTCAGTTCTCGGGCCCCGACATGCGAAGATTTCTCACCGAGTTCATCTCGCTACTCGTACCCGACTCGGATCACCAATTTCTATTGGTGAGTCAAGAGCCCCCCTGGTTCGACGAGTCGTTCGCCTTCCATCGTTTGACTTTGGGAGGCCTCGACCGGGCGGCCGCGCACGAATTGACGGATCGTCAAGGGGGGCTGGCCGGTCGGTTCGAGGAGGTGTACACCTCCTCCCTCGGCTCGCCGCTCCTCCTCAAACTTGCAGTCCTCAATCCGGGCGTCGAGACCGAGACGTCGCGACTGCCCACAGAGATCGTCCGACGCCTTTCGGCGGACGAACTCCGTGGCATCCTGCCGGCGGCGCTAGCGAACGAGCCGCTTCCTACCACCTTCCTCGCCGAGTGGCCCCAGCTCACGACAGCTCGACTCTCCGAGCTCGCGAAGGTCGGTTTGATCTACCGCACGATGCAGGGACGCGCCGAAATCGTCCAAGTGGTGCGCGAGGCGTTGCTCGCGCGCGGCTCCCCCGACGACGAACGGGCCGCACGGCTTCGTCTAGCGGGCTTCTACGCTCGTAGCCACCGTCCTGAGGCGGTGAGGGAGAGGTTCCTCCACCTGGTCGCGGGCGAGGAGTGGCGAGTCGCGTCCCAGCTGCTGCTCTCGCAGGAGCGAGCGATCCTCCGGTTGGGGTACTCAGAAACACTCCGAGATGCGCTTCGACACCTGGGATCCGCGCTGCCCCGGGGGCAAAACAAGGTTCGTGTGTTGATGATCGAAGCGGCTCTGCTGCGGGCGCATTCGGATTACCCGGATGCGGTGGTCGCGCTCCAGCGGGCGGTCGAAGAGGCAGAAGGTGAGCCCCGAATGACCGCCGAATGCGAGCTACTCGAGGTGGATCTCCTTCTGCGGTTGCATCAGAATAATCGGGCGATCGAACGATTCGCGGCGGCGAGCCATATCGGACCGGTGAGCCGGAGACTACAGGGGTTCTTCGAACTCAGCCGTGGGCGTCTCGCCGAAGCCGGCGGAGAGCACCGGGCCGCCGAGGTCCACTACCAGGAGGCCTTCCAGTTGGCTCGGCGTACGCGCAACACCGACCTCGCGCTCGAGAGCATCGCCGCGTGGTCTCGGCTCGCGGAAATTCATCACGAGCACGATGTCGCCCTGAAGCTCATCGCGGAAGCTCTACCCGAGGCGCGTCAAGCTGGGCGGATGGACATCGCGTTGAATCTGCAAATCGCCCGGGCGCGAGCGTATGCAGTCACCGGGCGCGCGGCGCTCGCGGAGTCCGAGATGAACATCGTCCGGTCGGAAGCCGAGTCGCTCGGATACCTGAACCAGCTTGCCTACACGGTCTCCGGCCTCGCCGCTATGGCTGTGGAGGGAGGTCGATGGGAAGAGGCGATCGGGTTCTCCCGTCAGGCCATTTCTATGGCGGAGCGACTCGGGAACGACCTGGTCCTCGGCCACTCGCTGGCGCTCCAATGCGCGGCGTCCTCGCGGCAATCCCACGATCGCAAAGATGGGTCCCAATTGCAACAGGCGATCGCGATAGGGGAGCGCAGCGTACAGGTACTGAGACGCCTACCCCCCTCGGACTCCATCTGTCTGGCCCATGCCTACCTGGTGGAAGCGTACGTTCTCTCGGGCGACCGCCCGAAGGCCTCGGCCAATCTCAGTGCTGCTGTTGAGCTCGCCCACAAGGCGGGCTTGGACTGGCTGGCCGAGGAGATCGCGAAGCAAGGGAACGAGCAGCTGGCCGGAATGGCCAGCGTGGCCGCCTAGGCCCCGCGGATCTCGGATTCCCCCATCTCGGCCGACCGGTGCCGAGCGACCGATCGGCCCTCAGGGGCGAATCTACTGCTGCTCACGAGGGAGCGGCGGCAGCGCAGGCATCCACATGGTGTACCTCCGATCCCGCGCTCGAAACCGGCCTATATAATCGGCTCGATTTCACGTCAGGAAATCGGGGGAGATATACCACGCGCATAAATGCGCGTAAGTGCGCATCAAACTAAGCTTTCTAACGAAAGCAGGAACGGTCGGGCCCGGAGGCTCACTTCGG
>Ga0335074_10003852_pt1 | contig 20623 bp, 13 predicted proteins | sample Lox_Sample_23_FD_206715 | JGI IMG/M metagenome (GOLD analysis project Ga0335074, IMG submission 206715) | Soil microbial communities from Loxahatchee National Wildlife Refuge, Florida, United States - Lox_Sample_2.3 | ecosystem: Environmental > Terrestrial > Soil > Wetlands | place: USA... | reverse complement strand
GCGAGCAAGGCGGCCTTGCGGCGCAGGGTGGGGGCGCGGGTGATCCAGTTGCCCTCGGGCAGCATGCCGACGATCTCGGAATGCGCATGCTGGCTGATCTGGCGGACCAGGGTGCGGCGATAGGCCTCCGGCATCCAATCGTTCGGCTCGATGCGGTCCTCGGCATCGATGCGCGCCTGGAAGCGGACAGCCTCCGGGCTGGCGTCGGCAAGGGCGGTCGGGGTGTTGAGCGCCTGGCTGTACATGGCCGGAATATGGGCCTGTGGCGCGGCCTGCGGAAGAGTAGCCGCGGCGTTGCGCGCGTCTGCCGGTTACACGCCTCCGTTCTCGATGAACTCGCCGACCCACGGCTCACGCGTGGCTTCCAGCCGCCAGGCCGAGAGGATCGCGCGGCCCACGCAGCGCCCTTCGAGGCTCAGGCGCAGCCCGGTGCCGCGGCCGTGCAGCCGCGCATAGCCCTCGGCGGGCGCGAAATCGCCGGCGAGGCTCATCGACGCCGGCAGCCGCTGCGCGAGCAAGAAGGTTGCGGCGCCATCGGCGGCGGGGGGCAGCCGCAGCATGGAGGCAAGTACCGTCTGCTTTGGCGCCAACTGGATCGGCGCCGGCTTGCCGGGCGGGGCTGCGACCTTCGTGCGCCCGATCGACAGGTGCTCGCCGGCCGCGCCCCAGCGCGAGACAATGAGCCACTCCGAGGCCGGCTCTCCCTTGGCGGTGACGATGGCAGCCCGCATGGCCACGACGAAGCCGGTGCGGGGTGAGACGAGAGGTGCTGATTTGCTCATGGCGTTCATGGCGCCGATTGACGCTTACGCAGCGTGATGCCAGCGTGAGTCGCTCACCGAATCGCGATGGATCAGGCGATGCAGCCGCACCCGGAACCGGAGATGCAGGCGCTGGCGGCGACGCTGCGCGCTGCCGCCGCGATCCTGCTGGGCGAGGCCGCCCCCGAGGGTCGGGCGCTCGATTTCCTGCTCCAGCTTGATTACCTGCGCGAAGAGGAGGCGGCGCAGGCGCCGCATCGCGCGGCCTTGCTGCACGCGGCTGCCGGCTTTCGCCGCATCTTTACGTTGGAGGCAGAGGACGCGCCCGGTCTTGTCGCGCTGGGGGCAGAAGTCGATCCCGGCGTGGTTGGGGGCGCCGTGGCCGGGGTCGCCGTGGCCGGGGTCGCTGGTGCGCCGCTGGGCAGCGTCTCTGGCACAGGCCTCACGTTTCGCCAGGCGTTTGAGGCCTGCATCGGCGAGGGCGTCGAATACTTATCGCAATTCGCGATCGACGGGGATCCGATCAAGCAACTGACCGCGGACGAAGCGCTGGGCGGCGCATCGCCGGGGATCGGTGCGCTCTGGGAGTACTTGCAGCCGTTCCGGCGCGACCCGGGCGCCATGCGCACCGGGTGGACCGTCGCCGCCGACCTCGCCGATGGCTCGCCCGTGCGCCTGCCTGCTGATTGCTGCTTCCGCCGCCCTGCCCCACGCCGCGACATCGATCCGCCCTGGCCCCTGAGCACAGGCTGCGGGGCCGGCCCCGACCATCTGACCGCGACACTGCACGGCTTGTTCGAGCTGATCGAGCGTGACGCCGTGGCGCTGTGGTGGCGGGGCGGGCAGCGCGCCCGGCTGGTGCCGCCTGGTGTCGGCGCGGCCGTGCTGGCGCAACTTCGCGGCGGTGCGGTCGGGCGTCACACGTGGTTGCTCGACATCAGCAGCGATCTCGGCGTGCCTGTGGTGGCGGCCGCGTCGTGCAACACCGGTGGCTTCGGTCTGTGCTACGGCCACGCGGCGGGCGCAACGTTGGCCGGTGCGGCAGACGCGGCAGTGCGCGAGATGGCGCAGATGGAGCTGGCCGCACGGCTCTCCGCCACCAAGCGCGCGGTGCGCGGCGAGGCGGCGTTGAACGATGCCGACCGGCAGCACCTGCACCGCTTCAAGACGGTGGACGTGGCCGCAACGCCGGCCTTGCAGCCGATGGCACCACCGTCGCCACCGCGCGACCTGCCGGCGCACGATCCGTTCGCCACGCTTGCGGCGTTGCGCCAGTGTCTGGCCGCGGCCGGACTGACGGCCTGCGCGTTGAATCTGACACGCGCCGGGTTCGGCATTCCCGTGACGCGCGTGGTTTGCCCGGGGCTGGAGCAAGGCGTGTCATCGCCGCCTGGTTCGCGCTTGTCGCAATCAATGAAATTCGCCGGTATCGCTACCGCCACTGTTGCGCCGTTGTGATAGATCGCCGAAACTTGCCGCGATGAATGTCACGCTGAGCCTGCCGCCGATCGATCCTGGCGAATCGCCTGAGCCGAACAATCCGACGCCGACTCTGCTGGTGTCGGTGCTGGGCGGTGCCAGCTTTCTGTATGGCGACCACGAGATCCGCCTGCGCAATCGCAAGGCCCGTGCGATCCTGGCCTATCTCGCGCTCAGCGAATCCGGTGAAGAGCAACGCGAACGGATCGCCGGCATGTTCTGGAGCGAGGCCAGCGAAGAAAAGGCGCGCGCCACGTTGCGCCAGGCGGTGCACGAGGTGCGGGAGGCGATGGACGCCGCCGGGTGTCCTTGCCTGATCAGCACACGCATGACCGTGGGTCTGTGCGCCGGATCGTTCCGTGTCGATCTGCGTGAGTTGCTGGATGCGGTAGCCGCCCGGCAGGCGCCGGATGCGCTTTTGCGGCAGGCGCGGCTGGCGGAGACGCTGCTGGAGGGGTTCGAGGATCTCGATCCCGCCTTCCACGGCTGGGTGACGGCGCGGCGCCAGACCGTGCACGACCGGCTGATGCGCGGCCTGGAGGATGGCTACCGCGATGCGGCGCTGCCTCGCCGGCAGCGGCGGCGGCTGGCGCAGGCGGCGCTGCTGGTCGATCCGACGCATGAAGAAGCGTGCCGCGTGGTGATGCGCTGCGCTGCGGAGGATGGCGAGATCAGCGCTGCGCTGCGGGCGTATGACGAGCTATACCGGCTGCTGGGGGAGGAGTACGACCAGGAACCGTCGGCGCAGACGATGGAGCTGGTGGCGGAGGTCAAGCAGGGGAAGTTTGACGGAGCAGCGCCCGACAACGTCGCGCCGGTCGTAGAACCTTCCTATGTCGAGGAGGTGCGCCAGGCACTGGTGGAGCCGCGCCGGGCTGCCGCGCCGCCGGAGGCGCGCGATATTCCGTCCAAGCCTGCATTGCTGGTTGATACCTTCGCGATGAGTGGCGTCCCCGCCGATCGGGCGCATCTGGTGGAAGGCTTCCGGATCGAATTGCTTGCCTGCCTGGCGCGCTTTCGCGAGTGGTACGTATCGGGCACCGAAGGCAACGGTGAACTGCCGGCGAGCAATATGCCGGTCTCGGCGCGTTATGCCGTCGTTACCAACGCCTATCAGGCCGGCGCCGCGATCAACGTGGTGATGGTGTTGCAGGAGCGGCCGGCGGGGTTGGCGATCTGGGGCGAACGCTTCGAACTGCGTCTCGACAACTGGTTCGAAACCCAGCAGCGGCTGGTGCGCCGCATTGCCTCGACACTGAATGTACAAATCTCGACCGAACGATTGGTCCGGCTATCGCACGTTTCTGACGTTTCGCTGGAGGCCTATGACATCTGGCTGCGCGGGCAGTGGGTGATCCGGCACTTCGATCCGTCCGGATGGAACCGAGCCGCCGAAACCTTTGCCCAAGGCATCAAGCGCGCACCGGGATTTTCGCCGTTGTACAGCAGCTTGGCGCAGATGAACAACGGCGTGCATTTCGTGCAGCCCGGCATGTTCCGGGATCCCGCCAAGGTAGCGCGCACGGTGGCGCTAGCGCAGCGCGCCGTGGAGCTGGACCCGCGCGATTCACGGTCCGAATTGTGCCTCGGCTGGGCGCTGGCCATGAGCAAGCGCTACGCCGTTGCTTCCGTCCACATGGACCTGGCCTGCGAACTCAACCCCAACGACGCATGGACCTTGATGTCCACGGCAATGTTCCACGCGTTCTGCGGCAATCTTGCGCGGGCGCAGGCTTTGTCGGCGCAGGCGCGGGAGATGACGCTGACGCCGATGCCCGCCCACTGGGTGTATGAGACTAGCATCCGTTTCCTGCAGGGGGATTATGAAGCTGCGCTTCTGGCTGCCGAACGTGCCCAGGACGCATTGCTGACCTTGCCGGCATGGCGCGCGGCGGCGCTGGCGAAGCTGGGGCGCCGCGAGGAGGCGCAAGCCCAGACGCGGCACTTCTTCGCCGGAGTTCGCGCCAACTGGGTCGGCAACAAGGAGCCGACCGATGCGATGATCGGGCGCTGGTTCATGCAGGTTTACCCGATCGGCGACCGGCCGACCTGGCAGCGCCTGCGCGATGGCATAGCGGCGGTGGGAATCCCCGTGGCTGGCCTCGGCTTCCACGGGTAGCGCCACCGCGGCTTTACCCGTCCGGCCCGGCCATGACGGGTGTTGCGGGACGTCCCAATAAAGCGCTTGAACGCGTCAGACGCAGTTGTTCAGCGTGTATTCCCCAATGCGATTGGCGTGAAGCTGCATCACGCCATCACGGTCCGGCGGACACTTCGGCATGGATGACGGCGGCAGCCCACTCCACAGACCCCAGTAGAACTCGGAAATCTTATATGGCAGACCATTCAGCAGGTCGTCTTCTGAACTTTGCAGCGTGTCCTTGGGCGGCAGCCGCAGCACCATCGTATCGACATTGCCCTGTACGATGATGACATGCTTGTACTGCCCAGGCATGTTCTTGATTTTCACGCTCGCCGCGGCAACTTTCTCCTCGAACTCCTTTACGCTCATTGCCACGGCGCCCGGCAGGGTCACCGTGGTATGATCCGGCCGAGGTATGCTCACGGAACTCATCGGTGGCAGACACCAGGGTTTCGGCTCGCCGTTATGGTCTGTGTCCGTCACGGTGTGCGGCGCCGGCCTCTCCGGATTGTCCCAAGACGTATTGGCCCAAAACGTTCGTGGCGGCTGGTCCCGATAGTGTTCGCTCACATAGTCGAGGTGTGTGGCCCAGCTTTTGATGAGCCGGCCCCATTTCGCCATGTCTCGCACCTCAAGGCGGGATGTCGGAATGCCCGTCATGGCTCTGTTCTCCTGCTGGTATGATGGCGTGGCGATGAAGCCCGGCATCTGGCATTGCGCCAGGCCGCCCCATTGCTCCGCGAGTTTGACAAGGTCCGGCATGCACATGGCCGACTCGATCGCGGTCCAGTCGTCGCCGAGGGCACGTTTTGCCGCGGATATCAGCGCCTTGTTTTCGGCGTCGGCTTCCTCTGCCGCGAGCAACCGAAACAATACTTCGCCGATCACGATCGACGCGAATACCCCGGCGCGCGTGCCTTCGGCCTGGGGATCGAGTTGCGACTCGAGCAGGACGTAAAGCGGCAGCGGCAGGTCGGCCGCGAGCGTCGAAAGATGCGGGCGCAATGCCGACTGGATATCCTCGGCCTGCCCTTCAAGCAGTCCGTTAAGCCATGCCTCGATCGCGGCGGGCCGCAGGTACGGCAGACCGGGATAATGGCGCTCCACCCGGTCTACCAATGCGTCGGTGCGCCACATCCGCGCTGCCGCCGCGCTGAGCCAGTCCCGCAAGGACATATCGAGCGGCGTATCGGGCGCAACGCTCTTCAGCACATCCTTGCCGTTCAGCGCCATGTTCTGCGTCGCAGTGAACCGGAACGCGTAGTTCGGGGTGCCGCCGAGCTCGAAGAACTTGCCCCATTCGACGATCCAGCTCGCCGGCAGCGGGCCGCCAAGGAAGCCGCCTTGCAGCAGATCGCCGAGCGTAAGTTGCTGGCCCAGGATCGCGTTGAGATCATAGTGCGACCGCGGCATGCCATGGCCGATGCGGAACGCGCCATGGCTGAACTCATAGGGCATCGGCGGGCCGCTCCACAGCCACTCGGTGCTGGATGCGTGGCGGGCCTTCAGCTTGGCGTAGATGTCCTTGTGCAGCAGCCGTTTCAGCAGATCGTGGCGGATCACCGCGTGGTACATCCGCAGCACTGCCGTCCGCGCATAGGCGAACCGGGCGGTTGCCGGCAGCGCCTTCAGTCTTCCGGCAATTGCGTTGTGCAGGATAAAGAACAGTACGGCGACCTGCGACAGGATCGCTCCCTCGCCGTTGCGGACGTCGGCAATGTAGAGCTGCGTTGGATCGTTGAAATTGGCGACGGGACGGGGCGGGAGGTCGCTCTGCGATTCAGTGGCGCTGCCGGCAGCGTCGTCCCACGCCTGCGGCACCTGCGTTGTGACCCGTGGCAGATCCCGGAACGGGCAAGCGCCGGTCATCTGCCGCGCCGCCGCATCGCTGACGCGGCCGATCCGGAACTGCGTGGAATAATCGGGCTCGGCCTCGCCGGCCGCCGGCGCAAAGGCCAGGGGGCAGATGGTCGGGCCGCCGCCATAGAGCGTATCAAGCTGCAGCGACGTGCTGCGCGCATTGCTGACGGTGATGTCGGAATCCGCCCCGACCCACAGCGGTTCGGTGGAGTTCACAAGGTCATGCGCGACAAGCTGCAGCAGGTAGGTGTAGCCCGCCGGGATGTTTGGATTGTCGCCTGGAATGACCCGCGGCAGGGCATCGTACAGCGCCTCGAAGACCTTGCGGGATGCTTCCAGATTCTCCCCCCACCTGCTGCGCTTGCCCGCCGGGGGCTTGCCGAAGAGATAACTGAAGCCGCGGAACAACGCCGGATCGAAAGCCAGCCGGCCGGAAGCCGTGCGAGGATTACGGTTCGCGAACCCGAAGGCCGGACCTCCGCCATGTCCCATCTTGCCTTGTCTCCTCGCCGCCGATCCGCAGATTGCTCACTGTATCGTGATCCTACCGTGATTCAATTCCGGCGATTGGCCGTTGGCGGCCGAGGACCTCAGCAATGTCGCTCAGACGAACGGCATGCCGGCGCACGCGCCCAGCCCGCCGAACTTCGCGACGAACTGCACCAGCGCCGGCATCGAATCGATGTCGGCGATCGCGGCCGCCAGGTCCGCCGGCAGCGCCGCCTGTGCGGCGGTGCGCAGACTCTCCAACCTGCCGCGCTCCTCTGCCAGGCGCCGGAACATGACCTCGCCCACGACGACGGAGCCGAGCACCCCCAGGCAGCGCCCCCGCAAGATCGGGTCCAGCCCGGCCTCCAGCAGAATGAACAGAGGCAGCGGGGGATCGTTGGACAGATGGAGAATGTCGTCGTCGGTCAGGCTGCCGCCGTCTTGCTGGATCCTGGTCAGCCACTGCGCGATCATCGACCGCCGGCGCACCGCGTTGGCGAACGTCCATCCAACCGGGACGACATCGGGGGTGCGTTCCATGATTGCCTCGATCATGGCTTCCACCGACCACATGCGGGCCGACGCCGCGCTGAGCATGTCGCGGAAGCTGACGGCGTCGGGGAAGGACGGGTCGGCGGCGGGAAGCAGGTCCTGGAAGTCGAGGCTGGAGCGCGTCGGGCTGATGCGCCGGCTGTAGTTGGGCGGCGCCGCAAGACTGAAGAAGCGCGACCATTGCAGCACCCAGTCGGAAGGCAACGCCCCATGCCGGATGCCGGTATTGCCTGGGGTGCCGAGCAAACGCGCGATGTCCAGGTGTGGCTGCCGGTCATTCAGGGCGTAAGCGGGGCGTACCATGGCATGGCCCACGCGCAAGGCGCCGTGGGAAAATTCCAACGGGATGTCCGGCTGCTGCCACAGCCACTCGTGGTCGTCGGCACCGCGTTCGTTCATCGCGCGCCACACGGCGGGATGCAGCAGGCGCGGCAGAAGGTCGCAGCGGATGATGTCGTGGTAGATGGCCAGCATGACGGCGCGGGCATGGGCGAAGCGCTCCTCGGGCCGCACTGGTTCGACGTTGCGCGCGATGATGTTGTGGGCGAGCGAGAACAGTACGGTAAGCTGCGCGAGGATCGGGTTGCCGCCATTGCGTGGATCGGCGGCTTGCACCGCTTGGGCCGCCGGGCAGCCGGCATGGCCCGATGCCGGGGCGTCGCCGCCGGCTAGCGCTGCCTCCTGGGTGCGGGGCAGGTCGCGCAGGGTGCAGATGCCCGGGGCCAGTTCGGCGCCGGCGATGCGGCCAAGGCGCAGTTTCGTTGCGTTGACATCGGTGTTCGTCCCGGCAACGGGCTGCAGATAGGCTGTGGGACTTGCGGATGGACCGCCGCCGTACAGCACGTCCAGCAGCATCCCTTGCCCGCGGCTGTTAGCGCTACCGGTGCCCTGCGCCGCGGCCTGCCAGAACGGCACCGTCGTGCGGAGCAGGTCGTGGGCGACGAACTGCGTCAGGTAGGTGTAGCCGGACGGGATGAACGGGTTGTCGTCCAGGCCGATACCCGGCTTGAGCGGACCGGCCCAATCCGCGGCTTGCGGCAGCGCCTGGACGAGGCGCGCCAGGACGCCTCGCGTTGCATCGAGATCGTTGCCCCACCGGCTGCGCTGCCAGCGCTGCGGCAGGCCCAGCAGATAGCCGAACCCCGGAAAGTCCTTGGGATCGGGCGCAGCCGGAGATTGCCGGTCTTCCCGATCGACATCGATATGCCGCAGCCCTGCTCCGTGTCCCATGCCACTTCTCCCCCGTTTTCATGGAGGCTGGGCGGAGAGCCGTTAGGTCATCGTGAGTCGGTTGTGGCCGGGGCGATACGGGGCGCCTGGCGTGGCGTTTTGTGCTGCAGGACCGCGTTCCGTCCCGTTGCGTCATGGAGGGGCTCGACGCCGTATCGGTCAGGGTAAGCGCGGACATGCAAGAGAAACTGCCCCCTCCCTTTGCGGGAGGGGAATCTTTTTCTCTGCGCGACCCGATCCTGATGGCGATGTGGTCAAGCTTGGCCATCACGGGCCGTTTCTTGCCAGGGACCAGGCGTCGACGCGATCCGGGTCGAGACAAGGCGCGGACCGTTCGGACGCCTTTCGACCGGGATTGCGTCGAGCTTGCCGTCTTGCAGTTTCCGGGCGTGCCGTGGCGCACGCCTCTGCGGTTTTGCGGGGCCGTGGTAGACGTCAGTTCCGTGTCTTGTCCACCAGCGCGTTCTTCGCGATCCACGGCATCATCGCCCGCAGCTTCTCGCCCACTTGCTCAATCGGGTGCTCTGACAGGCGGCGGCGCATCGCCTTGAAGCTGGCCTGGTTCACCTTGTTCTCCAGCATCCACTCGCGGGCGAATTTGCCGCTCTGGATATCGGCGAGCACGCGCTTCATCTCCGCCTTGGTGTCCGCGGTGACGATGCGCGGGCCGGAAACGTACTCGCCGTATTCCGCGGTGTTGCTGACCGAGTAGTTCATGTTGGCGATGCCGCCTTCATAGACCAGGTCGACGATCAGCTTCACCTCGTGCACGCATTCGAAATACGCCATTTCGGGGGCGTATCCGGCTTCCACCAGCGTCTCGTAGCCGGCCTTCATCAGTTCCACTAGGCCGCCGCACAGCACGGATTGCTCGCCGAACAAGTCGGTTTCGCATTCTTCCTTGAAGGTGGTTTCGATGATGCCGGCACGGCCGCCGCCAATGGCGCTGGCATAGGACAGCGCGATTTCCAGTGCGTTGCCCGAGGGGTTCTGCGCCACCGCCACCAGGCAGGGCACACCGCCGCCGCGCTGGTATTCGCTGCGCACGGTATGGCCGGGGCCTTTCGGCGCGATCATGAACACGTCGAGGTCCGGGCGCGGATCGAGCAAGTTGAAATGCACGTTCAAGCCGTGGGCGAAGGCGAGCGCGGCGCCGTTCTTCATGTTGGGGCCGAGCTTTTCGCGGTACAGGTCGCCCTGGCCCTCATCGGGGGTCAGCACCATCACCACGTCGGCCCATTTCGCACACTCGGCCGGGTCCATCACCTTCAGGCCGGCATTCTCCGCCTTGGCCACGCCGCCCGAGTTCGGGCGCAGCCCGACCGCGACCTGCTTGGCGCCGCTGTCCTTCAGGTTGTTGGCATGGGCGTGGCCCTGGCTGCCATAGCCGATGATGGCGACCTTCTTGCCCTTGATCAGGTTCACGTCGGCGTCGCGGTCGTAGTAGACGCGCATTACACAGTCTCCTTGCTGGCGGTTTCGCGTTCCAATGCCGCCGTCGGCTCCGCCGCGGCGGTGACATGATATTCCAGGGCGTCGCCTGGCTCGGGGCTGAGGCCCCAGGTTTGCTCCATGCCGGCGATACAGGCGTTCACCAGTATGAGGCCGTGCTCGATGAAGGCGAGCAATTGCGCCGGCCGCACGCGCGCGGACGTGCCGGCCAGCGTGGCCAGCACGTCGTTGTATTTCATGGAACGGCCGATGCACAGTTGCACCTGCGGTCCCATCGGATCGCCGAGCAGATAGATGTTGGGGATCATGGCGCGCAGGGCGTCGGTGACGGGAATCGCCAACCGCTTTGACTGATCTGCCAGGTCGGCGCCGGTTCTCTCGGCGGTTGCGGGATCATCGCTGCGCTGCGTGGCCGCGACGCTTTCGCGCAGGCGCCGCTGGATATGGTGGTGCGCGGCGCGGATGTGCAGCAGCTCCGGGTAGATGGCGATGGCGAGGCTCTTGGCGCGCAGCCGGCGGTCGGCGTCGCGTTGCTGGCGGGCGTGGCGCGCCTGCAAGGCGGGCATCAGCACCGCGGTCGCCACGGCAAGCGTCGCACCGAGTGCCTGCACCCAGGCGGCAGCACCAGGGTGATGCTCGATCCAGGCGCCGACGTTCGACAGCCAATCGGTCACGTCGGCGCGGCCGATATGGTGCGTTTGCCGCGCGTCAGGGCGGCGACGCCCGTGCGGGCCACTTCGGCCAGGCCCAGGTCACGCATCAATTCGATGAAGGCGTCGATCTTGTCGGTGGCACCGGTGAGTTCGAAGACGAAGCTTTCGGTGGTGGTGTCCACCACGCGGGCGCGGAAGGTGTCGGCGATGCGCAATGATTCGACGCGCTTTTCGCCGGTGCCGATCACCTTCACCAGCGCCATTTCGCGCGCGACATGCGGGCCTTCGCGTGTCAGGTCGGCGACCTTGTGCACCGGCACCAGCCGGTCGAGCTGCGCCTTGATTTGCTCGATCACCATGTCGGTGCCCGACGTGACGACGTTGATGCGGCTGATCGCGCCGTCGCGGTCCACCGGCGCGACCGTCAGGCTGTCGATGTTGTAGCCGCGGCCGGAGAACAACCCGACGACGCGAGCGAGGATGCCGGCTTCGTTATCGACCAGGACGGAAATGGTGGCAGTGCGCAAAGTGGTGTCGGGCATCGTGGGACCGGATCTAGGGGCGGCGGGACGACGGCATGGCCGGTCTGGTCGCCGTGTCAAGCGCGGGGACGGTGGCGGTGCGTGGCCTGGCGCGAGCCGGACGCGTCAGGCGCGTGTTGATGCTGGTACCTATGTCATCCGCGCCCCCATCGCTTCAATGCACCGCTTGCGGTGCATTCACCGTCTGTCCGGCCAGCGCCTGGATCCCCGCGTAGACCGAAGTCACGGCGCCTTCCTGCCAGCCCGGCATGTAGCTCCACGCATCGCCCACCAGGTACAGCCGGCCCTGCGGCAGGTCGGTGATCGTGTGGTAGATGTCCGGCTGGGTGAATGCGGTCTCGTTGGCCCAGCCTCCGACCTGGTGCGGCATGTATTGCCAGGCGATCGTCAGCCCCTGGTCGGCATAAACATTCTGGGCGAAGCCGGGGTGCAGCTTCGTCCCGCCTCTGAGCGCGGTGAGCAAGCGGTCCTTTTGATTGAGTTTGCCGAATCTGGTGGCAGCGTCACCGCGGTTGTACGCACCGGTCAGCACACCGGTATGGGCGGTGAAATCCTCGGACGGGTACCAGATCTGCGAGATGATATCCGTGGTCCAGCTTATGCCGCCGTAGATGTTGTCCTCGGTTTCCCAGAACCGTGTGCGTCCCTGCCAGCCAACCTTGATGGCATGGGTCTGCATGACATTCCTCAGTGCGTCCACGAACCCGGCCGGCAGCGAGGTGGGGATGGCGGCCAACAAATTCGGCGCCATGGTGGAGAAGCAGAAATCGGCCACGGTCACGCCGGTGCCCGTCTGCTTCGTGGCGGGATCGGTCCAGGCGTAATCAACGCGGATCTTGCGGTCTTGCGACAGGTCGTGGATCGCAGTCGCACGGTGGTTCAGCAGCACCAGGTCGCCGACATAGCGGTGCACGCCCTTGCCGGCGCGGTCACGCGCCGTCAGCCCGGCGGCGCGCGGATCGCCGCTGCGCAATACTACCGCGCCACTGGGAATTTCCTGCAACAGAAGCTGCTGCCAGATGCGGTCCATGCCGCCGACCGGCTGCATCAGCGACGCCTGCCAGAACAGGCTGTCCAAACTGAACAGGAAGGCCGCGCTGTCCGGTTGGGCGCCGGCGAAGCCGGACTCCAACGTCTGCTGCAACGGCACCGCTGGGTTAACGATCCCCGGATCGCGCCAGCCGCCCGGCATGTGGCTGAACCCCAGGCGGGCCGTTGCGGTATAGCGGTCGTCCGCATTCAGGTCGCCGAACCGCTGCAGCATCCGCAGCATCTCGTCGCGATACGCCTTCGAGGAGCTGCCGAGCATGTGGCCGTCCTTGATGGCGGCGGCCAGCATTTCGGCGACCTGTCCGCGCAGGCTGTAATTTACCTGATTGAAGCTGATCGGCTTGCCGTGGTTGAAGGTTTCGCTTTGCAGCAGGTTGTAGTTCGACTGGAAGATATAGGGCTCCAGCGCGACGCCGGTCTGCCGGCAGATCTCGATGAGCGCGGTGTGGTCGCTGGGGATGCGGCCGGGGCCGGCGTTGAGGAACAACTCGACCGGCGGGTTGCCGCTTTGCGGATCCCAGTCCGAATCGTCGAAGCGGCAGATCTGCGGCTTGGGATCGGGGCTGCGCGCGGGGTCCTCCCGGTATTCGGACACATACATCTGCGGGAAGCGGCGGTCGGGGTCGTATTTGGCGAACCACCAGTCGCGGTATTCCTTGCGGATCGGGCGTGGCGAGAGGCTGCGGCCGCCGTAGCGGTTGTTGGCTTCGTAGACCGTGACCTTGAAGCCGTGGCGCGCCAGCACCCAGGCGGCGGTCAGGCCGGCGACACCGGCGCCGACGATGGCGACACTGCGTCCGGCGCCGAAATTCGGCGGCAGGTCCGGCGCGGCGGCATCCGCGCGGGCGGAGCCCAAAGCCGGCAGCGCGGCTGTCGCCGCAAGCGATGCCAGTGCCTGCAACAGAAAGCGGCGCGAGAATCGGGGTGGCTCAGAACGCATGGTCCGCTCCTCCGGTTCGTTTTGGGGAGCGAATACCTGCGCTTTCAAACAGGCCAAAACAACGACGGAATTCGTAAGCTTGTATTTTATCGGTATCATAACGCCGATCAGACGTGATGATGACGCCGGCCCCGCCCTGCCCCGTGTCATCGCGAAACCCGCAGGGCCGAAGCACCCTGGGTCGAGCGGTGGCACTGACGCTCGTTCGTACGCTCCACCGAGATTGCCGCGGCCCTGCGGGCCTCGCAATGACATGGAACCGTCGCGCCCCGGCGCGTGCCTTCTAAACCAGCACCAGCCCCTCGTCGGTGATCCCGGCAGCCGTCGCTTCATGCTCCGGCCCCAGGATCATCTCGTTATGCGCCGCGCCGGAGGGGATCATCGGGAAGCAGTTCTCCTTCGGATCCACGGCGATGTCGGCGATGACCGCGCCGTCATGCGCCAGCATTTCGCGGATCACGTCGTCCAGTTGATCGACGCTCTTCGCGCGCAGGCCCTTGGCGTGGAACGCGTCGGCCAGCTTGACGAAATCCGGCAGCGCCGCGCTGTAGCTTTCGGAATAGCGGCCACCGTGCAGCAGTTCCTGCCATTGGCGGACCATGCCCATATACTCGTTGTTCAGGATGAACACCTTCACCGGCAGGCGGTACTGCGCCAGCGTGCCCATCTCCTGGATGTTCATCAGCACGCTGGCCTCGCCGGCAATGTCGATCACCAGAGCGTCGGGGTGGGCGATCTGCACACCCATAGCGGCCGGCAGGCCGTAACCCATGGTGCCGAGACCGCCGCTGGTCATCCAGTGGTTCGGCTGGTCGAATTTGAATTGCTGCGCGGCCCACATCTGGTGCTGGCCGACTTCCGTGGTGATGAAGATGTCGCGTGTCTCGGCCCGCGTGATCTCGTACAGGCGCTGAATCGCATATTGCGGCTTGATGATCGTGCCAGGCTTCATGTCCTGGGCGAAGCGCAGGGAGTCCTTGGCGCGCCACGCATCGATCTGCCGCCACCAGTGCGCCAGCGCCTGGGTATCGTGCCTGGCGGGATTGCGATTCCATTCGGCGATCAGCGCCTGCAGCACGCGGCCCGCATCGCCGACGATGGCAACGTCCACCGGCACGTTCTTGTTGATCGAGGACGGGTCGATATCGGCGTGGATCTTGCGCGAACCCTGGCTGAACGCGTTCAGGCGGCCGGTGACGCGGTCGTCGAACCGCGCGCCGATCGCCAGCAATACGTCGCAGCCGTGCATCGCCAGGTTGGCTTCGTAGGTGCCGTGCATGCCAAGCATGCCCAGGAACTGCGGATCCCCGCCGGGATAGGCGCCCAACCCCATCAGCGTATTGGTGACCGGGAAGTTGGTCAGGTGCGCGAACTTGGTCAGCGCCTCGGACGCCGCGGGGCCGGCGTTGATCACGCCGCCGCCGGCGTAGATCACCGGCTTGCGTGCCTGTTTCAGCAGCGCGACCGCGTCGGCGATGCGGACCGGATCGGGTTCAGTGCGCGGGCGGTAGCTGGGGTGCTGGCGTTGCGCATCCGAGTACGGTGCCTTGCCGATCACGATGTCCTTCGGCAGGTCGATCACCACCGGGCCGGGCCGGCCGGATCGCGCGACGTAGAACGCTTCATGCACCACGCGGGCGAGGTCTTCGGCGCGCTTGACCAGGTAGTTGTGCTTGGTGGCGGGGCGGGTGATGCCCGTCGTGTCCGCTTCCTGGAACGCGTCGTTGCCGATCAGGTGGGTGGGCACCTGGCCGGTCAGGCACACGACGGGAATGCTGTCCATCAGCGCGTCCGTCAGGCCCGTCACGGCGTTGGTGGCGCCGGGGCCGGAGGTGACCAGCACCACGCCCACCTTGCCGGTGGAGCGGGCGTAGCCCTCGGCGGCATGCACGGCGCCGCCTTCCTGGCGGACCAGGATGTGGCGGATGGCGTTCTGGTTGAACAAGGCGTCGTAGATCGGCAGGACCGCGCCGCCGGGATAGCCGAAGATGGTGTCAACGCCCTGGTCCTTCAGGGCGCGCAACAGAATTTCGGCTCCGGATTGAGTCCAGTCTGCGGACATGGCTTCACTTCCCTGGGCGGCGGTCAGTGGCGGAAAGACGGCAGGAGTAGGGGCAATGCTGCAGCGCGTCAACCCGCGCTGCGAACAAATGAAACAAGTTCGGCCATTTTTCTTTCCGAAAATTGCGTTAGACCCGCGTAGCGCGCATGGATCGTATGCGTGCGTGGGGCGAGGGGGTGATGCCGAAACCACGTGGCCTGCCGCTTGGTGTACTGGCCCGTCACCAGTTCCGTGCGCCGCCCCGCCTCCTCCAGAGCGATTTCGCCGCGCAGATAGGCGGAGAGTTCCGGCACGCCATGGGCGCGCATGGCGGGCAGAGCGGAGTCCAGGTGCTGCGCCAGCAGGACCTTGACCTCGTCGATTGCCCCCTGGCGGAGCATGGCCTGGAACCGGGTGGCGATGGCCGCGCGCAGCGCTTCCCGCGGCGGATCGAGCAGGATGGCGGTGAAGTGCCAGGCTGGGGCAGGGGCGGAGGTCGCGATTTGCGCCTGCCAGGCAGCGAGTCCGGTGCCTGTGCCGCGCCAGACTTCCCAGGCGCGGGCGATGCGCTGGCTGTCGTTGGGGTTGACGCGCGCGGCAGTGACGGGATCTTCGGCGGCGAGGCGCGCGTGCAGCGCGGCGGCGCCGAGCTCGGCGAGCAAGGCGCGGGCCTCGGCGCGGGCGGACGGGCGGGGGTCGGGGATGTCGGACAGGCCTTGCGTGAGCGCGGCGAAATAGAGGCCGGTGCCGCCGGTGAGGATCGGGAGCCGGTGCTTTTCGCGGGCTTCGTCCATCGCGGCCAGGGCTTCGTTGCGCCACCAGGCGGCACTGCCGGGCTGCGCGGCAGGACGGATGCCGTAGAGGCGGTGAGGGACGCGCGCTTCTTCCTGCGGCGTCGGGCGGGCGGTGAGCACGCGCAGCTCGGCATAAACCTGCATGGAGTCGGCGTTGATGATGGTGCCGTTCAGACGCTCGGCCAAATCTAGGGCGAGCGCTGATTTGCCGCTGGCGGTGGGACCCGCGACCAGCAGGGCGGGTGGCAGAATCATGGTGCGGGCCCGGTGTCGCCGCCTGGGTGCCGATTGGGGCGTGCGGGGGGTGGATGCGCCCGGTTGGGGGTATGCTGTCTCGCGGGCGGGTGCGTGCCGGTGGCGGCGAAGAAAGTTCGAAACGCGGATTTGGACAGATGGATGCAGATGCACGCGGATGGGACAGCCTGTGGCATGAACGTTCGTGCCATATTGTGAAAGTGCTGCCTGCGAAGTCCCGCTGTTGGGTCAGTTACCATCCTGTCTGCGTGCACCTGCGCAAATCGGCTTATGTCTGCGTAAAAGCCTCCTTGCTTTGCGGCTGACCCCGACGAGTTCAACCGGCGGCCGCACGGGCACGAAACCTCAATAACCCAGCGTGGTGGAAAGGCTGCATCCATGTAAAGCTGAATGACGCCGTGCGTGGCGCGCGGCAAGATGCGATGCAAGAGAGTGGGAGGAGGATGCTCCGCGCCCAGTGCATGCTTCGACATGCATCAACGCGAACGAGGTTGCTTCGTCGCTGCGCTCCTCGCAATGACATGGGGGCCAATGACACATGGACGATACGACGCACGCTTCACTGATAGCGGTTACTGTTGAGCAGCGTCGCAATCCTTCCGCCCCTCCTCAATAATCGACTTGATCCGCGCCGCCAGCCTGTCCATCGCGAACGGCTTGGTCAGCACATGCATCCCCGGATGCAAATGCCCGTTGCCGATCGCGGCATTCTCCGCATAGCCGGTAATGAACAACACCTTCAGCGCGGGCCGCTTCTCCCGTGCCGCATCAGCCATCTGCCGCCCGTTCAGCCCACCCGGCAGCCCCACATCCGTGATCAGCAGATCGATGCGCACGTCGGAATTCAGCACCTTCATGCCGGAGACGCTGTCGGCGGCCTCGATCGCCGCGTAGCCGAGCTCCTCCAGCACCTCGGTGATCAACATCCGCACCGTGGGTTCGTCATCGACGATCAGCACCGTCTCGCCCGCGCCGGCGTGGGGCGCCGTCTCGAATTGCGGCGGTTCTGCCTCCTCCTCCGCTTCGCCGAAATTCCGCGGCAGATAAATCCGCACGGTCGTGCCGTTGCCCGGTTCCGAATAAAGCTGCACCTGGCCGTTCGACTGCCGCGCGAAACCATACACCATCGAAAGCCCAAGCCCGGTTCCCTGGCCCAGCGGCTTCGTCGTGTAAAACGGATCGAATGCCCGCGCCAGCACCTCGGGTGTCATCCCGGTTCCGGTATCGGTGACGCAGATCGTGATGTATTGCCCGCTCTGCATGTCACGCTGTTTCGCGTTTCGCTCGTCGATCCAACTGTTCTGGGTTTCGATCGTCAGCCGGCCGCCATCGGGCATGGCATCGCGCGCGTTGATGCTCAGGTTTAAAATCGCCGTTTCAAGCTGGTTCGGATCGCACCGCGTCGGCCATAGGCTGACGGAAAGCGCTGTTTCCAGCTTGATCTCCGGCCCGACGGTGCGCCGCAGCATATCTTCCATGCTGGCAATCAGCCGGTTGACGTCGACTGTCTTGGAATCCAACGTCTGCCGGCGGGCAAACGCGAGCAGCCGGTGCGTCAATGCCGCCGCGCGGGACGTCGCGCTTTGGGCACTGGTGACGTAGCGGTCCAGATCGCGCAGGCGGCCCTGCTCGATGCGCGCTCGCAGCAATTCCAGGCTGCCGGAAATCCCGGTCAGCAGGTTGTTGAAATCGTGCGCCAGGCCGCCGGTCAACTGCCCGATCGCTTCCATTTTCTGCGATTGGAACAATTGCTCGCGTGAGCGTTCCAGTTCAAGTTGCGTCTCGCGGCGTTCCGTGAGGTCGCGCGTGATCTTGGCGAAGCCAATCAATTTGCCGGTCGCATCGCGGATCGCGTCGACGACCACGCCCGCCCAGAAACGGCTGCCGTCCTTCCGCACGCGCCAACCCTCCGCCTCAAAACGTCCTTCGAGGCGCGCCTTCTCCAGCGCGTTCCAGGGCAGGCGGATGTCGATGTCTTCGGGCGTATAGAACCGCGAGAAATGTTCGCCCAGGATTTCCTGCTCGGAATATCCCGTGATCCGGGCAGCGCCGGCGTTCCAGTCGGTCACGTGGCCGCTGGGGTCCAGCATGTAGATCGCATAATCGGTCACGCCCTGGATGAGCAGACGGAAGCGGCGCTCGCTTTCCAGGGCGGCAAGCTGGGCGGCGCGTTGCTCCGTCATGTCCCGCGTCACCTTGGCGAAACCGACAAGGCGGCCGTCCCGGCGGATGGCGTCGATGATCACCGTGGCCCAGAAACGGCTGCCGTCCTTGCGCACGCGCCAGCCTTCGGCGTTGAAGCGCCCGTTGCCGGCCGCCGTCTTCAGCGCCTTCCATGGGACGCGGTTGGCGCGATCCTCCTCGGTGTAGAAGCGGGAGAAATGCTGCCCGATGATTTCCTCGGCCTTGTACCCCTTGATGCGTTCGGCACCGGGATTCCAGCTCACGACATGCCCCGCTTCATCCAGCATGAAGATGGCGTAGTCCACGACGCTGTTGATCAGCAGTTCGTACAGGTCAGACTTTTCTTGCACGAGCGGTCCCTTGCCGACGAGGAAGCCTGCATTTTACTCCCGCACGCGGGTTGGCAAGCGTTCACTACCTTATTCGGGCAACGCACTTGCGTGTGCTTGCATGTTGCTTCGTCACGAAACAGTGAGAGCGGCGCGGCGTGAGTGGCCGTTGCGAGGTGACCGCCGGCCTGGCGGCCGACCCGCCCTGGATGAAAGGATTTCCTTCGTCTGGTGGAGGTCGGAGCAAACCTTCCCTTCTTTCTTGTCAGGAGTGCCCGCGGCGAGCAGTCCTCGTCGTGTAGGCGCATGGGTGGTTCGGAGGGTTCGCTGAACGAGGTTGCTTCGTCGCTTCGCTCCTCGCAATGACATTTGGTAACTATAGGAATAAACCCTCCGGCTCGATGCCGAGCAGGATGCGGCCGACGGATTCGAAATGTGCGTCGCGGGATTGAATTTGCTGCGATAGCGTGTGCATGTCGCGGAAGCGGCGCTCGAATGGCGTGCCGGCGAAGATCGCGTCGACGCCGGCGGCTTTGTAGGTGAAGTCGGTGACGGCGATTGCCTCCTGGATGCCATGCGCGCAGGCGAGCCGCACGCGTGCCCGCGCAGGAACGTCGATCACGCCGGTGTCGTCCGCGATGGCCCAGATGCCGGTGAGAGTCTCCGACAGATAAGCGCGCGCGGCATCGAGCCGCGCCTGCATGCGCGCGACATTGGCCTGTACCACCGCGTTGTCCGCCAGCCGTCCGAGTCCCCGCGGTGTCTTGCGGGTTGCGAGTTCGACAAACGAATCTAGCATGGCGCGCGCAATGCCGAAGCCGACGCCGGCGACGCCGACCGGGTACAGCGTCTGCTGCGGGAATGCGTAGAGCCGGCCGGGAAGACGGCGCAGCGCCGGGTCCTCGCGGGTAGAACTGAACGCCTCCGGCACGAACAAATTGTGCAGCTTGTAGCCTTCCGAGGCGGTGCCGCGCATGCCGATCGTGTTCCAGTTGGCGACATGCTCGGCATGCTTGGCGGGAAACAGCAGCGTGCGTGTCGTCGGCCGGCCGGCGGCGTTGCGGCGCAGCGAGCCGTCGGGTTCCACGACTTGCGCGTGCACCCCCATCCAGTTGGCCTGGCGGCAGCCGCTGGCAAAACCCCATTCGCCGCTGACGCGATAGCCGCCGGGTGCCGCGTGCGCCTGGCATGCGTTCGGCGGACCCCAGGCGATGATGGCACGCGGATCGTCGAAGATGGCATGCATGGTTTCGGATTCGAGGAATGGCGCGATCAATGACGCGCTGTTGCCGACGAACACGTTCCAGCCCACCGAACCGTCGTGACGGCTGATTTCTTCGATGGCGCGCAGGTAGATCCACGGTTCGACCTCGTCGCCATCCACCGTGCGCGGCAGGAACATGCGCCAGAGGCGGGACGCATGCAGTTCGGACAGCAGAGGTTCGGGGATTTCCTGCGTGCGTTCGATAGTATCGGCGGCGGCGGCAATCGACAGGGCGAGATCGCGTGCCCGGGAAACGGGATCCGGGCGGGTGACAATATTCATGGGACGGTCCGAAACAGGGTGCCGCGGATTACCGGGCGGGGGAGGAACGGAGTCAACGTGGGGGCACAATCGTCATGGCCGGGCTTGACGCGGCGGTCGTGCGTCCGCGAGCGTGGCTTGTTGGGATGGTGCGAGTCCATCCCGGGCCTACCGACCGAGCCTGTAGCTGACGGTAATTGCGTCATCGCGAGGTGGAGTGGAGAGCAACTGGAAGCGAAGCAGCAATCCGTAGGAGACGAACTCGATTCGGCCGGGCCGTGTGGCGAGCCACCGGTGGAATGGCGAAGCCCGGACCTGCGCAAGCGGGAAGCCCACGACGCTGA
>Ga0335074_10003851_pt1 | contig 20625 bp, 16 predicted proteins | sample Lox_Sample_23_FD_206715 | JGI IMG/M metagenome (GOLD analysis project Ga0335074, IMG submission 206715) | Soil microbial communities from Loxahatchee National Wildlife Refuge, Florida, United States - Lox_Sample_2.3 | ecosystem: Environmental > Terrestrial > Soil > Wetlands | place: USA... | reverse complement strand
GTAATTTGTGTGGTCGCCGAGGCGGTCAGCGTCATCGATTTTTTCGTTGGCCACGCCGTCATCTCGGCTTTCCCGCAGTACTACGACCCGAACCTGACAGGCCACAACGTCCTGCGGGCAGTGCTCGGGATGGGGCTCAACGCGACTCTCTCGGGGCTTATGGGCGTTGGCCTTGGCGCACTGTTGCGCAACGCCGCCGGGGCCATTGCAATCGCTGTCGGGATTGGGTTCGTAGCCCCGATAGTGATGCTCGCCCTGCCCGCCTCGATCCAAAACCCATTGAACGAGTACTGGCCGACCCAGGCAGGCCAACAGGTGGGCGAAGTCGCGCGCCAAGCGCATTCATTGACCGCGTGGTGGGGATTGGCGGATTTCTTCGCCTTCGTCTTGGTGTTATTGGGGCTGTCCGCCTATGCGCTCACCAAGCGCGATGCATAAGCGCCAGGCTTTCGCGGTCCCTGCTGTCGCCTCATGCACCGAGGGGACAGGCCGAGCGCGATGACAGCAAGAGATTTGTGGCTCATCAGGCACGGCGAAACCGAATGGAGCGCGTTGGGGCAGCACACGAGCTGGACTGAGCTCGAGCTCACGGAGGAAGGTGTGCGAGAGGTGCTCGCCGTCAAGCCGTTGCTCCGAGGCAGGAACTTCAGCCTGGTTTTGTCGAGCCCTCGCAGCCGTGCGGTCCGCACCGCCGAATTGGCCGGTTTCGAGCCGACCATCGACGAAGACTTGAAGGAATGGGATTACGGTGCCCTCGAAGGGATGACTATCGAAGAGATCCGAAAGCAGTACCCCGGTTGGAGCATCTGGGGCGGCCCCTGGCCCGGGGGCGAACACCCCGACGACGTGGCGGCCAGGGCAGACAGGGTGATCGAGCGCGCCCTTGCGGTTGCCGGCCCCGAGCCTGTACTGCTGTTCGCTCATGGCCACATCCTGAGAGCCCTTGGTGCTCGCTGGTTACGCCGGCCCCCGACCGACGGCTACCTCCTCAAGCTCGGGACGGCTACGGTCAGCATCCTCGGGTGGGAGCATGGGGAACCTGTGGTATCCAATTGGAACGTGCCCGCCGACACCGGGCAGCTCGGTTAGCCCTCGGTCTATGGACGGTCGTGACCCGCGCCGGACCGGGGTGCCCAAGCCTCTCGCTTCCCAGCCGCCGCCCCCCCAGCCCTCGCCCCCCCAAAGGCCGGGCCAGCCGGCTTGGCCGTTGCCACCCGGGGCGCCTGGTGATGGCTCGCCCCCTCCCCCGCCTCCAGAGGCGCCTCGTCCAGCCAGCCCTGGGTGGCCCCAGCCCGGGTGGTCCGGTTGGCCTCCAGCCACACCCCCCGGAGGCACGCCAGGGGGCCCTCTGGTCCCTGCGCCCGCTAGGACGGAGCCAGTAGGGGGGCCCGGTAGATCAGAGCCGGTAGGGCTCGGCCCCAACACAAGGTGCGAGCACCACCCCGACCGCCTTGCGGGCGCGATCTGCCGGTCGTGTAACAAGCCAATATGCGCAGATTGCATGGTCCAGGCGCCTGTTGGCTGGCATTGCCGAAAGTGCGTCCGCGAGAACGCGCGTACCTCGCCCGTAACCCGCTACCGCCCTGGGCGTCCCGACGCCCGTCAGACCCCTGTAACCATGGCTCTGATTGTCATCAACCTGGCCCTGTTCGTAGCCGCAACGGCGTCGCTCCGCCTTACCAACGACAGCTACGCCGTCCCGTACCTGATGCAACCCTCGGGGCCGGACGAGTGGTACCGCCTGTTCGGTTCATTCTTCGTCACCAACAACCTGCTTGACGTGGCCCTCAACATGTGGTGCCTGTACATAATCGGCCGGCTCGTCGAGCCGGTCCTCGGCAAGTGGCGCTTCTTCGCGCTCTACATGCTCTCGGGTTTGGGTGGGTCCGTCGCGTACTACCTCTTGGGCAATGTCCTGCAGCCAGCGGCGGGTGCCTCGGGCGCCATCTTTGGGATCTTCGGTGCCTATTTCATCCTCGCCCGGCGGGCCGGGGCGAACACCTCAGGCATCATCGGCTTGATCGCCATCAACCTCGTTTTCAGCTTCACCCTGCCCAATATCGCCTGGCAGGCCCATGTCGGCGGGTTGGCCACAGGACTGGTCGTCGCTTTCGGCTTCAGCCTGGCCCGACGGGGCCACCAGCGCCAGGAACTACTGGCCGATGTGAGCGTGGTCGCATTGACCTGCATTGGCCTGATGCTGCTCATGCTGCTCCCTGCCGGAGCGGCGAGCGTAGGATGAACGGGTACCTCGACGCTGGCGGGTGCCCGGGGGCGTAGGTCAGTGGAAGACCGGCAGACTTTTAATCTGCGCGCCGGGAGTTCGATCCTCCCCGCCCCCACCCACCCACCGAGGGAGCTTCGTGAAACCTCGGCCGGAGCCCGGTCGTTCAGGTCGGTGAAGGAACCACTCACCCAGTTTCGTCCGAGGTGGCGGGTCAGCATCACAGCACAGTCAATAGCCACGCAGACTTACAAAGACCTCACCGGGCGTTATCCGGAGAGGTCCCCCTGGTTGCTCGCCTTTGCTGTCGTTGCGCAGCGCTCTCGACTGGCTCCCCGGTCCTTTCGTTCATAGGTCGGTTGACCGTTGTCTGGGAGCCGACCACGAACGGAGGCCGCCCCGTTCCACGCTGACTTGCTCGACGAGACCGGGATGGGGCCGGCGTCGCCCAGGTGCGCCCAGGTCGTTTCGGACGGGTTCGTCCGGCGGCGGTGCAGCCGGTGGGGGACAACCTCGACCACCACCACAGAGGCCACGGTGGTCGCCACACCGGCTAGGACGTCCACCAGGTAATGATTGGCCGTGGCCATGACAGCGAGGGCCGTCAGCAACGGGTAGCTCAGGCCAAAGACGAGCGCCACGGCCTTGCTTGCCCGGCTCCGGGCCAGCCGCCACGCTACCAACGAGCACCACACCGCGTAGCCCAGGTGCATGGAGGGCATGGCGGCCAACTGGTCAGCATGGCGGACCAACGTGTTGTGCCAGCCCAGGCCCCCGGCTTTTGCTACCACGTCGATGAAACCGGGCAGCATCCGCGGCGGTGCCACCGGGAAAGCCCAGAAGACGGCAAAGGCTATGAGGTTGGCCAGCACAATCTCGTTGCGGAGAGGGACGTAAATATCCGGGCGCCGCAACCAGGTCCAGGCGGCGAACCCGAAGGTGACCGCGAAGATGGCAATTCCGTAGAAGTTCGATGCGACATACGCCAGCACATGCTGGTAGGCGAGCCAGTGGTCCAGGACGCGCTCGGGGTCGAGGCCGGTGCGCATCTCGAAAGAGAGTATGGCCCGGGCATTGCTGAAGGCCTGCTCCCGCCGGAGAGGAGCGAAGTCCTGGATCCAGTTGTAGATCCAGACCAGGAAAACTACCCAAGCTAGCTCGACAAATATCGGAGTGCGCTTTGACTTGGAGGTAGCCGGGTTCTCCGACGGCTCGGTAAGGATCTGGCTCTCTTGTAAGGGGGCTTCGATCATCAAGCTAGCCTCGCCTATCGCTCCTCTTCAGGCCACGCGGGAGCACCGACGGCTCGTGTCGTGACCACGACCTAAACGGGCAAGCCCTCCCACGTTGAAGCGGCAACCCGCTTGTTCAGCTCGACGGTCTGTACCCCTTCGAACGATCCCTCGTAAATGACCAGCGGCAACAAAGACCGAAACGACGCGCGGATCCTCTCCCGCGGTTTCGATGTCTTCCAAGGCTAGCCACAGTACATCCCGTTGGGCCATGGTATGGTCATCGGCGGCCGAGTGACAGCTAGCTCCATCCACACCAGCGACCGGGCGCCGCTCCAAGCGCGGGTTTTGCCCGGCTTCCCACTGAGGTTAGGGCAAGAAAAGCTGGGCATTATGAGCGTGGTTCGCAAATGGTCCGGCACTGGCTTTGGCGGCAATTGGGCTATCAACGATGACCGGTCAAGCGCGCCCTGAATTTCAATTACCGTATGCCGTCTTTCGATCCCTTACGCGGTTCGGTTACGTAAATGGACAGCTAGTACAACTTGAATTTCTGAGGGCACGGAGACGTAATGTTGCCTGTGCTGCGCTCGGTCTAAGAGGTGGGGCCGGAGGACGTCGTTGGGAAGGCAGAGGACGTGGTTTGGGAAGGCAGACGCCCCGAGTTCAACCCTGGCGAGGGCAAGTCGTGACTTCCAGTAGGGAGGTCGGGGTCGACAAGGTCGGGGTCGGCATTACAGCGCCCTGCTGCACGCGCTCGCCATTGGTTCGGTGACCTCAGACAGCTCCTCTGGCGGCCTCAAGGGCCCCTCGTGCCTGTTCCTGACCACTACCCGCATGGCAGACTGCATCGAGACCGTGAGCTTGGAGCGCGGGACATGACTGGGATCAGAGTTGTAACTGACAGCTCGTCCGACCTGCCGGCCGACCTTATCGAGCAGTACCAAATAAGCATCGTCCCGCTCGACGTACGCCTTGGCGAGTGGGACGCGACCGACATGGCGGGGGTCAGCGCCGCGGAGTTCTGGCACCGTTGCGCTACCACAAAGGCCCTGCCCGAGACGTCGTCGCCATCCCCGGGAGCGTTTGCCGCCTGCTTCACCAAAGCCGCCGCCGATGGGTGCACGGCCGTGGTATGCCTCACGCTCTCGGCGGAGCTGTCGGGGACCTACGAGGCGGCGTGCGTCGGCGCAAGGGAGGCCGGAGCAGGCATCGACGTCCGCGTCGTCGACACCCGCAGCGTGAGCCTGGGCCAGGGGTTGATCGTCCTGGAGGTGGCCGAAGCGGCGGCGGCCACCAACGACGTCGATCTCGCCGAGCGGGCTGGGCGCGAGGCCGTCCGCCGCACCCGCGTCTTCTGCGCCCTCGACACGATGGACAACGTCCGCAAGGGCGGCCGGCTTGGGGCGGCGAAAGCTCTTTTGGGGTCGCTGTTGGCGATCAAGCCGGTAATCGAGATCTCTGATGGGGTCGTGAGGACCGAATCGAGGCCCCGCACGCGCGCCGGGTCGTTCGAGTACCTGGCCAACATAGTGAAGCGGTCCGGGAAGCTGCGCCGCCTGGGGGTTGCCCACGCAGCCGCCCCCGACGTTGACAAGTTCCTCGGGATGCTCGCCGGTTCGTTCCCCGTTGACGACATCCTTGTGAGTTTCCTCGGCCCGGTTATCGGCGCTCATGGCGGGCCTGGTTGTGTGGGCATAGCGCTGTTGTGAGAACCCGGTGGGCTCGGGAACCGGTCTACGCGGCGAAGCGGCGCGAACAACACACCCCAGGCCGCCGCGACTAGCAATGTGCCGATACCTCCGATGACGACCGAGCCGGTAGTGCCAAGCAATTGTCCCAGCGCGCCTGATTCGAAGCCCCCGAGCTCGTTGGAAGCCCCGATGAAAACGTTCTCCACCGCCAGGACACGGCCGCGCATTTCCGCCGGCGTGGCGAGGGGGACAAGGGTTGACCGGATGAACACGCTCACGGCGTCGGCTGCCGAGAGGGCGAACATCGCAACAAAAGCCAGCGCGTAGGAGCGCGTGAAGCCAAGGACGATCGTCCAGGCCCCAAAAAGCGCCACTGCGGTCAGCAAGACCGCGCCGACTCGACGCTGGACCGGTCGGAACGAGATGACCAGCGTCATGGCACCTGCGCCCAAACCGCTGGCGGCACGGAGCCAGCCCAGGCCGACGGCGCCCACATGGAGGCGCACTGCGATCGCCGGTAAGAGGGTGACCGCCCCTCCGAACAGCACAGCGAAGAGGTCGAGGGAGATCGCGCCGAGGAGGACGGACTGTGCCCGCACGAAGCGCAGGCCCTCAAGCGCCTCGTGGAGGCCACCTCTCGTAGCTGGTATCCCCCCTTCAGGCACGTGGTCCACCTGGTCGCTAATGAGCGTCCTGCGAGCGCTCGAGGCGGAGCGTGCGGCGACCTGAGCGGGTAGCTGGGTTATTAGCGCCCCGGCTGCTCCTACTGCCGAGAGGGCGGCGACAGCGACGAGCGGTACCCATGCCCCGGCCTCATAAAGGAACCCGGCGAGCACTGGGCCAACGATCGAAGCGGCCTGTGAGGCGATGGAGCGACGAGCCACCAACCACGGGACCACGTCGTTGGCGACCATAGCCGACGGCATGGAGCGCAGTGCAGGGGAAAGAAAGGCCTGGCCGGCCCCAAAGGCAAGCACCAAACCAAAAACCGGCGACACGGAGAGGTGCTGAGGACGATGGACGTACCAGGCGAGCGCAGAGGCCACCACGGCGTTCGCCGCGGAACCCGCGGCGACGACGCGCTTAAGGTCGAAGCGGTCCACCACGGCGCCAGCGACCACCACGAGCAATGCAGCCGGCGCGAACTCGGCCAAGCCCAGGAACCCGAGGTCGAGCTCGCTCCCAGTCAGGCGGTAGACCAACAGGCCAAGGACTGTGGTCTGAACCAGGTTTGACATCGACGTTGCCAGCGTCGTACCCAACAAGGCCGCAACCTGTGATCTTGGCGGCCTCGAAGGACGTGGCCAAGTCAGGCCTGGTCCGGCTCTCACTCGATCGTTTTGGCCAGTTCGAGCAGGGGTGGACGACCTCCGCGTCCTACAGTATGGCACCTTGCCGACCCGATGAGCCTAGGGAGAGCCCGAGGGCCGGCCGCCATCGCCCGAGGTGACCTTTGCCCCATAGGCGCCTCGTTCGAGCATGCCGACGCGCGGTGGTATCGAAGCTCACATCCCTGAGCACCGCAAAGCACCTGCGGCCGAGCAGCCCACCGCACCGTCGCGGCTCGTGCGGCGCCGCTTCGCGGGAACAGCGGGGCTTCTGGCCATCACAGCGCTGTTCGGCGCCTGGCTTGGCTGGCACATCGGCGGGGCAGCTTCGGTACGGGACTTCGACGACGCTGCAACTGCACTGGCAGCCCTTGCGGCCACATTGGCTTGCCTGCGGGCCAGTTCCGTCCAAAACAGCGAGCTTAAGCGCTTCTGGTTGTTCTTGTCAGCTGCCTCGGCTGCCTGGACAATAGCCGAGGTGATCTGGGCTATCTACGACGTAGCCCTTCGCACGCCGGTCCCAGTCCCTTCTTGGGCGGACCTCGGGTACCTCGGCGCCATCCCACTCGCCGTTTGCGCCGTCCTCTCACACCCTGCGGCGCGCAGGGGAGGGAGGCGCCAGGCCCGCGCCGCGCTGGACGGTGTCGTGTTCGCCACTGCCCTCCTGTTTTTGAGCTGGTCGTTCGTCCTGGGGCCACTGTGGCGGCACACCGACTTGAGCTCGCTCGGTGGTGCCGTGGCCCTCGCTTACCCCTTCGGCGACGTCGTGATGCTGTTCCTGGTCGTGCTCGTCATCCGTTCCTTGGAGCGCGGCGACCGCTTCGAGCTGTGGTGCGTGCTCGGGGGGCTCGTCGCAATGGCTGTCGCTGACAGCACCTACACCTACATGGTTGAGAACGGCACCTACTCGACGGGCAACTTGGTCGACATTGGCTGGGTGGTCGGCTACCTCGCGCTAGCCCTCGGCGCCTTTGGTTGCGACCGAGGGCGGGAGGTGGCGCGCGCGCCCGTCCATGCTCGGGAAGCACCGCTCGGCTCGCTCGTCTTGCCCTTCTTGCTGGTGCTTGTTGCCCTGGTGGCCTTGGCGCTGAAGGTTGAGCTTGGCCAGGAGTTGCTGTTCAGCGATTGGGTGATGGCACTGGTGCTCACGTTGTCGGTGCTCGCCCGCCAAATGCTCGCGCTGACAGACGGGATGGTCCTCTCCCAGCACGGCTCGTCCCAGAGGTGAGGGAGCTGGCATCGCCGTGAGCCGGGGACCACGGGACTGGGAGCTTGCGGGAGGCTTTGCCCGTACGTCGTCCCGGGCAAGCGGCACGGGCACCCCACCGGGACGGCGAGACCGAGAGCGGGCACTGAAGCAGACCAGGCTGGTGGCCAGCAGGGTTTCCAACTCGATCGTCCTGGCACTCATGGCTGCCGTCAGCGGGGTCGCTCTCTTCGACCTTTACCTGCTTGCTACATGGCTTCCTCGATAGTTGGGAATGCTGGCGTCACAGCGACCGCGAGGTCGAAGAAACCAACGAGGGAAACCAGCCTGGGGCGCGCTGCGCGTGGCGCAATGTTCAGGACGGCTAGCCTGCACCCTCACCCGTTGGCCTCCCCGTTCGCTGGTCCCTGTAGGCGCGCACCGAAGTGGTCACAGCCTCGCCCAGTCCCGGCTCGACGCGGTACATGCCTTTCCGGTCGTACCAGGCCGTGACGGCGAAACCAACTACGACCCAGAGCACGAGGCCAATCGATGTGAGCACGAGCCCCCGGTCCAGGCCGGCGTCTCCGGCGGCATTGAAGTAGATGATGGCCCGCACAGCTCCGAGGATCTGACGTAAAGGTTCGAAGTTCGCCACGAAACGGTAAAAGCCGGCGAGTGCCTGTAGGGGGATGGTCCCCCCTGAGGACGCCAAGGCCAGGTAGACGAACCCCAGCAGCCCGAGGAGCTGGCCGAGGGAGCCGAGGGCGGCGTACAGCGCGAGGGTGCCGACCGCGATGACGGCGGATGCGTACCAAGCGAACAACCACAGGTCGAGGACATGGGGCGCGTCCATGCGGAGGATCCCGGCCGCCACACCCAGGAGGAGCCCTGTACCGACGAAAGTGACAACGACGGCCAGGGCCCATTTCGCAAGCAACGTCTGCCATCGGGAAATGCGTGCCGGAGCTCTTTGGCGCCACCACGGCCCTACCTCGCTAGTGGCATACCCGAGGACAGCATCCAGAGAGGAGTTCACGATCGTCGCCCCTAGGAACCCGGACATCGTTATCAGCAGGGCAATGTAGAAGGCGCTCAGCCCGAGCCCCGAATGAGAAGGGAGGGGCCTGTAAGTAACGGTAGAAAGGCTGACTGGATCTGCCAGCAGGTCAGCCGGTGCCTCTGCCGTCCCAGTTTTGGCGGCTGGGATAAGGACTTCGCGGCCTATGCCGCGGGAGATCTTTTCCACCGCGGGTTGCAGCACGCCAGTGGCAAGGCTCACGCCCAGAGTGCCCATCCGCTCGTTTGTGAGGATCTCCACCGTCGGCAAAACGCCTGACGCGTTGGCCGCCCCAGCGCCTCCCGCCAGAGCCATAACCGAGGCAGAAAAGTCCCGGGGAACCACGAGAGTGGCGTAATCGGCGCCTTTGTCCATTTTCGCTTCCGCGGCAGGCAAGTTCGTGACCTCCAGGGCGAGGCGGTCCGTCACGGCGCCCGACCCCGTCAGTTCGGTCACGAGCTCTTGGCCCAGGTTCGTTTTCCCTACCGCCGTCCTGGCGCCCGTGTCCTCATCGACCACGAGCACCGGAAGCCCGTGCAGGTGCGCCGTCGGGTCCACGATCGAGCCGAAGTAGATGAGTGTCATCAGCATCACGACCAGGGCTGCGGCTGCCAGCGGGAAGGCCCATACGGCACGGGCCCTCAAGAGCTTGGCGGCACGGACCTCGGGGCTGGCGCTCCCCGGCCCCGAAACAAGATTTGTCATGAGGGACCTCCTTGGCTGGTTGGGTTGTTGCTCCTTCAGGTGCTCAGGGGGCCCGTGCTAGGAGCCGGGACCTGGTCAGGAGCACTGAATGAGACGGCGTCAGCGGCAGGTACCCGTCTCGCCAGCAACCTGACGGTTTCCCGGAGCCCGGACATCTCGGCCCTCGCCCTCTCCAGAGGGTCTACGCCTTGCCGCAACCGCTCCGGCGAGGCGAGCGCGAGGAAAATCCAGCCCGTTAATCGCTGTACTTGGTGCAGGAAGACGCGCGCTTCAGGGTCGTCAAACAGGGCGGGGGAGGCTATGAGCAGCATGTTGGCCAGGTTCATGGCCTCGTCACGGGCCTCTGGGACGCTCGCGCTCTCCTCACCCACGTTCATTACCTGCTCGTAAGTACGCCGAGCCTGTTCGAACAAGATCAGGCTCTGGACCGCCACAGAAAGAGCCCGCTGCTTACGTTGTCGCAGGGCGACCACCTCGTCGACGATCAGGGCCGCGACCCCCAGGACCAAGAGGCTGGACACGACATCGGTCGTGAACGAATGCCGGTCCCACCACTCACGCACGCCCCCAACCGCGAGGTCGCACACCACCAGCGCAACCAGGGCAACGGCGATCATGGAGGCTGCCGCCCGGCGCATGACCGACCACTGCGGCACTCGGGCAGCTGCGGGCGGGGAAGACGCTGCGGTCGCCAAGCCAGGACCTACCGGGCCCCGGGCGTACCTGCCGGCCCGGCGTGGCCGCGCCCCAAGGCCCTACCGCGCAACACACAGGGCCGTCCGCGCGGTCGCCCAGGCGGCTTGTTCACGGCTCACCCGCTTTCATCGAGTGACGATAACACCTCAGGGCCCACGTTTTCGCCTTATCCTGAGCCACCCACAGCACCCTGAGGACCGCGACCGCCTGGCGACCCGGCTCCAACCGTGCTGCAGAATGTAATTGCCACTAGCGGCCCCAGGTGGGGCCCACGTGCCTCCTAACCATCCTCGGAACGGCCGTCCCTGTAGGCGCGCTGGACCGAGCCGACGAACCGCCCCGCTCGGGCCGCCATGTCGCGCACCACCGGCGTGCCCTTGGCGTCCCGAGGGGTTGGCAAGGAACCCGGAGGCAGGTACCGCTCTTTCTGTCGCTCGAGTGGTGACGCGCCACGATAAGCCTCATGGAGAGCTCTCTTAGCAGCCGCCAAAGATCGCTTGACAAGCCACCAGCACGCGCAAACCAGCCCTGTTGCCCCAATACCCACCGCGACGTCCATGCCTAGGTCCCGACCGCCCCCGCCACTGTCGTCCCAAGCGGCTCCCGCAAAAACAATAAACAATATGAGGACAAACAGGAGCCGCCTCAGTAGCGTGCGAGACCGCCTGCTCACCGGGAGAACACTGGGCCCAGGCAAACAGGCCCGACGACCAGCACAGCACCATCACCATCTGTCGGCGCAAGCCTTGCCATGGTCGAGATGGCACATTTTACCCTCAGTTTGCTGGGGCCCCCAGCCGCGGGGTAAACCCTGTAGGCACTGGACGTTCATCTCCGGGGAGCGTTCCCTATCCCTATTTGGTACCCGGCTCGCTGGCCGAGGAGGCGGAGATCGTCCAGCGGGCAATAAGCGTTTCGCGTCAACCCGCAAGCAGGAGCGCGTCCCCCTGGCCACCGCCGCCGCAAAGCGCAACCGTTGCTTGCCCGCCGCCCCGGCGCTTGAGCTCGTAGAGAGCTGTTATGGCAAGACGTGCACACGACATACCGAAGTTCGGCCAGGCGGCACTCTTTTGTCGCTGCCGCCGCCTTTTCGTGAGAGGCGGCCGCGAGGGCGTACTGGCGCCGCCGTGAGCATGCCTTCCCGTTGTACTGGTCGGTAGGGATACCCATAGAAACGTGGTCCAGCGAGCAGGTGAGGGCGTCCAAGCTGGAGCGCGGCCGTGATGGCGGCCGCGCTCAATTCGCTCGCGCTCAGGCCACCATGCGGTTGCCACGGAGCGTCGCTAAGGGACCGCGAGATTGGTGAGTGAGGGTGGCCTGACGGCCACCGTTGGAAAGTTTTGATATACGCTTCCGCCTCTGTAATGCCCTCGAACGGGCCAGCAAGCGAGAAGAGGAGGACGCGTTGAAGATCAGCCCAGCCGCGTACCGTACAGGTGCGGCCACTCTCTTGATGATGGCCACCTGTACGGGGCAAATGCTCTCGGGGACGGCTTCGGCCGGGGCGAGCTCCAGTACGTACTTGGTAGGCGTGTCGGAACCCATGACCGGGGCCGAGGCCCAGGCTGGCACCGAGATATGGGATGGTGAGGTGCTGGCGGCGAATGCGATCAACGCAGCCGGCGGCGTCCTCGGGCACAAGATCGTCCTCAAGGAGGAGGACGACGCCTGCGACCCTCAGACCTCGGAGAACGCCGCCAACAAGTTGGTATCGCTCGGCGTCCAGGCCATGGTGGGCGGTTACTGCTCGAGCGCCGCCCAGCCCGCCGAGCCCATATACGCCCGCGCCGGCATCCCCAACATCCAGGTGGCCGCGAATTCCTCGACCCTCACCGAGGCCGGCTATCACGACGTGTTCCTGATCGACCCGGGCGGCGGTCTCCAAGCCGAGGAGGCAGCCGGGTTCTTCACCAAGGTCTTGAAGGTTAAGAGCCTCCTGATCGCGGACGACCAGTCGACCTATGCCGTCAACGTCGCCCAGCTCACGCAGAAGGACCTAGCCGGCAGCTCGGTGAAGGTCTTCGCGATCGAGGCCGTCCCTGACACAGACCAGGATTTTTCAGCGCTTATCAATACGATCCGCGCGGACAAGGCCGGGGCTGTGTACTGGACGGGTTACTTCGCCCAGGCGGCGGAGTTCGTACGCCAGCTCCGCACCGACGGCCTCGAAATGCCCTTCGTGACCGCGGACGGTTCGGTCGACCCCACCTTTGTCAAAGACGCGGGCGCCGACTCCAATGGGACCTACGCCACCATCGCAGTCCTGACAGGCTTCCTCACCGGGACCCAGGCCAACGCTTTTGACAAGTCGTACAAAGCCCAGTTCCATTCCCAGCCGGGGCCATATTCGGCCTACGGCTACGACGGGATGTACGCGCTCGCCGACGCGGCCAAGGCAGCAGGGAGCCTGAGCCCCGGCAAGGTGATCGCCGCGCTCCACAAGCTCAAGTTCCACGGCCTCACCGGGGAAGTCTCCTTTGCCCCCGACGGGTCCCGCCTGGGCGCCCACTTCGTCGTGCTCGAGGTCAAAAACGGCCAGTACGAGCTGGCCCCGGTGCAGCCTCCGGCCTGAGCGCAGCCTCTCAACACCAGCCTGGGTAGCAGAGCCAGGATCAGGACGGCATCAGGGTGGCGTGGGGGGTCGTCATCCCTGATGTCGTCGCCGGGTTGTTCCTGGGCGCTTTTTTTGCGCTCGTCGCCGTGGGTTACAGCATGGTCTACGGGATCCTGCGCTTGATCAACTTCGCCCACGGCGACTTCTACATGGTGGCGGCGTTCGTCAGTTACAGCCTGCTCGCCATGGTTACCGTGGGGACGCACCTCAACTGGGGAAACGTCATCTGGGTCGGCCTCGTCACCATGGTGGCGGCCGGGGCCTTAGCCGTGTGCGTCGAGAGGCTGGTCTACCGTCCCATGCGCCGGGCCGCGGTGCTGTCGTTGATGATCGCCGCCCTCGGCGTCTCCCAGGTCCTCGAGAACGGCGTGCTCAACACTCCGGGGTGGGGGTCGAACTACCTGGCCTATCCCGTCACTCCACCGAGCAACGGCTTCAACGTCGCCTCTGTTCATTACACCTGGACGCAGCTGGCGATCGTGATCGCGGCCGCGGTGCTCATTTTTGCCGTCTACTGGATCGTCAACCACACCATGCTCGGCACGGCCATGAGGGCTGTGGCCCAGGACCGTGTGGCGGCCACGTTGATGGGGATCAAGACCGACCGTGTGATCTCCCTGGTCTTCTTCATCGGAGGCGCCCTCGCCGGGGCGGCTGCGGTCATGGCCAGCCTTTACTACGGCCAGATCAATTACCTCATGGGCTTCTCCATCGGGTTGCAGGCCTTCACCGCAGCCGTGCTCGGCGGTATCGGCAACGTAGCCGGTGCCGCTCTCGGAGGCCTTCTCCTCGGCGTGCTGGAGTCCGTGGGGACGGGCCTGTTCGGTTCCCAATGGGCCTTGCTGTTCGCGTTCGGTGCCCTCGTCCTCACCTTGTGGCTACGCCCGACGGGCCTCCTCGGCGAACGTGTCGGGAACCGGGTTTAGCGAACCGGTGGCTAACGCCATGCCTCTGGCTCCCGGTGAGCCGATAGTCCCGTCCTCAGCTGCGCCCCCGTTCCAGCCTCCGGCCCATCGCCGCCTCCACCCCGGTGCTCCTGTGGCCGCGGCTGCCCTCATCGTCGCCGTGGTGTTCCCTTCAGTGGTCCAGAGCAACTACGTGACCAGCGTGGGGATGCAGGCAGAGATCCTGATGTGCCTGGCACTGGGCCTCAATTTCGTAGTCGGCTACGCCGGCATGCTCGACCTGGGTTTCGCCGCGTTTTTCGCAATTGGCGCGTACACAACTGGTCTGCTCTCAGTCGACGCCCACTGGCCCGTCCTGGCCACGCTCCCCCCGGCGGTGCTCGCGGCTTTGATCGGGGCGGTCTTCATCGGGTTCCCCACTCTCAGGTTGCGCAGCGATTACCTGGCCGTCATCACCCTCGGGTTTGGCGAGATCATCCAGAACGTGGTCAACAACCTCAGCCAGACGGGTGGGCCGGAAGGGGTCTACGGGATACCGGCCCTGTCCTTAGGCGGGTTTACGATCACCACGACCACGGGCTATTACGAGGTCTTCCTGGTGCTAACCGTCCTGTTCGTGGCCGCCAACTACCGGGTGCGGCGGTCACGGCTGGGACGAGCGTGGTTGTCAATACGCGAGGACGAGGACACCGCCCAGGCTATGGGGATCAAGGTCCGCAGGTACAAGTTGTACGCGTACATGGCCGGTAGCGTGCTCGGTTCGTTGACCGGTTCGCTCTACGGCCCCGCCCTGATCGCAATCGCGCCGCCCAGCTTTGGTTTCAACGAGTCCCTGCTGGTGGTCATGGCGGTGGCCATTGGCGGCATGGGGAGCATCTGGGGGGCCTTGTTGGGGGCCGGCGTGGTGGTGGCGTTCCCCGAGGTCTTCCGCCAGTTTGCCGCTGCTCGACTATTGGTCTTCGGCCTGCTATTGGTCGTCCTCATGGTGCTGCGGCCCAAGGGTGTGTGGCCCGAGACCGGGCTCGGTTTGCGCCGCGGCCGCCGTTGTGGGCGCGGCTCCTGGGCTTCCGGTTGGTTGCGCCCTAGGCGGCGCGGCCCCGACCAGCTGGTCGAGGTCGAGCCCACAGAGGGGGACGTGCCGGTGGGTGAGGAGGTGGAGCTGTAGATGGGCCTTTTGGAGGTGAAGGAGCTCTCGCTTCGCTTTGGGGGGCTCGACGCCCTGTCCGAGGTCAGCTTGGAGGTGCCCAACGAGTCTCTCTTTGCCGTGATCGGGCCCAATGGCGCAGGGAAAACGTCGTTCTTCAACTGCCTCACCGGTTATTACCGGCCTACGGCTGGCTCGGTGTGGTTCGACGGCATTGACGTCACCCGTTGCCCGGCTCACGAAGTCGCCGCCCTCGGGGTGCGCCGCACCTTCCAGAACGTCCGCCTTTTTCCTCGCCTTTCGGCCCGGGAGAACGTCCTCGTGGGCGCCCACCTCCGGGCCAGCGCGAGCCTCTTGGGGATCCTGGTTGGGACACCGCGCATGCGGCGACGGGAACGCCAGCTCGCCGAGGAAGCCGAGAGCTGGCTGGCTTATGTGGGCCTCGGTGCGCAGGCCCACGTCCTGGCGGCGGACCTCCCATATGGCATGCGCAAGCGCCTGGAGGTGGCCCGCGCGCTCATGGGCCGGCCGCGGGCCCTCCTCCTGGACGAGCCGGCGGCCGGGGTGAGCACGGTGGAACGCGACGAACTGGCCGACGTGATCCGCAAGACTTGGCGCAGTGGGGTGACGGTTGTGATGATCGAGCACGACGTGGAACTGGTGATGAAGTTGGCCAACTGGGTCGCCGTTCTCGACGGGGGACGCCTGCTCGTCCAGGGGCCCCCTGAGGCCGTGCGCAACGACCCCCGTGTGATCGAGGCTTACCTCGGCCGGAGGCAGCGGTGAACCTGCTCGAGGTGGACGACCTGACTGTGTACTACGGGCCGGTAAGGGGTGTCAGCAGGGTGAGCATGATGGTCGCGCAGGGCGACATCGTGGCCCTCCTGGGTGCCAACGGTGCCGGGAAGAGCACTGTGCTCAAGGCCGTCTCCGGGTTGGTGAAGGCGCGTTCGGGCCGGGTCAGCTTCCAGGGCCACGACCTGGCCCGCGTCCCAGCAGCGCAACGAGTGCGGTTGGGGCTGGTGCATGTGCCCGAGGGCCGGCGCATTTTCCCTGCTCTTACCGTGCGGGAAAACCTGCAGCTGGCAGCCTTCGGGTCCGGAGGGCACCGGTCGGGCCGCCACGAGCAGCTCGAGGCCGTCCTGGGCATCTTCCCGCTCCTCGGGCCGCACTTGGCAAAACTGGCCGGGATGCTGTCGGGCGGCGAACAGCAGCTCCTCGCCCTCGCCCGGGGCATGATCGCGGGCCCCAAATTGTTGATGGTAGACGAACCTTCCCTCGGCCTGGCCCCTCAGATGGTGGAGCTCGTCTACGACGTGCTCGCCCAGGTCGCAGCCAATGGGACGGCTGTGCTGCTGGTCGAACAAAATGTCACTCTCGCGTTCGAGGTCACGCACCGCGCGTATGTGCTCCAGCAGGGCCGGCTGGTCCTTTCCGGTCCCAGCCAGGAGCTGGCGGGTGACGAGCGCGTGGTCGCCGCCTACCTCGGGGCCGGCACCGTTGGTGCCCCAACCGGGCGGTGAGCGCCAGCCCCGCCGGTGCTGCGCCGGCGGCCCCATGCTCCCCTGGTCGATGCCCCACGGGCACGGGCGAGATCGTGGCCGTCGACCTCCACGCCTGCGGGGAACCGGGACGGGTCATACTCAGCGGAGCTGGCGACGTGCCGGGCCGGACCATGTTCGACAAGATGCTGCACCTGGCCACGTACCACGACGACCTCCGGTTGCGGATGCTGCGGGAACCAAGGGGGTACCCGGCTGCGAACTGCAATCTGCTCATGCCACCCACCAACCCGGCCGCAACCGCCGGGTTCGTGATCATGGAACAGGTCGAGTACCCGCCCATGTCGGGGAGCAACACCATCTGCGTCGCCACCGCCCTGGTGGAGCTGGGAATGGTCGACGTCACCGAGCCGGTGACCGAGTTCCTCCTGGAGGCGCCGGCGGGCCTGGTACGGGTGTCGGTCGAGGTACGCGAGCGACATGCCCGAGCCGTGACCTTCGAGAACGTCCCCGCCTTCGTCATGCAGCTCGATGTGCCGGTGGAGGTGCCGGGCATCGGGAGGCTCCGGGTTGACCTGGCCTACGGGGGCATGATCTACGTGCTCGCTGACGCGGCGGCCCTCGGCTTGGAGCTCGTGCCCAGCGAGGCTCGCGACATCGTCCGCATCGGCGAGTGCATCAAAGTGGCAGCGCGCCAGCAGGTGCCTCAGGTGCACCCTGAACAACCCGAGGTGGTCGGCCCCACCATCGCCTGCCTTACGGCCGCGGGGGGAGGAGACCAAGCCGACCAGCGCAGCGCTGTTGTCGTGTCGACTGGCGCGCTGGACTGGGGCCGCCCGGCGACATGGACGGGAGCCCTCGACCGCTCTCCGTGCGGCACGGCCACCTGTGCCCGGATGGCCGTCCTGCATGCCCGCGGCCAGCTCGGCATAGGCCGTGATTTCCGTAACCAGGGGATCCTTGGCACCGTCTTCACCGGCCGGCTGCTGGCCGAGACCGAGGTTGGAGACAGGCCCGCAGTGGTCCCAGCAATCACCGGTAGTGCCTGGGTGACGGGACATGCCCGGTACGTGCTCGACCCTGAGGACCCCTTCCCCACTGGGTTCACCGTGGCCGATATTTGGGGAGACGCTCATGTCGGTTGAGGTTCGGGGCAGAGCGCGAGCGGGCGCGCCACCAACAGGCACGTAGATTGGCCCTCATGGCCGTTCCCGAGGAGGCAGGGCAACGAAAATGACCGGCACGCCCGCGGCAGCGCGTTTTCCCGGTGTTTATGTCGCCATTTCGACCCCTTTCGGTGCCGATGGTTCCATAGATATCGACGCCCACCAGGCTCACTGCGCCTACCTCGCAGAGTCGGGCGTGGCCGGGTTGGTCCCGGTCGGGTCCCTGGGCGAGTACGAGGCCCTCAGCGACGACGAGCGCGCCCAAGTGGTAAAGGCCGCCATCGACAGTGTGGGGGAGCGGGCCCCTGTAGTGCCTGGCGTCTCCGCCAAGTCCGCCCGCGAGGCCCAACGATGGGCCGAGCACGCCGCCCAGAGCGGGTGCCCCGCAGTAATGTGCCTGCCACCCACGTCGCACGCCCCTACGTCCGAAGAGGTCGTCGCCCATTTCCGTGAGGTTGCCCGGGTCGGGCTACCCATAATCGTTTACAACAACCCCTTTTCCACCAGGGTCGACCTGGTCCCAGCGCTCCTGGCACGGCTTTCCGACATAGAGCAGGTGGTGGCCGTGAAGGAGTTCTCCCAGGACATCCGGCGGGTCGCCGCCATCCGTCAGGCGGCCCCCCGCTTGGAGGTCATATGCGGTTCGGACGACACTGTCGTGGAGGCGATGTTCATGGGGGCAACAGGGTGGATCGCCGGGTTCGCAAACGCCTTCCCTCGCCAGTGTGCCGAGCTGTACGACTTGTGCGCCTCGGGCAGGTGGGCCGAGGCGATCGACCTGTACATGGCCTTTCTACCGCTGCTGCGCTGGGACGCCGACGCGCGCTTTGTGCAAGCAGTCAAGATCGCCCAGGAGGAGGCTGGGCTCTACGGCGGCCCGGTGCGCCTCCCGCGCTTGGCGCTGCCCGCCGGCGAGGCCGCACAAGTGCGCACCGCAGTTCGCAACTTCCTGCTCGCGAACTGATGCGGTCCCGGTTGGTACTGGGGGCCGTCGACAGCCACACCGAGGGCATGCCTACGCGCGTCATCACCTCGGGCGTGGGGGAACTGCCCGGGGGCACGATGGCGGCTCGCCGCCTCTACGTGATGAACGAGCGGGACGACCTGCGCAGGCTCTTGATGCACGAGCCGCGCGGCCACAGTGCCATGTCGGGGGCTATCCTCCAGCCCCCCGCTCGCCCCGACGCCGATTTCGGAGTGGTGTTCATCGAGGTGTCCGGGTGCTTGCCGATGTGCGGGCACGGCACCATCGGCACCGCCACAGTCCTGGTAGAGACTGGGATGGTCCCGGTTAATGAGCCCCTCACGGTCATACGCCTGGACACCCCGGCCGGGCTGGTGGAAGCCTCCGTCGAGGTAGAGGGGGGCCGGGCCAAGAGCGTCACCATCCGCAATGTGCCCTCCTACCTGCACTTGAAAGATGCCACGGTGGACGTCCCCGGCTTGGGCGAGCTCGTAGTCGACTTGGCCTGGGGCGGGAACTTCTACGCGCTGGTGCCGGCCGCCTCGGTCGGCCTGGCGGTGCGGCGCTCTCTCCACGACAAACTGGTCACCGCCGGCCTGGCGATCATCGGGGCGGTGAACGAGCAGCTCGATTTCGCTCACCCCGAACAGGCTGATATCAACCAGTGCCATCACGTGGTCCTCACCGAGCCCGGGGACGGTACGGTCTCGGGACGTGCCGCGGTGGCCATTTACCCGGGATGGCTCGACCGGTCGCCCTGCGGCACCGGGACTTCGGCCCGTATGGCGCAGCTTTATGCCCGCGGAGAGCTTGGCTTGGACGAAGATTACGTGCATGCTTCGGTGCTCGGTACTCATTTCGTGGGACGCCTGATCGGCCGAACGCGGGTGGGGGATTTCGAGGCGGTAGTCCCGACTGTGCGGGGCCGGGCGTGGGTGACGGGCCTGGCCGAGTACCTGCTCGACCCCGACGACCCCTTCCCAGCCGGTTTCCTTATGGGAAGCGACGACTGAGCGGGCCCGGGGGCGCTCGCCGAGGGTTGTCCACCCTGCCCGCCAGCGCCGAGGTGCTGGTGATCGGAGCGGGCATGATCGGCACGGCCATCGCTGCTCGGCTGGCGGCGGCGGGCGTCGACGTGTGCGTCGTCGACCGCGCCACCCCTGCCGCTGGTACCAGCTCTTCGGGAGAGGGCAACGTCCTTGTCTCGGACAAGTTGCCGGGGGCGGAGCTCGCCCTCGCCTTGCGGGGTGCGGACCTGTGGGAGCAAGTCGCCGAAAGGGCTTCCGGCTCGGGCGCCCGTGGGTTTGAGTTCGAGCGCAAAGGCGGGCTGGTGGTCGCCCACGATGGCACCGAACTGGCTGCCCTCCGGTCGCTGGCCGATGCCCAGCGGGCCCAGGGCGCTCAGGTGGAAATGGTGACACGCGAAGCTCTGGCCGAGCTCGAACCCGCGCTCTCCCGGGACTTGTGTGGAGGTGCCCTGTACGAACAGGACTGCCAGGTACAGCCCATGCTCGCGGTCGGCTTCCACGTCGACGAGATCCTGGCCAGTGGCGGCCGCGTCGTGCCCGGGGTGGAGGTGCTGGAGGGCCGCCTGAGCGCCGACGGTCAGCTCCGCTGGGTGCGCACCGACGGGGGAACGGTCTCGGTCGGTCGCTGCGTGGTCGACGCGGCCGGGCCATGGTCCGGCGAGCTCGCCGCTCGCCTGGGCGCTGACCTCCAGGTCCAGCCCAGACGTGGCCACGTGCTCGTCACCGAACCGTTGCTGCCCCTGGTCCGGCGCAAGGTGTACGAGGCAGGCTACGTAGGTTCGATCCATGAGAGCGGGGCCGGCTGGACGTGCTCGGCCGTTGTGGAGGGTACCCGGGCCGGGACCATGCTGCTCGGCTCCTCGCGCGAGTTCGTCGGCTTCTCCCCGCGGATGGACATGGACGTGATGGCCACCATCGCGTCACGTTCCATTGCGCTCGTGCCGGCGCTGGCGGGCGCCCGGCTCATGAGGGTGTACACCGGGTTCCGCCCGGCCACCCCCGACCGTCTACCTGTCATAGGCCCGGACCCTGTGGTAGGAGGCCTCTTCCACGCCACCGGGCACGAGGGCGCCGGGGTCGGCTTGGCCCAGGTGACGGCAGAACTGCTGGCGGCGCTCGTGCTGGGACAGCCGCTGCCCATGGACATAAACCCCTTTGCCGCCGACCGTTTCCCCCC
>Ga0335074_10003848_pt1 | contig 20639 bp, 20 predicted proteins | sample Lox_Sample_23_FD_206715 | JGI IMG/M metagenome (GOLD analysis project Ga0335074, IMG submission 206715) | Soil microbial communities from Loxahatchee National Wildlife Refuge, Florida, United States - Lox_Sample_2.3 | ecosystem: Environmental > Terrestrial > Soil > Wetlands | place: USA... | reverse complement strand
TATCCAGTCCCTGGCATTCGACCATCACCTCTCGATGGCCGATTGACAACTTCTACTGGAACTCCATCACTTGATGCTTTGTTAGCTGGTCATGCTGGGTTAGCACTGGGAACTTCTCTACTTATTGAAGAAAGTGGAACCACCGACTTTGGAGGGATATTGTTGCGTTACTTTGCTGCTGAAGGCATTGTTCAAGGCCATCAGGTCCATGTACTCGGCGTGAACGAGGCCTGGGGAAGAGATTTACCAGGACTTATAGGTGTGAAGGAGGGCGTTCTAAATCGCGATGATGAAAAAGGCGTAGCCGCTGACAGAATGAAGATTGCTTGGAGATATGAGCGGCTGGGAGAGTTCGGAAGAGGTGGGCGGTCCTGGGTGTTTTTGCTTCGTATAGCTAATAATAAAGCTTGTCGTTCATGGCTAATTCCCTTGCTTGCTATCAGATAGAGCTCTAGTGCCACAATCTACAGCAGCTTCTGCCAATACTACCAAGCAGCAAATCTTTTGTCACGACTTCGACCTCGGCAAGCGACTCGTGCTTCCAAATTCGTCATTGATCAACTACCCCCCTCAAGCCCCAAACACGTCTTCTAGCTTTGAGTCCATGGGAAAAGTAAGGTCTCCTTTCTTGAGTTTTGTAGAAAGCGTCACATCGCAGCTTTCCATGTCCCCTAAATCAACCATCCATCGCATCGTCGTGCCAAGTCTGCTATCGCCAGCAATTCACCCGCACAGTGCATCTGCTCCTGAGTACGTTCTGCAATTTCTCCACTCTCTCCGTGCGCTCCTCCGGAAGCATTCAACACAGTTGACCGCATTTATTACGTTACCACTAACGCTTCATCCCCGCGAGACTGGCCTCACTCGATGGGCGGAGATTCTTAGCGATGGCGTGATAGAGCTTGCTCCTTTCCAAACTCACGTTAGCTCTCCTCCGGCAGCGACCACAGGTTCGGTGACAGTACAAGAGGAGGCGCTGCAAGGAATGTTGAAAGTTCATCGATTGCCAATACTCCATGAGAAGGGAGGTGGGGGGAGTGAATCAAGTGGCTTCGGAGATGACTTGGCCTTCACCTTAAATAGAAGGAAGGGGCTGGTAATCAAGCCTTTCAGCTTGCCACCAGTAGATGGAGACATCGATGCGCAGCATGCAGGGATAAAAGGCGACGACGGGAGCGTGTCCAGGCTTGATATTGAATTTTAGTCCCGAAACCTATGAAATCTAACACACTCTTATTTTCGCAATAACTTATGCGCATTATCCTCTTAGGGATTCATTGTAAGTCAAGAAATCAAGCAAGACTGGCAATCCACATGTGAAAACGTGAGTTTCTTAGCTTTTCATGAACAAGTCTATATTCTTTTAACTACAGAAATGGATGGCATGAGGAGATATATGGATCTACGAACAGAGGAAATGAGATAAATAATCTTCAGGATGGAAGCCCTCGGTAGCAGCGGAATACCGCGAGTTTTTGATTCTTGCACTCTTCTCAAATGGCCGTGGATCGCATATGGGCTTGAATAACCAGATGCCGCCTGCAAGAATATGACGTGGTAAAGTACATTCATAGGTTCACTAGCCGCACGTGATAGGCGTGTGCCATTATGTAAGCGCACCGCACTTGGAAGCTTCGAATTTGTTTGCGACTCATTTCTCATTGAGCTGTTCCTGGGCAAAGTACCACTGCCCATCTAAATCAACACTGCTGTCTTGTACAAGGTGAGCAGATAATTCCATTACATTCCCTGTTACATCCTGTCGATATGATTCAAAAAAATGATCTGTCAATCCCCTGAGTCCAGATACTCTCTGGATATGATGTCTCTTAATATGTTTTAATTCATGATCCGTCTTACATTCTACCCTGCTGTTATAAATTCCCTTACCTTCATAGCACGAACTTACTATAGCTCGACTTAGCATCCAGGATATATCTGCCACCACACGGATGGTGTCTTAGGATGGCAGTGCCCGTGCAATCCGTAACAGAGCCGATTCCCATTTCAGTGGTTGCTGGACGTTATTTGCTATTCGATACCAATGTCGTAACTTATCTTCGCAGGACTTACAATATTTGTGGTGTTCTAGTCGGTAGTATACCGCAAATACCGCAACAAAACGTTTTCCTTGGACTGCCTGTGGAACTTCTTCCCGAGGAAGCGAAAATTCTTGTGCGGAAAGGAGCTGCTTATATTGTAGACACTGCGGCATGGCATCAAGAGAAGTTCAGTACTCTTAAAGGAGCAGACAGGAGAAAGTACTTGGATTCATTAAAATCAGAAGGTCGGAGGGTACAACAGATCGCCGAAGAAAATGCTCGGAAGAGAGTTGCACGCGGTTTGGCGAAACAGGTTCTTTTGAAAGCAGCGAAGGAGCCTCTACCTTCGACAACGACGAACGATGTCTCCGTGATCGACATTGACACCTGTAGGAGTGAAGATGCCAATTCAATTCTCTTCGACCGTGCTGGCATGACCTCACCAACTCTGCCCACAACAATTACTTCGCCATCTTTGTATACTGTGACACCGACAAGCACCTATTCCTCATTACACTTAGCATCGGACAGTCCAATACAGCCTGATCCGCCTGCTCCTGCTTCATATCCGCTCTTCGCTCACTTACATGCTCTCAGTTACTTCATCACACCTGGTCTCCGCTTTGGCTGTGACTACACTGTATATCCTGGTGATCCATTAAGGTTTCACTCTCACTTTTTAGCTGTTGGGTATGATTGGGACGAAGATATACCTCTAATGGACTTGGTTGGTGGTGGCCGCTTGGGCACTGGAGTAAAGAAGGGCTTTCTCATTGGCGGAAAAGGTCCTACTGAGTCAACTGAAGATGATGCAGGGGTAAGGACATTCTGCATCGAGTGGGCCGGCATGTAGACTGTTTCATAAAGCAAGACGGCGGCAAGATCCTAATACAATACCTGACCACACATAATACCTACCCCATGATCCTTAAAGTTGTGAATCTTGTTGAAGAGTCGTCTCAAGTGACATGCAGTTACCTCAGGCATGGAATTTGAACCGAGGAGCCACCTGTAATCATCCCTGCTTGCCGTGTGGCAGTTTCATCATCGGCTCATGAGAAGGAACGACCGATGCAAAGTGCTACATATTTCGTTAAACACAAATCGAATCCCCTGTCGCGAACACTCACCATCCGCCTCGATGATGGGGTTCAACGAGAATCGCAAGTAAATTATGTTGCTCGTCGAATGTCTTCCAGATGATTCAAATACCCAAACACCGAGCGACTCCAGCAGTGCATAAAAGATGACATCTGGAGCTCAGGTGGCAGTAGGCAACATGGACACTCCTTCAGCATTCGACAATACCAGTGTGAGGTTTGATGTTGGATCCTGGGCGAACATGACACAATATGTACCTTCTGCCAAAGATCTCTTGCTAGCGGGTCCTCGGATGGGCATGAAGATGGGCTCACTGTTTGTTGCGCTCTCGGAGGTCATAGATGATGTTCTTGGGGGTCGCATGGGCCAGCGAGTTATTGCTGAACCTACTAGGATGCATGGGATTGATGCTGTAACTACAGCGGGTGGTGGCACAGCCCGGCAGATGGCCCAGAACGGTGCAGATATCCTGGGGGAAGTTGATGCTCAAGGGAGCGGACTGGCATCTAAGTTGTCTTTGGAGAGTGCTCGGAGTTTCGGGAACGTCTTTCAGTACTCCACCAGTCGTTGGGCATTGGCTTGTATCGTCATGGCTATCGTTCTCAACCGTACCCATGTCTACGCCTCTACTCGGCGAAGCCTCTCGCTCGGATGGAAAGTTCGGTTCGGCCTCAGAATAACACCCATAGTGCTTTTTGCGTTCCAAGCACGATGGCTTCTGCAATCGATACAATGCCAGACTTCTCCGGATTTTGGGATGATGAGGTGGGGTAACTCGAGCAAATCTTCTGATCTCCTGTTCATCCAGAATGGCGGACTTTTGCACACAGTCAGCAGCACACTGCTACTGGGCGCAAAGGATATGGAATCTTGCCAGGCAGTGAGCATGATTTCCTCGGGTGATGATGTTGGCGGCAATCCAGTTGAGCTAACTGGATCTTTATCACGTCTCTGGCCCCTTTTTGAAACGCTCTGCTTCAGTCAGTTTGTTGAGACTATATCATGCGCGGTTCAAGGTCGCCAAGTCGCCGCCGAGACGGGCATGACACTTTTTGAACATTCATTAGGTTAGTCATAGGATATCTCGATTTGAATCTATAAGCAAATTACTAACAAATAATCTACATAGCTTTCGCAGAAGCTGAGGCTGCTGTCAGTTCGTCCTTGGGATGGGGTCCCTTCGGAGGAACCCGTTCGGGAGCGCAACAATCAAGTCATACAAACTCTGATGACAACATCAAAGCTTCTGAGATTGCAATTAAGAGATCAATGATCTTGCATCGGGTCAATACTGCCCCTGAGGTACTTCTTGTGGGCTTTTTGTCAAGCATGAGTCACATCACATCCCATATTTTGGGAATTTTTAACATGCAAGGGCGTCTACGACTTGCAAATACAGCCTTCTGGGGCATTTGTTTTATGTCTATCATCACTTGGAGCGTTCTCAACTTCTCTATTGATGACCTTGAAAATCAGGCACTATTTAGGTTTCCAACGGTCTGCATCATTGGCTTTATCCCACACGTTCTGTTACTTATCGGAATCATCATCTGCTCCCTAATTTATGGCCTTGCTCTGGTCTTAACAGCTCTATCTCCACCAACTGGCCGCCAGACAGGGATAGAGCGTCGATCCTTTAAGCAAAACCTCTTAGCTGCGCACCAGAACATGCAGGCTAATATTCCACTTGCATCCATTCGTGTCAGCATGCACATGGACTTTTTTACGGCACTACTTAAGACTGGTTTTAGTGCCCTAACAATGGCTAGTGAGGCTGTTTACTTAAACGAGTCTATGGAAGTCAATGTCAAACAACTCACCTGGCTTGAAGAAGATCGTTTAAGGGAAATAGAAGAGACAGGCGTGCATTGGCTAGGTCCTAATTTCAGCGCTTCCGCTGGTGACCAGTAAGTTAACACTCTACTATTTGGGAAAGATATGACCATCACTGATAATATCAAACACGCAGTTCTGGACGCCATGGGATGGCTGATAGTGTAGGATTAGTGGCCACACAAGAAAAGCCACAGAATGGCCTCGACGCTTCAACAAGTGGTTATGCAAGGGAAAGAATTGCGTCAAAAATAGGGAAGCCTAGAGCGACAGATAGAATGATAAGAGACGGCGTTGGCGCCTCGGAACGTAGTGGACGATGGATTATGGCTTTTGAGCTTTTTGTAGGAATAACCAAACTTATGATCAGCTGGTCCGCCACCGTGCTTCTCAAGCTCTTGGCTCAGGTAGGAATTCGAAGCAGGCCGCGATGGCTCCTTTGGCTAGTACGTAGGCCAAAAACTGGTGGCAAAAGTGAAAATAGGTGTGTTCCCCTTCAACTCCCGTCAAAAACCGTGTAATTAACGAGCTCCGAAAAAGGCAAGATGACTCAACGCACACTTTAGACTTCTGGATGCTTGGCGAGGATGGAGAATTAACCTTGCCAAAAGATGAGCGTGTTGACGTTGAGGCTGAGATGAGGAAGCGTCTGCTTGACAATGGACAAACCAACGAGCATGAACTCGATTCGAATCTGTATAACTGGTGGCTCAATGGTGGATGGTTCGGCGGCGATGATAACAGTGGGGACTTTAAGCCATCTTCTGAGCAGAATGATGAAGACACCACTAGCGTCATCTCTATGTCAACAGATGTCACAGATCAGGAATGGGAATCGGAGGACAGCAATGACGATGGTCGACGAACTCCAACTCAGCGCTCCCTTCAAGCTTCTCGGGAAGCTACCCCAATTTTTGACAACCCCCTTCGCCCAACGGACTTAGCTGAGTTGCTTCATCCAAAAACTCCAGAGCAGCGAGCCGAAGCTCAAGCTATGGCAGCACATTTAGCTAGCGAGACTATTCTAACCCGGTCAAGATATCGCGATCTCCAGCAGCGGGAGAGATCGAAAATATTGACTTCTTCACGGAATCGCCCACCGGGGCTACCATCTGGAAGTCTCTCCACTGAAGAAGAGGCCGAGGTTCTTGAGCATTTAATCATCTCTCGGCGAGCGTTTCACGCTTCCACTGCTTCCACTACGACGCAACCATCTTCATGGGCGGAAGGGGCTTCAGGTCTGGGCGAAGGCGGGCCTCAATGCGTTGTTTGCCAGAGCGCTCCCAGAAGCATAATAGTCTGGCCTTGTCGGTGTCTAAGCCTATGTGACGATTGTAGAGTAAGTCTGGCGATGAAAAACTTCGAAACATGCACCTGCTGCAGGTGTCGTGTTTCAAGTTTCAGCAGGATATTTGTACCATGATCACTGTTTGTTTAGTTAACATAAGGAAGTGAAAGTTTCATTATCCAAGCCCCTATGTATAACGGCTCACAACGGATAAATCTGGGAGTCCCGGCGTCAGTAGACCGTAGCATTTGTCAGTCGGCAGCACGCATCATACGCAAGCATAAACTCTTCAATTTTGGATTCATCACATATCAGTCTACATCGTTACAGTGTATGTCCATTCCCGGTTTAGCATTTGGGCCTTAAACCTTTGTTTCTTTCCTCCTCTACATGCTCAGGTGGTATGTTGAGGAGGTGGTCGCGCCAAGTTTACCTGCTTCTCGCTTCACCATCTTCTGTCTTCTTATGCCGACTGCCTATTCCAACTCAGCATCAATATTTACGAGCTCTATGCAAGGAATTTAGCATGTGGCCCAAAGCCCAAGGCACCCTCTCCACCCCGGCGAAGACTTTGGCTTATAATCGCCTCCTAAGTGTGGCGAAGGCCTTTGTTTCGTTCTAGTGGCTGAGCGGTAACTTCGGGATGATGATCTGCTGGCGTGTATAGGTAATCGTTTGGATGGTTATTCTGAAAAACTTTTGCATCATCTTTGTGAATCTCGGGTCGACGTTGAGAGATGTCTAATCCATATGGTTCCAGCGGGTGTTCATCCTGCCAATCATGGGGTCTTGCGGAAAATTCTCCCCGTGTGATGGCTATTGAAGAGCCTTTAAATGGTGCGTCGCCCGTCTTTACCCTGTAATGTCTTCGCTTCGCCAGTGGCTTTTCATCCTCGGAGTCATCATCTTCAGAGGAATCAGTCTCATACCGATCTGAAAAATCCCCCGGCTCAGATTTGATTTTCCGATCAGGCGAAGTCGTCTTTGCAAAGACTCCCGGCCGCTCGCCCTCCTCCGTTTCTGGTTGAGAGTCTTTCTTGCGTTTTCGCACGTCAGGAGACATCTTCTCGGTAACCCCCGAAAATGGAGTGCCATGTGTGCCAATCAGTGTACCTCCCTCAATCTGGCGGCGTAGTCGAGTATATCGCATCCTAGCCGCTGGTGACTTGAGGTTCGTGGCCTGACCTACCGCATTAAAATCGATCTGCAAGTTGTGTTTAGCGATTATCATCAATCAGGGAGGCAGGGAAATTACCGTTTTATAATCAGATTTCTGGAGGCAGATAAACAAGAACCATAGGTTCTCATCGAGTTGGATTTTAGATGGCATTGCTTTTTGAGTTTCGTAATGCCTGATATTGATTCCAAGGAGTGTGGCAATTTTGGATTTGTAAAGGTAAAAGGATAATTGAATAGTATGAAAACGAATAACCGAAGAAGTGAGGCATTTGAGTCTGCTATATAAGATTGCCGGACTATGGGAGGGAAATGAAAGGCTTCAAGACCAGTAAAGCCAGGTCCACATGGTAGCCTGCATTCTAAGACTGCAGCACTTCAAGCTCAATACCTCTCAAATCGATATACAAGGAGCGAAAGCACTAGAACACACCGCATGCAGCGGCAGTGTTCCTTCCTTGCATTTTCGGGTTGATAACATGGAGATGCAAATATGGGATTTTTGAAACGGCAAACTGAGCTGACCCTTTATTTTACCTGTTCCGGCCGCGATTTCTCAAGTGCCATCTAACTGTCTAAGTCTCATTTCAACTGACTCCTTTGTTGCAGCTGTTAGGACATGATGTGCTACAAGCGCGGCTTGTACAGCGCTGTCCGCCAGGTATTCATAAGCGGAGCTCTCCTTCGATAGATCTTCTGGCATAGCAACTCTGATGTCTCCCCTTACCCAGAGATCGGTGATCTCGTCTCTAGAAGGTAGATATCCTACGACACAAGCAGCCAATATCTCATAATGTTCGGATGGAAGAGTGTTCAACACCAGCGTTATCGGCGATTGCTTAGTGTCCTCAACGGCATCTTGCCGATGCCGAACCAAGGCTGCCACTCCCCCCGAAACCATACCCACACAATCAATTCCAGCGTCCACAATAGCAGCGGATGCTACAGTAATACACCCGCTAAGAACACTCATCATGCCCCACGGTCCAGCACTATTAGGGCTCATGATTCGTATGCTCCCCAGCTCATCGCCTTGCAATTGATCCTCCTCACCTTCCAGAATCGTAATTATGACTTCCACACCACTTTTTGGCCACCGATCCCCAATTATGACTCCTCTTAGCGCAGTCTCGAGATGTACGGCAAGATCTCTCTCACTAGCATCACGAATATAACCACGTCTTTGCCTAGACGCGAATGGTGCATATTTAACATGAGTAGTTAGAATGATGGTTGGTGAAAAGGGTGCTGATCGAGGTAACGGTCGAGGTCCATGAACCGTACAAGTAAGCTTTAGGCCAGAAGTCGATAGAGAGGGAAGTGAGGATTTTGCGGAACTCGGATCTGGTGATTGAGACTCGAGCTCAAGATACGCCGAGCCTGATGCGGACGGAGCCACGCCAGTTTTTAGAACTGCTCATGTCAGCTTGTTAAGCATAATTTGTAGGATAGCAAGCACATACACATCTTTCTGAGACCATGGGAGTGCCTCGTCCTGACAGGTCTGTTCGATGCACCCTCTGGGTTCTTAGGTAAACATTTTGAATATACCGGCGCATTTGTACCACTAGAGGGTCCATTGATCCTCCTTCTATCATTCATTTTACTCACTTTGTAGAGATGCGGCAGAATAGCATGGAGAGGCACAACAAGGTTCTCGAAACAAAATGCCAGTGCGGCCGCGTCTTTCCGTGTCGGATAAACTGTTATCCTAATCCTTTCCACTAAGTCGATAGCTTCATTTCTTCGTTCCAGCAAAATTCACTTCCTTCCTCATCCCGCCGTGAATGAGTTCGGTCTCTCATCTACCACCTAAAAACATCCATTTGACACAGTTCAAGTCATCTGCACTCTCATAGAATCGTATGTGAACTCTTTCATTCCGCTTCTTCTGCTTATGATGAAACTCTTTCACTTCAGTTCCGGCGATCACTCATGAGCCATTGAACAACATGCACTACCATCTGAAGCACCAAACTTTCAAGCTCTTTCAATCTAATGTATTTAATGCTGAAGTAAAATGCTGACTCTAAGATAGCGTCATCTATGAGCATTGGTACGAATAATCTGGTAAGCTTCGTTACAGAATCACTTCGAGTCCTACCAAAGCATGCCTCGGCTTCCATTACTATGATGAAAAACATTATCAAACAGTTCTGCTTCTGAACGCTTTGATGATAACCATATACCAAAATCCTTCTGAATTTCCTATTTCGCAAAACTCACATGATACGTGTTGTTAAGTTGTGGACCATAGCTAATGCTTTGCAGTATTAGGTATTACAGCCTTGCACGGAGCCAATTCTCAAAAAGTAAGATGAAGTGTTATCAAAGCATTTCTTTTATTTGCATTGCCTTGATGACGATAGCTTATCCATTCAACTAAGCCGCAGCAGCCGAGCCACCCTCCCGCACCGGACCAGTCTTTTGATTGGGATGATAGGTTGTGGAGTTATGTAAAACCGCGTGGCCCTCAAGCTGCAAAGTTTCATGTGTTATGTTGGCTTCAGAGCCTCAGACTTCTGCGTTGCGTATTGTAACGTGGAAGTCTAGGGCCGGCTGAGGTGCTTGAGTAATACGGCTTTTCTGAGCAAACTAAGACGCGGCCATCAGTATTGACTGTGCTTGAAGCAGATTATGCTAACAATTTGGTTCATAGATTTAAACTTTAGTATTACCATCTACGGACTCCCTATTCATTAACTTGATTGAACATTTACGAAACTTTACATGTGCAAGTTTGAAGGCTAGTGAAGGATATCTCCTAACCCGTTAAATAGAACCAAACTTTATGTATTATAGTCAAATACTTGGGACTGAAATCGGACCTATAAGTAAGCTAAACTCGAATTATATGGACTATGTGTATTAAGAAGTTTATTCACCGGACTGTCAACCTTAGTATCTGTGGGCTCATTTGTGCGATCGCAGTCATAGTCGAACATCTCACAACATCTCAACGGCCACCTTCCTGCGAGCATGAATCCTCGCAACTCAAGTATATATTGATTACGAAGCACTGGAAATAGTGTCTGGAGTTCTGGCTCGTTCTACAAACGAGGGGCAGCCCGGAAGGCGTGGTTCTGAAAGCAGCGCAACAAGGAAAGATTTGTACCAACGACTGCCTACAACCCACAGAGCTTATGATTAGAGGCTAGTATAGACTAAAGGTAGTATCTAATGTACCTTAGATCTGGATAACTTGACGACCAAAAGATGTCTCGAAATCATTTTAGCGAAAAGGCTTTCTGATGGCGTTTGTTTCAAGCCAGCGCTAAGCCCAATGAAATTAAGCGTATTATTTATGTAAATTCAAACTGACAGCCTTCCGGTAATTATTTGAATAGGAGCTGAACATAAGTCGAAAGTCCACGCCAGATCACCAACTTCGCTCTTTTGAATGACGCCCACTACTTACGAAGACTCGGTTACAGGATTCCCAAGCTTGCAAGTTTAGGCGGCAATTGGAACTTCTACTCTCTAGAAGGGCGCAAAGGCAAAGAGGCTCGTGTTCTAAACTGTCATCTATCTAACGAGCCGATTCTGAATGTTGCCCTCATATGCATCTTCATCTTCGTCGAGGATGATGCCACGGCATCATGCAAGCGCTTACTCAAAAGGCCTTGCATATCCCAAAGACGGGACAGGAACGTTTTCAATCTCCCCGCACAGGTGTGTCCTCTAAACTTAGAGTCATCGCTCTATTGTGTTTCCTTCACTGACTGCTGAGCTCCTCCTTCAATAGATATCAACCAAGAACTTCTTCATCAGCACTCAGGCGGCGGAGAGTCCTTCTCATCACCCGGCTCGCGATTGTGTTAGGATGTGCATTGCTCTTTGGGATTTTCATATGGCCGGGTGTCGCGTTGTTACCAATCCTGTCCTTGGGCCTGATCTCGTCGGGCGAAGACTTCCAGTTGGAGACTGTGCGATATTACGACCTCTCGGATGTGCAAGGCACCGCGAGAGGCTGGGAGAGGGAAGAGCGCATCTTACTTTGTGCCCCATTACGCGACGCCGAATCACATCTACCAATGTTCTTTTCTCATCTACGTAATTTCACCTATCCTCACCATCTTATCGACTTAGCCTTTCTTGTCTCGGACTCGAAAGACAATACTATACCATTACTGTCGGACCTCTTGGAGGCGCTTCAAGCGGAAGAGGATCCAAAGCAGCCATATGGAGAGATATCAATCATCGAGAAGGACTTTGGACAGAAAGTGAATCAAGATGTAGAGAGTCGTCATGGCTTTGCAGCTCAAGCGAGTCGGCGGAAATTGATGGCTCAAGCTAGGAACTGGTTACTCAGTGCAGCTTTACGGCCTTATCACAGTTGGGTTTACTGGAGAGACGTCGATGTAGAGACGGCACCCTTCACAATTTTAGAGGATCTAATGCGTCATAATAAGGACGTGATTGTGCCAAGTAAGTTTAGCTGGCCATGCAGAGCTCCCATGAAACCGTTGTTAATGTATTACTTAGACGTATGGCGGCCCTTGCCGGATTGGCTCGGCGGCGAACAACCATATGATCTTAACTCCTGGCAAGAGTCCGAGACAGCTTTGAATCTTGCCGATACACTTGATGAAGATGCTGTTATTGTTGAAGGCTATGCGGAATATGCTACCTGGCGACCACACTTGGCGTATTTAAGAGACCCATATGGCGACCCTGACATGGAAATGGATATTGACGGAGTAGGTGGTGTCAGTATTCTAGCCAAAGCAAAAGTCTTCAGATCTGGAGTGCACTTCCCTGCTTTCAGCTTCGAAAAGCACGCTGAGACAGAGGGCTTTGGAAAGGTACTCGAAATTCTATGCTTGGTATATTATAGGTACTGACTACTGCAGATGGCAAAACGAATGCAGTTTTCTGTTGTGGGCTTACCACATTACACCATTTGGCATCTATACGAACCCAGTGTTGATGATATCAGACATATGGAGGTAAGCGTGATATTTTTTTTTTTTAATAAGTGTTTTAAAATTGACACCATGCAGGAGATGGAACAGGAACGGCTAGCTCGCGAAAGCGAAGAGAAAGAGCGTGCAGAGAGGATGAAAAAGATCAAAGAACAATACACAGACCCTAATAGCCAATGGGAAAAAGACAAAGCAGATATCCAAAGCATAGCGATGCAAGATAAGACGAAAGAGCAACCCGCTGCAGGAGAAGATATTAAGGTTGCAAGTTCTGGAAGTTCAGATCAAGTACGAGAAGCTGTTGCTGCTGAGAATGCAGGAAGATGAGAGTAGGTGGCATTAGTCGTCGTCTCAAGGTAGTTTGGCTGACATGGTCCAGCATGGCTAATCAGGCTATCTGGCACGAAGTGAAGACTGCTATATTTGAAGCCTCTGGCTGCTGTTGAAAGCATTGACCACCCAAGCATAATGGAGCGGTAACTTATTATGATCATATAGATGAGCCAATGCTCGCACAGCATAAAGGCGCAACAGAGGCATGTGAAGGCTGCATTTCCCGGAGTTTTTGTTTCTTACCGCAGGGTAGGGTGGTTACCACGAGTATTATTCTCCTGCGATGTAAGTTTTTAGATATTGAAAACATTTTGTACAACTAGCACCTTATCCCGCTGGAGAAATCCGAATAGAATGTGAATATTTATTCAAATGATGCGTCGTGTACTGTTCATGAACCATGAGTAGCAGTAGCATGCAACTAACACAAAACCTATCACCTTTCGTGAGGAGATAGGGGTCGAGGTTGATCACGTGCTCCCGTTTCTGCCTGCATGAGTAATCCCTGCAGCTTCCCGTACGAACACGGTGTTGATGATTTACTGTGAGGCTCTTTTTGTAACTGTATAAGGTACCGTACCTTTAGATTCGTTAACTCACCCGTCAAATTAGTTAGTCGATACCTGCACCGATTTATCGACCCGTATCCTTTTATGCTCCTTTTTTCATTCCCAACCTCCATTATTTCATCTTTTAGTATTAAGCATTTCAGAGTGAAAGTCGAAGCTGCACCTATGCTCTTCAAGCGCATACGAAAGCCATGAGCGATGTTGCGCTATCCCAGGGCTTTGACGGGTTTAGAAGAGCACCTGAAAGCTCATCCTTAGCTCTAGATGGCAACCATATCTCCACAATGGGTCAGCAACCATGGCGAAGCAGCGAGGGGCGTCCTCCGTCAGGTTCTGATGGGAGCGGCAGACCTACTCCAATCTCGGTCGCCGTGGACCCAGTTGCTCTGATTACAACAGAATGTATTACTGTTACATCTGCCATGCGCAAGCATGCTCGCTGGGCACATTCTTCCGTTTCAGCAATCCTTGGTGGGAGCAGCCCATCGAATCCTGGGAGACAAACATCCAGGCCGGACACTCCAGGAGACGATGTCAATAACCATAAAAGGCACAAGCCTAGATTACCTGTGACAGATGGAGACGAAGAGGATGGCTTGGCTAACAGATGGGGTTTGCGAGGCAAGAAAGGCAAAAGCATGCAGGATAACCCATTAATGGCAGGGTTTGGACGGCTACGGCGGGAGTTGGCTGGGTGCAAAGGTATTTGAATAAACCTCACTGACTCTGATGCAATTCTTGCTCAATGCGAAACAGATATCCGTACTTTCGACGCTCCTTCGCTGCTTCATCCATTCCTGCAGGTCATACAAGCTTCCGCTACTTCCGCCCCTATTACCTCCTTAGCACTTGTAGCTATCACAAAATTCTTCACCTACAACTTAATCAGTCATGATTCTCCGCGGCTTTCAGTGGCTATGCAATCATTATCAGCTGCAATCACCCACTGCAGATTTGAAGCTAGCGACTCCGCCGCAGACGAAATAGTTCTATTGCGGATCTTAAAACTGATGGAGGGAATGTTATCGGGACCAGGCGGCGATCTGCTGAGCGATGAGAGCGTTTGTGAGATGATGGAAACTGGACTCAGCATGTGCTGTCAATCAAGGCTGTCTGAACTATTACGGCGTTCGGCCGAAATGTCGATGATAAAAATGTGTCAGATCATCTTCGAGAGACTCAAGTATTTGGAAGTAGAGGCTGGGGGTGATTTTGAGGCTTTAGATGAGAAGACGAAGGAGGACATGGATGCTGTCAAAATGGATCCGTCAGCAAATGCTAATGAAGCCGTCATGTCATCTCTGGCGGCGCCGAAGCCTACTGATTCGAGACCTTCCTCTAGTCTAGACACTACACGGTATCGGCCTTCTAGTGACCAAGCTTTGGCTGGTAATGGGTCTGATGTGGCAGTTGCACCCGCGTCTGACACTTCTGATGATCCCGAAATCAAGCCCTATTCCCTTCCGTCGATTCGCGAGCTTTTCAGGGTTCTTGTCGATCTTCTGGATCCTCATGACCGGCAACACGCTGACAATATGCGAGTGATGGCCTTACGTATTATCGATGTAGCTCTTGAAGTTGCAGGACCCTCTATTGCGAAGCATCCGACGCTAGCGTTGCTTGCAGAAGATCGACTTTGCAGATATTTATTCCAGCTGGTGAGATCAGATAACATGGCTATTCTGCACGAGTCCCTCATTGTTGCGGGCACTCTACTGGCAACCTGCCGGAGTGTTCTGAAATTACAACAAGAACTGTTCTTATCCTATATGGTGGCTTGTCTACATCCGCGCGTGGAGATACCTCGAGAGCCAGGCATCGATCCTTCGTTGTATGCGGGAGTTCCGCAAGCACCGAAGCTCGTGAAGCCACCTCCATCGCAGACAAGCAGTGGCCGATCCACGCCTGTTCCCGTAAAGGATAGACAGAAATTAGGCATGGAAGGTGGTTCAAGAAAACCGGATGCACGAGAAGCCATGGTAGAAAGCGTCGGAGCTCTCGCTCGTATTCCAAGTTTTATGGTGGAGCTTTATGTCAACTATGACTGCGAAGTCGATCGAGGGGATTTGTGTGAAGACATGGTAGGTCTTTTATCTCGCAATGCAATCCCAGACTCTGCAACCTGGAGTACTACCAGTGTGCCACCATTATGTCTGGATGCACTTTTAGGTTATGTGCAGTTTATCGCTGAGAGGCTTGATGACAAGCCTATTATTGATGGATACCCTGATCGGTCTCAACTGCAAGAGCAACGAAGCAGAAAGAAGATCATAATTAAAGGCGCAGCAAAATTTAATGAGAATCCAAAGCCTGGTCTTGCATACTTTGCTTCGCAGGGCATAATCGATGACCCCGATGACCCAAATTCGGTTGCCAAATTTCTCAAGGGTACCTCCCGAATCTCCAAGAAAGTGCTCGGCGACTTCCTCTCCAAGAAGGGTAACGAACTGATGCTGGAGGCATTTCTGAATTGCTTTGACTTCACGGGAAAACGGGTTGACGAAGCTCTGCGAGAGCTTTTAGAGGCATTCAGGCTTCCCGGTGAATCAGCCCTGATTGAACGCATTATTACTTCTTTCTCAGAGAGGTACTGCTCTCAATCAACGCCAGAAGGTGTTGCTAATAAAGACGCTGTATTCGTATTAACATATGCGATCATTATGCTCAACACTGACCAACACAACCCGAACCTCAAATCACAAAATCGTATGACATACACCGACTTCGCAAGAAATCTTCGGGGTGTGAATGGGGGACAAGACTTTGCGCCACAATATCTTCAAGATATATTCGATTCAATCAAATCCAATGAGATCATTCTGCCGGACGAGCACGACAACAAGCATGCTTTTGATTATGCGTGGAAGGAGCTTCTTCTCAAGACCGAGTCTGCCGGCAGCCTTGTTATCTGCGATACCAATATCTATGATGCCGATATGTTTGCATCCACCTGGCGACCCGTCATCGCGACACTGTCATACGTCTTCATGTCTGCCAGTGATGATGCTGTGTTCCATAGAGTTATCACCGGCTTTGATCAATGTGCACGAATTGCTGCGAGATATGGGTTGACGGATGCTATCGATCAAATCGTCTACTGTCTAAGTTATATCAGCACTTTAGCCAGTGATTTGCCTTCCAATACTGCATTAAACACAGAAATACAGGTAGAGGATCACAGTGTCATGGTTAGTGAAATGGCGGTCAAATTTGGCCGCGACTTCAAGGCTCAATTGGCTACGGTACTTTTATTCCGTGTTGTTACCGGAAGTGAAGCTAGCATTGGGAAAAGTTGGGTATATGTGAGTTCAAACGGAGTACAATCCCGGGCTTTAGCTAACTCAACCAAAGATCGTGCGCATTTGGCTAAACCTTTTTGTCAATTCACTAATACCTCCCTTCTTCTCAGCCTCTCAAAGGCAGATGGATATTGCACCCATCCCTATACAGCCCCCATCTCAAATCATAGATCGGGGTGCAAAGGCCAATGAGATGGGCCTATTCTCAGCTTTTACGTCTTACATATCGAGCTACGCAGCCGATGATCCTCCAGAGCCGTCAGAAGAAGAGCTGGAAAGTACCCTCTGCACAGTCGATTGTGTAAATGCATGCCATATGGGCGACGTTTTTGCTAACGTCATGTAAGTCCTAAGCATTATTCCTCCATCAATAGTAAACTGACGACGTAGTAATATGCCTGTCCATGCACTACAACATCTTGGTCGTGCACTATTATCGCAACTCCCTGAAGATCCCGCAAGCGCTATTATCACTGTCAAGTCTGAATCTGTACCTAATGTTGTAGCCAACGACCAAAAGCGCATTTCAGAAGGGCCAGTTTATGATCCTGCCACTGTCTACGTCCTCGAGTTATGCACAGTCCTCGCTCTTAGGGACGACGAGAGTATGAAGGCCTTGGGCCAGGACATCGCTGGAGCATTGCAAAATATTCTACGAGATGGTTCGAATTATCACCAGACTATGGTTTCAAGAGCAGTGTTTTACACACTCAATCTCCTACGCGCGAGCTATGTTAGTAGAAGGCCTCCTTTTCCAGAAATCAATCTAACTCATCTAGGAGCACTCGTTTCTAAGAGTACCGGTTGTATTACATACAATATCGAGCTTCAGACAGGACTTACTGGATAAGTCCGCACCTCTCGTTCTCCAAGGTATTGGCGATTGCATCAGAGCGCCAGGTCCTTTGCGAAATGAAATCATAACATCGCCAGATTTTTGGGTAATTTTGCGGACTCTTTCCAAAAATCAAGCAGTAGCATCCACGGTCTTCGATATTCTCGAGGCTGTGACAATTGAATCCTCTCCACCCGCCATAATGGCAGACAATTACGAGTCGGCAGTCGGGTTACTCAATGATTTTGCATCTGCAGGTAGTGTAGGTTCTGCTAGAGAACAGAAGCAGGATAAGAGAGTCAGAAAAGGTCAACAAGCAAAACAACCTAGACAGCAGTCAGTAATGCGGGAATTTTCTTTTTGCAGCCTGGAAACTAATATGAAGCAGAGAAGATGCAATTGTGGCCAGAGGTGCGAAAGCTGTCTCAATGATATATCAGTTAACAGCTCGCATCCCTGCCTTAATGCAACAGTCCCACCTAGAGAGCAATGAAGGTCAGTTAGTCCTTGCAACTTGATTAGAAATATCTTAACAAGAACCATAGCCTGGGCGGCTTACTGGTCTCCAATATTCCGGGCCCTCACGACGCAGTGCGCGAATCCATGCCGAGAGATCAGACATCAAGCGTTTTCTTCTCTACAGCGCTCGCTTTTGTCCGATGGACTCACCTCCGGAAACCACGAAGAATGGACTGCAATCTTTGGCGAAGTTTTGTTTCCGTTAATACTTCGTTTGCTGAAGCCCGAAGTTTTCTCCTCGGATCCGGTTGGCATGAGTGAAACTCGAGTACAGGCGGCCACGCTGCTCTGTAGAATCTTCCTCCATTATCTTGTCCTACTCTCAAAATGGGATGGGATGCTGGACTTATGGCTCAAAATTCTTGATATAATGGACAGGTTGATGAATAGCGGCCAAGGAGACAGCCTGGTTTGTTACTCTCTCGATGCAGCATATTGATTCATCTACTGAAGTATGTTATATAGGAAGAGGCGGTTCCTGAGAGTCTCAAGAACATCTTACTGGTTATGTCGAGCAGCGGGTATTTAGTTCCACCTAGTCAAGAACCTACTCACGAAAAGCTTTGGGTCGAGACCTGGAAACGACTTGACAGATTTTTGCCAGACCTTCGTAAGGAACTGGACATAGACGAACCAAGGCACAGAGGCCAGCCCATTGCATCGCAGTCCGCACCTGTGATTGTTAAAGAAACGACGACTTCTTAGACGTACTTTGTAGTACTGTAAATTGATGGAGGGCGAGGATGGGGTCGGGGCATTTAATTTAGCGACTGTATAGAGTGACAAAGATCATAGGCAAATCATATTGTATAGAAGAAAGTATTAAGCTCATTGCTTAAGCGACTATTATATGGACTTCACCTTTCGTAAATTGCAAAAGACCCTTTTTCTGTCACATAAACACTTTATGCCTGAGGCATAACATTAAGGTGCAAACTTCGCGGCTTTCCTGAAGCCGTAAGTTTTGAACCTCACAATCAACCCATCAATGATACCAGATGGCTTCCATTAGCCCTCCCCCCTGCGCAACGTACGTGTCATTGCACATCGACACGTGTGTACCGCCGCTGACATATCTCCCAGTGTGTATGTCCGTAACCTCGAGGAGCGTATCAAGGTCGACCAGTTGAAGGAAGCTCTCACAGAGCTCTTCTCCGAGTATGGCGAAATCGTCGATATTGTTGCCAAGACCAATCTGAAGGCGAAGGGCCAGGCATTCGTAGTCTTTGACAGCATCGAGTCTGCCCAGAAGGCAATTGATGAAGTGCAAGGGTTCGAGCTGTTTGAGAAGCCTATGCAGCTGGCTTTCGCCAAAACGCGAAGTGATGCGACAGTGAAGAGGACGGGAGACGATGAGGAGTTCGAATCTCATAAACGTAGGCGTTTAGCTGAGAAAGGTTTGTTACCACCTCTCTCTCTGTATTCTACCTTACCACCTTACTTACGCGCAACATTGTAGACAAAAAGAAAGCGGCAGAAGCTGCTGAGGAATCGAAGAAGCTAAAGAGGTCTGCAATGGCTGCAGGAGCTGTTCCAGATGCGGCAGCTCGGCCTGCCAAGGCGTCTAGAGGTGCTGGCTTGAAGTCATCGAATCCATCGGGCTCTGCTGTTGTTCCCGACGAATACTTGCCTCCCAACAAGATTCTCTTCGTTCAAAACCTGCCAGACGAGTATGATATTGACGCTCTTACAGCCATCTTTGGTAGATTTGAGGGCTTCCGTGAAGTTCGTCTTGTTCCTGGGAGGAAAGGGATTGCTTTCATCGAGTATGAGGCAGAGACTGGGGCGATCAGTGCAAAGGAAAACACTGCAGGCATGACATTGGGAGATGGTCACCAGATCATTAAGGTCACATATCAAAGGCAATAGACATCAGTTCAGCAGTCTATACAACTATTGGTGATGGTGTGGATCAATAAAAAGAAAGATACATGCAATATGAATGAGTCTTGATGCTATTACTACACGGTATTGTATTGCTGAACAGAGACACAATCTAGCCACAAAAATTCCCCAGTGCCTTTTTATTAGAAGATGACATCTTTATCGTCCTCATCAGCTAAAATATCAGCCTTTCCTGCTGATATTTTATTGTCCACTCTCTCCTCATCCTGCTCAGTTTTCGACGCTTTATGCATCTCTTCAGCGGCGGCGGCGTCCTTCAGCTTCTTGTTCCGAACCTGTGTGGGGTCAGCATAATGCCATATTTACTTATTCCATTAGCATACCTTCTTCAAGCGATAGAATTCTTCTCTGTCTAGCTCATCCAACTCCGAGTTGATGTCTAGTGTCAATCAGCTATATCATTCGTAGATACCATACGGGTGCTACTAACACTTAATTGTATTTTCCGTCCGTGGAATGATCACATGCTCGCTGTCTGCATGTCAGTGGTTTATCATCGTCGATAGTTTTTGGTACGAACATTGCGTTCACTTCGAAAATTAGTAAAAATGCTACTAAAGGATGAATGATGGAACAAACCTCTTCGGTTGACGACCTTTATCACCTCGTCCAATATGACAAACGCAGTCTGAGCTATTAGCTTATGTAGCAGTAGGATAACGGGTTAAAGTTGACTTACTTGCAAACTCGCAAGCTCTACCAAAGTTTCAACAGCCCTGGCATATGTTTCTCGGCATCTCTGTACTTGCTGGCCCCCTTTCCCCAAACCGGTCAAACCAAAGTCATTATTACCTTCAGTGGTATAGCTCTCAAA
>Ga0335074_10003847_pt1 | contig 20641 bp, 19 predicted proteins | sample Lox_Sample_23_FD_206715 | JGI IMG/M metagenome (GOLD analysis project Ga0335074, IMG submission 206715) | Soil microbial communities from Loxahatchee National Wildlife Refuge, Florida, United States - Lox_Sample_2.3 | ecosystem: Environmental > Terrestrial > Soil > Wetlands | place: USA... | reverse complement strand
GAAACGTTCGTTGTATTGATCTGATCGAGCGGACTATAACCCCACCCGTTATACGTTCGGCGAATCATTAGCCAATCGCCGTCCGCGGGGTGTTCCAAACGCTCGGCAGTGACCGGCGAATAATTCTGCAAAACCAGAGGAACTGCCGCGGCGGCCGCGTCCTTTTGTTTCACTTGCGAGTCTTGGGCGCGGCTGGAGCTTTGCGTGATGAACAAGCCGACACTGATTCCCAGAGCGCTGATCGCAATCTTCTTAACCGCCGAACGGAGCACGTCTGATCCTTAAAAGTAAATCAATAATACATCGGCGCCGGGCGATTACCGGCTATTACTTGTTGTACACGGGTTCCTTAATATGGCCCTGAGTAAAATCGCGGTTGTTCTCCTCGCACGAGTACTCCATGAGCTCCTGGCCGGGCTTCATTAATTGAAAGACCCGCGTGTTCGACCACGGCTTGGTGAACGTTTTCGGATCGATGATGGTCATCTTCACGTACAGATGTTCGCCGTCCAGCCGCCGGAGCTCCTGAATCACGTGTAAGGCATCGGAGTGCGGGTGGCCCACCGTATCCAGCCGCGTCTTCCCATTGAAGCCGATGGTGTCGATCACCAGCGTGTCGCCATCCCACTTGCCCACCGAATCTCCAAACCAGGTCGGATTGAGATCCGCCGGATGCTCCTGGTTCATCCTCACTACGTGGAACCAAGTGTTTTGCTCGAACAGGAAGGAGAGATATTTCGGTGTCTGCATGATCTGAATGGGGTAGGGTGCGTTGAACGAGCGCAGATAACCGAAGGGAAGGCAACTCCCCGTATAATCGCCGTCGACGGCGGGATTGTATTTCTGGAACGCTGCCAGCGCTTCCGGTGTGAAAGGAAGCTCTCCAGGACCTTCCTGGGACATCCCGCCCCGCTGCGAGGACTTGGCCATATCAGGCACGTAGGGATGGTTCCATACGCCATTCAGGTCCGGCTTACCATCGGGCAGCCTCGGGATTGCCGCGGTCTCGGATGTTGTGGCCGGCGCGGTCGCACCGGCTTGCGCGAAAAGTGACACTGTTAGGAGGAGGAACGTAGATAGGAATGACCATTTCTTGATGCCGAGCATAGTGACACCATCCTACACCTAGGAGCACCTGACTACCGGCCCCCCGCAATAGGCTCCGACATTGCGCGACACCACCAAATTTGCCTTCTATTACTTTCCGTTTTCAGAGACGTTGATCGATAGAGGCTGCGGGACCAACCTGCTGAAATCGCATCTCCTCCCAGGCGCAGGAAACAGACCCCCGGTGTCGGCCGGGCGGAGAGTCAGTTTCCGCAGATCCGAAACCAGGGGCGGCATGCCAAGTATGCCTGCCGCGCGGCTGCAAACACGGGATCTCTCAGACACTCAAGACCGGAATGCGCGACTCCCGAATGATACCGTAGCCGTTGCCGTTGTCCCCTAAATGACTGCGGCCAGGAATGTGCCCAATGACCAGGATGTCAGCCTTCGTCAGCTCTGCCGCGCCGTTCAATAACTCCGGGACGTTCCCGCTGTCGATGATGACGTCGGCTTTGGTGCCCACCTCCTGCTGAAGCTTGGCGATCTCTTCAGTAGCGAAGCCGACGATCTCTCCTTTCCACACCGGGTCGATGAAAGATCCACCGGGGCCATATACCTCCACGCTGCCCGTGATGTGGACCAGCGTAAGCTGCGCATCGACCGCCGCAGCCAGTTGGGCGGCCAGCGCTACTGTGTGACGGCTGTGGGGACTCAAATCCACCGAGCAGAGAACGCGGCGGATCGAGAACTCGCCCGCCGGCTCCTGTTCCAGATGAGCGCCCGTCCAGACGGGACAGCGGCTTTCGTGAAGTACCTTGGCGGTTATTGAGCCGAGCAGAAAGCGGTAGAACGCTCCCGCGCCACGTGTCGGCATCATGATCAGGTCGGCACCGCGATTCCGAGCCGTCTCCACGATTTCGCGGGCCGGATCGCCTCTGAGCAACACGCGAGTTATCGCAATCCCATCGAGTTCCGGCCGCCACGCCTGCTCCAAATCCTTCTCGGCTCGCTGGACGATCCGTGCGTGCAGATCGCGCGCCGTGATCTCGTGCCCGCTCTCTAACAGGCCGGCCGGATAGCTGAGAGGCGTCACCACGTGCAGAAGGATGATCTCCGCATGAAATCGCCGCGCCAACCATGCGGCTTGCTGGATGATATGCGGAGGTGTATCCGTGAACGCGATGGGCAGGAGAATTTTCTGAATACTGAGCATCACGCCAATCCTACCAATTGCGGGCTGCGCGGCAGATCAAGCGCTCCTGGCTAATAATGGAGTTTTTGTAGGATCAAGAATCCGATAGGCGGCTAATTTCACGCGGTCGTTCAGCAAGGCCCAAACCAGAGCGTAGCCCCAAACGAAAGCCGCCCAACCCCAACCGAGCGGTGTCATAAACAGACCGTAAACCGCGATGAGAGTTGCCAGCGTTTGTGTGCCGAGCACCGCGATCCATAGAATCCGGGCAGGGCGTATGGACCAGAAGGGGCCGCGCGTGCGCGTCAGGAAAATCGTTAGGTGTCCGGCGACAGACAGCTTCAAATACATGAGTGTCTGAATGTGCGCACGGTCAAGGTGAAATACGCGCTCGCCAAGATAGAACAGGCCAAACGCGGCCACCACGCCAGTGACGCCCAGCACGGTGGCAATTCCAAGCACCAGGCGCATGTTCCACGCCTCGGGCTTATTCTTGTAATGAACATTATCATAGGCGATGGAGAGGATCGCGCCGTCGTTCAGCAATGCCAGCATCACGATCATGACCGCGGTCACCGGATAGAAGTTGAACACGAGTATTGACAGCGTCATGAAAAGGAGCACGCGCAGCGTTTCAGCGATGCGGTAGATCGCGTAGCTGTTCATGCGTTGGAAGATGCGGCGGCTCTCCTTGATGGCGCCAATGATCACCGACAGGCCGGACGCCAGCAATACGATGGACGCCGCGGCGCGTGCTGCGTCTGTCGCGCCCGAAACGGCGATGCCGCAGTCCGCTTTCTTCAACGCAGGGGCATCGTTCACCCCGTCGCCCGTCATGCCAACAATATGGCCGCGCTGCTGCAGTACATCCACAATGTGGAATTTATGCTCGGGGAACACCTGGGCAAAACCGTCGGCGTTCTCAATGGACTCCGCCAATTGCGCGGTCTCGTGAGCTTTCGTGCCCGCAAATTCGCTGGCGTCCAGAATATTGGTTCCGAGCCCCAGTTGCCGCGCCGTTTCCCGTGCGATGGCCACCTGATCGCCCGTAACCATCTTCACGTTTACGCCCATTTGTTCGGCGCTCGCGATGGTTGCCTTGGCCTGTTCGCGCGGCGGATCGAACAACGGCAACACGCCAACAAACTGCCATTGGCCTTCCAGATCGGCCCTGGCCACTCCTAAGGAACGGAAGCCGCGTGAAGCAAATTCATCGACAGCTTTCGCGGCGGCCGGCTTCACCTCAGCGGCGTTGGCCGACATCTCCAGAATCACCTGCGGCGCTCCCTTGGCCACATAAAATTGCTTTCCGTCTGCGCCTTTGACGGTGGCTTCCGTCCGCTTATGCACCGGGTCGAACGGCTGGAAATGGACTACCTGGTAATCCTTCAAGGCTTTTTGATCGTCCTTCAATCCCCCGATCACGGCCAGATCGATGGTGTCCTTGTCCTCCGCGCGGGAGGCGAGTGCGGCCCAGAGAATCACTTGACCGGAGGGAATGTCATCCACGGTGAATGGATCGCCCAGCGTCAGCTTGTTCTGGGTCAGGGTGCCGGTTTTATCCGAGCACAGCACATCCACGCCGGCAAGTTCCTCGATGGCCGCCAGCCGCGTCACACGCCTCACTTTTCGCCAGCAGACGAGCGCCAACCGCCATCGTCACTGAAAGGACGGTGGGCAGCGCCACCGGAATCGCGGCAACGAGAAGCACCAAGGCGAATTCCAACGTGTCGGGAATCGGATCGCCGCGGAACAGTGCGACCATGACAATCACTGTCACCAGTGCCACCGCGAGGATGATCAGGTAATCGCCAATCTTCAGCACGGCCCGCTGGAAATGGCTGGTGGTGTGAGCCCGCTGCACCAGTTGCGCCGTTTTGCCAAAGTAGGTGTTGGTCCCGGTGGCGTACACCAGCCCGTCGATTTCGCCCTGCCGGATAATCGATCCCGAAAACACCGCCTCGCCAGTGTGGCGTGTGGCGGGCAATGACTCTCCGGTCAATGCGGACTGATCCACCTCCACCGGATCGCCATCCAGCAAACGCGCATCTGCAGGCACAATGTCTCCCAGGCGCAGGCGGATAACGTCGCCCGGCACCAACTCGCGCGCTGCCGGCGTGACCCACGTGCCATCGCGTTTCACTCGGGCCTTGAGCGCAAGCTTGGCCTTCAGGGCAGCGATGGCGTTGCCGGCCTGGTGTTCTTCCCAGAAGCCGACGATGGCGTTGGAAACAAGTAAAACGAGAATGATGAAAAAATCGGGCCAGTGCCGGACTAACCCGGACAGAACTACGGCCGCTTCAATCATCCACGGAATTGGGCCCCAAAAGTATGTGAGGAGCTTCAGAAACGCATTGGTTTTCTTTTCCTCGATTTCGTTCGGACCATAGCGCTCGAGCCGTTTCTGCGCCTCGGCCTGACTGAGGCCGTCCGGTGACGACGCCAATTGTCGTTCCACTTCTGGCAGGGGAAGGGATTTCAAATCGCCCTTGGGTTGGGCGGAAGCGGGCTTTGTCTCGGCGTCAGCTTCAATCGAATTCGCCACGGCTATTCTCCTGTTTTAGTTTGACGCCTCTGAGCCATGGTCTGCGCGGCCGCCGCAGTTACATCAACAATCTCCCGCCCGCAAGGCTATAATTGCGTTGTTGCCTTCTGCGGGCCTCGTCCGCCACTCCAGTTTGGCCGACAGCTTCTTGCGGAAGGACGGACCCGCGACGCGTCCTGTCTGAAAAAGCTTCCAGACATTTCGGTAGGGAGGGATTGTGCGCCTGATCTTGGTTGTTACTTTGGTGGGAATCGCCAGTGCCCTGATGACCGCCGCCACGCCGGCAGAGGACGAGGCTTCTGCAGCGGGACAGAAGTGGCTCGCCCTTCTGGACGATCTGAAATACGGGGAGAGCTGGAGCCAGGCGGGGTCCATGTTCCGTGACGAGGTGAATCAAGACCAATGGGTCGCGGTTTTAAAACGATTGCGCGAGCCAATGGGCCCCATGATCTCGCGGACCGCCGCCCGCATCGACTTTGTGAAGACGTTGCGCGGAGCACCGGATGGCGATTACGCCATTATCCACTTCACAACTTCGTTCAAGAATAAGAGCGGCGTTACCGAACGTCTCACGCTGGTCAAGGAAGGCGGCCGCTGGCAAGCGGCTGCCTACGCGATCCACTGACACCGCGCCCGGCGGAACTTCTCGCTGGGGCTAGGCGCCGCGCCGGTGCAATTTGCGCTCGGTGGCGATGATAGCGATCAGTGCAACTCCGAGGAACGCCAGGCTTCCCGGCTCAGGCACGGAGGAAGGCGAACTGATGGACCAAGTGCCCGGATCGCGCTCGATTTCGCCCATATCATTGTCGTGGCTCATGACCCCGTAATCAAAAACTCCAGCCCCACTGTCGCTCGTAACGATGGTGTCTGAGCCCGCGCCATCCCCCAATGAAATGAACCATTCGGTAATCTGCCCGCTTGCGTTGGTTTCAAAATTGAAGTCGATGCTGGTGAGTCCGCTGGCGTTGGTGAAGGTTTGAACACCATCGCTGAAACTGAAGGACACCGGACTGGCGTTGCCTGAATCCGAGGAGGAGAAGGTCAGGTTATCCCCCAGGGGTGAAGCAAGCGTGATCTCCCCGGTCACGGAGTCGCTCCCACTATAAGATGTCGGGCTTGTGAAAGCGTTAAAGTCGTTTCCCGTGTATGTGTAGACCGTATCTGCCATCAACGGTACTGTGAGTACGATAGCGGCGGCCAATCCGCCCAAAAAACGAGATGTCATAAATCCGTTCCTCCAATGATCGAATCTTTAGGTAGCCACGCGAGCTTCCCACTTTTCTGTGTCGAGTTTTCGGTGAACATTACCGCCGTGTGCTAGATTTTTTCTAGGCCCCTCAAAGTTCCCGTGGATTGCCGGGCGCGACTAGTTGAATGTCAGATTCCACCGACAAGACAACCGGAGCCACGCGCCGTTGGGAGCTGACACGCGAAGCGCTGGACGGGTTGCTTCAGACTCTGGGAACTGACCGGAACGCCGCTGGGCGCCGATACGAGCTCCTGCGCCGCAAATTGATTGATCTATTTGCCTGGCAGCGCAGCGAGACGCCCGAGGAACTTGCCGATGAGACAATAAACCGGCTGGCGCGCCGCCTCATTCAGGGCGAACCTATCGAGAAAATCGAAAGTTACGCGCTGGGCATTGCGCGCATGTTGTTGAAAGAGACGGCACGCCGGCGCGAGCAGCGAACGGTCGCCTTGCGCGAAATTCAGATTTTGCAACCGGGCGCCGCGGAGGCCACTGACGCTGAGGCCACGGAAATGCTTGATGCTGTCGAGCGCTGTTTGGAAGCGCTCCCGGAGTCCAGCCGCACGCTCATTGCGCGGTACTATAGCGGGGAACGCGCGGCGCTGGCGCGCGATCTCGGTCTTTCCCTGAATGCGGTCCGCACCCGCGCGCTGCGAATTCGCAGAAAGCTATACCAATGCGTTACTGGCCGTAATAGCCAATAGGTTCCAGACACAAGTGAATAGAGAGGACATGATCGCGTACCTGTTGCACAAGCTGCCGGAGGCGGAGCGCGAGGCCTTCGAGGATCGCTGGATGGAGGACTCGGAACTCTACGGCGAGCTGCAGGATGCCGAAGCCGAGTTGCTGGACGCTTATGCGAACGGCGCTTTGCCGGCTGGCGACTGCGAGCTAGTCACGAAGTATTTGCTCAGCTCTCCGGTTCAAGAGCGTAAACTCCTGTTTGCGCGAACGCTGCGCGCCGCACTCCCCGCTCATGTACGGCCAGCATCCGAACGTCAAACCAGAGCTTGGCGCTCGATCGCGGCCGCAGGAATCATCCTCTTGGCAATCGCGACTTCGTGGCTCGCGTGGCAGAATACCGCTCTTCACCGGCGCCTGGCGGGTGTTTCCAATTTTGCGCGGCCTCCGGCGCCCGCTGTTTACGTGGCGGAGATCCCGTCCGGAACAACCAATCGCTCCACCACCCAATCCCTTGCCGAAGTTCGTGTGCCCGCGGGCGCGCAGATGCTGCGGCTCGATCTGCAGCTCGACCCGGGGGACGAGACTCGGGTCTTTTCGGCTACGGTCGGCCAGGAGGGACGGCTGGTGTGGGATGAGGAACCAATCCACGCCGAGCGCCGTCCGTTCGGATTCGTGGTCCCGGTGTGGGTGCCTGCCGCGGTGCTGACTCCGGGCCAATATCAGATCAAGTTATCGGCGGGAGGAACGCTGATCGATTATTATCGCTTCCGGCTGCGCGCGGTGCGGTAGGCGCCAGTTCGCTTTAGCGCGATCCTTGCAGCGTGAACGCGGCCCAGTAGTAGGGATCGCTCCAGCGCGAGTCCTGCATCATCGCGAGTTGCGCGGAGCGAAGCGCAGCCGCCGGCGTAAGATGACGCCGCAGCAGTCCTTCATAGAACCGGCGCATCAACTCCGCGATAGCGCGGTCGCGAACGCTCCAGAGGCTGGCCATCACCTGTGGAGCGCCAGCGTACATGAATCCGCGAGTCAGCCCGATCAGACCTTCGCTGCGGACCTCTTCGCCAAGCGCGGTCTGGCAGCCGCTGAGCACCACCAGATCGGCGTTGAGCTTCAGATTATAGATTTCATGCAAGCGCAGGAATCCGTCTTCCGGATTGCCCTTGCGATCGACCATGGAAAGCACGATCCCCGACAACTCCGGATTCCGGCTATCCAAAAGTCCGTGAGTAGCGAAATGGAGCACGCGATAGCGGCCCAATTCCGGCTTCTTGGCCTCGGCCCGGCTGGCGTCAAAGTCGAGCGCGATAAAGGTCTGATGAGGCGGCGCGAGCTTGCGGATCGCATCGGCTTCCTGGCGCGAAAAATACAAGCGCGGCAGATCCGCGATGCCCGAATCGGCTGCGGCGCGGGTTATGGTCTTATCCACGGCCGCCGCCTTGGACCCGGTTACGCGCGAATCGTCAGCGCGAAAAACCGGATCGGCAAACACCGCCACCAAGCGGTCCGGCGGACGACGTCTAGCGTCTTCCTCGCGCAGCGCCGCCAGCACCGACGCCGACGGCAGTCCGATGATCTCGTGCTCTTTTACCAGCGGCGTTGCGGTACCGGGAACGGGCAGCGCGGCGAAGGGCAGGTACGCGAGCGCTCCATCGGCGACAATCCACCAGCGGTGCGCGTCTAATCCGCGGCCGATCGGCGAGAGCAATTGAGAGCTGAGAAGCGCCGCGGTGCGCGTAAACTCCACCCGGGCTGCTCCCAGGCGCTGCTCCCGTTGCGCGAGAGTCTCCTCGCGGTTTTCGTTGCGGGCGTTCAAAGCTTGGTACGCGCGGCGCGCCAGCGTTTCCACCTCAGCACGCGGAGGCAATGCAAACCCGCGGCACTCCGTCTTTGAAACCACCCAAACGTAACTGCGCTTTTCGCCCAGCCAGAATTCGATCAGCGATGTTCCCGAATCCGGCAACAGCGCCTGGACTGCCGAGACCGACAAAGCCCCGGGCTGCGTCAAAGCCGCGTATTGCGGGCTTTTGGCGCGGATTTCGGCTTCCACCGCCTGGTAGCGGCTGAGCAACTCATCCACCTCCCGCCGCTCCTCGGTTTCGAGCGCCGCGCTGTGATTGGTTGAAAGAAGCCGCATCAGCCGGTCATGCTTGGCATCCAGCAGCTCCTGCACTTCGCGTTCGCGCGCGAGCAGCTCGGGATCGACGCCCTGCCGCACATCGAGCCGCGCCTCTGTGATCAGGTCCAGGAGGCCGCGGGCGCGCGCACGTTCGCTAATCTCGAAAGCCTTCGCGGGATCGTGCAGCCGCATCTGGACGTCGATCGCCAGCTCGTAAAACGACCGGTGAGACCGGGCCACCTGTAAGCGCGACTGCCGGTTGTCGAAATTGCTGCGCATGGATTCCACCAGGTCCAGCGCTCCGGCTAAATCTCCGGCCGCTTGCGAAAGGAAACCCTGGCTGATGTCGAGCTTCGCCAGATCCAGACGCGTATCGGCTTCAAACGCGCGGGCACCGGTCTCCCGCTGGATTGCCAGCGCCTGTTCGAGCGCCTCTTTGGCCGGCTCGGTTTCGCGCAACCGTGTCCAGGCCTTTCCTTCCAGGTGCAGCGCGGACGCCTCAGAAAGCTTGTCGCCGACTTTGCGGGCCAATTCGAGCGACTTGGCCGACATATCGAGCGACGGCCGAGTCTCTCCCGTTTGCAAGAGCACTTCGGCAAGATAAGAGAGCGTCTGCGCTTCCTCTCGCTGATAACCGGCGGTTTGGCTGATCGACAAAGCTTCGCGCTGTTCTTGGAGGGCCTCGGAATCCCGCTGCTCGCGCAAGTGGAGATCGCCGAGAAGGTTTAGCGTCAGAACTTCGCCGCGGCGGTCGGAAATCGAGCGGCGAATGGCCAGCGACTGCTTGAGCAATACTTCCGCCTTGGCGTTCTCGCCGAGCCACATGAAGATTCTCCCCTGCTGCTGCAGCGTGTAGCCTTCTCCAGGACGATGGGAAACGCGGCGGAAGATTGGAAGCGCGGCATCGAAGCCATCGAGGGCTTGTTGATATTCACCGAGCGAAAAATGATCCAGAGCCACGTTATACAGGGTATTGGCGTAGGAGCCTGGTTGCGCGAGCGTTTTGCGAATGGGCAGCGCCTCCTCTTGATAGCGCAATGCCTGACGCAGATCGCCAGTGCTGAAGTACAACGTACCGAGATTATTCACCTCCTGCGCGACGCGCACCGGATCATTTTCCTGGTGCTCAATCTCCAGAGCTTGTGAATAAAGCCGCTGACTTTCGGTGAAGTTTCCCAACTGAAATTCGAGGAGACCGAGATCATTCTCCGCATCGGATTCGCGGATACGATCGCCGGCTTTCTGAGAGGCAGCGAGCATCTCCTCGAAATTCGTCCTCGCACTGCCGTTATCGCCTTTGGCGAGGAAACCCAGACCCAAGACCATCAGCGCATCCGCCTCGCCCCGCGGGTTGTCGAGCGCGCGATCGAGATCGAGCGCCTGCTTGGCGAGTTCCGATGCCTTGGCGTATTGAGCCGTGTCGTGGTACGTGTGAGCGAGCCCGTAGAAAGCTGCCGCCGCGCCACTCTGATCGCCGTCCGCTTTGGAGAGATCGAGCGCTTGCTGATAAGCCTCGAGAGCCGCTTTCATTTCGCCTTTAAAGTGGAGCACGTAGCCGATGTGATCGAAAGCGTCGGCCTGCGCAGCCCGGTCGCCCGTTTGCTTCCACAATTGCAAAGCCGCTTGAAACTTTGCGAGGGAATCGTCCAGATAATTTGGCTGAAATCTTCTGAGAATTGCTTCACCGGCTCCCATCAACTGCTCGGCGGAGAAGCGTAGACGGTCATGATCAGCGGCCGGACGGAAATCGCCGACGGATAGGTCAAAGATCCGCGTTACCGGACTGTGATTGGCGGGAATCACTTTTAGCCGCGCTTCGCCCGGCCCCACCAGGATCCGCTTGGCCGCGGAAATTCGCTTAGCCAAATCGGCTTCAGCCACTTCGCGGCCGTTCTGCGTGAGGATGAGAATCCCGGCCAAGCCCTGTTTCTCGCGAATCGAAACGTTCACGGTTTGGCCGGCCGGCACATCGAGCCGATAGATCCGCTCCTCATTTCCTGCCAGTTGTTGGGACAAGGTGGAATGGGGCGCCAATTGCGCGGCGGACTGGGCCCAAAGCGCGGCAACCGGCGTGAAGATCAGAAGCACCCATCGCATGCAGGTTTTTTTCGACAGGACACCTCTAATATGACACCAGCGGACCCGCGATCCGCGGCCTGGCCGCAAGAACATGCCGGCCCACGCTAGAATTGGCCTTTCGGGACGCCGCGCCATTGATGGATCTTTTCCAACGACACTGGCAGTTCATCGCAAGCCTGGTCTCGATCATCGTTGTGGACCTGACGCTCAGCGGAGACAACGCAGTGGTGATTGCAGCGGCAGCCAAGTCGCTCGCACCCGACTTGCGAAAGCGCGCGCTGATCGCGGGCGCCGCGTGCGCAGTGATCGCACTTGTGACCGCGACCTTCTTTGCGACGCGCTTGCTGAACGTCCGATTTCTTCAGATGATCGGCGGCATCGCGGTGTTGTGGATTGCGATCAATCTCTTTCGCGAAGAACCGCCGCTTGAATCTTCGGCGGCGCATCTGGCCGGATTTTGGAAAGCGATGTGGTTCATCATCGTCGCCGACGTCACCATGTCCACCGACAATATCCTGGCCGTGGCGGCGCTCGCGCATGGCAGTTTTGCGCTGCTGCTCTTCGGACTGAGCATCAGCATTCCGCTAGTGGTATTTGCGAGCGGAGTGCTGGCGGCGCTGATGGACCGCTATCCCGTGATTGTTTACATCGGCGCCGGGTTGCTCGGCCGCGTGGCTGGAGAAATGATCGCGACCGATGCGTTTATCCTGCAGCGCTTCGCCCCGGATGAAGCGTGGCGATATACAGCGGAAGCGCTGGGCGCTGCGAGCGTGCTCATCGCCGGGTGGTTGCTGAAGCGACGCGGGAAAGATTCCGAAGCTCAGCGTTGAACCGAACCCGAGCTTGCGTGCCGCTTGTCGGCGGCGCGCGGCGATCCAACGTCCGCCAGAAGCTCCCGCTCAGCGCGATACCAATCCTCCTGCGGGTTCCCGTGGAGGCAGCCTCGCTCGCACCATAGCTCATAGGCGCGGCGGGCGATCTCTTCGTGGTCCGGATGTTCCGGAACCAAGGGGTGATGGGCCGGAACCTCGTTCTGCTCAGGATAATGTTTGGCGTCGACCGCGGAAGCTGTTTTGGATTTGCCGTCGCGGTCCATAAGAATCGTAGCCATACGCGGAACCTCCTGGTTCCATGTGATGGACGCGGGCTCACCGGACAAAGTGACAATCAGCCGTGCGCGTTCATCTCGCTCGAAGTGCCGCCCGCGGCGGGCACGTAACATTTCAGCGTGTAATCCATCACCATGCGATCGGCGTTAAAGCGCCAGCCCAGGGTACGGATGGTGCGCTTCATGCGTTTGATCCAGCCGCGCGGCAAGCCGTCGCGATCGCGCTGGTAATAGAGCGGAATCACTTCCTCGCGCAGCACGCGGTACAGGTCTTCGCCATCGCGCGTGTCGTGAACGCTCATGTTGGAATGCGTGCGGCCGTTTCCGATGGCGAAACCGTTCAAGCCGTCGTAGGCCTCGGCCCACCAGCCATCCAGAACCGAGAGATTGAGGCCGCCGTTCAACACAACCTTTTGGCCGCTGGTTCCCGAAGCTTCGAGCGGACGCCGCGGATTGTTGAGCCATACGTCGACGCCCTGTACGAAGAGCCGGCCGACGTTGATGTCGTAGTCTTCGACGAAGACAAATCGATCGTGGAATTTCGCATCCCGCATCAGCTCGGCGATCTGCTGCAGCACGCGCTTGCCAGGCTCGTCGCGCGGATGCGCTTTTCCGGCAAAAACGAACTGCACCGGCCGCTTGGGATCGGTCACCATCTGGGCCAGCTTGTCAATGTCAGCGAGGATCAGGTTGGCGCGCTTATAGGTGGCGAAGCGCCGCGCAAATCCTATGGTAAGCGCATCCGGACTGAACACCCGGCTCAGCCGCTGCAGCGTCTCGGGCGATTCTCCGCGGCGCTCGGCCTGCTCCACCGCGCGGCTGCGGACGAATTCGAGCAGCCGCAGCTTCAACGATCCGTGCGTCTCCCACAGCTCGCCATCGTCGACATTTTCGATGCCTTGCCAGATTCGCGACTCGCCGCTGTGTTCATGCCATCCGTTGCCGAGGTGCCGATCGTAAAGCCGGAACATCTGCGGCGCAAGCCAGGTGGGAACGTGGACGCCGTTGGTGATGTGGCCGATCGGAATTTCGTCTTCCGGCTTGCCGGGATAGAGGCCGGTCCACATGGCGCGCGAAACTTCGCCGTGCAATGCCGACACCGCATTGGCGCGGCGCGATAGCTTGAGCCCGAGCACGGTCATGCAAAATTCCTCGAACTCGTTCCCGGCAATTTCGCGGCCGAGGTCCATGAGCCGGCGCTCGGTGAGCCCTAAGCGCTCACGCAGCGGCCCCAAGTGCTCTTCGATAAGTGCGGCGCTGAATCGATCATGCCCGGCGGGCACCGGAGTGTGCGTGGTGAACACCACTTCACGCGAAACGCGCGGGACGGCCTGATCGAACGTCAGCCCCTCCTCCTGCATGCGGTTGGCGATGGCTTCGAGCACCACGAATCCGCTGTGGCCTTCGTTCAAGTGCAGCACGCCGGGAGTAACGCCCATGGCCTTCAGCGCGCGGAATCCGCCTACGCCGAGCAGCAACTCCTGGCGAATGCGCACGCGGCCGTCTCCGCCGTAGAGGCGCGAAGTGAGCTCGCGATCCTCCGGCGCGTTGCCTTCCACGTTGGAATCGAGCAGCAGCAGATCGCACCGGCCTACCTTCAACCGCCAGACCTTCGCGCGAATCACGCCGCTGCGGGTTTCGAGTTGCACCGCGACCGGCTCACCATTTTTGCCGATCGCCGGCTCCATGGGAAGCTGATTGACGTCGGTCTGCAAATACTGCTCTTGCTGCCAACCGTCGCGATCCAAGCGTTGCCGGAAATAGCCTTGGCTGTAGAACAGGCCGATTCCGATGAGCGGGATGTCGAGATCCGACGCGCTCTTGATATGATCGCCGGAAAGCACACCGAGGCCGCCCGAATAAATGGGCAGCGACTCGTGCAGCCCGAATTCGGCCGAAAAATAGGCCACCGGCCGCGGCCGCAACGTGCCGGCATGGGTGGCGCCCCAGGTGCGGTCCGCGCGCAAATATTCCTGCTGCCGACGGTAGGCGTAATTGATGCGGCTGTGCAGCACGCGCTCGCTCGCGCGACGCTCCAGCTTTGCCAGCGGCATTTCCGACAACAGCGCAATCGGGTTGTGATTCAACTGGCGGAAGCGTGCGGGGTCCAAATCGCGAAACAGGCCGGTGGAATCGGCGTCCCAGCTCCACCACAAATTGCGCGCGAGCGACCACAGGCGCTCTTGCACCGGCGCGATGAAACGATCGAGCGTGCGCGCTTCGCTGACCACGGGCGCCACCTGTGCCGCAGCCTCCACCAGAGCCTGCACTTCTTCGTCCGTGAAGGCGCGGGCTTCGATGGTCTGCACCACCAGCACACCCTGCAGCACGCCTTGATCGATGAGCGGCACGCCGCAAAAGGATTGGTACTGCTCCTCGCCTGCTTCGCTGAAATACTTGAAGCGCGGATGACTGGTGGCGTGTTCGACGGCGACAGGCCGCACTTGCTCGGCCACCAAGCCCGCGAGGCCCTCCGAGAGGGACATGCGCAGCGTCCCCACGCAACTGGGGCGTAGACCGAGCGTGGCGGCCAGCACCAGATTGGCGCGGTCCGGCTCCAGCAGGTACGCCGAGCAAACGTCGACCTGAAAACGCTTGGCGATCAACGCCACCACGTTCATCAGCGTTTCCGCCGGCTTCCCGCCCTCGGCCGCCAAATGGCCGATCTCTTCCAGCGTCAAAACATAACTGGCAGCGCGCGCGCTGGCCAATTGACTCATAGTGCTAACTCCCTGTCGTGCGACACTCAAATCCTTATCGTCAAACAACAGGGTTTTGACTGAAGCGTCCAACCGCCGCAAGAACTCCCTATGAGCGAGGCCCCGGCAATCCCAGAACGATCGGATCAATACCAGTCTATGCGGATCGCGGCGCGGCGGCAAATCGGCGGGGCTAGCGACTGGACTGTTGACTAGAGCGACCCGCCGGGGATGCGATTGGTCATCGCCATCAACAGCGACAACAGAACAATCAGCCCGACGTATTGCATCAGCACCGGGTTGTCATCTTCGGCCGGATAATCGCGACTGAATAGGCGATACCCCGCGCCCAGGGCGATCAACAGTAGAAACGTTTGATGCGTGACCGCCCACATGACGACCGCGGCGCCGGCCGCGATCATACGCTGCTTGCGAGTGAGCGCGCGAAATCCGCGGCCGCCGTCCAATTGCCAGATCGGAATGAGGTTGAACAAGTTCAGCCAGGCCGCGACGTGGGCGATCGCGAACCAGATCGGGAGCTGCGTAATGATCGCGGCGAGCCATGCGACAACCGCGGAGCCCAGGCCCCAGATTGGACCCGCTAAGCCGACGCGGGCATCTTCGCCGACGTTGCCCGGGTACTGCTTCATGCGAACGATCGCTCCGATAAACGGAATGAACATGGGTGCACTGGCTGCGATGTTGTACTTGCGCAGCGCAATCACGTGCCCCATTTCGTGGATGTAAATCGACAGTACGAAGCCGAGCGCAAATTTCCACCCGAAGAGCGACCAATAGACCGCGAAAAAGGCCAGCATGCTGGCGAACGTGCTGATCTTGGTCAGCCCGAGCAGCACCAGCTTTCCTTTCGAGATTGCGACGAAGAGCGCGGTGCCGACCGGCCCGAGCTTGGCGAATCGTTTGGCCCAGGGGCTTTTCTCGGAAAGCTGCAGGTCGATGTTTTCAATGCGGGTCTTCATCAGCCGGTACTGCGGGGAATCCGGCGGAAGCAGTTGCAGTGCTTGCATCCAAGCCTGCCGCGCAGCCGGCCAATCGCGCGCTTGCCCGGCCAGTTTCGCGTGTTGCACCAGCGCATCGAATTCCTGCTTGTGCGTGAGGAGCCCACAGGACGTGCAAACAAGCGCGCCTTCGGCGAGCGAACCGCCGCAGTTGGGGCAAAACGAGACCGTCGCCGTGGACATTTACTTCTATTTTACGATGCCCGCCGCGCTGGGCCTTGAAATCAATATAATGAAACCCGCCATGGATCAAACGACGGGTTACCTGCGTATCGCCACCGAAGAAGCATTTGCGCCGCCCGAACTGCTGGCGCGCTATCGAAAACTGTTGGACTCCGGGTACGACGATCCGGGATTTCGCAGCTTGTGGGGTTTCTACAGCGGCACAACCCCGCGGGCGACTGCGCTGGCCGAGCGCATCCAGGATTTGGGTGAATTGCGATTGCGCGACATGGACGACACCGGCATCGCGATGCAGATTCTGTCGCTGACGGCGCCCGGAGTCCAGGTGTTCGACGCCGCGGAAGGCACGGCGCTGGCGCGATCCTTCAACGATTTATTGGCTGATGCGATCCGCAAACATCCGGACCGTTTTTCGGGCCTTGCTGCGATTGCACCGCAGGATCCCGCGGGGGCAGCTAAGGAACTGGAGCGCGGTGTGCGGCAGCTCGGACTGAAGGGTGCAATCATCAATTCGCACACACGCGGAGAATATCTGGACGATCCCAAATTTTGGGCGATTTTCGAAGCGGCCGAGCATCTGGATGTTCCGGTGTACATCCATCCGACCACGCCGCCGAAATCGATGATCGCGCCGTTTCTTGAACGCGGCCTGGATAGCGCAATCTACGGATTCGCGGTGGAAACCGGACTGCATCTGCTGCGCATTGTTGTCGCCGGGGTGTTTGATCGATTCCCCAAGCTGCGCATCGTGGCCGGGCATCTGGGCGAGGGGCTGCCTTATTGGCTGTTTCGCGTCGACTTTATGCACGCCGCGGGGGTGCGGGCGAATCGCTACGCGTCGATGCAGAGGTTGCAAAAAAAGCCGAGCGAATACATCAAAGAGAACATGTGGTTCACCACCAGCGGAATGGCATGGGAGCCGCCGATTCTTTACGCGCAATCGGTGTTGGGCGTGGACCGCGTGCTCTACGCGATGGATTATCCGTACCAGTTCGTGCCGGAAGAGGTGAAGGTGACCGACAATCTTCCGATCAGTGCCGTTGACAAAAAGAAGCTGTATCAGACCAACGCCGAGCAGGTGTTTGCGCTGCATGCGGCCGCGATGGCGCATCAAAATCCCTGATGGGAGATATATAATGTACCGCAGGATTTTATGCGAACCCATCTTCTGATCGCGAGTATCGGGGTGTTCCTTTGTGCGCCTGCATTCGCACATCATTCTTTCGGGGCCGAGTACGACGAGAGCAAACCAGTCAACGTGACCGGGGTGGTGACGAAAGTGGACTGGGAGAATCCTCATATGCATTTCTACATCGATGTGAAGGACGATTCCGGCGTGACCCACTGGAAGTTCGAGGCTTTCCCTCCGAATATGCTGGTGCGGCAGGGATGGCATCGCGACATCACGATGAAGGTGGGCGATACGGTGACGGTGTTCGGTTGGCGCGCGCGCGACGGATCGACCCTGGCTCATTCGCGCGAAGTGACGTGGGGGGATGGGCACAAGCTGCTTTCGGGTCCGCCGGCCAATACCGGCGGAAATTGATGAGGTTTGCGATGCGAGCCTTGCTTTTGATCGCGGTGCTGTGCGCCGCGGCTTTTGCGGATCAGCCCGCGGTTCCGCGGACGGCCGACGGCCATCCCGATCTTTCGGGCGTGTGGCAAGGCGGCAGCCTTTCGTTCGCAGTGGGCATCGAAAATGCGAAGAAAGCCGGGCAATCGGCGGATCAAGCGACCGGCAAGCCGTCCTACGCGCCGGGCCAACCCAATCAGCCGCCGTATCAGCCCTGGGCCGAAGCCGAACGCCAAGCGTACCTGGCGCGGCACGGCATCGACGATCCGGACGGCCGCTGTCTGCTGCCAGGCGTTCCACGCATCACGGCCATGCCGATGCCGCTGCAGATTTCGCAAACGCCCGGCCAGGTGATCATTCTTTATGAGGCGTTCCACGGCTTCCGCGTGATTCCGACGGACGGCCGCAAACATCCCGACGATATCGATCCTTCGTTCCTGGGCGATTCGGTGGCGCATTGGGAAGGGGACACGCTGGTGGTGGATGTGACGGGCTTCAACGATAAGACCTGGCTCGGAGGCGTGGGGACGATTCATAGCGAAGAGCTGCATGTGACGGAGCGCTACACGCGATCGCGCTACGACATGATCAACTACGACGTGACCATAGAGGATCCGAAAACGTTGACCAAGCCTTGGATTCGGCATTCGGCGCTCTATCTTCGTCCGGGCGAGCGGTTACGCGAGTATGAATGCGCGGAGAACAACGAAGATATTCTGCGCTATGAAAAGCTGCTCAAGAAGCAGCCGCTATTCGACGGGAAGCAGTAAAGCAAGCGGGCGCTTGCGTTTGCGAATTGTTCAACGACGGCGCCGGGGGTGTGACTGACGAACACGTCCGTGGGCGGAAAGGCTCAGCGTGGGGTTGCGGTGCGCGGTGTTTGGAACCAGCCAGATGCGAGTCGACCTGCTTTTGCAAAAACGAAGCCAAGCGAGGGGCAGACGATAACCGGTCCCGGTGATCGCGGACCCGGGAAGCGCTAAAGCATGCGGGCGCTTGCATTTGCGAATTGCGCTGCGCTGGCGCCGGGTGTGTGACCGACGAACACAGCGGTCAGCGAATTGGTTTGGAAGTACGCCAGGTCTTCCGCTCCGGCCTTGGCGCTGCGCACCGAACGGCTGAAGGCGGGGTCGCTCGAACGCCGGCGCAGATAGACGGAATACAGGTTCGCGTCTTTGGAATAAACCAAATGCAGATAGATCTGCTTTTGCAAAAAACAAAGCCGCGCGCGCTGCAAACGATAGCCGGTGGCGGCCAATGCCGTGATCGCGGACGCCGGGACGCCCTGTTTTTCACCCAGAGACTGGATGGCCGACAAGTCCGTGAGCCAGAGCCGCGGCTGGGCGTCCACAATTTCGCGCTGATGATCCTGGGCTGCAGCGATGCAAACGGGTGGAGTGCTCTTTGCCTGGAGAAACGAGTGGTACGAGAAGGCGCCAGCAGCGACCATCGCGAGAACGGCCGCGGCCACGGCGGCCCAGCGCGGAACGTTGCGCGGCCCGGAATGGATTTGGGCGCGGACTGCGCCTTCCACCCGTGAGGGATCGATCTCCTCGGCGAGAAGGTTCTCACGGATGTGCTGGTCCAGTTCGTCGTCCGTCATGTGTACGCTTCCTTAGCCTTCGACCGTTCCAGCGGCGCCAAAATATTTCGCAATTCCTCGCGGGCGCGGCTCAGCCTGGACATCACGGTCCCGATGGGCACATCGAGAATGCCGGCAATCTCGCGGCAAGTGAACCCCTCCACAGCCGCAAGCAGAAACACCGACCGCTGCTCGAGTGATAAAGCGTTCAGCGCTTCGGCAATCTCGGCGGCTTCCTGGAGCGCCGGACGAGTATCGCCACGAGACGCAAAGGGCCGCGCCACCCGCGCTGCTTTGCGGCCCTCGCCATAGAACACGTTGAAGAGAATCCGGAACAACCAGGCCCGCGCGTTGGAGCCGCGCTCAAATTGGCGAAAACCGCGCCAGGCGAGCAGCATGGTCTCTTGCACCAGGTCCTCGGCGGCGCTGGAATCGAGCGTCAACCGCCGGGCTACGCGCAGCAAGGACTGGAGGTGCGGAAGCGCGATGCGCTCGAATTCTTCCTGCCGGGAGGGCACGGCTTCATCTTACCGCTGAACTTGTTCTTAGTCGGACTTCTTCTGGAGTTCAGCAAGTTCCGCGAGAACGTCCTTGCTGTGGGGGTTGGGATCAACTTTCAGATAGACCTTGCGGATGACGCCTTTGGGATCAATCAGGAAGGTATTGCGCTGCGCAACGGTCATTGGGCCGAAGTGGCCGAGCGAGCCGTATTTGTCGACCACAACGTGCTCGGGGTCAGAGAGGAGCTTGAACGTCAGGTTCTCCTTGGTGCAGAACTGAACGTGCGAATCCACGGTGTCCAGGCTAACGCCGACGATCACCGCGTTCTTCTTGTCGAACTCCGGCTGATCGCGCTGGAAATTGTGGGCTTCGATGGTGCAGCCGGGCGTCATGTCCTTGGGATAGAAGTAAAGCACGACCCATTTGCCGCGGAAATCCTTCAGGCTGACTTCTTTGCCTTCCTGGGATTTCAAAGTGAAACCGGGCGCCTTGGTTCCCACGGCGGGTTGCTCCTCGGCGGCGTACATCACCGCGCCCGCTGCGAGCAGCAGGCCGGCGGCACCGAGTAGTAAGGTCTTATTCATTGGGATTCTCCTGGGTTCGAATTGCCCGGATTGGGGCTGATATTGGTTAGAATGCGCGGGCGAGGCGGATTCATCCCGAGGGGATCAGAAAATTTGGTGCCCGGGGTGGGACTTGAACCCACACTCCCGTTGCCGGAAAAAGGATTTTAAGTCCTTTGCGTCTGCCGATATGTCATTGTATATGAGCATGTTATATTTTTGCTATGTGAAACTGTGTAAGTAACTGTGTAAATCTCAAAGCCTCCAAAACACGGCGGCACCTCTCTTCCGCTGAGAGTGAACCAAAGCCTCTGGCCCGTGGCAAAGCTTGGATTTTCCGTTTTAGCATGTTCTCAAAGGCATTATGGGTGTTTGCTCACACTTGCTCGCCAAGATCAAAATCCACCTGGGCGCGACAATCTTCTTTCGACTGGTTAGTGCCCGTTAAGAGCACATCCTGACATCCAACAAAAGCTATGGCGACTGTAGCTCGATCATCGG
>Ga0335074_10003846_pt1 | contig 20644 bp, 8 predicted proteins | sample Lox_Sample_23_FD_206715 | JGI IMG/M metagenome (GOLD analysis project Ga0335074, IMG submission 206715) | Soil microbial communities from Loxahatchee National Wildlife Refuge, Florida, United States - Lox_Sample_2.3 | ecosystem: Environmental > Terrestrial > Soil > Wetlands | place: USA: Florida... | reverse complement strand
CCTGCCCCTCGACAGATTCGAATCCGTCATCAGTGACGAATTGCAGCGGATTCACAGCCGCAAGTCGGGCTGAAGCGGGCTCATCCCGCGCATGCGGTTGCAGCAAGAAAAAGTCACGCCGGGTGCTCACATGAGTCATTTTCCGATGACGCGGGTTGCCGCCGCAGTTCTGTTCTGCTCGATTATCGTTTGCTACGGCGACGAGAAGGCCTCTCAGGCGATGCAGCCGCACATCTACAAGTTTGCGTGCGAGCGTCCCGCGTGGCCCCCGGAAGTCGCCCAGCCCTATCCCGCTCGTGGGCCCATTCATCCGGATTTCGGCCGTCACTCCGATTACGGCGTGCAGCCACGCGCACAGGACGACTTTTACATCGCCGCCGCAGCGATCTCCCGGTACTGCCAGATGGGCGAGCCGGTGCCCCAGACGGGCACCGACGAGGAGAAGTTGACGCAGGGTGCCAAGACCTGCGCCGATCGTTCGGTGGAATACGTGAGACAGCACAAGGCCTGTCCCGTGGGATCGCGACCGGTCACCGAGGCGACTCAGGTGAATCCGGCGCGCCCACCCTCGGCCGTCCACGTCTCGGGTGATTTCCTCGTGTGTTACCAGCTCTGCGAGGACATCAAAGTCAAAGTCGAATAGCACATTGTCGGCCGTGGTGAGTCGTGCGAGATACCAGATCCGCCGCCAAGACCTCGCTGACCACGTGGCAAGGGCTTGTCGGCAACAACCAATGGAAAACTTGGGCGCCGAAGGCGGTGTCGGCGGCTTTGCTCCTTGCGTTGCTCGCCGACTCCGCGTCAATCGCGTTGCATCTGGCGGCACTCGATAGAGACTATTTGCGCCCGACACTGGTACGGATTGGCTCGGGTTTGCCTTCCCGAACGACGACGGATTTCTCGCGCGTCGCTCGGGCGCACTTGTTCGGCGTTGTGCCGGCCACGGCGACAGAATCAGCGCAAGCCCCCAAGGACCCGGTCGTCTTCAAGCTGACGGGGACGGTCGCCTCGGAACACGACGCGCACCAGGGCTACGCCATCTTGGGCACGACCGATGGCGGCACACGATTGATCAGCCCGGGAGCCGCCGTTGCCGGCGGCTGGCACCTCACACTGGTTCTTGCGGACCAGGTAGTTCTCGAGCGGCTGGGAGTCCAGATGAGGGTAGCGCTGCCGTACACCAAGAGTGGCCTGACTGGAAGGCAGCAGTCGCGGGTGGTGGCAGGAGCGGCCGTCGAGGATGACGACTCCCCCGCGCCCGTCGAGGATCCTCGACGTCGCTTCTGGCGTGCGGAGTTGAGAGCGTTTCCAATCACACAGGGGACGGTGGTGAAAGGCTATCGGCTCGCTCCCCGGAAGGGCCTCGCTCAACGGCTCGGGTTGCGGCCAGGCGATATTGTCACCAGTCTGAATGGAGTGGCGCTTGACAGCGATGATGCCGTCGATAAACAGCTACAGAGTCTTGGCAATACGGTCTCGATCAATATCCTTCGCAAAGGCGTTGCGCAAACGGTGAGATTCAGCCTGGATGACACCGACACCGGCGACGGGAGCGCTCCCTAGTGGCGCCTGCTCAGGTTTCGTAGCCGAGCTCGACGAGCAATGGGCGGAATGCAGCGATGAGGTGGGCGCGCTGCCCCGGGGTGAAGCACCGCACACCGGATCCGGCGGAGCCCTGGCGCATGAACCGGTTGCCCGCCTCGATCGACTGCTTCAGATACGGCTTGTAGAAGATACCCGGGCGCTGCTCGCGAATGTCCGTTTCCTCAATTTGCCGCATTCGGCTGAAGGACGAGTTCTCCATGGCCTGTGCAACGTCTTTCTCGGTACTCGTCGGTCGCAGAAGCTGCGCCAGCATCCGGGCAACTCGCAGGGGGTCGGCACAGAGGTCCTCGTAGCGGATGGCCGCGACAGGAAATGTGCGCTGACTCTGCAGCCAGCTGCGCACATTTTCTTCCCACGTTCCCATCCCAAGGCTCTTCCAGTGTGGATCACCTCGGCTGACGACGAACTCCTCGAAGTACCTGTCGAATGCCGCCGGAGAGTGCGCGTCGATGGCCGCACGGCGCTGAGCATAGTAGAAGTTCGATACGAGCACGTCTGCGGGATGACGAACAACATAGATGGCGCCTACGCTACGTTCCAGCAGCGGCAGTGTCGGGGAATAGACAAAATGCGTCTTGACGAGTCCGGCATGCGAGCCTGTGATCAGAGCTTCTCCCATCTCGTGAATGTCCGGGGCGAGCAGGCTCACCGTCGCGGCGGATTCCTGACGACCAAAGAGAAGATTGCACGCCAGGAAGCGAACCCAGGTGTTGCCACTCTTGGGATAGGAGGCGATCCATAAGATGTTCTTGGTCGATGGAGTCACGGCGATACTCAGCGGACATTCTAAGGCATTGCAAAGCGTCCAAGGCCATGGGTGAGCGACGCAAGATGCTGGAACGGGCGCGGGGCGCGCTCGCAGGCGGGAACGCACCCGAGGCGCGACGCTTGTGTGGCATGCTCCTGCTTGGCGACCCCGCCGATGTTGAGACGCGACATTTGAGCGGTAGATGCCACGCCGCGCTGGGACAGTGGGAGAGCGCCGCAAGCGAGTTCACACGCGTGCTTGCCGTCAGGCCGGATTTCCATCCCGCTCTCGTCGATCTCGGTGTCGCCTTGGTGCTGTCGGGTCGCCATCGGGAGGCGCTTTGCGTACTCGAGCGCGCGCATGGCATCGACGCACGCCCCGCGGAGCTGCACCTCGCCATCGGCATGTGCGAGCTGGAGATCGGCAGCGCGCCGAATGCCGTCCACGCACTTCGCGCAGCCTTGGCGCGCAGACCGGGCTGGGCCGATGCGCTCAACAACCTGGGCGTGGCGTACGACCGCTTGGGCGATGCGGGCCAGGCCATCGACTGCTTTCAGCGGGCGATTGCGGAGCGACCGCAGTGGTCACTGGCCTGGGAAAATCTCGCCGACATCCTTACAAGGCTCGGACGGCCATCGGAGGCAATTTCCGCCTGGAGGCAAGCGGCCGCGCTTCGCCCCGACGATGCGACCACGCAAGCCAAGCTCGGCACAACTTTACTGGCCGACCGAGATTTCCTAGGTGCGGCGCGAGCGCTCGAGAACGCGCTCGCGCTCGATCCCACACTGGCCGCGGCGGCAACCAATCTGGGGGAGGCCCTGCGCAACCTCAACGACCCCGAGCAAGCCGAAGCGCAATTTCTTCGGGCGCTGTCGTTCGCGGAAGATCTGCCGGAGGCTCACCTGGGTCTCGGCCGCCTTGCCGCTGCGCGGGGCGATGCCGCCGAGGCGACGCGGCGCATGCTCCGCGTGCTCGAGCTCAGCTCGACAGACCCGGAGCTCGCGCTCGGCGCCGCGGCGACGCTCGAGGAACGCGGCTGGCTCAGCTGCGCTCTGGCCGTTCTGCAGAGGTTCGATCACTCGCGGTCGGCGAGCGCCTCGGTTCACGATACCACGGGGCAGCTGCTCTTCCGCTTGGGACAGGCCGAGGCGGCAATCAGGAGCTACGACGACGCCCTGGCGATACAACCCGAGAATCCGGATGCGTTACTGCACCGGGGGCTGGCGCTGGAATACCGCGGCCACTATCTGCTGGCCATCGAGAGCATCGAGCGCTCGCTCGCGCTGCGGCCGCAAGACCCGGCCGCCGTTGCTGCTCTCGCAAGCTGTGCTTATCGCATCTGTGATTGGCCGCGTGTGGAGCGGACGACGGCAGAGCTCAGGGCGAACCCGCAAGGCCTTGATTCCCTGCACCCCTTCCTGCTCCTCGCCAGCGATCTGTCGAGCGCCGAGCTCTCCCAGTCACTTCAGCGGCGTGGCAGCCGCATTCGGGACCTGCCGGTGGTCGCGCCCGCGTCCGCCCGCGTGGACAAGCGCTTGCGAATCGCTTACGTGTCACCGGATTTCCGTGAGCATCCAGTCGCTCGCTGCCTCGCCGGTGTCATCGAGCATCACGATAGAAATACCGTGATGCCGATCGGAGTCGCATTGTGCAATCCGGATGCGAGCGAGATCGGCCGACGCCTACGAGCCTCCTTCGATGATTTCATCGACGCCTCCCCCCTTAACGATCTGCAGATTGCGGCGCGGCTACGCGAACTGGGAACGGACGTAGCTGTCGATCTGGCCGGACACACGATCGGGGCGCGGCCGGGTATCTTCGCGCATCGCGCTGCACCCGTGCAGATCAACTACCTGGGATTCCCGGGATCGACCGGCCATTCGTTCATGGATTTCATCCTGGCGGACGAGGTCGTGATACCGCAGGGTGATGAACCTTTCTACAGCGAGCGCGTCCTGCGGATGCCCCATTGTTACCTACCCTTCGACGACAGCCGAGCCGAACCAAACGAATGCAGTCGTTTCGATGCGGGGCTGCCGGCGGATGGGTTCGTTTTCTGCGCTTTCAATAACGCCTACAAGATTACCCGCCAGATCTTCGAGCTCTGGATGAGCTTGCTGCGTGAGATACCCCGGAGTGTGTTGTGGCTTCGCAGCATGGGAGAGTCTGCGATGCAGAACCTTCGGGTGGCGGCCGACGCCGCCGGAATCGCGCCGACGCGTCTGATTGCCGCACCCTACGAGGCGGCTGCGGATGAACACATCGCGCGACTGCGCGTCGCAGATCTCTTTCTGGACACCTTGCCTTATAACGCGCACTCGACCGCTGCCGAGGCGCTCTGGGCCGGGGTGCCCGTCCTGACCTGTCCGGGAAGAACCTTCGCCGGGCGAGTCGGTGCCAGCCTGCTCAGTGCTGTAGGCATTCCCGAGCTGATCAGCGAGAATATCGAGCAGTACCGAAGTCGGGCCGTCGAGCTCGCTCGATCACCGAGCAGTCTGGCGCGCTTGCGGTCGCGGCTCGACGCATCGCGACGCAGCGCTCGGCTTTTTGACACGGCGGCGTATACGCGGGACCTCGAAAGCCTGATACGGCGGGCCCACGCGACGCTCAATGGCGTTGCTGGAGCCATTCGGCAAACTGCCGAGCCTTGACCCAATCGATCGCGAAATCGGGGAAGGCTTCGGCACTGGAGATCCCTACCCGTCCCGGCTTGGGCTCGAGCAGCCGGGTGGCTTGGTCGTTGCCGTGATGGTTGGTCAAGATCACGGCACCCACCCCGCGACTGATGTCGTGGAACAGGTCCGCCGCGTCCCAGCGCGCAAGATCGATGCCGTAGGTGTGCGCGGCGCGCACGACGCTCTCCCGGAACCAGGCGGCATTGGCGTTCACCGGCGGCTTCTTGAAGTCCAGATAAGTGTCGGCCCAGCGATGGCGTAATCCGAGGACGCACAAAGCGAACTCGGGTACGCGGCAATAAAGCGACAAGCCCACACTGAGGACCCAATTGCCACGGTGCCAGGGGGCCTTCCATCCGAGCGGAGCATTCACCGCGGGCACCAGATCCCACTCGAGCCCGCTCTTGGAGCCGATGATGCCGATCGGCGGAGGAGCCGAACGCGGTTCGAGAGACTCGACGTGCTGCTGCATCGCCTGAACGAACTGCCTCGGTATGCAGTCGTCATCATCGAGATTGGTCGTGATCACGCGCCCTTCGGAGGGTATGTGCGAACCGAGCCATTCGAGCTCGGCGAGACTGAAGCGCCGATCGAAGGGATGAATGAAGGTTCTGTCCCGCCCCGACACCAATGACGACAGGCGCTCGTAATAGCGCTGCGGCAGCTGCGGATCCACCAGAACGATCCAGAGGAAGTTCTGCTGTGTCTGCCCCAGCACGGACGGCAGACACGTGAACTCGAATAGCTTGAAGCGCAGCTCGAGTCTTTCCGGACTCAGAGGGTCCTCGCTTTGCACGAAGGTCGGACCGTCGATCCCGCCGAACACTCCCTTCCCCCGATAGCTGAATCGGGTGATCAGCACATGCCTCAGCGTTTTTGGCGCTTGAGACATTCGACGTCGTCGGCCCTGCAGTTTTCCTCGCCGAGCCCGGTCACGAATACATCCAACCACGACAGCGCGCTCTGTGCCAAGGGCGTCGTGGCCTCGGTGCTGCTGGCGGTGCCGGCGACTGCGGAGGTTGTCGAGTTGGTCGCACTGCTCGCCGTGGTGGTCGCCCCCGATAGCGATACGGCAAGGTTGCTGACGGCGGGCGGCACGCCGGTGGCCGTTCCTCCGAAGTTGATATTGTTGACACCGAGCACGCGCTGCGCCGCGATGTTGATGTCCCCCGCCGCTCCGATGCCGGCATCGCCCGCGTTGACGGTACCTTCCGGCGCGATGAGGTTGACATTACCCGCGGGCACCGTGGGATCGATCTGAATGGTGCGAATGCCGCTACCGGCGACGGCCCCGGAGAAGCTCAGTGTCACATTGCCCGAAGCATCGACCAGCACTTGCGGCGGCGGTGCCGAGACTGAGGACTTGGAGCCACGTCCCGCATCGATGCTGCCTTCATCCGACCAGATGAGGATGTTGCCTCCGCCGAGGGTGAAGATGCGCGAGGAATTCACGTTGACATCGCCCAGGGTATAGATATTCACATCTCCTGCACCCTGCGCCACGATGCCGAGGTCGGACGCCAATTTGGCCGCAACGGAGGCCGGCGGGTTTGCGAGGCCGACATCGAGCTCCCCGCCAGGCACCAGAATCGAGATGCCGCCACCGTTGGTGGTGTAGATGCGGCTGAACGTCAATGACAGATCGCCCTGGTAGGGCGAGGGATTGGTGGCCGAAGTGCTGCGGCTGTTCGGAAACAACGCGTCGATCGCCGCGTTGCCGAGCGAGAACCCAGCCTGCGGATTGGCGTTCGCCTGCAGTCCGGACAGCGACAATTCGTCGAAGAAGACCTCATCGACCAGCGGTTGCTGCTGATCGGCACTCAAGTTGGCGAACTCGCCGCTCGCGGTCTGATACGTGAGATCGCTCTGCCCCGTGAGGTCTTCCATGTAGCTCACCAGCAGAGCCTGATTCGTCGGGTCGGGCGCGATGATCTTGCTGACGAAGCCTGAGTAGTCCGCGCCAGGGTTCAACCCCGCCGCGACGGTCAGATCGGCCCCCGTCGACACCAGATTGGGATTCAAGGTATTGCCAATGGTGGTGATACCGGCCGAGAAGCCCAGATCGATGTTGCGCCCGGCGATGACATCGACCGCACCCGGTCCGCCGACCTCGATCGTCGAGGACACACCCGCATTGATATCCCGACCGGCAGAGATCAGCGTCAGATCGGTGGGGTTGAGGTTCTGCCCGTAGAAGATCAGATCATTGATATCGCGTCCGGCGATGATGTCCGTCGCCTTCGGGATGCTCAGCGAAAGATTGTCGATATCCTGGCCCGCAACGATCAGCGCTGCAGTAGGATCATTGCCATGCCGGCCGCTGGAGAAGGGCGTGGAGACACCGTCAATAGCGCCCGCGAACGACGAGGATGGAGATGCCGGCGTCGCCACGTCTGCATCCGCGGCATCTGACATGGTCATCATGGTGAGGCCGCTGATGTCTTGTCCCGCGATCACCTCGAGCTGGCCGTCATTCGAGGGGTAGAGGTACGCACCGCCGAGCGATACGTCTTGGGTCAACGAGCGTGCGACGAGTGTGCTCGGGTACACTTGGCCGAGATAGCCGATCGTTCCGGCGCCCGACGAGCCCATGAGCGCGGCCGCGTTAGTCGCGCTGCTGCCCAGGGAGACGTTGCCATCGGTGGTCTGGAACGACACGCTGGAATCCGCGCCGTACGTGTAGAACGAGCTCGATAGCTTATGACCGTTATCGAGCAGCACCTCCGTATTCGCGGTTGGGTTCATGATCACGTCGAACTGGATTCCGGTGCGCGCCTCGATGGAGATCTGTGCGTCCCCGAGCGCGAGCAGTGATCCGACGTTGGTGGAGGTGCCTCCCACAGGTTCGATCGCACTGAATGCGCCTCCGGCACGCAGCAGGCTGGAGCCGTCTGCCAAATAGAACTGGCTGCTGCCGATATCGCCGCCAGCGCTCACTGCCAATCCTCCGCTCGATGTATAGATGGGGGTGGTGGTTGTACTCGGATCGTAGTAACTGTCGGCGGCGGCAGCCGACAGTTCGCTGATCGCACCCCCGGCACTGACGCTGACGTCGCCACCCCCGAGGGACCCCACGTTCCAACCGAACTCGTCGAGATCCACGCCCCACTGCGTAGGACGCTTCGAGGTACCATTACCTTCCCGCAGCTGCCAACCTTGCACGCTCTGCTGGACAGGACTGCCCAGGATGTCGCCACCTGCGTTCAGCAGTATGGAGCCGCCCTGTGTGGGGAAATTGAACACATAGCTGCTACCTGGCACTGTGATGCCGGCAATTGGCGTCCCTGCGGGCCCAATGGGGTTGATACCCGCCGTATAGACCGACGCGCTGTCCGCGCCGCTGGCTCCAGGCGCGGCGAAGACGATGTCGCCGGAGGCGACCAGGTCGATCTCTCCCGTGCCGGTGCGGATGATGGAGCCCGGCTGCAGGCTCAAATCGGCGCTGCTGCCGCTCGTTATGGCGAGCGGGTCCGGGCTGCTCGCGTTCGCGCCAGCCACGAAGCGGAAGGACGAGGAGGCTCCTGACATTAGCTGCAGAGTCCCGCCGGACTCCGTGAATCCATCTGAGATCGTCACCGGTGTGGACGCCGTCCCCACGCTGATCGAGCCGCCGACACGGAACGTCAGATCGATGGGCGCCCCGCTCGATTGAGTATTGCCGCTCAGGTCCAGGGATTCATCGATCGTCAGCGACCCGCTTTGGGTCAGATCCACGGCCGCCTGCACGACGAGCGGCAGCGCGCCGGTGGGATTGAGGCGCGCTTGAATGGCAGGCGCCACACTGGCGACGGTGGTGTCCGCCTGCGTCTCGACGGTCGCCAGATCCGACGCGCCAAAGGTCGATCCCACCGGCATGGTGATGATGGGCTCGACCGCAATCTGTGCAAAGCCGCCGAGGGTCGCACCATTGTTGGTGAACGCCACGTCGCTCCCGAGGAGGGGCGCACGCACCAGCAGGGTGCCATCGGCCGTCGTGCCCGTGGCGCTCAGCACACTGCCGGCATCCAGTACCACCGATCCTCCGCTCATCGTGCCGAGCTCGATCTCTCCGCCGATGCCGGGGCCACCCACGGTGTTCGCGGTCACCTGCGCCGTGGGCTCGAGGCTCACCCCGGTACCGCCGAAGAGCTGGATGTTGCCGCGCAGACTCGTATACCCCGCGGTGAGACTGCCCGCGATATCGACGGCACCCGTATCTGCCACCAGCGCAATCTGGTTGGCCGCGAGTTGAGCGCCGGAGGCGAGGCTCAGGTCTCCGGATTGCACGTGAATGGAATCGGCGGCCGTGAAGCCTCCCGCTTCGAGTGCGTTCGCGAGCGGTGTCAGGCCTTGCGTCAGGGATCCCGCATCGAGGCTGAAACTTCCGCCCTGAGCGCCCGAGGAGGCACTGCCCGATAGCTTCGCCGACAAATCGGCTGCTCCAGCGGCGACGAGCACCAGATTGCCCGCAGGTGCATCGCCCGCTCCGGAGACGTTGATCGCAGAACCCGGTGCGAGCGTCAGGTTGCCGCCGGCGTTCAGTGTGACGTTGCCACCCTCGGCGCCCACCGACTGGCCGGCGATATTCAGCACTCGGCCGCCGGCGTCGATGACCGCGGAGCTGCCTAGCGCGATATCCTGTGAAGCGCTCAGGTTGATGATGCCGGCGGGCACGACCAGGGAACCCGTCACCTGCATCGAGCTGGCGTCGATATCGAGCTCTCCGCCCAGGTCGTTCGCGATGGCGGTGCTCGCGCTCTTTCCCCCCGGCGTGCTGATGGACACCGTGCCCGTGGGCGCGCTGAGCGTCGTCTGTGCACCCGCCACCGCGGTCAGCTGCGGTGCACTCAACGACAGGCTCGAGCCTGCAGTGCTGAGGCCACCCGTCCCCTGCCCGACCACTGCGCTCGAGGCCGCCATGGACGTATCCTGAAAGCCCGAGATCGAGAGGTCGCCGGGACCGAGATTGAGTTGCCCGGCGACGAAGCTCAACGCACCGCTTTTCGCAGTCGTCGTGCCGGGACTTTGCGCTCCATCGAGAGCACCCCCGAGCGTTAGGCTTTGAGCGCCGAAGACCGAGCCGTCGGCGCCGCCCTGATTGACGAGCGCACTCCCGAGCAACGTGAGCGAGCTCAGGGTCGGTGTGCCCGTCGGACTGCCGGCGCCGAGTCGCACCGGCGTGTAGAGATTGATGGCGCCGTTACTGGAGAGGAGCACGGCGCCGGCGTTCTGCAGTTGCGAGAGCAGTCCGCTGTTGATCTGTAGCGTGTCGGCGGAGGAGCCGCTACCCACGAAGCCGATGCTGCTCGATGCGAGCGACCAGCTGGCGCCTGCACCGCTCAGTGCTCCGGAGATACTCACGCCTCCCGGACCATCGAGCGACAGCGCCCCGAGCGAGCCCATGCGCGCGCCGCTGGCGATCGAAATGGTGCCGCCGCCCGCGGCATCGCTCGTGGGCTGCACGATCGGCAAGCTGAGATCCGATACCGCGAGCAGCGCCGCCCCGGAGGGGTTCGAGCTCGTGAGCGCCAGCGCGGTGGGGGTGGGCAGCGTCGCGGGCGCCTTTCCATTGGGGGCTGCGGAGGTCGAGAGCACCGTGGCACCGGGCGCCAGATCGATGCTCTGGTTGGCCACGAGGATGACCTGACTGGCGACCACGTCGGCCCCGCCGTCCACCGTGACGGTGTTCGCGGTGACATCGATCGTGCCGCCATCCGCTGAAGGATGGCCACCGATCACCAACTGCCCGGCGTCCCAGCTCGCGAGCACCGAACCTTCGATACCGACCGCGCCGTCGGTGGGGGCCGCCGCGGTGGCGGTGATCTCGAGATCGCTTGCACTGATATCGATCTTCGATGACAGGCCGCCCGAACCGGGGGCGTTACCCTGCACGGTGCCCAGAAAACTCAACGAATTGGTCACGGCAACCGACAGGCTGCCGGCGTCGGCGGGCAGCGGCGGCGCGGGCAGCCCAGCTTCGGTGGCGGCGGCTGCGAAGAAGGTCGAGGCATCCGTGATCTGATATTGGGCCAGGTCCTGTGCGTAGGTCCCGGGCCACACCGCGACCCCCACGTAGGACCCGGAATGCAGGCCCGTGGTGCCGAAGGTGAGATAGCCGGCCACGACCGGCGTGCCATCGGCTAGCGCGTCCAATTGGCCCGGTTGAATGCCATTGAAGCCGGACTGCACCTGCACCAGGTAGGCACCGGGCACGAGCGCATCCCTGGCCGGCAGCAGCGGATACACGCCGGGGGCTAGACCGCCGCCACCCGCGATATAAATGCTGGCGCCCATCGAGATCCCGGCGAGCGGTGTTTCCTGCGGATCGTAGGGCGCGTACTGACCGAGCGTCGACGGCAGCACGGCGTAGAGGCCCGGCGTGACCGCAAGGCCAGTCGTCGCGCTCTGGCCGAGCGCATCCGCGGTGCCTCCGGGGCCAGGCACCCATTCGTAGGCGTAGAGGTCGCCCCCTCCGGTGAGGTCGATCGTGGCGCCCGCGCTCACCTTGAGGGCCGGCGCAGTGAGCGACACCGCGCGCTGCGGGATGCCCGTGATAGCCGTCTGCGTCCCCAGCACCGGCGTATAAAACCACTGCTCGCCGCCGAACTCGGTGGAGCCGTAGGGAATGGTCAGGCCGGCACCGCTGACGGAGGTCACGCTGCCCGACAGCAGGCTCAGGCTGTCATTGGCGCTGAGCGTGATGCTGCCGAAAGGCGCCATCAGCGTTCCAGAGCTCGTGATCACGTCCGCGGCGATGGATACGCTGCCACCGGCGGACAGCGGTGTGCCGGGCGAGGACCCGTTCTGCAGCAGCGTGATGCTATCGACCATGGAGGCAGGATCGCCGCTACCATGGACGGTATCCAGGCTGAAGGAGGTGTAGGTCGCCGGATAGATTCGCTCGGCAGCGAGCGTCAGGTTGCCGTCGAGAGAGAGCTGACCGAACTGCGTTGCACCGTCGAACACGCCGAGCAGCTCGATGTCGCCGGCGCTGCTCAGGCGGGCGCTGGCGACGTTCTGCAGCACGAACGATCCGAGCAGATCGATCTGCTGGGCACTGATGCTCAGCGTGCCCGTCCCGGCCGTGGGGGTCGCAGGACTTGCTGCCTCTATCGAGTAGCCCAGCTCCGCGAAATTGGTGTTGACCGCCGCGTTGATGCCGGGAGCCACACCGATCGCCGGCGCATCGAGGATCAGCTGCCGCGTGAGTGAGAGCGGCAGGCTGCTCGCGAACAGAACTTCATCGCCTGCCTCGAGACGCAGCGAGTCGATGCCGGCGGCCTCGATCTGGGAGATGCCGAGCAGCGCCATGCCGCTGTCCGGATTCGACGGGACCGCGTCCGCCGGCAGTTGCGAGACCAGCTCGATGACGCGCGGCGTCGTCGGAAACGTCCCCAGCAGGCTTCCGTTCGGCGGTGCGAAGTATTCCGAGCGCGTCAGGTCGACCCCCAGATAGCCGCCGGCCGGTTCGCCGTAGTTGCCCGCCCCGGCATGCGCAGCGAGACTACCGAGCAGCGAGATGGACTCTGGCGCCTGCACGATGAGCGACCCCGCCGCGCTCGGCACACTAAAAAGAGCATAGCTGCCGCCCAACGTGGTGGGCTCATCGACGGCAGCGCTCGTCCCGTCGACATTGATCTGGGAGCCTGGCGCGGTCACCACGCTGCCTCGCGCGGCTTCCAGGCTGACCGCTCCGCCCCCTAGCACGGAGCCCAATGACAGATTCTGCGTATTGGGTGTGGCAACGAAGGCTCCGGCCGCATCGAGCACCGCCTGTGGACCCAGCTCGATGCTGAGATCGGCCAGATATCCAGGATCGGTGAAGCCGCTCGGCCCGGGGAGGGACAGCGAGATCGTGCCGCCCGGCGCCCGCAAAATGCCGTCCACGTAAACCCCACCGGGGCTGCTCAAGGCAATCGACGAGCCAGGATCCGAAGTGATTGATGAACCCGCTTGCACATCGAGCGCGCCAGCGGACGTGAGGGTCGTCGCGGTCGTCACGGTCGTCGCCAGCAGCGATGGCGCCACGCTGAGGGACACCGACGTCGGCGGGCGCGTGGGAAGTGGAGGCGTGATCACCCGAGTAAAGCCCGACAACGGCGCACCGGTCGGCTCCAGCGCGTAGCCGGGTTGCAACTGCAGGGATTCCGTCAACGGCGTGATGGACGTGCCCGCCTGCACCGTCAGGCTGTCGCTGGCCGTGGCGACGCTTGCCCAGCCGCTGTTGGCGGTGAGCGTGAAGTTCGAGAAGCCGTAGGTGTCGAACAACCCTGAGCCGATCGTGAACTCACCGGCGGGCGCCGATCCGCCGTTCGGTGCCAGATCATCGACGCTCTGCCCGGCGGCCCAGGAGGAGCCCGTCGTGATGAGGATGCGCGGCGCAGTCAGAGAGAACGAGCCGCCGCTCGCACCGACCACTCCGAAGGCCTGCAACGATACACCCGATCCAATCTGCAGGGCGGAGTCGGGCGGAGCGGCACCGAGCGAGATCGACCCGCCATGCCCGGGATCGAGGGTGCCGCCGCTCTGCAGCCATGCTCCGCCGTTGGCGGCGAAGGAAACGTTGTTCCCGATGCTGAGCTCGCTGCCTGGGACCGTCGGATCCAGGGCGATCGAGCCCCCGTTCTGCAAGGTCTGACCCGTGACGACACCGCCCACTTCGACGGTTGCGTAGTCGTTCGTCCACTCGCCGCTCACATCGAGTGTGACCCCGTCGCCAATTTGAATACCGGGGCGGACCCCCGGTGCTGTATCGACCGTCGTGGCGTTCAGCAGCTCGATCGAGCCCCCCGGCGCCGTGATGCTCGATGACACATCGATGCGATCGGCCTGAACGAGGAGTGACCCGCCTGGATTGAGATTGAGCGGCAGTCCGGCGGGAAGCGAGACGGTGCCGTTGCTGTAGATCTTCGTGGAGGTGAAGCCACCCGCCGTCAGGTACTCGACGGGCAGCTGCAGAAGCTGATTGAGCAGTGGCGAGCCGTCGCTCACCACGATGGGTGCCGCTTGTGAGACGAACTCCAGGCTCGGGGCGAGGTAGTCGTCGTTCTGCTCGGCACTCAAGGCCCCCGGCAAGCCGATCAGCAGCTGACCTCCGGGCACGGCGGAGCTTCCGCGCTGCAACGGACCATTGGTGGCTTGCCCGATGAGCGTGCCGCTCAGAACGATGTTCGGGGCAGCAACGGAGATGGAGCCGGCGGACGCCCCTTGCACATACCCGGGCTGATAGTGACTGAGGCCGGGTGTCGACACGACCTGCTGCACGCCCCAGGTGTTGAACGACTGCGTGAAGGTGGGGTTGACAATTCCGGTATAGGTAAGCGACGGATTGGCCGTGGAGATATCGTAGAGCTGCCCGTTCTGTCCGACGAGCTGTGTGGTCTGCAGTATTCCGCCGAGATAGGTCGTCGAGCCACCGGAAACATTGATCGTGGTGCCCGATTGGATAACGACATCGCCTTCGGACTCGAAGCTGGCCGAGCCACCGGCTTCGGTGCGTTGCCCTACGGACTCCTGGACCGCCTCCAGCGCGGAATCGAACGCCTGTGAATTGATCAGGGTCGAGCCAACGTTTGCATCCACGTACACCGTCGCACCGTGCAAGATGCCGTTGCGCTGATCGGGGTCGTCTGCAAGTTCGTTGGAGCCCAAGCGGATGGCCAGAAGATTGGCCGACATGGGCAGCTCCACACTGCTGCCCTGCAGGTCGATCGTTGTGCCGTCGTCGATTCGGAGACGTGCCGCGGAATTCCCATCCGCGACCACCCCCGTACCTGGGTCGGCGGAGGCGATGACTTGGAGACCGCCACCCGGCGCGGTAATGTTGGCGCCGTGGATGAGGATCTGCTCGCCGAGCAGAGTGATCTGCGATTGCATCTGCGTTTGATCGGAAACCGCCGTCGCCGAGCTCGAGAGCTCCGGGGTGATGTCGATGCTGCTCTGTGGGCCGAGCGTGAGCGTGCCACCGACGGAGGAGGCGATCGAGACCGGAATCAACCCGCCACCTCCCTCGAACGTCGTTGTATTGGCGGCCTCGAGTCGCACCGACCCGTTGGCCGCGACCGAGGTGGTCGCGGAAATTCGGCCATCCTGATTCACTGCCAGCCCGACGAGCGTGACGTTGCCGCGCGGCGTGCTGATCAACCCGTCCAATAGATTCGAGGCGGTGCCGCCGCCGTCGACCTCCACCACCAATCCACGAAGCGTCGGGTCCGTGCTCGCCTGCAGGAACACCTGCTGGCCGGCCGCCAAGACGACCTGCCCGTCAGGAGCGCTCAGCGTTCCGCTGTTCTGAATAAGCGGTGCGGCCAGCAGCAGCCGCCCGGAAGGTGTCGATAGCGTCGCGCCCTGCTCGACAGTAATGGTCCCGCTATTGGATACATCGGCGCTCCCGAGCACCGGGGTCTGCGACTCCAGCCACTGCGGCGCCAACAAACCGGCGCCGAACACAGCATCCGAGATGCCGAGCGAGGAGGCTATCAAGCCGGATGCATTGACGCTCGCCGTCGGACCAAAGATGAATCCGTTGGCATTGACCAGGTAAAGCTCACCGTTCGCGGTGATCTGGCCGAAAATGGCACTGGGGCTCGATTGAAAGATGCGATTGAGCGCAACGGCGGTCGCGCCGGGCTGGTTGAAGATGACTTTGCCGTCCGCGCTCAGATTGAAAGACGCCCAATTCAACGTGGCGGTCGTGCTCAGTTGACTGACGGTGAGCGTGTTGTTGGTCTGCGTGGCGGTGGCTTTCCCCGAGGTAACGAAACCCGATGCGGAGCTACCGCAGGAGTTGGCCAAGCATGGCACCGGCAGTTGTGCGGCCAGCACGCGCTGTGCGCAGGCCGCAAGCGCCAGTGCCACGTGAAGTCCGATGAGTCTGGATTGCATATCCTGGCCAGCCAGCCGCAGCAAAATTATAGCGCTGCAGGACCTACGCGCGCGTTACAGAAAAAAGCGAGGCCCGCGTCGAGCGGGCCTCTTGAGTCATAGAGTTCTTATTTGGCCGCTGTGCAGAGTATTACTCCTGATAGGCCGCGCTCAGACCGTTGCAGCTGTTGCCCTTCTGATCCGCCGTGCGCACGAAGTCGGTCACGTACACCGGGGTGCTGCCATGCGACTGGAGCGCGGCACCCGCGGTGTTCGGTGAATTACCGCTGAGATTGGGCAGAGCGTTGATCTGCGGTGACTGCGGAGCGTCGCTCAGAGTCCCGATGTTTTGGATGAAGTAGGTGAAGAAACTGGCCGCATTCGTTGCATTGACACCGCTTCCGTAGCCATTGGTCGCCGCCTGCACGGAAGACTCGACGACATAGGGCCAGCCACCGCGCGCCGAGAGCAAGTTGCTCGCGGTGCGGCCGTCGAGCGTCAACGCCACCGCACCGGTATAGGTTTTGCCGCTACCCAGCTTCGAGTTGTTGTCGGTAGAGACGTAGCCGAACGCCGTGCCCGCAGCGTTGTTGTTGACGCACAGAATCTCGTCGGGAGTCGAGAAGTTGTCGCTGGTCGGATTATTGTCGAGGATAGATGACGCGTTACCGTTAGGGTTGCAGCCATCCCCATCGAAAATGATGCCGGCGCCGGAGCGCGTGCCGGAACCCAGGTCGCGATTGCAGAGCGCGATCGGCGTGCTCGCTGCGGCGACCGGATTGCCCGCCGCGTTGTGGACCGCGCCCCAATCGGTGAGGTTGCCGTTCAGGATGCTGGCAGCCTGTGCGCTGGTGATATCAGTGATGCCGAGCGCGGCGCTCGCAATGAATCCCATGGACTGCTGCGCGAACAAAGTGTGCGGCATGTTCTGCAGCGTGGCGCTGGGCGCGTCCGAACCCAGGAAAGTGTACGGATACGGAGCACCCAACCCCGATGTCTTCAGAGGATCGTCGTGGCCACCACCGGCCCACTTCGGGCTGCCGGTACCGTTGCCGTACACACCCGGTTCTTCGTCGGAAACGCCGACTTGGAGCCCGACCTTCTGCACCGCGCCGGTATAACCGTCCGTCGTACCCACCTGGCCTGCGCCTTGGTTGGTGCCGATGACCAACTGAGTGCCGGTCGGCGGAGAACCAGTGGTGGGCGTGTTGTTGGAGGTGGCGCAGTCGTAGGTGGTATTGGTTGAAGCGGTGGAGTCAGCGGTGCACCACGCCGTGGTCAGATCCAGCTCGTTGATCGATTTGTTGTTCAGGGCACCGTAGGCACCCACGACCGAGCCACCGTCGGCACGGTAGTAGATGAGGATGGCCTGGCCCGACACGGTCAGCCCCGTCTTGGTAACGGACGGGCAATAGAATGCGCGGAAATCCGGCGTTCCCTGATTCGTAAACGGCGTGGAGGCGTTGAAGGCAGCAGGCTGCCTTGCCGGAATGGTTTGGAACGTGATCAGGTTACCGGAGCCGCAGAAATCGGCACCGATTCCCGAGCCGATGCCCGAAACGGCGGCGGACGATCCTCCCATGTAGAAGACGTTGGTTGCCGGCACGGCCGCAGCATTGGTCTGGGCGGTGGGCTCGCCAGTGTAGGCGAAGGCCGATGACGTCACGGCTGCCGCGATGGCGGCGGCAACGGCGCTTGCGATGGTGCTATTACGCATAAATTCCTCTGTCGTTTGCGATCTGGAGTGCTGTCCGACGCGCGCTTTCAGGCGGATGCCAGGGTTGCGGCGCGCCGACGACCGACTCCGACAAGACCGAGCAAGCCACTGCCGAGCAGCCATACGGCGGCGGGCAGCGGGACCGAGTTGGCGGCGGTGAACACGAGTTCCATTGCGGAGCCGGTGCCCGTGATCGAGAACGTGCCCAGCAGGAAGGGGACCTCGTCACTGCCTGCGCCGGTCACCGTGCTACTTCCCACGGTAAGCGCATAAAAGGGGAGTGCTGTGGAGAGCGCGTTGTTACCGGCATCGATGTCGGTACCGTACAGCGTCACGTTGTTACCGGTTGCGCTCAACGAGCTGCCAATCACACCGTTCGGGTAGGTTGCGTTGAAGCTTGTCTCCGCAGGCTCTGTCGCCAGCGTGTTGATGTCAGCGGTGAAACCACCGGTGGAGGAGAGCATGCCGGTGCCGCCGGAGATCGAGTTGCGCGTGATGCCGATGACCGAGCTAGCGCCGCCCGAGGAGGTCGTCTCAGCGATCGAGCCACCGGCCAAACCGGGTGTCGCGGTGCTCGCGCGCTCGCCGCCCATCACGCCCCACTGCAGCGTGGTCCCGGGCGCGCCGTACCCACCCGAAACGCCACTGATGAAGCTCGTGAGCGCCGAATCGGCGCCGATATTCACGCTGAACGATGTGTCGCCCGAGTAAGTGGTGACGGCACTCGTCGATCCTGTGCCTGCTGCGTACGTGAACAGGCCGCCCGTGCCGGTGACGTTGTAGTTCAAAACCAGCGCGTAGGTGTTGTTGGTGTCGTCCTCATTGACGAAGAACACCAGCTGACTGTTGCCCGTGGTCGGGCTTGCGATGGACACGTCTTGAGCGTGAGCCGCAGCCCCGACGAGCGAGCCGCCCAGCGCGAGTGACGCCAGCACCGCACTCTTGATGTACCTATTCATGCCATTGATCTCCCAGTTATGGACCGAGGGTCGCGTGCGACCCCGTGCGATTTCTCACCGTCCGGAGCCCCCATCCGTGGGGCTGCGGTCATTGAAACTTGCGCGCGTTCGCCAGTGCCTTGCGGAATTTCCGCCCTACTGTCCGCGAGGCGCCGCACGCGGGGAGAATGTTATCTGTGAGGCCCCTTCCAAGTTTGCAGTTTCATTGAACCTTTCATGACACTTTGCCACCCGCAATGCGCAGGATTTCAGGTGTCATACGAATGGCTGACGAGCGCCACGCCGAGGCATGCCGAGCGCGGTGAGGACGCGCAGATGCCGTGTCGAAAAGCTTGACGTTTGCGAGAGTGCGCGAGCGGCTCCAGGCGCTCGAGCTCTACAATGTCCGCGCGCGGTTCCACTCACGAGAACGGTGCGCCTGCCCCTGAGCGACTTTCGAGGCGCGATCGACGAATGAAGCACATTGGCGCGGATAGTGCTTCGCTGCGCCCCGCCTCACCCACCCTCGGGCACGCGGTCGAGCTGTGGCGCGCGGGGAATGGGCAGCAGGCCGAGAGCGCCTGCCTCAGCCTGATCGCCCAGGGCATCGAGGAGCTCGACGCCCGCGGCCTGCTGGCGGAGATCCTCTGCGCGCGCGGGGAATTCGCGCAGGCCGCCGAGCACCTGCGGCACATCGCGGACATGCGCCCACGAGATGCCGCCAGTCAGCGGCGGCTCGGAGACGCGCAGTTCGCTGCAGCGAGCTTCGCTGCTGCCGCCGACACATTCCGGCACGCGATCGCGCTCGATCCGCGTCACCCGCGCGGGCACAACAACTTGGGCCGCGCACTCGCGTGTCTCGGGCTGCGGTCGGCGGCCATCGACAGCTATCGCCGGGCGATCGCGCTCGACCCTGCATACGCCTTCGCGCACACCAACCTTGGCATCGCACTCGCCGCGCAGGGGGAGCTCGCGGAAGCCGTGGCTTCTTGCGAGCGGGCGCTCGCCCTGAATCCCGACATCGCCGAGGCGCATGCCACGCTGGGCGACCTGCTGTTGCGCCTCGAGCGACCCCAGGAGGCGCTGAGCGTGGCCGAGCGCGCGCTGCAGCTGAGACCGGGCTGGGCCCAAGCGCACCTGCTGCGCGCTGCCGTCTTGCGCCGGCTGCACCGTCTGCCGGAGGCGCTCGAGAGTGTCGAGCGCGCCCGCAGCGTCGCGCCCACCGCGAGTGAGGCGCTGGCGCTCAGGGCATCGTTGCTCACGCAATTGGAGCGTTTCGATGAGGCGCATGCTTGCTATGACGAGCTGATCTCGCTGCTGCCCGACTCGGCTCCTTTCGCATGGGATCGCGCCATGGCGCTGACGCTCGACAAGCGCTTTGGGCCGGCAGCCCGCGGCTTTGCGCGGGTTCTGGAGCTCAACCCCGACGTGAGCTTCTGTCTGGGCTACCTGCTGCACACCAGCTATTTCGAGTGCGACTGGAGCCATGCCCACCGGGTGAGCGAGGGCGTGCACGCTGTGATGCAGGGCAAGCGCTCGTTCGCCCCCTTCGTCATTCTCGCACTGACCGATTCCGCGGCTGCTCAGCGTGAATGCGCTCGCCAGTGGGTCGAAAATCAGGTCCCGCGCCGCGCGCCCGTATGGAGCGGGGCGCGCTGGCGCAACGAGAGGATCCGCATCGCCTACCTCTCGGGTGACCTCCGCGATCACGCCGTCTCGATCCTGATGGCCGGCGTCTTCGAGCGCCACGACCGCAGCCGCTTCGAGGTGCTCGCGGTGAGCCTGCGCAAGCCTTCCACCACCCCACTCGGGGCCCGAGTGCTGCGGGCGTTCGATGCCTTCATCGACGTGAGCCGCCAGAGCGATCTGGAAGTCGCCCGCCTGATCCACCAGATGCGCGTTGACATCGTGGTGGATCTGATGGGCCTCACCCACGGTCAGCGCTTCGGCATCCTCGCGCATCGGCCCGCGCCGCTGCTCGTGAGCTATCTTGGCTATCCCGCAACCACCGGAGCGGACTACCTCGACTACATCCTCGCGGATGACTTCGTCATCCCGCCCGCCGCCCGTGAGCTCTACAGCGAGAAGGTGGTCTACCTGCCGGAGTGTTTCCAAGCCA
>Ga0335074_10003845_pt1 | contig 20645 bp, 14 predicted proteins | sample Lox_Sample_23_FD_206715 | JGI IMG/M metagenome (GOLD analysis project Ga0335074, IMG submission 206715) | Soil microbial communities from Loxahatchee National Wildlife Refuge, Florida, United States - Lox_Sample_2.3 | ecosystem: Environmental > Terrestrial > Soil > Wetlands | place: USA... | reverse complement strand
ACCCGATGGCGGGCCCAGATTGCCTACACCTATGTCGCCGCGCTCTACATCGACGGCTATCGCACGTGTGTCGCAGCGCCCTGCACCACGCCTACGCTGCTCATCAGCTCCGGGAACCGCTTGCCCGGTGTCCCGCGCAGCGACGCGTACTCGCGGCTGAGCTGGGGCGGAGAGCTCGGCTGGAACGCCAATGTCAGCGCCCAGTACATGAGCAACATAGCGGCCAATGATGCGAATACGGCGTTCGCGCCCGCTCATGCCGTATTCAACGTGGCGGGCGGCTACGGCGCGGAGCTCGGCTCGACCCGGCTGAGCGCGTTCCTACGCATCAACAACCTGCTCGACCGGCGGTACGTGGGCTCGGTGATCGTGGACGACTCGAACGCCGGTTACTTCGAGCCGGCGCCGGGATTCAACGTCTTCGCGGGCCTCACGGCGACGTTCCGGTAGCCATCAGCCGCACGGGCGCAGGGGCTTCGCCCGGCGGGCCGTCGCACGAGAATGGCGCAAGCCCGCCGCGACGCTGCACCAGAACGAGGCAGGCGGCTCACGACGCGCGGGTCCGTAGGCAGACGCGGCCCCGCAAGTCCTTGAGCGGCGGCGCGGGAGCCCTCTGGCATGGATCTCGCTTGATCGCTGCGGCAGTTTCCGAGATCGGCACAAGGGGGGCAACGTGCGGGCCGGCCCGTATGACGAGATGCTGGAGGCGGGCAGTACGCCCCGCTCGCACTGTCGCGACTACTGGCAGTGGCTCGAAGGGCAGTCGCAGGAGTATCTGGCCCGGAAGCGCTCCGAGGCAGACGCGTTGTTCCACCGGGTCGGGATCACCTTCGCGGTGTATGGCGAGAACTCCGGCACCGAGCGGCTGATCCCTTTCGACATCGTTCCGCGCATCATTCCCTCGGAGGACTGGACACGGCTCGAAGCGGGACTCGTGCAGCGCGTTCGCGCCCTGAACGCCTTCATCGGCGACATCTACCACGAGCAACGGATTTTGCGGGCCGGGGTAATCCCGCCCGAGCGAGTGCTCTGCAACGTGCAATACCGGCCCGAGATGCAGGGTGTGGAGGTGCCGGGCAAAATCTACGCCCACATCGCCGGGATCGACGTGGTGCGTGATGACAGCGGCAACTTCTGCGTGCTCGAGGACAATCTGCGCGTGCCCTCGGGCGTCTCCTACATGCTCGAGAATCGCAAGATGATGATGCGCCTGTTTCCCGAGCTGTTTGCGCTTCAATCGATCGCGCCGGTCGAGCAGTATCCGGACCTGCTCCTCGAGAACCTGAAGAGCGTCGCCCCGGCCGGCGCCTCGGATCCCACCGTCGTGCTGCTCACCCCGGGCATGTACAACAGCGCCTACTTCGAGCACGCTTTTCTCGCCCAGCAGATGGGGATCGAGCTGGTCGAAGGGCAGGATCTCTTCGTGCTCGATGACGTGCTCTACATGCGCACGACCCGCGGTCCGCAGCGAGTGGACGTGGTGTATCGGCGAGTCGACGACGACTTCCTCGACCCACTGTCGTTCCGGCCCGACTCGACGCTCGGCGTACCAGGTCTGCTCACCGTCTACCGCGCCGGCCACGTCACGATCGCCAACGCGATCGGCACTGGTGTCGCGGACGACAAATCCATCTATCCGTACGTGCCGGAGATGATCCGCTTCTACCTGGGGGAGGCTCCCCTGCTGGAGAACGTCCGCACCTGGATCCTCGGCAAGCCGGAGGACCGGGCTTACGTGTTGGACCACCTCGCGGAGCTGGTGGTCAAGGAGGTCCATGGCGCTGGCGGCTACGGAATGCTGATCGGGCCCGCAGCGACCGCCACGCAACTCGAAGACTTTCGCGGGCGGATCAGGGCGCATCCGGAACGCTATATCGCGCAGCCGACGCTGGCACTGTCGACCTGCCCCACGTTCTCGGCCGCGAGCATCGCGCCGCGCCACATCGATCTGCGGCCATTCGTCTTGTCGGGCCGCGATGTGGCCATCGTGCCCGGCGGCCTGACGCGCGTAGCGCTGCGTGAGGGATCGCTGATCGTCAACTCGTCCCAGGGCGGCGGCACGAAGGACACCTGGGTGCTCGGCGACTGATATGTTGAGCCGCACCGCCGACCACCTCTATTGGATGTCACGCTATCTCGAGCGGGCCGAGAACCTGGCGCGCATGATCGATGCGCACCAGCGGCTCTCGCTGCTGCCGCGCGCGCCGGAGGCCGTCATGCAGGGCTGGCAGGCAACGCTCGTGTCGCTGGGAGTCGGCGCGAGGTTCTTCGAGCGGTGCGACGCCGTCACCGCCCGCCTGGCTTTCGATTTTCTCGCATTCGAGCGGCAGCATCCGGGCAGCATCGCGCAGTGCCTGCGCGCGGCGCGCGAGAACGCCCGCGCCGTCCGCGGCACCATCACCTCGGACGTGTGGGAGACGCTGAACTCGACCTATCTCGAGTCCCTGTCGTTCAATGCAACGATGCCGGAGTCGGCGCGGGGCGAATTTCTGGAGTGGGTCAAGTACCGCGCACATCTGATACGCGGGGTGATGTCGGCGACACTGTTGCGCGACGAGGCGCTCCATTTCACACGCATCGGCACCTTCATCGAGCGGGCCGACAACACCACCCGGCTGCTCGAGTCCCGCTGGCGCGATCCCGGCGGCAGCGGTGAGCGCCTGCGGGCGGAAGCTTCCGAGTGGGCGGTGCTGCTGCGGGCAATGTCCGCTTTCGAGATCTTCCGGCGGCTCTACCGCGACAGCGTGACCCCGCAGCGGGTCACCGAGATGCTGTTGATGCGGGACGACCTGCCGCAGAGCGTGCACCGCTGCCTGGATGAGTTGCAGTCCAACCTCGCGGCGGTGACGAACAGCCGCTCGGAGGAGACCTGCAGGCGGGTCGGGGAGCTGCATGCCCGGTTCCACTTCGGACGCTTCGAGGATTTCTGTGCCGAGGGGTTGCCGCAGTTTCTCGATCGCTTCCAGGTGAAGCTGCGCGATCTTGGCGCGCGGATCGCCGACGATTTCCTGGTCCCGGCCTCCTGAGTGGCCCCCATGCAAGTGCGCATCTCACATCGAACCACCTACCACTACCAGGAGCCGGTCAAGTACACGGCGCAGACGCTGCGACTCACTCCGCGCCGCGACGGAGAACAGCGTACGCTCGCCTGGTCCATCCATGCGCCGGGCCGGCGCGCGGAGCAAGTGGATGCGCATGGCAACATCACGCATCTCCTGACCCTGGAAGAGACGCACAGAGAGATCTCGATCGTCGTCACCGGGGTCGTGGAGATTACTCGCCCGCGCGACGTGCTTCAGGAACGGGGCACGCTCTCGCCGCTCGCGTATCTCGCGCCGACGGCGCTGACCGCCGCGAGCGATGGGATCGTCGCAATGGCGCGCGATCATCTCCAGGGGCACGGCCCGCTGCGGCAGCGGCTCTACGAGCTGGCGTCGGCAGTGTGCGCCAGGGTCCGATATCAGCCGGGCACGACGACCGTGGAGGATCCGGCCGCCGCCGCGCTCGCGCGCGGCGAAGGCGTGTGTCAGGATCAAGCGCACGTGCTCATCGCATGCTGCCGCTCGATGGGTATCCCGGCTCGTTACGTGAGCGGCTACCTCTGCTCCGGAGATGCCGGGGAGACTGCCAGCCACGCATGGGTAGAGGCATGGCTGACCGAGGCGCAAGGCTGGCATGGGATCGACGTCGCGCATGTGGAGCCTGCCGGAGGCCGACATTGCCGCCTCGCCGTCGGCCGTGACTACCTCGACGCCGCTCCGGTCCGTGGGGTGCGACGAGGCGGTGGCCCGGAAGTGATGGACGTCAGTGTCACCGCCACGAGCATCGACGTGCAATGAGCGCCTCACCCACATGACGTATTGCGTGGCCATGCTGCTCGACACGGGACTCGTCTTTCTGTCCGACTCCCGCACCGCCGCCGGCGTCGACCAGATCAGCACCTTCCGCAAGACCATGGTCTTCCAGAAGCCGGGCGAGCGCGTCCTCGTGCTGCAGAGCGCCGGCAACCTCGCCCTCACGCAGGCGGTAACGAGTCTGTTGCAGGAGCAGATGGACTCGGCGGATGCGGCCGCCAGCCTGCTCACGTGCGCAAACCTCTTCGAAGCCGCGCGGCTGGTCGGGGAGGCGCTGCGCGAAGTCCACCGCCGCGATGCGGCGGCGCTCAAGGAGTTCGGCGTCGAGTTCAACGCCAGCCTGATTCTCGGCGGGCAGATCCGCGGCGAGACGCCGCGTCTCTTCAGCCTCTACGCCGCCGGCAACTTCATCGAAGCGACCGCGGAGACGACTTACTTTCAGATCGGCGAGTCGAAATACGGCAAGCCCATCCTCGACCGCGTCATCCGCAGAAGCAGCAGTCTGAGCGAGGGCGCCAAATGTGCGCTGGTATCGATGGACTCGACCATCCGCTCGAACCTCGCGGTGGGTCTGCCGCTCGATCTGGTCATCGTGAAGCGCGACCGGTTCGCCGTGGCCCGCCACGCGAGCATCGATGCGGACAACGGCTACTTCCGCAATCTGCGCAGCCTGTGGAGCGAGGCGCTGCGCGAGGCGTTCGCTCGGCTCCCCGAGCCCGACTGGCTGCGACCCCCGCCGCCTTAGCCGAGCGGGAATTCGGGCGCTACAGCTGGATGGGCACACTGGGTACGCGCCATATGTCGTGCGCGTATTCGCGGATGGTACGGTCCGAGGAGAAGTGGCCCGAGCGGGCGACGTTGAGAATGGACATGCGGGTCCATCGCGGCACGTCCTGGTAGCCGGAGCCGACCCGTTGCTGGCAATCGACGTACGACTGGAAGTCCGCCAGCAGCATGAATGCGTCCCGCCGGAGGAGCGCGTCCACGATGGGGCGAAACTGTCCGGGATCACCTCGCGAAAACAACCCATCGCGGATCAGATCGATCACCTGACGCAGCTCCGTGCTGTTGTCGTAGAGAGCCGCGGGACGATAGCCGCCGTCGCGCAGTGACTGAACCTCCGCCGCGGTGTGGCCGAACATGAAGAAGTTGTCGGCGCCTACCTCGCGGCAGATCTCGATATTGGCTCCGTCCTGGGTTCCGATCGTGAGGGCGCCGTTCATGCAGAACTTCATGTTGCCCGTACCGGAGGCCTCCATGCCCGCGGTCGAGATCTGCTCCGAGAGGTCCGCGGCGGGATAGATCCGCTGGCCGTTCTTGACGTTGAAGTTGGGCAGAAAGACGACTTTGAGGCGATCGCGCACATCGCGATCGCGATTGACGACGTCGCCGACGGCGTGGATCAGCTTGATGATGAGCTTGGCGAGATGATAGCCGGGCGCGGCCTTGCCACCGAAGATCACGGTGCGCGGATGGATGTCGGCATCCGGATCGCACTTCAGCCGATGATAGAGCGCGATGACGTGCAGGATGTTCAGGTGCTGTCGCTTGTATTCGTGGATGCGCTTCACCTGCACGTCGAAGAGCGATTGCGGATCCATCGCCACACCGGTGCGGTCGCGCGCGTGGGCGGCCAGGTCCTCTTTGTTGGCGCGCTTGATCTGCCGCCAGAGTTGCTGGAAGGCGGGGTCGTCCGCGAACGTCTCGAGCTCGCGCAGCCGCTCGAGGTCCCGCGTCCAGCCGTCGCCGATCGCCTCGCAAACGAGCCGTGCGAGCCTGGGATTGGCGAGCGACAGGAAGCGGCGCGGCGTCACGCCGTTCGTCTTGTTGCTGAACTTCTCGGGCCATAGGTCGTGGAAGTCCCTGAGAACGCTCTCCTGGAGAAGCCGGGTGTGGAGAGCCGCGACCCCGTTCACCGCGTGACTGCCGACGCATGCAAGATGGGCCATGCGGACGTACCGCGGACCGCACTCATCGATCAGAGACAGGCGCGCGATGCGTTCCTCGTCGCCGAAGAACCGGATCCGCACCTCGTCGAGGAAACGTGCGTTGATCTCGTAGATGATCTCGAGGTGCCGCGGCAGCACTTTGGCGAAGACCGCTATGGGCCAGTGCTCGAGTGCCTCCGGCAGCAGGGTATGGTTGGTGTACGCGAACGTGCTGCAGGTGATGGACCAGGCGGCATCCCAGTCGACGGTGTGCTCATCGACGAGCAGCCGCATCAGCTCGGCGACGGCGATCGAGGGATGCGTATCGTTCAGCTGCACGGCGAACTTCTCGTGAAAGCGCACGAGCGGGATGCGCTGCACGCGCAGTATCCGCAGCATGTCCTGCAGGGAGCAGCATACGAAGAAATACTCCTGCTCGAGCCTGAGCTCCTTGCCCTGGATCACCTCGTCGTTGGGATAGAGCACTTTGCTCAGATTCTCCGAGACGACCTTCTGGTTGACCGCTCCGTAGTAGTCACCGCGGTTGAAGACCGCGAAATCAAACGACTCCGGCGCCTCCGCACGCCAGAGGCGCAGCGTATTGGCGGTATTGACACGGTACCCGAGGATGGGCGTGTCGTACGGCACGCCGTTGACGATCCGGTGCGGAATCCAGCGTACACGCAGGCGCCCCGCGTGATCCTTGTAGTGCTCCGTGTGGCCGCCGAGCCTTACCTCCACCACCCACTCCGGCCGGGCGATCTCCCAGGGATTGCCGAAGCGCAGCCACTTGTCCGTGCGCTCGATCTGCCAGCCGTCGGCGATTTCCTGATCGAAGATGCCGAATTCGTACCGCATGCCGTAACCGAGGGAGGGGATCTCGAGAGTCGCCATGGAATCGAGAAAGCAGGCGGCGAGACGCCCGAGACCGCCGTTACCGAGACCGGGCTCGTCCTCGCACTCGAGGAGGTCTTCCAGGTCGAAACCCAGCTCCGTCATGGCTGCGCGCACCTCCTCCAGCATTCCGAGGCTCACCAGGTTGTTGCCGAGCTGCGGGCCGACGAGGAATTCCGCGGAGAGGTAGGCGACGGTGCGCGAGCCGTGGGAGGTATACGCCTCGGCCGTACTGATCCACCGGTGCATCATCCGATCACGCACGGTGTAGGCCAGCGCCATGTAGTAATCGTGGCGCGTGGCGAGAGCCGGGGTCTTCCCCTGCACACAGAAGAGATTGTCGAGGAAGGCGCGCTTGATGGCCTCGCGACTGAGGTCCTCGCGTCGGGCCGGCTCCGGCAGGTTCAGGACGCGTACGCTCACAGGTGAACACCCCCTGGCGAGGTCACTGCAAGTTCCATGCATGGCAGGCGCGCCAGCACCGGCGCCTGCGAGCGTCCTCGATTTCAACCCCTTGGGAACCTCTGGGGTGCGGCGAAGCGAGGCGTGCGGCGGCAGACGCACCACGGGTGCTCCCGCACCTGCCGCCTTGCACCGAGCTGGTGCTCGGGGTGCGCCCCGTCCCTCGCTAGTTGGCCATCGACAGGCAGTCGACCCCGAGCCATGAAGCGAGACGACACAGCGACTCAGGTACAGGGATGTACCCGGCCGCCGCAGGTGGCCGAGTCTCGGGCAAAAACCACGCTTTTTGCCCGAGACGGCGCTGGGCCGGGCAGGATGCCCGGATCCAGCGCGTCATACTAGAGCGTCAGCGGTTCAATTTCGAATCGAACAGCGCAAGCATCGTCTGCCAATGACGCTCCGAGGCGGCGGCATCGTAGACCGGGAAGTCGGAAAAGACCCAGCCGTGCTTTGCGGGGTAGGTCTCGATCTCGTGATCGACCCCGGCGTCGGTGAGCGCTTTCTCGAGGCGGGCCTTCATGTCGTCCGGAAAGGATTGATCCTCGATGGCGCCCGCGACATAGATCCGCGCTTTCATCTTCGGGGCGAGCCGGTGCGGACTGTCCGGATCATCGTTGGCGAGCCGGCCACCGTGATAGGAGGCGGCGGCCACGATGTGCTGCGGGTAGGTCCCGGCCGCAATGAGCGAGAGCCGCCCGCCCATGCAGTAGCCCGTGGTACCGATTCCGCCAGGCCGCACGTCGCGCTGCGCCGCAATGAAATCCAGAAACGCGGGCACATCCGCCATGATATTGGCCGACGCTGCGGCCGGGAAGAACTTCTCCATCAGGACCTTGCGCTTCTCGGGATCCGAGAAGAGGGCCTTCGGGTCCATGGGCTCGTACGGCCCCGCGCGGTAGAAGAGATCCGGCAGCAGCACGAAATAGCCGTGGGTCGCCAGGCGCTCGCCGAGTTGCAGCATGGCCGGGCGGATGCCGAGGCCATCCATGAAGACGAGCACCGCGGGCCAGGGGCCGGCGCCTGCGGGGCGGTAGAGGTAGCTCGGGCAAAGCCCGTCGCGGGTCTTGATCTCGATTTTGCTCATCGGTACGTTTTAGCATTCCGCGAGGGCCCCCGGATAGATGGTGTGGCGCAAGCGGCGTGGAACGCAGAGGTGGCCCGGGCGGTTATCGTGGGGTGACGTCTCGGTCAGGCTCTGCCTTTCAGCCCTTGTTCGGGGCGCGCGCGCTCGCGGATTGGATCCGCGCCGGTGGAACCCCTGCCCGCGCACGGCTCGGTTACGGCCTGCGGTTGCGGTGGCACGCCCATTGGTTCGAGCTCAATTGGCGCACGCAGCTCGAGCGGGTCACGCCTGCCGGCCTGCCGGTCGACCCCGTGTTCATTGTCGGCTTCTGGCGCTCGGGTACGACAGTGCTGCACGAGCTGGTGAACGCCTGCGGCGGCTGGGTAACGCCCCAGACCTGGCAGTGTTTCCATCCGTCGACCTGCTTCCTGACGGGGCCGCCGGCGCGCGCAGCGGCGGTGCGGCGCCCGATGGATCGAGGTCTGATCGCCACCGAAGGTCCCCAGGAAGATGAGTTCGCCCTCCTCCTGCTCGGCGAGCCCTCGATATACCGGGGGCTGATCGACCCGAGGCGCCTGCTCGAATGCGGCCGGGCGGCCTGGTCGGGCGATGGGGGAGCCGACGGCGGAGGTCTCGAACGGTGGCAGTCGTTCGTGGGAAGCGTCGCCGGGGGCGGCAGCGCGCGGCTGCTGCTGAAATCACCCGGTCATACTTTTCGCATCCCGACGCTGCGCAAGCTCCTTCCCAGGGCCCGCTTCGTCTGGATGGGCCGCCATCCCGGCGAGGTGCTGGCATCGAACCTGAGGATGTGGAGCGCGATGACGAGTCTGTATGGGCTCTGGCAATGCCCGGACGACATGATCCAGCGCTTTCTCCGTGAGGCCGTGACGGCCTGCAGCAGCGTGCTCGAGCAGTGTGTCGCGGAAATGGCACGCGAGCAGTTGCTGTGGGTCGATTTCGAGGCGCTGCAGACGGACCCGGAGCGGGTCCTGCGGCAAATCCTGCAATTCGCCGGCGACAGGCCCGGCCAGAGCGAGCACTCGCTCGCCGCGAGTATCGAAACGGCGCTCTCGTCGGTGCCCATTCATCGCGGGGAGCGCGCGCCGATGCCCGACGACGAGTTCGTGCTGCAGCTCGACCGGGTGATGCGCGCGGCCCGCCGACGGTTCGGCGAAGGAGAAGGTTGACGTGGGTACAGCCCTTGCTCAAATTAGGCGACCATGAAGCGCTCGACTCTCATCGGAATGATTGCCGTCGGCGCCCTGCTCGCATGCGTGCCCTTGCAGCCGGCCTACGCGTACATCGATCCGAATTCGGCGGGCGCCCTCTACCAGTTCCTGTTCCCGCTGCTCATCGCGATCGGCTCCGCCTTCGCCTTTTTGCGCCGCACGATCGTACGTGCCTGCACGAGGTTGGCGCATGCGGTGGTGGCGATCGTGCGCGGTGGGCGCGGCAGGGCAACGCACGAGAGCCGGCGCCCGGGCGGACATGCCGAATGATCCTCATCTTCGCGCCTGGCGGGTCGCCGCTGCGCCCGCGGCGGCTGTCCTTGGAATCGCGCTGCCGCTCACCTTCGCGAGTCACTGCGAGCAGTTCCTCTACGACTTCCGAGCCATCGATCTGCTGCCGCTCTATGCCACTGCGTGGCTCATCCTCGCGGCAGTAGTCATACCCTTCTGGATCATCCTGACCGCAGCGCTCAAGGGTGTCGAGGCGCTGCGGCGGCCGCCAGGCGCGTTCCTGGCGGATGCGCTGCGCGCGGTTCTGTTTGCGCTCGCCGCCGTCATCATCGTGGCGACCCTGATCGGGTGCCTGCGGACCTGGTTGTATACGGTCCACAGCTCTCTGCCGCTGTCGGCCAATGCCGCCTTGGGTCTCGCCGTGTTGGCCGGCGTGCTCGTCGCCGTGACGGAAAGGGGCCGCTCCGCCACGCGAGCGCTGATGCCGATTGCTGCAGTCTGCACGGCCGTGGGCCTCCTCTCGCTCGCAAGCCTGCCCGTATTTGGCTGGTCTCGCGGCGACATCGGCGACCCGGCGTCGGCCGCCGCAGGCGACCCGCGCGCCATCCCCGTGAGCGCGGGCCCCGCCCGTCCCAACATCGTGCTGCTCACGATCGACGCTCTTTCGGCCCCGCACATGTCCCTCTACGGGTACTCGCGACCGACGACACCGGAGCTTGCGCAGTTTGCGCAGGGCGCCGTGACCTTCGATCGCGCCTACGCGAACGGCAACTTCACGACTCCCGGAATCGCGACGATTCTGACCGGCACGCTACCCTGGACCCATCGTGCGCTGCAACTGCCGGTATGGCCGCTGGCGTACACGCGGCGCGCGTCGCTGCCGGCGGTGTTGGAGCGTGCCGGCTATCGGACGGGCTACGTCTCGACCAATGCGATCGCGGGGGGATACAAGCAGGGCTTCGGTCAGTACTTCCAGTTTGCGAGCACCGACCGGATCGGTCATGTGACTCTCTGCGCCGACGGGCTGTCGAAGTACCTGAGATACGTATGCGCGGCCTCCGAGTTGTCGCCCCTGCAGGAGATAGACGATCTCGCCGCACGATTCGACCGTCCGCCGCCAAATCTGGAGCACGACCCGCGCCTCGCGACGGAGCCGGCGCTCCAGTGGCTGGCGACCGTCGACCGCAGCAAGCCGGTCTTCCTCTGGGTGCATCTGTTTCCGCCGCACTCGCCGTATGCCGCGCCGCCGCCGTGGCTCGGCGAGTTCGATCCCTCCGCTCAGGACCGCGATGCGGCGCAGACCGAGCCCAACTGGGGTTGGATCCAGTCACGGCTCTCGAGCAAGCAGGTGTACACCCTCGAGGCCCGGTACGACGAAGCGACGGCGTATTCGGACTATTATGTGGGTCAGTTCCTGCAGCGCACGATGCAGCTGCTCGGACCCAACACCGCGATCGTCGTCACGGCCGACCACGGTGAGAGCTTTGCTCACGGTTACGGCGCCCACACCGGCCCCGGGCTGTACAACGAGATCACCCAAATCCCGCTCATCCTCAAGCTGCCGGGCGAGACCGCCGGACGGCGCTGCGATGATGTCGTCCAGCAGGCGGATATCGCGCCGACGCTCGCCGCGCTCGCGGGCGTGCCTGCGCCGCCGGCCTGGGCGGGACGCGCGCTGATCGACGCTTGTGTTCCCGGCGCGACCGACCCTGCCGCGGACCGCCCCGTCTTCAGCATGAACTTCGAGCAAAATCCGCGCTTTGCGCCGCTACGGACCGGCTCCGTCGCGGTGGTCGACGGCAGGTGGAAGCTCATCCACTACATGGGCAGGCTGCACTATCCTTTCATGCCGCCGCTGCGCGATGAGCTCTACGATGTCGTTTCGGACCCCGGCGAGCGCCACGATCTCGCCGCGCAGCAGCCCGCAGTGGTGCAGCGGCTGTTGGGTCTGATCGACACCGCTCTGGCGGCGCACGGCGGGCGAGTGGTTCCCGGGAGCGGCAACGGGCCGCTGCCCGCACCGCCCGAGCAGAGCGCGTCCGTCCCGAACCCTGGCGGCATGTCCAGCGGCGGGGTAGCCGCAGGCGCGCCGTAGTATGAAGCGCTGGATCCGGGCGTCATGCCCGGCCCAGCGCACCGCGGTCAAAAAGCGTGGTTTTTGCCCGCGGCTCCGCCACCTGCGGCGGCGGGGCACCTCCGTGTGCCTGCCACGCGCTCGCACCGCTTCATGATTCGGGGTGGACGTATGTCTATGATGACTAGTGGCAACCCGCAGGAGCGGCAGATAATCTGAAGGGGTACCGGCCCGGAAGCAACGGAGCCAGCGCATGCGACTGCTTTACATCGACATCGATACGCTGCGGGCCGACCACCTCGGCTGCTACGGGTACCACCGCGAAACGAGCCCCAACATCGATCGGATCGCGACGGCCGGCATCGTCTTCGAGAATGTCTATGCCTCGGACGTGCCTTGCCTTCCGAGCCGCACCGCCCTGCTGACTGGCCGCTTCGGGATCCACAACGGCGTAGTCAACCACGGAGGTACCGACGCGGACCCGGCTATCGACGGGGCGGGGAGAGGGTTCTTTTCCCGCCTGCATCTCGATTCCTTTCCCAACCGCCTGAGGGAACAGGGACTGAGAACGGTGACCGTGAGCTCCTTCGCGCACCGTCATTCGGCATTTCACTGGTACGCGGGCTTCGATGAGGCCTACAACGTCGGCAAGTGGGGGATGGAAACCGCGGAGGACGTATATGTCATCGCCTCCGACTGGCTGCGGCGGCGGGGTCGCGAGGACGACTGGTTCCTGCACGTGCACTTGTGGGACCCCCACACACCCTATCGCGCGGCTGCCTCATATGGAGAGCCCTTCCGGAGCTCGCCCATTCCCGGCTGGCTGACCGAGGAAGTCCGCGCCCGGCACTGGCGGGGCTGCGGGCCGCACAGCGCCAGGGAGGGTCGCGGCTTCAGCCCGAACGAGTACGACCGCGCGCACTATCCGCGCCAGCCGCAGGAGATCGCCGACATGGCGGCGGTGCGCGCGATGTTCGATGGCTACGACGTCGGCGTGCTCGCCGCGGACCGCTGCGTCGGCAGGCTGGTGCAGCTCCTCGGAGAGCTCGGGGTCGAGAGCGATACGGCGATCATGATCTCGGCCGATCACGGCGAGACGCTGGGCGAGCTCAACATTTACTGCGACCACCAGGCCGCGGACGAGCATACGACACACGTGCCGCTGGTTCTCAGGTGGCCCGGGCTCGCACACGGCAGGCGGCGCGCCCTGCATTACCAGATCGACGTCACGGCGACTCTGCTCGAGCTGCTGGGCGAGAAGGTCCCGGCGAGCTGGGACGGGCAATCCTTCGCGGCGAGCCTGAAGCAGGGGACCGACGTCGGCCGCGATCACCTCGTCGTGTCCCAGGGCGCATGGACCTGTCAGCGCGGGGTCCGCTTCGGCCAGTGGATGCTGATCAACACCCTGCACGGCGGCTACCACCTGTTCGACGACGTCATGCTGTTCGATCTCGCAAGCGATCCCTTCGAGCAGCACGACGTTGCCACAGAGCGCGCGGACGTAGCAGCTCAGGGGCTCACGTTGCTATCGCGTTGGCACGCCGCGATGGTGCGCAATGCGGCGCGCGGGCGCGACCCGCTGGAGAACGTCGTGCTGGAGGGCGGCCCCTTTCACGTGCGGGGGGAGCTGCCCCGCTATCTCGAGCGGCTGCGGGCCACCGGGCGGGGCGAGCTGGCGGCGGCGCTCGCCGAGAGATATCGCTGAGCGCTCAGCGTGCCTGCCGCCAGTCGCGGGCGAATTCCTCCAACTCGACGTCGGAGGCGGCAGAGAACGACATGGCGTTTGCCTACGACGGCCAACAGATGCCCCGGTTGCAGCGCTCTGACGTGGTCGTCGACGAGCGCTGCGACGATGTCAGGACGTCCGACCGGCACGACTCGCGCGTCCACCCTCTTTACCGCATTCGATCCTTGGAGTACCCTGCGCGCCGTTCTTTCGGACCGGAGGTTTTCCAGTTGGGCAGTAGTCGTACGAGTGATGGCAGGTCTTGCGCACGCCGCGAAGTCCTGTGCTCGGCAGAGCTGGCCCCGGGAGAACTCACCGCGGCCAGCCGCTGAGCCGGATGCCCCACGCGGGCCGGCGCCGCCCTGTTTCCTTCGCCGTCACCCGGCCGTCAATAGAGCCAGCGTATCCTGTGGAGTGAGTTGCACTGCCACGGCCGATCGCGCGGGCGTGTAATGGGCTACGCGACCGTTCGGCGGTTGCGATCGGGCGAGCGTCATGCGCTCGAGGGTGGTGGATCATGTTCACAAAGCGCGCTTTTCCGATCCGGATCGTCCGCTTCGGACGCGGCGCCGCGCGCGTTGCGCCGATGGCAGCGGCTCGGCCGTCACGTGGCTGCGTTGGAGTTTGGCTGCGAAATCCGGCCTCCGGCCGGCTCGAGCTGCGGTGGCAGCCCGCCCCGGAGAGCCCTGAGCGGTCGGATGTCGAGGACGTTGCCCTAAGATCCGCCGCATGATGATCGCTGACGCACGTGCCCACGTGCGGGTTGCGGCCGCGGTATCCGCCGCAGCCGCGCTGGCATTTTGCGGCATCGATCGAGCGTGCGCGCAGGCCGACCAGGCGCCGCCGCCTGCGCAGGCCGCGACCAACACTGCAGCGACCGCGGCATCCCAGCCGAGATTCGCCCTCTACGGCCAGGCAACCTACACCGAGCAGGAGACGGACGACTTTCGTGCGCCTTACGCCGGGCCGAACAGCCTGTCGCCCGACAAGGGGCGTGAGACCTCGGACGCGACCCTCTTTCTCGGTGCGCGCCTCTGGCGCGGCGCAGAGCTCTGGGTCAATCCGGAGGTCGACGAGGGGGCCGGGCTGGATGATACGCTCGGGCTCGCCGGCTTCTCGAGCGGCGAGGCGTACAAGGTCGGACGCTATCCGCCCTATTTCCGCCTGCAGCGCGCATTCATCCGCCAGACGCTGAATCTCGGCGGCGCGGTGAGCGATGTGGACGCGGGGCCCAACCAGTTCGCGCTGCCCCAGTCATCCAACCGGCTGGTCCTCACTCTGGGCAAGGTCAGTGTCGTCGACATCTTCGATACGAACCGCTACGCACACGACCCGAGAGGAGACTTCCTCAACTGGTCCGTGATCGACGCGGGGACCTTCGACTACGCGGCTGACGCGTGGGGATACACTGTGGGCGGGGCCGCCGAGTGGTACGTGGGATCCTGGGCCTGGCGCGCCGGGATCTTCGACCTGTCGAACGTGCCCAACAGCAAGATCCTGGAGCCGGGCTTGGATGAGTATCAGGTCGATCTCGAAGCGGAGCATCGTCATGAGTTCTTCGGGCAACCAGGCAAGATCGACGTGACGATGTTCGAGAGCCGCGGGCGCATGGCGCTGTACCAGGACGCCATCGCTTACGGAGAGGCCAACGGATTGCCGCCGGAGCTGGCGCCGGTGCGTCGCCACAGGAAGCGGGATGGCATCTCGCTGAACCTCGAGCAGCAGCTCACGGCCAATGTTGGCATGTTCGCGCGCCTGGGTGACGCGGGCGGAAATGTGGAAACTTACGAATTCACGGACATCGATTACACGGCGTCAGTAGGTGCTTCGCTGAGCGCAGGTCCGTGGCACCGGCCGGGAGACACGGTGGGCGTTGCCCGCGTCGTCAATGCGGCATCGAGGAATCTCCGCGAGTACCTGGCAGCGGGCGGCCTCGGCGTCCTGGTCGGCGATGGGCAGCTGCCGCATGCCGGACATGAGAACATCCTGGAGACGTACTATCAGCTGGCCGTCGTCTCGGCCGTGCAGGTGACGCTCGACTACCAGTGGGTGCAGAACCCCGGTTACAACCGCGACCGCGGACCGGTGTCGATCTTCGCATTGCGCGTGCACGCGGCGCTGTGACGGGGCCGTGGAATGGTAATTCCGCTGGCTCCTATAATAGAATAGCGATTACAGCACCAGCACAGCTCCACAGCACCGGGACACGACATGGCGGAACGCATCGGCGGCCCATCGCTCGACCTGATCACGGTCGGCCGGTCCTCCGTGGACCTCTACGGCGAGCAGGTCGGCGGGCGGCTGGAAGACATGGGCTCCTTCGCCAAGTACGTGGGCGGAAGTCCCACGAATACGGCGGTCGGTGCGGCGCGATTGGGGCTGCGCGCGGGACTGCTCACCCGCGTCGGAGACGATCACTTCGGACGCTTCATCCGCGAGGAGCTCGCGCGCTGCGGGGTCGACGTCTCCGGCGTCATCACCGATCCAGAGCGACTGACAGCCCTCGCAGTACTTGGAATCCGCGACGAGCTGCACTTTCCACTCCTCTTTTATCGCGCGAGCTGCGCCGACATGGCGCTCTGCGAGACGGACGTCGACCCCGCCTTCGTCCGCCGTGCCGGCGCCGTACTGATCAACGGCACGCATCTGTCGCAGCCGGGCGTACGCGCAGCAAGCCGCAAAGCCGCAGAGCTCGCGCGCGCGGCGGGCAACCGGGTCGTGTTCGACGTCGACTACCGGCCAGTGCTGTGGGGATTGACGGCGCCGGATGCCGGTGAGAATCGCTTCGTCGCGAGCCCCGCCGTCACCGCCCGGCTGCAGGAGATTGCGCCGCTTTGCCACCTCATCGTCGGCACGGAGGAGGAATTCCACATCCTCGGCGGCTCGACGGACACGATGAGCGCGCTGCGCGCCGTACGCGCGCTGACGCCGGCCACGCTGGTGTGCAAGCTGGGGGCGCACGGCTGCGTGGCATTCGAGGGCGCCATCGGCACGGAGCTGGATAGCGGCGTGAAGGCGCCGGGCTTCGACGTGGAGGTATTCAACATCCTGGGCGCCGGCGACGCATTCATGAGCGGGTTCCTGCGCGGCTGGCTGACCGCGCTGCCGCTCGAGAGTTGTTGCCGGTATGGCAACGCCTGCGGCGCCATCGTGGTCTCGCGCCACGGCTGCTCGCCGGCCATGCCCACATGGACCGAGCTGTCGGCGTTTCTCGAGGGGAAATGGCCACGGCGGCTGCGCGAGTCGGAGGCGCTGCAGCACTTGCACTGGGCCACGACGCGTGCGCCGCGGCCCCCCGAGCTGTTGGTGCTCGCGATGGATCACCGCGGCCCCCTCGAGACGCTCGCCGCGGAGCTCGACGCCGAGGAGTCGGCGTTGGAAGCTTTCAAGTCGCTGGCCATCGAGGCCGTCGACCGTGTCGCGCGCGGCGATCCGCGCTTTGGGGTCCTGCTCGACGGCCGCTTCGGCCGTCAGGGCCTGGAGCGCGCCGCCGATCATCCGTACTGGATCGGGCGGCCGATCGAGCAGAGCGGCTCCCGGCCGCTGCTGTTCGACGGCGCGGCGGATGTTGGCTCGACGCTGCGTGCCTGGCCGCAGAATCACGTGGTCAAATGTCTGGTTCGTTACCATCCCGATGACCCGCAGGCGCTGCGCCAGCGGCAGGAGGAGCGGCTGCTGTGCCTGTTCAGCGCCTGCCGCGAGACTCGCCACGAGCTGTTGCTCGAGGTCATCGCCTCGCCGTACGGAGACGTCGCAGGGGATTCGACGGCCCGAGTGCTCGAGCGGCTGTACGACCTCGGTATTCGACCGGACTGGTGGAAGCTCGAGCCGAGCGACGACCCGGCGGCGTGGGCCGCGATTCAGGACACGATCCGCCGCCGCGACCCACTGTGCCATGGCGTTCTCGTGCTGGGTCTTGCCGCCGACGCGCACAGCCTGGCGGCAGCGTTCCGGGCAGCGGCGCCGTTCGAGCTGGTACGCGGCTTCGCGGTTGGGCGTACCATCTTTGCCGAGCCCGCCCGGCGGCGGCTCGCCGGCGAGGCCGGCGAGGCCGAGACGGTGGCCGCGCTCGCCGCCAACCTGCAGGCCGTCGTGGCCGCATGGCGCGAGGTGCGGCCCAAGCCGCCGGCCTGAATTGCAGGAGACAGCCCGTGACGCGGATCCGTCTGACCGCCGCCCAGGCCACCGTGCGCTACCTGGCGAGCCAGTTGATCGACCAACACGGCGCCGCAGTGCCCTACTTTGCGGGCGCCTGGGCCATCTTCGGCCACGGCAACGTCGCCGGGCTCGGCGAAGCGCTGCACGCGGCCGGCGACGCGCTGCCGACCTTCCGTGCGCACAACGAGCAAGCCATGGCGCATGCGGCGATCGCCTTCGCCAAGGCTTCGCGGCGCCAGCGCGCCATGGTCTGCACCAGCTCCATCGGTCCCGGCGCGCTCAACATGGTGACTGCCGCCGCCGTTGCGCACGTCAACCGCCTCCCGGTGCTCTTCCTGCCGGGCGATGTGTTCGCCGGACGCGGGCCCGACCCGGTGCTGCAGCAGGTGGAGGATTTCGCCGACGGCACCGTGAGCGCCAACGACTGCTTCCGCCCGGTGTCACGTTACTTCGACCGCATACAGCGGCCGGAGCAGCTCGTCGAGGCGCTGCCGCGCGCCATGTCGACTCTGCTCGACCCCGCGGGCTGTGGACCGGTCACGCTCGCTTTCTGTCAGGACACGCAGACGGAGGCCTGGGACTTTCCCGCCGGGATGCTGGAGCCCGTCATCCGGTCGATCCGGCGTCCGCCTCCGGCGCCGGAAGAGCTACGGCGGGCCATTGAGGATCTGCGCGCGGCGCGCACGCCGCTCATCATCGCAGGAGGCGGCGTGCTCTACTCGGCTGCCGAGACGGCACTCGATCAACTGGCCCGCGCCAGCGGAATTCCCGTGGCGGAGACGCAGGCCGGTCGGGGCGCGCTCGGCTGGGAGCACCCGCAATCGCTGGGCGCGATCGGGGTCACGGGCACGAGCGCAGCCAATGCCGCGGCGGCCGCCGCCGACGTCGTGCTCGCAATCGGTACCCGCTTGCAGGATTTCACCACGGCCTCGCGCACGCTGTTTCCCAAGTGCGGGCGTTTTTTGCAGGCGAACGTCAACACTTACGACGCGTGCAAGCATGGTGCCGCCGCCATCATCGGCGACGCTCGCGAGGTGTTGCAGGGCTTGCGGCAAGCACTCGCCGGCCATCGGGTTCCCAAGGCCTGGAGCGATTCGGTGGCAGCCGAGCGCCTCGCGTGGCAAAAGGCGTGGAGTCAAGCCGTGCGGCCGCCGGAAGAGGCGCGGAGTCTCCCCTCCGACGCGCAGGTCATAGGCGCGGTCGGTCGCTGGGCGCGGAACGAAACCACGGTCGTCTGCGCGGCTGGAGGTCTTCCGGGCGAGCTGCACAAGTTGTGGCGACCGGCGCGGGCGGGAGGCTATCACGTCGAATATGGCTTCTCGTGCATGGGATACGAGATCGCGGGCGGCCTCGGCGTGAAGCTCGCCGACCCCGATCGCGAAGTCGTGGTGATGGTCGGCGACGGCAGCTATCTCATGTTGAATTCCGAGATCGCCACTGCCGTCATGCTGGGCCTGAAGCTCGTGATCGTCGTGCTGGACAACCGCGGCTTCGGCTGCATCGATCGCCTGCAGCAGGCCACGGGGGGCGTGCCGTTCAACAATCTGCTGGCCGATTCCCGACAGAAGAATCCCGCACCGGTCGATTTTGCGGCCCACGCGGCCGCGCTCGGGGCCGAAAGCGAAAAAGTGCCGGATGTCGCAGCGCTGTCCGCGGCTCTAGAGCGTGCGCGAGCGGCATCGCGCACGTACGTGATAGTCATCGACACTGACCCGCAGGCCGCGACCTCCGCAGGGGGCGCTTGGTGGGACGTGGCCGTCCCCGAGGTATCGGAAAGGGATTCCGTCCGTGCCGCCCGCGCTGAATACGAAAGGCTTCGCAAAGCGCGTTGGGAGGGTCTATGAGCGTTCGCTTCGGGGTGAGCCCGATTGCCTGGATCAATGACGACTTGCCGGAGCTCGGCGGCGAGACGCCGGTGGCAACGGTGCTGCACGACGCCCACGCGTTGGGATTCGAGGGAATCGAGCTCGGCGGCAAGTTCCCGCGCGATCCGGTGCAGCTCGGCACACAGCTCAACGCCCATGAGCTCGCGCTGGTCGGCGGCTGGTGGTCGGCGGCGCTGCTCGTGCGCACGGTGGACGAGGAGATCGAGGCGCTGCAACCGCACCTGCAGCTGCTCGAGGCGCTCGGCAGCAGCGTGTTCATCATCGCGGAGTGCAGCAACAGCATTCACGGCGACCGCGGGCGGCCGCTCGCCGCCACTCCTTTCCTACCGGAGGAGCAGTGGCCCGCCTTTGGCAACCGGCTGAACGCGCTCGCGCGTTACCTGGAGGATCAGGGTCTGCGTCTGGCTTACCACTTCCACCTGGGTACGGTCGTGGATGGTGAGGATGACGTCGAGCGGTTCGTCGCTCATACGGAACCCTATGTCGGCTTTGTAGTCGACACCGGGCACGCGGCCCTCGGCGGCATCGACGCCGAGCGGCTGATCCGCAGCCACCCGGATCGGGTGGCGCACGTGCACACGAAGGATGTGCGCCGCAAGGTATTCGACGACAACCTGCGGCGAGGCGGAAGCTTTTTGGACGGCGTGCTGGCGGGAATGTTCACGACGCCCGGCGACGGCGATCTCGACTTCCGCGGCGTGGCGCAGGCGCTCATCGATATCGGCTACGACGGTTGGATCGTGGTCGAGGCGGAGCAGGACCCGGCGCTGGCCGATCCGCGTGTCTATGGCCGGATCGGTCTCGACACCGTGCGCCGGCTGCTCGGCCCGGCGCCTCGGCCGGCAGGAGGTGGGCGATGAGCCTGCGGGTGCGCCCAACGGCGCCGGATGCGGAAGGTCGCGTTCTCGCCATTACGCCCGCGAGCGCCGGCTGGAAATATGTCGGCTTCGAGGTGCGCCGGCTGGCCGCGGGACAGGAGATCGCCTCCACATCGGCGGGCGAGGAGACCTGCGTCGTCATCCTGACGGGCACCGCCGACGTTCACGTCGGTGATCTGACCTTTGCGGGGCTCGGCGGCCGCAAAAGTGTCTTCGACGACGCGCCGCCCGGCGCTGTGTATGCACCGGCCGGCTCCCGCAT
>Ga0335074_10003844_pt1 | contig 20647 bp, 20 predicted proteins | sample Lox_Sample_23_FD_206715 | JGI IMG/M metagenome (GOLD analysis project Ga0335074, IMG submission 206715) | Soil microbial communities from Loxahatchee National Wildlife Refuge, Florida, United States - Lox_Sample_2.3 | ecosystem: Environmental > Terrestrial > Soil > Wetlands | place: USA... | reverse complement strand
GATCCGCACATCTACGCCCCGGCCGGCAACCCGGGCGAGTTCTCCGGCGCGGCCAACCTGACCGCCGAGTTCGGCTTCATCGCCGCCGCCGCGCTGGGCGCCGCGGCCGGGACGACGGACCTGTCCGACGGCATGTTCCGTCACCTGGTCATCACCGGCCGGTCGCGCCTGGCCCTCTACCTGGCCCGCATTCCGGCCGGCCTGGCCATCGTCGTCCCGCTCGTGGCCCTGGCGTTCGTTATGAACTGCCTGGTCACCAGCTACGAGGGTCTCCCCAACCCCACCTCGGTCAACTTCTACGGCGTGTCCGCCCCGGACAATCTCAACCAGGCCGGGCTGCAGGCCTGGCTCCTGCAGCACCCGCAGCAGGTGGCCAACGGGTTCCTGCCCGGCATAGCAGGCGGCCAGGGAGGCAAGGCCGGGCCGGGAGGCCCTGGCCCAGCACCCACCCCCGCGCAGATCCGCTCGGGCGTCGACCGGAACATCGCCGGCCTCTACTCCGACTACAGCTCCTCCGAGCTGTCCGAGTCGAACCCGGCGATCAACGAGATGGCCAAGATCGGGCTGTGGCTCGAGCTCGAGGTCGGGATCGGGTTCCTGGTCGGCCTCGGCTTCGGAGCGCTCACCGGGCAGCGGACGACCACGACCATCGTGCTGATCGCGCTGGAGATCATCGTGACCCCGCTCCTGGCCCGAACGCAGCTCCCCGACTTCATCGACGGCCAGCGGCTGATCATCGGCATCGCGATGGACCAGCTCCGCCCGGCGGCCCTGGCCCCCCCGGCCGGCGCGGGCCCCGGCGGAGGGATACTGCTCGGCGGCCGGGGCGCCCTCGGCATCCCAGCGATGCCGACCTGGGCCATGATCTCGGTGATCGTCGGGTGGATCGTGGGCTGGTCCGGCATCGGCGCCTGGCGGATGATGACCCGCGACGCCTGAGCTGGCTACATCCCGGCCAGGTCAATCAACGCGATGGTTACGTAGTCGTGCACCTCGCGCCGGAGTTCCTCGTCGTCCCCGCGCAGGCCGTGGCGAACGTTGCCGCCATAGCCACCGCGTCCGGCGGTGTCGATGCGCAGCTCGCCCGGGCGGATTCCGCGCGGTCGTCGCAGAGCGACGTCGACTGATCCCCTGGGGGTGCTGAGCGAGGCCGCGCCGCGCGCCATTACGCCGTCGGCGAGTTGGTCCGCCCAGGCGGTCACCCAGTCTTCAACGTTGCCCACCGGGTCTTCCGGCGCGGCAGGCAGTGCCTCGATCCTGTCGTCGGCGAGGATCGCGTCGATGAAGCCGCGGGGGCCGCCCACGTATGTCCACTGCAGGTCAAGCTCGCTGGCCACGCACCAGGCCCGGTCGGCGGGCCACCAGATGTTAGGGATCTGCCCCCAGGTACCGTCCAGGCTGGCGAGTGCGGCGACGGCTTCAGCCGGTCCGGAATAGAGGAAGTAGTCCCGGTTCGGCAGGTCTACACGCGGCCCCCCGCGCACCGCGCCTGGCACCGGGTCCTGCCGCGGTTCCTCGATGATCTCGGACCGTTGCCCCTCCTCGACCAGGCCCATGAAGATGCTGGGGCTATCCCAGCCGTAGCCGTCCCACACGCAGAACCAGCAGTCCTCAGGCGTGCCCGTCCAGTTCCGGCCGATCGCGGCGAGGACCTCGGCGTCCGGCAGGTAGAGGCTGCCTTCCTGCGGGCCCTGGCTGTCGTACGGCGGCGGCCCGCCCGGGTCGGTCGGCGGCAGCGCGATCGAATGGAACTGCGCGTCGTTCCGCAGCGGCATCCCGCTCCACGCGGCCACGTCGGCCCAGCGGACCAGGCGATCCCCGTTGTCTGGGGTCTCGGCCGGATGCAGCACCCGCGCGTAGGCCTCGAACCCGGTCGGCACCACGATCGTGATCGCGTGCCCGTCCTCCCACGGCGTGAGCCGCGACGCGATCCAGTCGGCCTGGTGTACGTCGCTGCTCCACTGCGGCCCGTCACTGTCCACGCGAGCATTATCGCGGCCGGGCCCGCATTCCCCGGCACGATTATTTCCGCCGGGACCTCACCCGGCCGGGGGAGTCCACGTCCGGTTGGCGGGCGTCACCCTTGCCACTGGGGCGGGGCGTGGCTGTGGATGGTCTTGCCGGTGGGGCTGGTGACTTGGCTGGTGCCGTCGGGGTGGACGGTGAGTTTCCAGCCCAGTTCGTGCAGCAGGACGTGATGATGCCAGTAGCAGTGATCTTGGAGGTTAGTGAGGCTGGTGTGTCCGCCGTCGGCCCGGTGCACCACGTGGTGCGGTTCGCACTGGGCGGCGCGCTGGTCGCAGCCGCCGGGGTGCTGGCACCGCTGGTCGCGCAGCGCGACCAGGCGGCGCAGGTGTACCGGGATCTCGTCGGTCGCGCCGACGTCCAACGGCAGCGAGGGGCCGTTCAGGCCCTGGCCGAGCAGGCTGCGGCGCAGGAACGACGCGACCCCGCCGGGTCCGGAGACGACCTGGATGACCGCGGCCAGGATCTGGTGTTCCAGCATGGCCAGCACCTCGGCGGTGCTGCCCGGCTGCCCGGCCGCCGCGCTGTGGTCCGAACCGGGCCGGACCTTTGCCTGGGCGCGGAGGCGGTGGTATTCCGCGCAGGTGGTGATCAGGCCCTCGATGGCGGCCAGGTCGATGTCGGCGCTGATCACCGGGACGAGCATCGCGTCACAGGCGATGGCCCGGGCGGCGTCGCCTTCCAGCCAGGCGCCGCCGTCGCCGGGGCTGACCGAGGCCGCGGCCCGCTGCGCGGCCCACCGGGCCCGGTAGGCCTTGATCCACTTGTCCTGCAGCGCCCCGTCGCGGTCCATCTCGCGAAGCTCGGCGAAGTAGATGTGCACCAGCGCCTTGGTCGGCTGCCCGGCCCGCTTGGGCAGCAGGTCAGAAGCCAGCAGGCGGCGCATCGCCTCGGCCAGGCCGTCGTGATAGCGCTGCGGCTGGGTGCGCAGCTCACCACCGGCCTGGGGAGCCGACAGGGCGTCCAGCACGGCCTGCACCATGGCAGTGCATTCCGGGGTGAGATCGCCGCGCAGCACCCCGGCCCCGTCGATCGTGGTATCCAGGAACACCCCGCGATCCAGCCGCGGGTCATCCGGGCCGTCCGTATCCGGGGCCGCGACCCGGGCCCGGATCTCGGCGAAGATCGCCGCCAGCGCCCGCAGGTCCGCCCCCGCCCGCGCCGCCGCGACCAAGATCTCCTCGGCCCGCTCCCGGTAGTCCTGCGGGATCGCGACCGTCCACTTCGCCACCTGGACCGCGACCGACTTGGCCAGCGCGCCGCCGCCGGCCAGCGCGGCGTGCAGCGGCCGGTGGCTCTCGGCGATCTTCTGCACCGCCAGGTGCTCGCCGGCCTGGCCCTTGGTCACCCCGGCGGTGTGCACCAGGAAGGCCCGCATGGTGCGCTGGCCGAAGCTCACCGACCCGTCCCGGGCATCGAACGCGGCCATCGCCTCCCCGCGCACTGCCGCCTCCACCGCGTCGGCCCGTTCCAGCCCCAGCAGCAACTCAGCCAGCGCTTCGCACGACATGCCCGCCTTTTTCATATCGGCCAGGAACCGCATCACGGAATCCAGCGCTGCCAGCGCCTCGCCCATGTCCGCAAAGCCAGTCCCGTCGCTCATGGTGTCTATTCTCACCTCCTCTCGGCTGACCGTTGGGATCGCTTTCTGATTTCAGAATAACAGCTACCAAGGACATTTTCTTCAGGACACGCTGAAACATTCGATTTTCTGCTTTCACATGTTGGTATCTGCTGTATTGATGATGTTGACTGATTCCTGAAGCCGATTGTTTTCCCACGGTTAATTTGTGACGTGGATGTGGCAGCGAGAATAGGGAGGTTTGGGTCCGCGCCATTGATCTTGCCGTTTTTCGCAGCGCCCTCAATGGTGACGACCTCACCCGTCAAAGCGGGGACCGGCGGGGGGTCGTGGCCTTAATGCTGGATCAGGCCGCCAACCGGGACGGGATCGACATGACCAGCGGCCGGGAGGGACTGCGCGAGGGCGAGGCCGACATCGACCAGCGACGACCGGCGAAGGCGGGCGACGGCGGGGATCGGAGTCCAGACCGACTCGGCGGTTTCGCCGTCCGGCTCAGGCCGCAGCTGGCCGCCGGTGATACGGACCTGGTAGAAGATGCCGACATTCTGGTGTGGGAGCGGCCCGGGCACGCGAAGCTCGGCAGCGGGAATCACCCTCGAGTCCACGCCTAGCAGGCGTTCGACCACCGCGTCGCACCCGGTCTCCTCAGCGACCTCCCGGATCACAGCGTCGAACGGATCTTCCCCGTGCTCGACCCTGCCGCCCGGAAGAGTCCAGTTGCTCATGCCTTCCGGCGGTACGTACCTGGCGAGCAGCACCCGCTCGTCTTCGATGCACACGGCGTACGCCGCCAACCGGAAACTCATCCCGGTAGCTGGAAGTGCCAGATGACCAGGTGCGGGCGGCCGCCGGCGGCCCGCGCCGCCGCTGGCAGGTAGTCCATTAGCGACCATGGCAAGTCCGGCCAGTCGCCGATCTCGGTCGCGGGCTGGGGCGGTCGGCTGGCCGACGGGATGGCACGCGGCTCCTCGCACCGTCGCACCTGCAGGCCGAGGCTCAGTGCCGGCCGCAGGTAGTCGCCCAGCTGATGCCGGTAGGAGGCCGCGATACACGGTTCGCCCGCCGGGCCGCGCGCTGTCATCACCGAACCCCGCGTGAGGAGCTCGTGGTGCACGTCCGAGATGACCAAGTCGCCGCCGGGGCGCAGCACGCGGGCGAACTCTGCCAGTACCGGCTCGGGGCGGGGCACGTGGTCCAGGGCCAGCGCGCAGACGATGACGTCCACCGAGTCATCCGGGAGCGGCAGCCGGTCAAGCTCACCGAGATGGAACTCGCCCTCCGGGACGCGCCGCCGCGCCAGGGCGAGCATGTCCGGTGAGCTGTCGACCCCAATGACCTCATGCCCACGCCTGGCCAGGAACTCGGCGAACCGGCCAGTCCCGCAGGCGGCGTCGAGCGCCACCCCAGGCTCCCGGCCAGACAGATACTCGGCCACGACCGGCTCGTCGGCGGCGAACAGCCCGCCGCCCGCCTCCGCGTCATAGCCGGCCGACAGTTGCTGGTAGGCCAGGACGGTGCTGACCCGCTCGGCGAATACGCCACGGTCCCGCAGCTTCTCGTCATCGAGCAGCCGCCGGATCTCAGCCAGCCGAGCATCAGTGAAGGCTCGGTCGTGGTCTCCGGCCCAGGCGTCTAGCAGCGCTATGCCTTCGAGGCCGAGCAGGTAGGCAAGCGGGTCCTGATAGATCACGAAGACCGATCGTAGCCAGCCGCCGACAGACTGCCCACAGCATTTCCATCGGCTACGGCTACGGCTACGGCAGGGCAGGAAGTGGCGGCATGGCCGCGTACTCGTTCACCTGATCGATCAAGCTGTCCGCGTTGACGTGGTAAACGAAGCAGACCTGGACCTCGAAGGGCTGCCCTTCGAGCTGGCCCGCGAGCTCATCTCCGCCGGACCCGGCGATCCCGAGCTGTGCCGCGAACTGGGCTGCCCGCTGTGCATCAATGACGCCGCGGCTGGTGTATTCGAACACTCCCCGGTCATCGGTGGCGAAGTCGTTCCGCACCTCGGGCTCGGCCCGCTCGGCCGAGGCACCGAACCCGCCTCGCATGAAGGCGACAATCTCGGCCCGCCCCCGGAATGTCGTGCCTGGCGGCATCAGCGTCCAGGTACAGTCCGGCGCGAAGTACCCAGGCACCGCATCCCAGTCGCCCCTGTGAACGGCCTGCATCTGCGCGTGCCAGGCCTGGTTGGCAGGCATGCTGCTCTCCTTTCGTTTACGGCTCGAAGTCGGCAACGTCATCGCAGGCCGGGTGGGGCGGCGGGAGCTGCAGCATCCTGGTGATGATCTCGGCGGCGGGAAAATGCCCGGCGGCCTGCCCGGGGCGGTCCAACGCGAACCTGCCAAGCCCGTCCAGGCAGGCCATGACCGCGGTGACCAGCTGGTCCGGGTCATCCTGGGCGGCCTGCCCGGCCGCTTGCGCCTCGGTGAGCAGCCGCCGCATCGCCTCTGTCATGGCGCGCCCCCGGACCTGGATCAGCTCAAGCAGGTCACACGGCGTGGCCGGATCGCTGGCAACATGCTGGAACAGCAAGAAGAACTCGGGCTCTGCCCGCCGCGCCTCAACCATGCTGGTGACCACGCGACGCAGCCGGTCGGCGGCGCTGCCCGGCAAGTCCAGTGGCGAACCTCCCGCATCCGCCTGCCGCAAGGCCTCGGCCACCAGGGCACGGACCAGGTCGTCCTTGTCGCTGAAGTAGCGGTAGGTCAGTCCCTGGCTGACCCCGGCCGCGGCGGCGACGTCGGTCATCGTCGCGGCCATGCCCTTGCGGGCGAAGGCTGCCCTGGCCCCGGCCAGGATCCGCGCCCGGGCGTCCCGCCGGACCCGCTCGTTCGCCGCCTCGCTCCTGGGCACCAGCACGCCTTCTCATAGGTTGAATGATGTATTCATTCAACCTAACCGGCTACCGTGTGTCAAGACGAGCGCACGTAGCCGCCAGCATCAGGGTCTCGCGCTTATTGGTCGTCGTGCTTGGCTCGTTCGCGGATGAGCTTTTCCACCGCGCTCGGCGCGGTGGTTTCGAAGTCGAGGAGCTTGGCCCACTCCGGTGTGATGGTGATGGCGGTCATCTGCTCGTAGAGGGCACGGACCTGCGCGTCGAAGCCATCCCACGCCTCCGGCGGCATCCCGCGGTGTGAAGCCTGCAGGTAACCGTCCGGCACACCGTCCAGGGTGGCAAGCGTGGCCCGGCCCCGGACCAGCAGCACCCGTGGTGGCGGTCCGAGGATGTCGATGGTGATCGCGACTCGCGGGTCGGCTCGAAGGGCAGCGACTTTGGCCGAGCCCGGGACCGTCCACATTCGGAAGCTGCCGCCGTCCCAGAGATATCCGATCGGGATCACGCGTGGCCCGCCGTCTTGGGCCGTGTAGGACAGGTGAAGCACATGTTCGTCGCGGAGCAGTTGCTGCGCGATGGGCAAGGCCATCACCCGGGTGACATCCATCGCCGTTTTCTCCTTCACTGAGGTGCGACGGGCCCGCCGACGTTCTCGGCTTCACTCGGCACGCGGGGTCTGCTTGGCCCAGTCTGCCCATTCGGCGAGGGCTTCATTGACCTTGATGCCGGCCTCGACGGCGATGCGCAGCGACTGGACCTGCGGACCGTACCCGAAATCGCCGCGGTCCTTGGCCTCGGCGAGCTTGCGGAGGCCCGCCGCCGTGGCGCGGAAATACCCGGCTTCGCGGTCGAGGTGGGCGGCTAGCTCCTCCGGGGTCATCAGCCAGAAGAACACCGAGCGAAGCAACGACTCCAGCCGCATGGTGTGATCGGTGTCGGTGCTGGTCAGCCAGCGGCGGACCTCGGCGATCCCGGCGTCGGTCGTGCGGTATGCCCTGCGCCCGCGGGGTCCCTCTGAGTCGACCTCGATCAGCCCATCGTCCTGAAGCTTGCGCAGTTCTCCGTAGATCTGCGGGTGCCCGGCCGGCCAGACCGAACCGAGAAGTTCCTCGAACCGCCTGCTCAGGTCCCATCCGCTGGCGGGCTGCTCGGCCAGCAGCCCGATAAGGGCGTGCCTCAGCGACATGCGGATCTCCACGAATGCGTGCGGTCAGACATGTTCTTATTGACATGTCCATATGGACCTGTCAGGATTGATGACGTCACATGTTCATATTAACAGGTCAATACTGACAGGTGGAGGAACCCATGCCGGACACCGTCTTCATCACGGGCGCGGGGGCCGGGATCGGTGCGGCGACCGCGCGTCTGCTCGCGAGCGATGGCTACACCGTCTACGCCGGAGTGCATTCGGGCGCGGGGGACCTGGAAGGCGCGGCGGGCGTCTCGCTTATCCCGCTGGACGTCACCGACCCGGGCAGCGTGGCCAAGGCCGCGTCCCATGTCGCGGCGAACGCTCCGGACGGCCTCCAGGCGATCGTCAACAACGCGGGGATCATCGTCCAGGGGCCGCTTGAGCTCACCCGGCCCGAGGACCTGGAGCGGGAGTTCGCGGTCAACACGCTCGGCCCGGCCTACGTCACCCAGGCTTTCCTGCCCCTGCTGCGCGCCGGGCACGGCAGGGTAGTCAACATCAGCGCGCCGACCGGCCGCGTGGCGATCCCGTTCCTGCCCGCGCTGTCGGCCAGCAAGGCCGCGCTGTTCTCGTTGTCCGACGCGCTGCGGCTGGAACTTGCCCCCTGGGGCATCCCGGTGATCATCGTCTCGCCGGGCCTCACCGACACCCGGATCTTCGCCAAGGCGGACGGCCGGGCCCGCTCCGGCCTCGCCGCTTTCGAACCGGAGCTCGTCGCCTTGTACCAGAGGCGGCTTGAGGCGGCGGCCAAGGCATCGGCTCGGCAGAAGCCTGCCCCGGTCGAGTCCGTGGCACGTGCCGTGGCCGCCGCCGTGCGGGCGCGATCACCCAAACGCTCGTACACGGTGGGGCGTGACGCGCGCCTGGCCAGCATCCTTGCCCTGCTGCCCGCCGGCCTGCGCGAGCGGGCGGTGACGAGCGCCCTCGGATTCGGAAAGGCCTGAGTGATGCAGCCCGCCCAGAAGGCTGGGTCAGCGGAGCTTGAGGCGGTCGGCGAGGGCGGAGAGCTGGTCGCGTTGTTCGGATAGGTCGAGCGAGGCAGGCCCTACTACCAGGCGGGTTGTTCCGCTGGCGGCGAAGGCTTCGACGTCGGCGGGGGTCAGGTCGATCGGAGCCCAGCGGGTGTACTCCAGGGCGTCCGGGTCACGGCCCGCCTGGCTGGCGGTGACGCACATCAGGTCGAACTGGGCGGCGCGCTCGGCCGGGGTGAGCCTGCCCCCGTTGAAGTAGCCGTCGCCGCGCAGGCCGGCCCGGCGGGCCGCGGCTGGGCTGGAGCCGCCGATGTGGATGGGCAGTGTGCCGGTTCCGGCGGGCTTGGGGAAGCTGCACACGTCCGTGAAGCGGATGAACTCGCCGTCGAAGCTGACGCCGTGCTCGTCGCCGGCCCACAGCAGCCGCAGCGCGTCGATCGCCTCGTCCGCGCGACGACCGCGGGTGGTGTAGTCGACGCCCGCGGCGGCCGCCTCGCCGGGCAGGCTACCCACCCCGATGGTCAGCAGCCGCATCCGGCCCTTGGACAGCACGTCGACGGTGGCTAGCCGTTTGGCCAGGATGACGGGATTGTGATACGGCAGCAGCAGGACGCCGGTGCCGAGCAGGATCCGTTCGGTCGCGGCGGCCACGAAGGCCAGGCATTCCAGCGGGTCGGCGATCGGCAGGTCCGGCTGGAGCGCGTTGCCGTAGACCCCCGCGCCGGGGTACAGCGCGATGTGCTCGGGAAAGTAGAAGGACTCGAAGCCGCAGTCCTCCGCGTGCCGGGCGACCGCGACCATGGCGTCAGGGTCGACGCCGTAGTAACCGGTGTTGTAGCTGACAGCGAACTTCATCGCCTGCTCCCCCGTTCAGCGTGGCCGGGCTCCCAAGGCCGACAAACCTGGCAAAGTCTATCGTCGGGAGCGGCGGGTCACGGCCGGGCCCAAGGCCACACAGTGGTGTGGGTTCGAGGGCGGGGCTGTAGCGTGAGGGCATGCACGTGGTGGGCTTGATGCTGCATCCGGAGCGGGACTGCGGCGGGGCGGTCGCCTCGGTGCTTGACTGGGCGGACCAGCGCGGAATCGAGGTCCTCGGCATCGCCAACGAGTTGTCCCGGCTGGCTTGCACCGCCACCGCGGTGACCGAGGAGGAGATGCGCCAGCGGGCCGACCTGCTGGTCAGCATGGGGGGCGACGGGACCATGCTGCGGGCTATGCGGCTGGCGGACCGGCAGCGGTTCCCCGTGCTCGGGGTGAACCTGGGCAAGCTCGGGTTCCTGGCCGAGGTGGACGTGCCCGACCTGCCCGCCGCGCTGTCCGCGATCGACGCCCACTCCTTTACCACCGAACCGCGGCTGGCCGTCGACGCGCACATCGACAGCGAAGTCATCACGGCGTTCAACGACATCGCGTTCGTCCGGTTCCCCGGTCACAAGACCGCCGAGGTGGCGGTGCGGGCCGCGAGCCAGCCGTTCGTCAGCTATGCCGCCGACGCGATCGTGGTCGCGACGCCGACCGGGTCCACCGCCTACAGCTTCTCGGCCGGCGGGCCCATCGTCAGCCCGGCGATCGAGGCCCTGGTGGTGACGCCGGTCGCACCGCACTCGGCGTACAACCGGGGGCTGGTCCTGTCCTGCGATGACCCGCTGGCGCTTGACATCCTGCCGGGCAGCGGCACGCTGGCGGTCGAGGCCGACGGGAACGAGCACACACACGTCGAGCCAGGGGACCGGATCGAGCTGGTGTCCCGGCCGGGCGCGGCCCGCGTGGTCCGCCTCGGCCGCACCACCTTCTATCAGCGGGCGCGGCGCAAGCTGCGGCTCACCGACTCCGCGGAGATCCCGGCCACCTGGGGGGAGCAGGAGGAGATTACCGGGCATGCCGCCTCGGTCGGAGACTTACCTGCACGGCCACCACGACAGCGTGCTGCGCTCGCACCGGTGGCGGACCGCGGAGAACTCGGCCGGGTACCTGCTTGGCCATCTGCAGGCCGGCGCGCGTGTCCTCGACGTCGGCTGCGGGCCGGGAACGATCACCGTGGACCTGGCGGCACGGGTGCCCGAGGGCCAGGTCACAGGGATCGACGCGGCTGCTTCCGTGCTGGACCTGGCCCGGCAGGAGGCTGAGCGCCGGGGACAGGTCAACGTCAGGTTCGAGACCGGTGATGTGTACCGGCTTGGGTTCGAAGACGGCACGTTCGACGTGGTGCACGCGCACCAGGTGCTGCAGCACCTGTCCGACCCGGTCGCCGCCCTGGCCGAGATGCGGCGGGTGTGCCGGCCCGGCGGGCTGGTCGCGGCCCGCGACAGCGATTACGGCGGGATGTTCTGGTTCCCGGCCGATCAGGAGCTTGACGAGTGGCTGACCCTGTACCGGGACGTGGCCCGGGCGCTTGGCGGCGAGCCGGACGCCGGGCGGCGCCTGCTGTCCTGGGCCAGGGCGGTCGGGTTCGCCGAGGTTGAGGCGTCGGCCAGCGGGTGGTGTTACACCGGGCCCGCCGACCGGCCGTGGTGGGGCGCGCTGTGGGCGCAGCGGCTGACCGAATCGCCGTTCGGCGACCGCGCGGTCGAGCAGAGCCTGGCGGCCCGGGCCGACCTGGAAAGGCTGGCCCGGGCCTGGCTACGCTGGGCAGACAGCGAGGACGGGTGGTTCTTCATTCCGCACGGTGAGATCCTGTGCCGGAGGTAACCGGCCGCGCGGCCCGGGCCGGCCACCAGACGCGCTCGCCCAGGGTGAGCAGCGTGGCCGGGACCAGGACGGTGCGGACCAGCAGGGTGTCGAGCAGGACGCCGAGGGCGACCGCGATGCCGACCTCGGCCACCGGGACGCTCGGCAGCCGGGCCAGGTCGGCGAACGTGCCGGCCATGACCAGGCCGGCCGCGGTGATAACGCCGCCGGTCACGCCCAGGCCATGCAGGGTGCCCTGCCGGGTGCTCCCCAGCTCGCGGGACTCCTCCCTGATCCGCGCGGCCAGGAAGATGTTGTAGTCGACGCCAAGCGCGACCAGGAAGATGAAGATGTATAGCGGCAGCTGCGCCTCGATGCCGGAGTAGCCGAACCCGTACCGCCACACCAGTGTGGACAGGCCGAACGCCGCGGCGAAACTCAGTCCGGTCGTGAGTACCAGCACCACCGGGGCGACGATCGCCCGCAGCAGCAACGCGATGATGACCGCGATCACCACCAGGACCAGGGGGATGATCAGCATGGTGTCGTGGCCCGCGGCCTGGGTGATGTCGTACTGGGTGGCCTGGTCCCCGCCGACCAGGGAGCCGGGCGCGGCGCTTTCCAGTTTCTGGCGCAGGTTCGCGATGGCGGTGTAGGCGGCGGAGCTATACGGCGGGACGGTGGTGGTCAGCGTGTAGCTGGCGTAGCCGCCGAGTGGCCCGGACGCGGTGAGCGTGCCCGCGCCGGGAACGGACCGGACCGCCGCAATGGCGGCTTGGGACTCGCGCGGCGGGACGAGCAGGACCAGCGGCGACGTGTCGTCGGCGGGGAAGTGCTCGGCGAGCAACTGCGCGCCGGTCACGCTGCCAGGGTGGTCCTTGATCTGGGCCAGGGGGTTGTTGTCGGTGTACAAGGCAGCCAGGCCTGCGCACAGCGCGCCGAGCAGCAGCACGGTGGCCACGACGACCGGGACCGGGCGCCGGGCGACCTGCCTGCCGACCGCCGCCCACACGCGGGATTCCTCGAGAGCGCTCGCGTGTGCGGCCTGCCCGGGCTGGGGGATACGGGGCGAGAATACGCCCCGGCCGCAGACGAGCAGCAGCGCTGGCAGGAAGGTGACCTGGGCGAGCAGGGCCACCGCGATGCCGACCGCGCCGACCGGGCCCAGGCCGTGAAGCGAGGCCGACTGGGCGGCCAGCAGGCAGATCATCGCGCAGATGACCGTGGCCGAGGACGCCAGCAGGGTGGGCAGGGTGCGGCGAAGCGCGGCCGCCATCGCCTGCTCGGTGGTGTCGTGGTGGCGGAGCTCCTGCCGGTAACGGTGGACGAGCAGCAGCGCGTAGTCGCTGGCCGCTCCCAGGACAAGCACGGTCAAGATGGCAGCCGACAGCGTGCTGACGGTCAGCCCGGCGTTGGCCAGGCCGTGCGCGGCGGCGCGGGCCACGTCGATGGCGCCGATGGCGCCCACCAGCGGGAGCAGCCACAGGAGCGGGCTGCGGTAGACGATGAGCAAGATGACGGCCACGATCAGCAGCGCGGTCAGCAGCAGGACGTTCAGCACGCTGGCGGAGATGCCGCTGTCGGCGTTGATCGCGGCCTGCCCGGTCACGGCGGCCTCCAAGCCGTCGGTGACCTGGGCGGCCGGGCCGGCCACCGCGTGCCGGATCGCCTGCACCGCGCTGATGTCGGTGCCGGTCACGTCGTTCTGAGGGGCCGTAACCTGGGCGGTGAACATCGCGGCCTGCCCGTCGGCCGAGTAGTGCACGGGGCCGGGAGAGCTCAGCGTCGCGGCATGCTGGGAGGCCAACTGTGCCACCGCGGCCCGGGCCGCGGCAACGGCCGCCCGGTCCGCGGCGGTCAGGCCCTTACCGTTGCTGAACACCACGGTTGCCGGGTCGCTCTCGGGCTTGCCTTGCTGGGCGGCCTGCTCGATCAGCACCACCTTCGTGGACTGCGCCGAGGAGGGCAGGTAGGCCGAGGCGTTGCTGCTTGTCACGTTGGACAGGCCGTGGGCGGCCGGGTAGGCCAGCACGATGATCAGCACCCAGACGACGACTACCGGCCAGCGCAGCCGGCGCAAGATCGTCGCGAGCCGGTCACCTGAATCGGGCCGGGCGCGGGTGTGGGCGGCGGACATTGAGGGGCTCCTTCCTCTGGATGGGTGCTTCCGGTGGTCAAGCCTCGTGTGCGGCCGGCGTCGGGGCATCGGAGCAGCGGGCTGGTTCGGGGCCCATGCGCGGTATGAGAAGCCGGCCCGGAACTTCATACCGGAACTCGGCCCGCGAGCCGATGGCCGCGCGCCCGCCGATACGTAGCGTTACCGGTGGCTGGCCCGACCGGCGGGCCGCTGAATCACGCGGAGGGTTGCCATGAGCGCCATGGATGGCCGCGGCGGCCGCCGTCTGAGGAGCAATCGATCATGAACACGACTCTCAACGGCGACCTGCGAGTGTCGGATGCCGACCGGGACCGGGCGATGGCCGAGCTGAGCGAGCACTTCCAGGCCGGACGCCTGTACGGCGACGAATTCGAGGAACGCTCCGGGCGGGCGCTGCAGGCCCGGACCGCCCGCGAGCTGGCGGATCTGTTCGCTGACCTGCCGCGGGATCGCGCGCAGGCGCAGGGCCCTGGGCCGGTCCCGGCGGCCTGGTCGTGGTGCGAAGGCGGCGTGGCGCCGGCACACTTTTCCCGGGGGCCCGGAGTGCTGGTCGGCGTGGTCGCGTTCTCGCTGATCGCGTTCATCGCAGACGTGGTGGCCGGCCACCACGGCCTGGGCCCGTCGGGCTACGGCGGGTCGGGCGTGGCCGGCATCGTGGTCGTGCTGCTCGTCGTGCGGTTCGTGGCGCGCCGCCACCACGGAAGGCGGTGATCCAGGTGATAGTCGGGCTGACCACGCTGGCCTGGCTGGTGCTTGAGATCGGCCTGCTGATCCGCGACGTTGTCCGCGGCACCGGCGGTACCGCGCTTGACCGGGGAACCCGCACACTGGGCTTGCTGGCCTGGATCGCGGCGGCGGCCGGCGCCACGGCGGCGGACCGCGTGCTCAGGCATGATGCTGCCTGGCATTTCGGGACCCTGTCGCTGGTCGCCGCCGCCGTGCTCCTCATGTGGGCCGGCCTGACCCTGCGGATCTGGGCCATCCTGGTGCTTGGCCGCGCGTTCCGGACCAGCGTGGAGGTTCACGCCGGGCAGCAGGTCGTCGACCGCGGGCCGTACCGGTGGGTGCGGCACCCGTCCTACTCCGGGCTGCTGCTGATCGCGGCCGGTCTCGGGCTAACCTACGGCAACTGGCTCTCGCTGGCCCTGATGCTCATGTTGCCCTTGGCCGCCCTGCTGCGCCGGATCCAGGTCGAGGAGGGGGTTCTGGCCGATGCCCTTGGCCGGCCGTACACGGACTACCTGAGGCGAACCAAGCGGCTGATTCCCGGGCTGTGGTGATCGGGGCGTGAGCGATGTGTTTCGTCCCTAGCGTGAGCGATAATTACGGCATGCTGCGGGCCGCGAACCTCGTGGCGCGGGTCATCGTGCTCGTGGCGACGGGCGCCCTGACCTTCGTGGCGCCTGAGCCGAATACCGCCATCCTGTACGCCAGGATCGCCGCGTTCACCCTTTCGCTCATCCTCCTGACCGGGTGGGAGCTGGCCAGGCGTTCGGCCACCGCCCGGGCGCGATACGTGCCGCTGGCGCCGTATGCCCTCGGATTCATCATCGTGACGTGCGGCGTGCTGGGGTCGGGCGATTGGCTGATCGGGATGAGCTGCATTGCCGCGATCGAGGCGGGCACCGATCTCGGTGCGGTGCGCGGGTGGATCGTGGCCGGGCTTGGCATCGTCGCCACGGGCGTGACGGGGCTGGCGACCGGCAATCCAGGAACGGCAATCGAGGACGTCGTCCTGCTGCTTGTTTTCTTCCTGTTCGGGCTCAACCGGCAGGAGCACCGCCTCCAGAACGAACAGTCCGTCACCATGCTCGCCCAGGCCGACCGGCTCAGGGAAGAGCAGACCCGGGCCGCGGCGCTGGAGGAACGGGCCAGGATCGCACGGGAGATCCACGACGTGCTCGCGCACTCTCTTGGCGCCCTCGGGGTGCAGATCCAGTTCATCCGGGCCGTGCTGACCGACCGGCACGACGAGGCGCGGGCGGTTGAACTCCTTGACCAGGCGCACCGGATGGCCACCGACGGGCTCACCGAAACCCGCCGCGCCGTGCACGCGCTGCACGGGCAGAGCCCGTGGCTGCCGGAGGGACTAGCCGAGCTGAGCGCGGTCCACCAGCGCCGGCACGGCGCCCGGGTAAGCTTCGCCGTCACCGGCGAGCCGCGCCCGCTGCCACCCGCCGCCGGCCTGGCCCTGACCAGGACCGCACAGGAGGCGCTGGTCAACACGGCCAAGCACGCACCGAGCCAGCCCGTCGAGATGTGCCTGGACTATGCCGACGCCGACACCAGCCTCACCGTCCGTAACCACCTCGCGTCCGGCGCCCCGGCCGGGGGCGACGCCGCGGGCGAACCGGCCCTGGCCACGGTGAACGGCGGGTATGGGCTGGCCGGGATGCGGGAGCGCCTCCAGTTGCTCGGCGGCTCGCTGGATGCCGGGCGGGCCGAGGGCGACTGGGTCGTCGTGGCGCAGGTGCCCCGGTGACCGCCCACGGCGACTCCCCCGGCCCCGGCGGCCCTACCGCCCCGCTACGGATCGTCGTGGCCGATGATCAGGCCAGCGTGCGCGAGGGACTGGCGGTGATGCTCGCCATGCTCCCCGAGATCGAGGTCGTCGGCACCGCGGCCAACGGCGAGCAGGCCCTGGAAGCCGTGGCGGGCACACATCCGGACGCCATCTTGCTCGACCTGAACATGCCCGTGCTCGACGGCATCGAGACCACCCGCCGCCTGGCCGAACACCATCCTGAGGTGGCCGTCGTGGTGCTGACCACCTACGCCGACGACACCTCGGTCGTGCGCGCGCTGCAGGCGGGCGCCCGCAGCTACATCACCAAGGACGCCGACCGGGTCCAGATCGCCCAGGCGCTGCGCAGCGCATCGGCCGGGCTTGCCGTCATGGATCCCGCCGTCCAGGCCGCGCTGCTCGTCGCCGCGGCCAGGTCCGGGCCGCCTGGTCCGTCCCCCCGCAAGCCCGCGGTCGAGCTGCCCGACGGGCTGACCCAGCGCGAGGCCGAGATCCTGGCCATGATCGCCCAGGGCATGAGCAACTCCGACATCGCAGCCGAGCTCTATCTCAGCGGCCACACGATCAAGAGCCACATCAACCGGATCTTCGCCAAGACCGGATCCGCCGACCGCAACGCCGCCATCCGCTACGCCCGCGACCACCAGCTGGGGTAGCTAGGCGGCGGCGGGACGAGGGCCGGCGGCTTCGGTCAGGGCGTCGAGGACGACGCGGACGGCGGGCTTGCGATCGCCGCCGCGGCGGCTGACGGTGGAGATCTGGCGGGTCACGGGCTCGGCCGGGGGCAGCAGGCGGACGCCAGCGGGCAGTCCCGGCGGCCGCGATCGTCATCTCGCTGGCCTGGCTCGGCCAGGTACCGCGCCCGGCCGAACTTGGCGGCGGCGCGGCGGCGCTGGCCGGGGTCGCGCTGGCCAGCTCCCGCCCGCGCCGGCCACGGGACGCGTGCGAGGTGGCTGAGGAAGGTGAACCAGCGTCCGTTCGGTAAAAAATGATTTCTGGGCCGAACGGGACGTGGTGTTACGGTCCGTCACCAGTCAGGCGTCGCGCCGGGTGATCGTCGCCGCGGCGATCAGCAGGACGGCGGCGGGCCAGGCCAGCAGGACCAGCAGCGACCAGGCCGGGGCGAACAGGTTCGTGGCCGGGTGCAGCGCGGTGACCTGGTGGGCGGCCTCGAGCACGGTGAACCGGCCGACCCGGTCGCCCCAGGGAGCGGGCAGCAGGGCCAGGCCCGCGGGCAGGAAGATCAGGCCGACCGCGGCGGCGATGCCGCCCGCGGTGTGCCGGACGATCGCGCCCAGGCCCACGCCCATCATGGCCATCACGAACAGCAGCAGGCCGTTGGCCAGCACGGCGCCTGGCACGCCTGGGTGGGACAGCGACACGCCGAGGTGCTTGCCTGACAGCACGGCCTGGACCACGCCGAAGCAGGCGAAGGCGACCACCTCGCCGGCGACCAGGGTCACCGCGCCGAGGACCGCCGCCTTGGCCGCGAGCACGACGCGGCGGTGCGGCATGGCGGTGAACGTGGTGCGGATCAGGCCGGTGCTGAACTCGGCGCTGATCGTCAGCACGCCGAGCACGGCGACGGCAAGCACCGCGTACTCCAGGCTGACCAGGCCGGGCAGCAGCGGGTCCAGGTTCTGGGCGCCGTGCGGCCCGGGCGCGTTGGCCAGCGTGACCGAGACCAGGGCGCTGATGCCTATGGGGGTGACCACCGCGATCAGCAGCGTCCAGTAGGTCGAGCGGACCGACCGCAGCTTTATCCACTCGCAGGCCAGCACGTCGATGGCGGTCATGGGACTGGGGCTCCTTCCGGGCTTGGGACCTGCATCGCGGCGCTGCGGACGTCGGTGGTGCGGAAGTCGGTCGCCTCGCCGGTCAGGTCCAGGTAGGCCTGCTCCAGGGAGGCGGTGCGCGGGATCAGCGCGTGCACCGCGATGCCGTGCTCGGCGGCCAGGTCGCCGACGGCGGGCGCGTCCAGGCCGGTCACGGCCAGCGCGTCGTCCTCCTCGCGTTTCACGGTGGCGCCGCGGGCTTGGAGCAGCCCGGCCAGTTCGGCCGTGCGCGGCGAGCGGACAAGGACGTCGCTTCGGGTGCTCGACTCGATCAGCTCGACGGTGGTGGTGTCGGCGATCAGCCGGCCGCGGCCGATGACGATCAGCCGGTCGGCGGTCTGCGCCATCTCGCTCATCAGGTGGCTGGAGACCAGCACGGTGCGGCCGTCCGCGGCCAGGGTCTTGAGCAGCTGCCTGATCCAGGCGATGCCCTCGGTGTCCAGGCCGTTGACCGGCTCGTCGAACATCAGCACCGCGGGGTCGCCGAGCATGGCCACCGCGATGCCGAGCCGCTGCTTCATGCCAAGCGAGTAGCCCTTGACCCGCCTGTTCGCGACCGCCTCCAGGCCGGTCAGCTGGAGGACCTCGGCCACCCGGCGGCGTCCGATGCCGTTGCTGCGCGCGATCGACGCCACGTGCGCCCCGGCCGTCCGCCCCGGGTGCAGCGCGGTCGCGTCGAGCAGCGCGCCGACCTGGCGCAGCGGGCGGACCAGGTCCTTGTAGTCTTTCTGGTTCACCCGGGCGGTGCCGCTGGTGGGGGCGTCAAGGCCGAGGATGACCCGCATCGTGGTGGTCTTGCCCGCGCCGTTCGGTCCGAGGAAGCCCGTCACGTGGCCGGGGCGCACGGTGAACGACAGCCCGTCCACCGCGGTCACGCCGCCGAAGCGCTTGACCAGGTGGTCGACCTCGATCATCGGCCCGGCTTGAAGAACGCGGTGGACGCACGCTGCCAGAGGAAGATCACCGCGACGAGCCCGCACAGCCAGATCACCGGCCACCAGGCCTTGATCGCCACGGCCACCGGAGCCGCGCTGGCGACGATCGCGTCTATCGTGGCCAGGCCGAAGAACACCGTGCCGGTGATGCGGGCCGCCGCGCTGCCGTTGCGGCACGCCCTGGCGATGATGATCCAGGCGGCGACGGCGATCAGGCCGCCGACCACGAACCCGATGACGAGCACGTGCTCGGTCGAGTTGACCTGGCTCGTGGTGAGGTGGTGGGACCTCTTCTCGATCGCGGTCTTGGTCGCGCCGACGGTCACGATCTCGATGATGACGCCGACGATGGTGGCGACCGCGCCGACGTACATCGCCTTGATGGCGTTCTTGACCTGGGCCGGGACGGGCCGGCGCTCGGGTTCGGGCATCCCGGCGGGGCCGGTCGGATACGGCTGGAGCGGCTGGGTCATGGGTATCTCCCCGTTTCTTTGTGTTATTCGCCGGCCTCTTGCAGCCGGGCTTCGATGGCGTTGACCGGGATCATGCGGCTGGTAAGCACCACGTGCACCCGGTGGTCGGTGGTGCGGACGGTCAGGCAGGCGGTGCCCTCCAACCCGGCGCCCGCGTGAACCGCGACCCGCGCGCCCGGGTTGACGACCCAGCCGAGGCCGCCGCCCGGGGCGTCCGGGTGGTCCGGGTCGCTTTGTACCGTGAGCGCCTCGTGCGCGAGGGCCCCGGGCAGCAGTGACGACCACCCGAGGCCCAGGCGCACGAGATCGGCCCCCGTGGACCACAGCCCGGCCACCGCTTGCAGCCTGGGCATCTGGGCCTGGATCGGCTCGAACATGCCCTTGAACGTCAGGTTGTAGCCGGTGACCGCGCCCGGGCCTATTTCGGCCGGGCGGGAGGGAAACGACGAGTCGGTGAGTTTCAGCGGTTCGAGCACGAGCCGGGTGGCCGCCTGCGCGTAGGGCACCCCGGTGACGTCGGTGACCAGCTGGCCGAGCACCGCGGCGCCGCCGTTGCTCGGCTGAAAGGTGCCGCGGGGGCCGGTGCAGGCGATGACCGGACCCATGAGCTCGGAGAGTTCGGTGACGTGGTCGGCGTACAGCTCGGTGGGGCTGTCCACGCCGGCGGTGTGGGTGAGCAGTTCGCGGACCGTGATTGTGTCGTCGGCCAGCCGCACCGCGCGCAAGTGCTCGTTGGCGGGGCGGTCAAGGCCGATCCGGCCCTGGGCCGCCAGCCGGAGCACGGCGGTGACGGTGACCAGCATGGTGACCCCGGGCGCCGGGAATCGGTGCCCGGCATCAAGGACCTCGCCGCGGTCAAGATCGGCCCAGCCCTGGGCCAGCACCCAGGGGTTTTGATCGCGGCGTTTTCCGCCCGCGACGAGCAGGGCGACCAGGCCCATCTCGGCGAACGCCTGGCCGGCTATCGCTGGCACGGCGGCCGGCACGCCGGCCGTGGTGCGAACCGGGGGGCTGGCCGTCCTGGGGTCGGCGACCCGGCTGCCGGTCGGCACTCCGCGCAGGCCGGTCAGCCGGTGCGGCGGCTCGTCCTCGGTAAGCGCAATGTACTGCACGCCCATGAGCTGGACATGGGCCTGGGACGGGGCCTGGCCGAGTACCTCGAACTCGCCGCCGCGCAGGTCCGCGGCGGCCACGCTGATCGCCTCGATCAGCCGGGGCGGCGGCAGTTCGGCCAGGAAGCGGTCGTCGAAATGCTCGCGCAGCTCGCCCTCGTCCGGGGCCGTCCACCCGGGCTGGCCGGCCCCCCCGAAACGGGACTTGATCCACTGCAGCTGGGCCAGCGCGTGGCTTGGCTGCTGTTCGGCCTGCCCGGCCCCTTCTGCTTGCCCGGCCGCTTCTGCTTGCCCGGCCGCTTCTGCTTGCCCGGCCCCTTCTGCG
>Ga0335074_10003843_pt1 | contig 20653 bp, 17 predicted proteins | sample Lox_Sample_23_FD_206715 | JGI IMG/M metagenome (GOLD analysis project Ga0335074, IMG submission 206715) | Soil microbial communities from Loxahatchee National Wildlife Refuge, Florida, United States - Lox_Sample_2.3 | ecosystem: Environmental > Terrestrial > Soil > Wetlands | place: USA... | reverse complement strand
TTTCCGGAGCGGCCGGAGCCTCTTGGGGAGTCCTGATTTCATCAGACGCAAGCGCCACTCTTAAGAGGCCCGCAGACGTGGTGATCCATTCCACTTCTTCCTACCTGCCCAAAGTAATGAATCAGTTGCTTTCCTGCATCTCGGCCGGCTGCTGCGTTGTCTCTACCTGCGAAGAACTTGCCTATCCATTCCGCAAGTATCCAGAGCTTTCGCAGCAACTCGATTCGGCGGCGCGCGATCAAGGCGTTGCCATCGTCGGTACGGGCGTAAATCCCGGCTTCGTAATGGATAAGCTGGTACTCACACTTTCAGCCGCCTGCCAGCGCGTGGAATTTGCCTCTGCCTCACGCGTGGTCGACGCTTCTAAACGCCGGCTCCCCTTGCAGAAGAAAATCGGGGCCGGGATGACGCCTGAGGAATTTCGACGCGAAGTGGAAGCAGGCGTGATCAAGCACCACGGATTGCCGGAATCCGTCGCCATGGTTGCCGACGGCCTCGGCCTCTCGCTCGATCAAATCTCCGAGACCATCGAGCCGGTCATCGCCGAGCGTCTTGTGAAAACTGATTTCCTTGAAGTCTCGCCGGGGCAGGTGGCAGGCGTTCACCAGCTCGCGCGGGGCACAAGCGCCGGCCACGACCTCATTCGCATGGAACTGAAAATGTATGTCGGAGCTTCGGATCCGGCGGACACGGTCGAATTGCGGGGAACGCCGTCGCTTTCGCTCACGGTCCCCGGCGGCACTCATGGTGACCTTGCCACCGCCGCCGTTGTTGTCAATTCAATTCCGTCAATTCTTGCTGCGCCGGCGGGCCTGCTCACTTCACGTGATTTGCCCCTCAGCTTCTTTCCTGGGGTAGCCGCCAAAAGATGAGGCGCTCCTACCTTTTTCCCAGAAGCGGGCCACGGCCGCATAGTCAGGGTTGTCTTTGGATTGCTCTTTGACGGTGCTATAGACGTGGAATGCTCCTTCTGCGGCCGGAAGCGTCAATCCTTCCTGTTTCGCCAGCTCGAGCGCTAGCCTCAGGTCTTTGTGCATGAGTGCGAGCGGAAAGCTGGCTGCGTACTCCTTTTTAAGCATCATGGGCGCCTTTACGTCGAGCACGGTCGCGCGGCCCATGCTCGACTGCATGACTTCCACCAATTTCTCACCCACAAGTCCCGCACGAGTCACAATCGCCAGCGCTTCAGCAAATGCGTCCACTTCTAGCGCCAGCAACAGGTTCATTGCCAGCTTGATCGTCTGTCCTGCTCCATGCGGCCCGAGCAGGAAGAATTTCTTTCCCAGCGCTGCGAACACCGGCTTCGCGCGCTCAAACACCGGCTCCGGCCCGCCAATCATGAACACCAGTTCCGCCGCACGTGCCCCCCAATCTCCCCCCGTGACGGGCGCATCGAGATAATCCGCCCCACGCTCAGCGCATTCCGTTGCCGTGCGACGCGCTAGCTCCGGCGTCACCGTGCTCGAATCAATTAGAATGCTGCCACGGCGCAGGCCAGCCAAAACCCCGTCCGACCCATGCAAAACGCTCTCGACAGCCTGTGGATCGCTGACAATCATTAGCAGCACATCGGACGCCGATGCAGCTTCGCGCGGATTTGCTGCTAGCCTCGCTCCCGCCTTCACAAGTTCGTCCGCGGCCGACCGCTTCCGGTTCCACACGGTCGTCGGAAAGCCGGCCTTCAGCAAATTCTGCGCCATCGGCTTTCCCATAAGTCCGAGGCCAATCAATCCTGCGGTAATTGCCATAAGCCATCCTCCAGAGGTCAAACATGATAGCCGACCTTTCGGTCCGCTGCGCCTGGAAACACAGCTATAAGATGTCGGCGAATCTAGAAAAAAGAGAAGTGGGGAGAAAAGAACGCTTTGGCTTTGGCTTTGGCTTAGCTTGCAGCCTCACCGATCTGAAGCACGCGGCTGTAGGGTATTTCCACGCGCATCATCTTTTCCTTGCCGCCTTGGGAAAACCTTTCTTCAATCGAGATCGACTCACCCGAGTCTTCGACGAGAACTCCCACCGCACTCAAGTGAATGTCGCCAGCCCGATAGCTGGCTTCTACTCGTTTTCCCACAAGCGATTTGAACCGTTGCATGACCCTCCAGAGTCAAGGGCACCTAAGAATCGGTCAATGGTACCACGGTTTTATATACCCTTCTTGTAATTTAGTATTCTGTGTATCACAGAATAAATGAAATTGCTGTGGAAAACCGCTACTCGATTAGAGAAAACTCCACGCGGTGCCGGAATGGGTCAATCCGTTCGGCCCTAACCCGCAGCAGTTTTCCCAAATGAAACACTTTCCGCCCCGAACCGTCGCGCCCGGCCCGTCGCGGCTCAGCGACGATGGAATGCTCGCGCTCGTTGAAGAAGCAACGCTGACCGGTGAATTCCTCGATCCTGTCGATTCCCACGAGCCCTTCGACAAAGATGTCCACTAGTTCTACGAAGAACCCGAACTTCTGCACGGAAATGATCAGTGCTTCAAATTCGTCTCCTAACCGGGACTCCATAAATTGCGCTGTCTTCCAATCCATCAATTCCCGCTCTGCGCCATCCGCACGCCGCTCCGCCTCCGAACTTTCGGCCGCAACTTCCTGCAGCTCGGTTCGCGGGTAAGGCCCGAGAGTAGCGATCGGCCTTTTTTCGCTTGGTCGCTTCGTCGAAGGAGGAGGTTGGAATGCTCCCGGATTTTCGAGCGCCCATTTCAGTGCGCGGTGGACAATCAGGTCCGGGTAGCGCCGAATGGGAGAGGTGAAGTGTGTATATTCCTGAGCCGCCAGAGCAAAATGGCCGAGCGGATCGGCCGCATATCGCGCCTGCTTCAAAGATCGCAGCATCAGGTAAGACAGGATGCGCTCTTCGGGCTTCCCGGCGATCTTCGCTGTCAGCCGCTGGTAATGCTGCGGCCTGATATCGACTTCTTCTGAGGTTGGCAGCGCCACCGTCATCGGCCGCATCTTCCCGCGCGCCGCTTTTGCGCCCCGAGCCATTGGACGAACGTGCCCATGCCGCACTGCGATGCGGCGCTCCTCCAGGTCGTCTACGCCGAGCGAATAACCGAAGGCATGCGCCATCTCCTCGAATTCAAGCACCTTCTTCACGTCCGGTTTTTCGTGAACGCGGTGCAGCGAAGCGATGGCCCGGCTTTCCAAGTATTCCGCCACCGCCTCATTCGCCGCCAGCATGAATTCCTCAATGATCCGGTGCGCGATATTTCGCTCGCTCCTCCCGATGTTGACCATCCGCCCGTCCGCATCGAATTCAATCACCGGCTCCGGAAGGTCGAAATCAATCGAGCCTCGTTCCATTCGACGGCGGTTCAGAATCAGCGCCAGCTCCTTCATCCGCTGAAATTCAGGAACGAGCGATTCATACTGCCCGCTCGTTTCCGCGTCTCCCTCAAGAATCTTGTTCACCTTCGTATAGGTCATTCGTTCCGCGGAGCGGATCACTCCGGCGGCGAATTCCGAGCGCGTCGTCTTTCCTTTCGCGTCAATCTCCATGATGGCGCTCATCACCAATCGGTCCACTCGGGGATTCAGTGAACAAATTCCATTCGACAGCTCTTCGGGCAGCATCGGCACGGCCCGGTTGGGAAAATAGACGCTTGTGCCTCGCAGTCGCGCCTCCCGGTCGAGCGCCGAATTTCGTGCCACGTAATGCGCCACGTCCGCTATGTGCACCTGCAGTTCAAAACTCCCATCGGGATGGGATGCGACGTACACCGCGTCGTCAAAATCGCGAGCCGTCTCTCCGTCGATCGTCACAATCGGCAAATGCCGGAAGTCTCGTCTCCCGCGCGACACCGATTCCTCCACCTGTTGTGGCGCGTTTCTTGCGGCGGATGCCGCTTCCGCGGGAAACACATGGGGCAGGTGATGCTTCCGAATTATGATCTCCACATCGACGCCGATCTCTCCTGGCCGCCCGAGAATCTCCACTACGCGCCCCACCGGCGCGATTCCGCCTTTTGGATATCGCTTGATTTCCACGTTCACAACCGCGCCATCGAGTTCCGGCAATCGCGTTCGCGAGCTGGCTTTCGCGCCGTGGGCGAGCGTCGCATGTACCTTTTCGTGCAGGATTGGTGTCAACTCCTCTCCCGGCGGAATCACAATTTCGTGGACGATGCGTGAGTCGTAAGGGAGCACTGAATTCCCGTGCGGTCCATAGCGAAATAGGCCGACAATCGTGGGGTTCTCGCGTTCCACCACCCGCACGATGCGGCCTTCCGCTCTCCCGTCTGCTCTTCGGCGGACGATACGCGCTAGCACGCGGTCGCCGTGCATCGCGTCTTCCACTCCATCGCGCCCGATGAACAAATCGCCGTCCACGCCCGGCACTGGCGCGTTCGGAACCAGAAAGCCATAGCCCTCCCGGTGCGCCACGAACCTTCCCTCAATCAAGTCCCGGTCGCGGTTGTGAAATTTTCTCTCCGCATCGGCCGTCGCCGCTTTCACAACCGGATCAGCGGCATCCTTCTTCGCAGGTCCAGCGTGCGGTCCGCTTGCCAGCCGGTAACGGCCGCCATGGATCTCTTCGATTTCTTTCCGCTTCAAGAGCTTCTTGATTACGCGTGGCAAATAGCGCCGCCCGGAATGCTTCAGTTCCATTCCATGCGCAATTTCACGTATGCTGGCGGGCTTGGCAAGGGTTGAGAGATATGCGAGCAGTTGTTCAGGAGTGACGGGCGGTTCGGGCGAATCGTCCTCACGCCTCCGGTGCCGGGGAGGCTTCACGTTTGCTCCTTCGCTATTCCACACAGGCTAGCGGATTTCGCGCACTCAGGCAAAGAACACGTGCAAAAGAAACCATCAGCCCGTCTCATGGTTGGTCGGGTAACTCCGGGGCCGAATCCTCTGGGAACTTTACGATCACGATTTTTCCATCCGGTTCTCTCTCGAGCTCCGGCGCGTAGTCGCCTAGCAGTTCACGCCTCCACCAAAGGCCGGTCTCTCCTTTTGTCTTCCAATCGGTAAACCAGTATTGATAAATCACGGCGCGCATTTGTTGTGGCGGATTATCATCGAAAGGGTCGGACGCAAATAATTCGAGCACGTCCGGATCCTGTGTCAGCAGGCGCTCCTCGGTGTACACGACGAACCGGTACTGTCGCCAAGAGCCGAGCGAGGCGAACCACAGGTTCCACTCGAACCGTGGCTGATATGGCGCGTAAATTCCGGGAGCCTTTGCCGGATCCTGCGGCTTGTAGCGGAACGGAAAGGCTATCCACGTTTTCCCACCGTCGCGCGAGCCCTGAAATTCGATTTCATATCGCTCGTGGGTCATCACCGCAAACAGCCCGTATCGGTCCGCCACGCGAAACGGCTCCAGCAGTCGAACCGGTTCTTGCGGAAGAGGCGCGTCCGGCAGAAACATCCAAATCAATTGCGTCGCAGAAGCATAGAAGAGCCATCCAAGAAAAATTCCCGCCGTCACCATCCCGGCAATCGAAAATGCCCGCGAACCACGCTCCCGCCAGGCTCTTTCCTTCCGCTCTTCCTGGCCAAGTGTCGCTTCAGCCACCGGCGGTGAGATCCAAACTCGAATTTGCTTGGGCACCCATCGCTCAAACACCTGATCGTCCAGCAAGAGAAAACCTAGGAATAGAACGATGTAATTCAGAAATGCATAGTTCGCTGAAAGGATGATGCTCACTTGCATCGGTGTGACGATGCAAAAGCAGATGATCTTGAACCGCCGCGGCAGAAACAACATCCACACAAGGGCCAGCTCCACCACCAGCACTAGAACAGTCACCGACGCGTGAAATCCGTGTGGTAAATGCTGGACGTACCATCCGATCCAGTCTGGCAATGGACAGTTCTGATAGTAGTCGTCCATCGCCGTCAAATGCCGCCACGACTGATCGCCGCTCGCCAGCTTCACAACGCCTGATTCGAAGTAGATGCGAAACCATTCCCACCGCAGCAGAAAAAGGCTCGCGCGTGATGGGGCGTGAGCGATGCCAAGCCCCGGCCGCAGCCCGGGCGGCACGAAAAACAGAGAAATAAATCCAGCCTCCAGAAGCATTCCGTCCGACTGATAGCTCGCAAAATCCTGCGCCACAGCGATGAAGGAAAGGAAACAGAGAAAACAGATCAGGAGGGAAGCGCGCGGCAGGACATTCAGGAAAACCAGAACCGAAGCGATCAGTCCAACCCAGCAAACCACCGTCAGCGCCCGGTCGCTCGTTCCCAGCCAAAAAACCGTCGGCGCGTACCAAAACCGCAGGGAATGCAACACACCTTCGACTGCCTTCAAATAATCGCGCGCTGGCAGGATTCCGTCCGGGCCGATCAAACCCTTCGCTTGAAAATAGAAGGAATAAAAGACCGAAAAGTAAATGAATCCGAGAGCACGCACAAAAATCCACCGCGCCCACAAATGGCGCGAAACTGCTGGAGCGCCCGCGGCATCGCCGGATTCCAGGAGCCAGCGCAATGCCGCAACCAATCGGCCCATCATGATGGGTGGATTATACCGGGTGCAGAAGGTCTCGCGGCCAAATGCGTTTCCGCCCTGTCGAAGCGAACGTCTAGCGCGGTTGCTTCGAGTGGATGGGCGGCTCGAAGCGGATCGGTCGCGGCGCCGGAGGGATCGAATTCAGTTGTTCTCGCCCTTCCACAAGGCCGATGAAAAAGTCCTGTACGTTGAAATGGATTCCGTTGCGCCGGCTTTCGACCGCCGTCGACCGCCTAGCGAACTCCCGCGCCCGCACGTATCTCCCCTCGGAAGTCAGGAACCTCGCTTTCTGCGTGTCAGCCATATAGGGCAGCAGCACCTCGTTGAAGATCTGCCGGCTGAGCACCTCGTCGCGAAGGTGGAACATTACTTCCACCCGCTCGTAAATGTTGCGGTGCATCCAGTCAGCGCTGCCCAGGTATAGCTCCGTTTTTCCGCCATTGCCGAACATGAAAATTCTGCTGTGTTCCAAAAACCGCCCGATGATGCTTCGCACGTGGATTTGAGAACTGACTCCACGCACCCCCGGACGCAGAGCGCACTGCCCGCGCACGATCAGCTCGATTTTCACTCCTGCCCCCGACGCACGGTAGAGCGCCTGAATGATCCTTTCGTCCAGCAACGCGTTGACTTTCGCAACGATAAATGCGGGCCTGCCGGCTTTTGCGTGCGCCGTTTCCCGGTCGATCAGTGCGGAGCAACTCTTCCCCAGATTCAGCGGCGCAACGAACAGGGGCGAATACTGCGGGCGTTCGGAATACGCCGTCAAGTAGTTGAATACGTGGTGCACCGAAGAAGTCACGCGAGTGTTGCTCGTCAAAAGGCTGAGGTCGGTGTAGAACCGCGCCGTCGATGGATTGTAATTCCCTGTTCCCAGGTGCGCGTAGCGACGGATTTGTCCGTCCGCCTCGCGCCTCGCCACGAGCGCAAGCTTGCAGTGCGTCTTCAACCCTACGACACCGTGAAACACTTGCACGCCTGCTTCCTGCAGGTTGCGTGCCCAGCGAATGTTTGAAGCTTCATCGAACCGCGCCTTCAATTCGACGACAACGGCCACTTCTTTCCGCGCCGCCGCATCGATCAGAGCCCGGACGATCGGCGAATTCTCACTCGTCCGGTAGAGCGTCTGCTTGATCGACAGCACGTCCGGGTCCTGCGCGGCGCTTTCGATGAACCGCACCACTGCCGAATACGAATCATACGGGTGGTGCAGCAGCACGTCACGCTTTCGGACTAGATCGAAGATCGAAGCTGCCCCTGGTTTGAGAGCTAATTCGCGCGGGATGAATGGCGGGTACTTCAAATCCGGCCGCGGCGTCAGTTCGTAGAGATTGAAAAGCCGCGAAAGGTTTACAGGCCCGTTTGCATGAAATACCTGCCAGGGAGCCAGCCGGAAGTTCGCCACCAGCCGCTCCGTGATTTCCAAATGTGCGCCCGCCGCTATCTCCAGGCGCACAGCGGAACCCTTGCGTCTCCGGTGGAGCTGCGTATCGACGCTCTCCAGGATGCTGCGTGTCTCTTCTTCCTCAAGGTATAAGTTGCTGTTGCGCGTCACACGAAAGGCCGCTGCCGACAAAATCTCGTAGCCGTGGTACAGCCGCTCGGCAAATGCGTGAACCACATCGTGCAAGTAGACATATTCCACACGCCCTTCGACCGATGGCAGGCGCACTAGACGTGGCAACGCCCGCGGAACCGTAACCACGCCCAGATAGGTCTGCGATCCCCTCTTCTTTCGCCGTACGAGAAACGCCAGGCAGAGCGCTTTGTTAATTACGTGCGGGAAGGGATGTGCGGGATCAACTGTCACGGGCGTCAACAGCGGTTCAACCGTCCTTCCGTAGAACTCTTCTATGTAAGCTCTGGCTTCGGGCCTCAATTCCGCAAGGCTCAGCAAGTGGATCGATTCCGCTGCAAGTGCAGGGATCAGTTCATCCGACCAGCACGCGTATTGGTCTTTCACAAATCGGTGGATTCGCTCGGCCAACCCATCGAGAACTTCCTGGGGACCTAGCCCGTCGGGGCCCCGCTCTCCCGTCCCTTGTTCTACCTGCTGCAAGATCCCGGCTACACGAACCTCCACGAACTCATCCAGGTTGCTCGCGGTGATAGCGAGAAATTTCACGCGCTCTAGAAGAGGATTCTCTGGATCGCGCGCCTCTTCCAGGACGCGCTCGTTGAACTGCAACCAGGAGAAATGGCGGTTGAAGTATAGGTGCGGGTCGGCCAAGTTGATGCGTGCCATTTTCGCCTCCAAGGGGGAACGGAGGCTACCACGCCTCTGTTAAGGACATGTTACTGATTTTTCAGAGTTAAGCCCCTTCGGGCAGGGTGCAGACCGAGGATGGCCTGCTATTCCAAGCATCGATGTTTTGAATCGAAGCCATCCGTACTTTTAATTGACCGCCGTGAGAACCTCGCGATACCCTACGCGTTTACATTGGCGACTGGGCTGCTGCTGCGCCTGCGGCAAATAGCTTCTGGGGATCTGGACACTTCGAACAGAGGAGATTCATGTCGAACGAACTTCGCAATTTTTTGACGCTGTCCTACGATGAGCTCGAAGAGCTCAACCTGCACGCCAAGCAGCAAAGGAAGGATCGCGTCCCCGCCCATAAAATTCAGGAAGAGCGCGTCAAGTACCTCACGGGCGAAAAACGGATCAAGGCAGTCACGGTTCTCTTCAGCGACCTCGAAGGCCGCTTGCACATGCTCGACTACGACAAAAAATTCCTCATCAAGAGCTGGGACAACCTCACCTTCGATGGTTCCTCGATCCGCGGTTTCACTGCCCAGCGCGAAAGCGACCTTCGTCTTGCCATCGACTGGGGCGCTTTCTATTGGGGCCCTGCCGACATTTTTGGCGCGGGGAAAGTTCTCGTCTTCGGCGAAGTGATCGACAAGGATGGCTCTCCTTACAGCGCCGATATTCGTGGGGCGCTCAAGGGATTCGCCGAAGCACAGTTCAAGAAGGAAGGCTATACGCTCAATGCCGCCAACGAAATTGAAGGATTTCTCTTCAAAGGCGTCGATGCCGAGCGCCACTTCTACGAAACCGGAAGGTTCGAGTATGTCAACACTGGCGGATACTACCACTCCCTGCCCGGCGATTTGCTTCGCACATTTATCGACACCACCGCCGAAGTCCAGCGTGCCATGGGTTTCCAGAATGAAAAGGATCATCCCGAAGTCGCCCCCTCGCAATTCGAAATCAATTACGGCTATGGCGAGGTAGTCGCTGCCGCCGACCAGATTCAGTTGTACAAGCTCATTTGCCGCCAGGTCGCCACGAAGATGGGTCTAACAGCCAGCTTCCTGCCCAAACCGGTCGTCGGTGTCAATGGCAACGGCATGCACACCAACGTCTCTATCAGCAAGGGCGGCAAGAACCTTTTCTGGGACCCGAAGGGTGAAGAGAAATTGAGCAAGTTCGGCTGGTCTTTCCTCGACCGCATTCTCACGCACGGCAACGACATCTGCCTGCTTCTCAATGCTAGCGTCAACGCCTACCGCCGCCTCGATCCGCACTTCGAAGCGCCCAATCAGATCAAGGCTTCCGCCGTCGATCGCGGTTCGATGATTCGCGTCCCCATCGGAAATGAAAAGAGCATGCGCGTCGAAGTTCGGTCGGTAGCTCCGGATGCCAACCCCTACCTCGTAATGCTCGGCATTTTTAAGACGGGAGTCGAGGGCGAGACGGCGAAGATCAAGAACCTTCGCCAAGCGGAACGCTATCTGCCGGACAATATTTACATAGCGCTCGAAAATTTTCGGAAGTCGGACTGGACGACGAAGCTGCTCGGCGAGGACGTGAAGGCTCGCTACGCTGACCTTAAGCAGGGAGCCGCCGATCGTTGCCCGCGCCTGCTCGGCACGATCGTGAAAGCTCCCGAAGTGCAATACCACCACGAAGTTTACAACCAGTTCCTCTGGAATCTCTTCTAGGTTCCGTTGCTCCCTGGCTGCGTCCCGGCGGACCTTGGAGGTCGCCGGGACGTTTTTTTGAGTCGAAAATTTCGGGATTTCCCGGGTCAGCCTCCTCCGTTAGTCATTCGCCGGCCCCAAAACTTCGTCCACGCTTCGCGCAACTATCTCAACGCGCGAAGATCCTTCCTCCGTGAGAGTAATTCTTCCTTGCCTCGCTTCTATCTTCGAAATCGTCTTCCACGACGGTGGTACTTTGGCTGCGAACAGGACATACGGTATCGTCCGTTTTCCTGACGCAGGCAGGCAAATCACCCTCGGGACTCCGAACAGTCTTCCTGCAAATACCGATTCCCGCATCCCCTCCGGCGTAGGCGTCGTTCCAAATTCCAATCCCCGCGCTTGCGTAGTCCCATTCCACGGCGCCGCCTTGCGCACGCAGTTTTCCTCCCATATCGCAACCCACGGATAGTCCGACGTCCGGAAGCAATAGCCGAAGACTTGCCCAATTCTCCAGTTCAACACGGCCACATACGCAATCGGCGCGTTCTCATCAAGGAGAACTGTTGCGACAAATCCCCGGCCGTCCTCCGCGAAAGGTTTCGAGATGTCATGCTGTCCTCCCTTGCAAGACGGAGCAAGCGGCCACGTGAAATCCTGGTTCACCGGGAGAGCTGGCCGACCCTCATATTCATAGGGTCCCGTCCGGCTGCGCGCCGCGGGCATCAGGCATACTCCTTCGTCTTTTCTCAAAAATGGCGGGCCAACGGTCACGTGTTGGATCCATTGAATGAAACGGTCCATCTTCTGCTGATTTGTCACGGTCTCCACCACATATGCCGCGGTTTCGCCCTCGTAAATCGTCACTTCTCGTTCAAATCCTAAGCGTGCGACCGGTGCCCGCGCAGTCAGCTTCAGTCGCGCCGCCCCATTTAACGCTTTCCGGCTTCTGACGATCCATCGTCGCGACGGGAGCTCTCCATGCAGCGGAAGTCCCGCTTTCGTCTCCTCCTTCGAGGGGACCCCAAAATAATCGAGGCAAATCACATGTCCCATATACCCCGCCAGGTAAGGACCTTCGGGCGGCGGACTATATAGCTGGGCATGTTTCTTGGCGGAATACTCGTAAGGCTCGATCGTCTTCCAGGGCGTCTCCCAAAGAAAGTTTGGCGAATCTCCTTCCTCGCCATGCGCCACGGCAGACGCCAAGTGGCCGCCCCCAAGCAACCAGTGCAGCGTCAGCGCCCCGCTCGAAATCGAAGCGGCATGACGTCCGCGCCATCGAATTGTTCTGCAGGAAAGTCCCTTTCCGTTTTTCATCTCGTCTCACATTCCTCAGAAAGTATTGCGTGGATTCTTCAGGATCCGTGCGGCGCTCCTGTACCACTGCTGGAAAATGCCATCCCTCCCGCAGGGATCAGCATTCCTCCATCCACCAGCAAATACGCGCCGGTAATGAACGATGCGGCATCGCTTGCAAGAAAGGCTACGGCCTCCGCCACCTCATTAGGCTTTCCGATTCGTCCCAACGCATGCGAACGGTTGCAGGCTTCCTGCACTCCTTTCGGATCGGGGCAAATTTCAATCGAATGGCGAAGCATCGGTGTATCGATTGCACCGGGAAGAACGCAATTCGCACGGATGTTCTTTGGCGCATAATCGAGCGCCACGGCGCGAACCAGCCCCAAAATTCCGTGCTTCGCGGTGACATATGCGGCCGAATTTGGCAGCGCCGTGATCGATTGCACCGAACCCACCGCCACGATCGATCCTCCTCCACGTTGTAGCATGTAGGGAATCACGTTTCGGCAGAGCAAGTAGAAGCTCTTCAGATTCACCGCCATCACTTCATCCCACAGCGCTTCTTCCGTGCCGACCACGTCCCCGTATCTCTGAATGCCCGCGCAGCTCGCGAGCATGTCCACTCCGCCAAAATCCTTTGCGGCTGCCGAAATCGCTTCTTCTACTTGCACTGCGACGCTCACGTCGCATGGGTAGAGCCTCGCTTTCGCTCCCGCGTTGACGAGAAGAGCCGCAACTTCGGCTCCCTTTTTTTCGTCACGGTCAACCAGAGCAACCGTCGCCCCTAGCTCACCGAATTTTCGCGCCACGACCTCGCCAATTCCCATGGCGGCTCCGGTGACGACCGCGACTTTCTCTTGAAACGTTGAGTCCATGTTTTCTTCGGCCTGTCTTATTTCGTTTTCATCCTTGTGCAAATGTCCAGGAAGGGCCCGTTTGCAGTCCTCCAAGGTAGTGGCGGCCTGCTTTCAGGTCAATAGCGACAAATCGCCGTATGGCACGTTGATTTTGTCTTCTTGAGAATTCCGAACGCCAACGCGTTCACGCTTTCTCGACACTCGATTCACATTGGCGTAACAAGTCCGCTTTCGACAGATGCCCCTTTTCCTTTAAGTCACAGAATATTTACACAAGGTTTCGCTTCCGGTAGCTTTTTGAATCCAGTCTCTTCTCGCTGGCCCACGAGCACCCGGGGATTTCCTTTCCAAGGCAGCCATCGCTTGTCCCGAATCCTGATTGCAGACGAAGAGAGAGCGCTGCCGGAGCGGCTGCGTGACGAGTTTGAGGTGCACGGCCTCCAGGTTCTCGAATTCCGCTCCTCGGCTTCTCTTGGTCTTGAAGATATCGTCCAAGTTCACCCGGATCTACTTATTATTGACCGCAGTCTCCCGGGCGCGTTGGCCTTCGAGCTTTGCAAATCCGCTCGCGGCGACTCCCGTCTTGACCACCTTCCGATCATTATGACCGGCGCGGGGGACGAAGCCGACCGCGTCATCGCTCTCGAACTTGGCGCCGACGATTATCTCAACAAACCTTATAGCTATCGTGAGCTGCTCGCCCGCGTCCGCGCCCTTCTGCGACGCGTAGAATTCACGATTGGAGCTCACCGCTTGATCGAAATCGGCGACCTGCGTATCGACCCATCTTCTTACCAGGTGACTCGTGAAGGCAAAATCATCCATCTCACCACCCTCGAATTCCGCCTGTTGCATTTTCTGGCCTCTCAGCCGAATCGCATGTTTTCCCGCGATCAATTGCTCGAACACGTTTGGGGGACCAGGCAAGTCGTCATTCGCCGCAACGTGGACACCCATATCAGCCGATTACGAAAGCGAATCGAACTGAACCCCGACGCACCTGTGCACCTGAAAAGCCTTCGTGGGGTGGGCTATATGTTTGAAGTTCGCGAAAATTGAACCTGGATTCGTCGATGGCTTTGCGTTTTGATTGACGCAACCTTCATCCGCAGGTACGATAGCGGCGCTTTTAACGGAGGGACTCCATGGCCAAGAAAGACAAGCTCACCCAAGCCGCTGAGTCGATCGGCGCAGTCGTCGGCAGAGCCGAAGGCACGGCGAAAAAAGTCGCCAAAGCGGGCGAGCAGGCCGCCAAGAAAGCCGCCAAGGCTAGTTCCGTCGCTAAGAAGGAATTGGCCGTAATCAGCAAGCAAGTCGAATCTCTCCGCAAGCAACTCTACAAGACCACGAAGAAGCTGCAAAAAGCCCTGCGCTAGCTCTCCGCTCGCAGGACTTCCTGCATTCCGTGAAACTCGCTATCTGCAGCTTGACCAGCATGTTATAGTTGCCAAGGCAACTCCCTACCTGTGACCGGAATCGGTCTCTACCCCAAGCAACCATTTTACCACCGCAAGGCTCTTACTCTCCGAGAGTGTAGTTGCTAAGGCAATCACTCTGAGTGTCTCCCTGGAACCAGTGGAAATGCCAAAGGGGGAGAGTAATTGATGTTTCGCGTGTTTCCAATTGACGTGGCAGAGGTTGTTTTCTCGTGGATTCCGATGGCGTCGGCGCTGCCCAAGACAGCTTCCAGCTCATATGCGCCGGAACTTGTCCTCTCCTGTCTGCACGCGCCTTTCTCGTCGTCCACTCTTAGCAGCGACTCTTCGAGAAAGGAACCCGAGTGTGAATACCGGTTTCAATAGCGATTACGGCGGATGTCTTGCCAGCGATAAGAAACGCGAATCCTCGCAGACCCTCTCCTTCTAGAGAGGCGCGTGATTCTCGGCGTCTTTGCTCTCTTGATTTGTCGTGCCGGCCCGTCGAGATGCTCTCTCAGCGCGGGCGTGTATCTCCACCTTCTTCTCAAAATGGCCTGGTAGCCGATTTCAAAAGATCAGGCTGCGGCCGACGAGAAAGACCTGGGCCTTTTCTCGCGAACTGCCATACAATTTGTATGGCAACTATTTTTACCTCTGAAGTCGCTGTGCGCATGACCAGATGAGTAAGCCAAAGCCGCCACAAGAACCTCCGAGCAGCTTGAAGAGCCATGCAGGTTTTTGGCTGCGTTTCGTTTCCAACCACGCCTCGCACGCCTTTGCCGAAAAGCTTCGCGCCAGCGGCGTAACTCCCGCCGAGTGGGTAGTCTTGCGCGAAATGTTTGACGCCGAACTGCGAGAGATTTTCGACGGGGCCACGACAGCTCCGAGCGAAATTGCTCAGATAATCGGCATGACGCGCGGCGCCGTCTCTCGGCTCATCGACCGGCTTCTCCGAAAAAAGCTCGTCACTCGCAAAGTATCCAGTGAAGACCACCGTTATCAGGAGATTCGATTAACGCCCGCGGGCTTGCAACTTGTGCCCACTCTGGCTTCCGTCGCGGATGAAAGCGACCGCGAATTCTTCTCCTGCCTCTCGGAGCGCGAACGCAAGAAGCTCGTCGAGATGTTCAAGAGGCTGGCTCAGGCCAACAATTTGAGCAAGTTCCCCATCGAATAGCCCAACGCGCGTCCTCCTGGAGGCTTGCGCAGTCCTCCCACAATGGAAGTACAATGCGTCGCAGGGGGAGTCCGCCGTGCCGACCCGCGCATTGCTTTCTGTGGACACGTTTCTTCTCCGGAAGATCCATGATTCCATCGGCCGCGGGCCGGTGCAGTTCCGTTTGGCCGGCAATGGCGCTATGTGGCCGTTGGCAATTGATGCCCCAATCCAGGTCGTCATCGCGGACAGACGTACGCTCTCAGAGCTTCTCTTCAATCCCGAATTGGCCTTCGGCGACGCGTATTCGGACGGACGCATTGAAGTTCGCGGTGATTTGACCCGGCTAATCGAGATCATCCTTCGCTCCCAACTGGAAGCCGGGCAGACCCCTTGGCTTTCGCGCCTTTGGAATTCGTGGCTCGACCTCGTGCAGGCCAACACCGTCAAAGGCTCGCACCGGAATATTCATCGTCACTATGATCTGAGCGCCAATTTCTACAAACTCTGGCTCGACTCAAGGATGATCTATACCTGCGCCTATTTTCCCGATCCATCCGTTTCCCTGGAAGCAGCGCAAGTTGCGAAAATGGAGCACGTCTGCCGGAAGCTCTGCCTGCGGCCCGACGAGACCGTTGTAGAAGCCGGCTGCGGTTGGGGTGCGCTTGCTCTTTGGATGGCCAGCCACTACGGCGTCAGAGTCCGCTCGTTCAATATCTCCCACGAGCAGATTCTTTTCGCCCGCGACCGCGCCCGGCAGGAAGGCCTCTCTGACCGCATCGAATTCGTCGAAGACGACTATCGCAACATCTCCGGCCGCTACGATGCTTTCGTCTCCGTTGGAATGCTCGAACACGTCGGGCCCGAGCATTATCAGGAGTTCGGCACCATCATTCACCGTGCGATCGGCAATTCTGGCCGCGGCCTGGTTCACTTCATCGGAAAAAACCAACCGCTTCCGTTCAGTCCCTGGATTCGCAAGCGCATCTTTCCCGGCGCGTACGCGCCTGCTTTGCGGCAGGTGATGGACGTCTTCGAGCCCTTCAATTTCTCCGTCCTTGATGTCGAAAATCTCCGCCCTCACTACGCTCGAACTGTCGAACACTGGCTCAGCCAGTTCGAGCGTTCATCGAACAAGGTTTCGGCGATGTTCGACTCTGAATTCGTCCGGGCTTGGCGCCTGTATCTATGCGGATCCATCGCCTCGTTTCGCGTCGGAAACCTGCAATTATTCCAAGTCCTTTTTGCTGGTTCCCAATGTAGCTCCGTCCCCTGGACTCGCGCCCACATGTACGCGGACGATCGCTCGGAAGAAAAGCAAGCGGCATGGATTCAGTCGGCATCCTGATCGCTGGTGGCGGGCCCGCGGGCTCTTCCTGCGCGTGGGCTCTTCGTCAGGCGGGGCTGGATCCTCTGATTCTCGACAAGCGCGTGTTTCCACGCGACAAAATCTGCGGCGGTTGGATCACTCCTGCGGTCCTGGACGCCCTCAAAATCGATCCGGCCGACTATTCGCGCAGTCGTATTTTCCAGCCGATCTCAGGCTTTCGCACAAGCTCCATGGGTCGCAAGGAGATTGAAACGCAATACGGCGGTCCCATCAGCTTCGGCATCCGCCGCTTTGAATTCGATGAATATCTCCTTCGCCGATCGCATGCGCGGGTCAAGGAAGGCATTGCCCTCAAGTCGATCGAGAGATCCGGCGATGATTGGATCGTCAATGGAGAATACAAGGCTCGTGTCGTCGTCGGCGCCGGTGGTCATTTCTGCCCCGTGGCCCGCTTTCTCAACAGCGACGTGGAAAAAAATCCTGCTGTCGTGGCTCAGGAACTCGAATTCCAGATGGATACCCGCCAACGCGACTCCTGCTCGATTCGCGCGGACGTCCCTGAGCTATTCTTTTGCGATGACATGCAAGGATATGGCTGGTGTTTCCGCAAAGATAATTTTCTCAACATTGGCCTTGGCCGCCTCGATTCGCACGGTCTGCCGGGTCATGTCGCTGCCTTCGCCCGCTTCCTGCGCACTACCGGAAAAATCGGCTTCGATCTACCTCCTTCCTTCCCAGGGCACGCATATCTCCTCCACGCACACATCCGCCGTCGTGTCGTTTCAGACGGCATCCTTCTGGTTGGAGACGCCGCAGGCTTGGCCTATTCACAGAGTGGCGAGGGCATCCGTCCCGCTGTGGAATCGGGCCTGCTCGCTGCGAGAACGATCATCTCGGCCGGAGGGCGTTCGGACCGCCATTCGCTCGAAACGTATCCCTTGGCACTCGAATCGCGATTTGGAGAATCCGGTGAGGATTGGTCCACGCGGATAGGCCGTCGCCTACCTCCACCGGTCCGCAACGGCCTTGCAGGGGCGCTGCTCACAAGTAGGTGGTTTTCGCGTCACTTTGTCCTGGATCGCTGGTTTCTGCACCGCCAGGAGCGGGCGCTCGAAGTCTGAATGCGCAGTGTTGTTTATTTTGGATTGTCAATCGCCCGGAACCAGTGGTGCCCGAAAGAGGACTCGAACCTCCACTCCCTTGCGGGAACTAGCTCCTGAAGCTAGCGCGTCTGCCAATTCCGCCATTCGGGCATTCCGTGCGGCTTTTTGCGAGGCTCTTTCATATTGCCCGCCCCTCCCCGGTTTGTCAACGAGGCACACCTCCCCTACCGCCTCCTTGACCCTCCTCCTGCTCACCCCTACAGTAGATGTGGGGCATTGGGGACGGGGGGAATTGGGCATGGCGTCTGCACGTGCAATGATTGAACGGCGTCGTTCAAGCCGTGTCCTAATCCGCATACCCATTCGCGTCTTCGGCAGCCTGTCCGCTGGCGAACCTTTGAACGCCGCTGCTGAAACCATTGCTGTTAGCCGCTTTGGCGCCCTGCTTCGCATCCCCCGGCAACTTCCACTTGGAACGCGCATCGAAGTCTTGAATGACCTCTCTCAGGAGACTCGCGAGTTTCGCATCATCCGAGTGGGGGAAGTTGGTACCGATGGCTTCTTTGACGTTGGCGTCGAAATCCTGCATCCCGCCCGCCGCTTCTGGGGGATCCAGTTTCCTGACGAAACACGCTCCGCTTGACCCTTATCGACGGTTCCAGTGCTATAATCCCGCCGAACTGGGGCCCTTCGGGCCGGTAGCTGTTCGGTCATCTCTTTCGGCCTGTGGGTCTGGGAGGCGGCCATGGACTTCTCGCAAGAAACGATCTATGCCCTGGCAATCACGTGGGCAATCGTAACGCTCGCTCTGATTTGCCTGTGGATTTACCGCAGCACTCTAGAATCCCACGAAGACGACCAGATTTTCCTCGATAGCGCAGAGGAAGCGATGGCTAATGAGCAGCGCGTCCTCGTTGCGCGCATCAATCGGCTTAGCCGGCCGATTACTTTGCTCATGATCGCTTCGGGAGCCCTTCTCGTCGTCACTGCGGGCATATGGCTCTGGGAAGGCTTTAAGACTTTCTAGGAACCGCTGTTGTCCCAACCCCTTGCCGGCTTTATGGCTGAGGGGATGGTGTACCTGCCGGCGCGGCTGCGGGAGCAGGTCGCCTCACCGACTCATTCGGACATATCTGCGACGTGTGATTGTGCACGATGAGCCAGGTGTCTCCCGTTTTGACAAATACGAGTGTCGTCTGTCCACGCGCCGCATAGGGCCTGCCTTGATACTGAGCCGTTAGCTCCCACTGATAGCAAGCCCAGGCGACATCTCCGTTGTGGAATATCGTCGTGTTCCGCCGTACGACTTGCACGCCTTGAAACGACTGCCGTTCCTGCTCGAATGCTGCCGCATAGCTCGGCCAACCCATCACTGGGGGAGCGAAGGCTCCGCTCACAAACGAAGCGTTCTCCGCGTAATACTTATGCATCCTTTCCACGTCGCCAAGCTCGAACGCTCCCAGCATTTCTCCGATTTCCTTGTCGATTTGCTCCGGAATCGGCAGCGGGATGTTCGGCATCGTGGCGTTCGGGTTGATTCCGTCGATTTTTTTGTTTTTCTGCGCGAATGCGCCTGTTGGGACCAGTAAGAACACCATTGCTGCAGAGGCAATGGCCACGATCAACTGTAGTCTCGCCTTCAAGGATCTCCGCAACGAATCCCCAAGCCTGCTTTTCATCCTTTTCCTCCCCAATTCGCAACGGAGAATAGCACGTCGCGCGCAACTCGGTCCGCTTCGATTGCCGCGCGTGTTGGCTCATTGTCAAGGGGTCGTTTGGATGGGTGAAACGTGCTTAAAGGAGCGGTGGTTCGAAGCCCCGCGCGGAAAGGAGTCTGTCGTACGCAGTGGAATTCTCATGCGGCAACACTCCCGGCGGTTCTTCGTTCGAAGGGAGCTACTTATCTTCGCCTGCGTGTGGAGTCTGGCTCAGCAAATTCACAAACAGGCGGTAGGCCCCCGGCACTCCTGCGGGCAGCTCTCGAAAGAACGACAATCCCGTGTACATGTACACTCCCTTCCCGTCGCGTGCGTACACCAGTCCGCCGTTCGTCTGCTTTTCTCCGAAATCTGTCAGCCCCAGCACGCCCACATACGGTGGTCCAAACGTGCTCCAGAAATAAATTCCTCGCTCCTGCACCCAGCCCTCAAAATCCTTCTTCGTGATTTTATTCGGCGTGTTGAGCAGTGGATTTTCCGGCGCCAAAAATTCCACAGGTGATCGCCAGTCCGTCACGCGCACTCCCTGCTGCGCCATCTTTGCAGGAAACGGCCCTGGCAACAGTTTGTTCCATGCATAGTCCCTCTGGTATTGCACTACCAGCGACCCGCCATTTTTCACATACTTCAGCAGGCGTTCGTTGGCCCGCGGCAGATCCGGGCGCAATTCGTACGCGCGAATGCCCACCACGATGGCGTCATATTGACTCAAGTCCCCAAACGCGAGAGCCACCTCATCGAGCAGATCCACCCGGATTCCCAGCTGTCGGATCACTTCCGGCAACGGATCGTTGTCCGCTGCAACGTATCCGATATGCAGCCCGGCGGGGACATTCAGGCTCAGCACGTGCACTTTCGCGTCGTCCGGCTCGCTCCAGTCTCTCGTCGGCAGCGTCGGAATCGACTGCAACGATGTTCGGAATGTTTCACCGCCGCTCTTCGCGTACGGCTGAAGCTCATACGCGCCCGGCTTTGCCGCGGCCGGCGGAGTCACGAGAAACTGAATCAGTTGATCGCCGCCGTTCTTGTATTCGAGCTTCGGCGCGCTGTTTACGCTCCATCCTTCCGGTGCATCCATCCCGGGCGTTACGCTCGCAGGCGCAGTCCCGTGATAGCGCACACGCGCCAGCAGCCGCACCGGCTCGCCCAGCCGCTTTTCCGGAACCATCACTTGCCGCGGATCCACCGTCAGCGTCACCGCCGGCACAAGCTCGAGAGGATACGTCTCAAGTCCCGTGGTCGCCGCTTGCATCGACTTCACCGGTTGTTCCATCGCAAACGAATATCCGTCCACTTTTGTCATGAGCTTCAATTCCACCAGCGGTGGTGGGAACGGCAGGATCGCGTCCTCCGGTGATTGCGGCGCCTTGGCGTCTATTG
>Ga0335074_10003841_pt1 | contig 20654 bp, 10 predicted proteins | sample Lox_Sample_23_FD_206715 | JGI IMG/M metagenome (GOLD analysis project Ga0335074, IMG submission 206715) | Soil microbial communities from Loxahatchee National Wildlife Refuge, Florida, United States - Lox_Sample_2.3 | ecosystem: Environmental > Terrestrial > Soil > Wetlands | place: USA... | reverse complement strand
GGAGTTCAGCAGTGTCCGCGGCCTCCCCGTTTTGTGTGAGGCTGAGCGGAGCGTTGAGGAGTTGTCTCCCGGGGCCGCCCTGTGTCTCTACCGCATTGCGCAGGAAGCACTGGGCAATGCCGCCAAACATTCGGAGGCGACGATGGTGGAGGTTCGACTTGCGGGTACTGCCGGTCGGGTTTGCTTGTCTGTATCCGATAATGGAAAGGGTTGTGACCGCAGCAAGATTGGAAATTCGGGTGGCCTAGGCTTGATTAGTATGCGTGAGCGTGTGTTGCAGCTGGAAGGGACTTTTGCGTTCGATAGTGAACCAGGGCGCGGGACCACAGTGAAAGTGGAAATTCCATTTCGGCCGGGCACATAACTTTCTGATTCACTCCCCCGTACAGTGAAAATGAGTGCCGATCACTAGTAGATAGGCCTTGTTGCGAAGTACCCATCGCGGGATTGCATCGACTTCTTGCCCTTCTGCGAGATGAGTCACAAATTCACATCCCTGTTTGTGCGCACTCTCAGGTTTCCGCCAAGAGTTGCCCAAATTGTTTCCAACGATCATTCCTCAGCGTCTCTTTGAGCCTCGGCGAGGCCGCTGTAGCAAAGGCGATTACTCAATGCTCCTGGGCGAATCTGTGGACGACTGCGCCCGCACTGAGATCACAATTCTCCGGGAGGATGGGGCCAAACGCGCGGCGCCACTCCTCAAGGACTGGTGCTTGAGTCGGGCCAAGTGTCAACGGGTGAACAGTCGGGTGTGCTGCTGCTGACATCGCCAAACGATTGGTCCGTTTGGAATCAACGGAATGACGTGTCCATCGGTTTGGTTATGCTTTGGACACTCAAGTGCAACGACAGCAGCGAATCCAGTCGTCATTCAAGATCAGCTTCGAGGGCTTGCGAGCAGGTTGGACCTGCCATCGAGGGGTTCGAGTTCTCGAGCATCTTGAATTGAGACAGACAAGAGCACGGCGCGAAACTGCACCTTCGGGCTCCTGACCTTTGGGCCGGCTGTACGCGGAAGGAGGCCTTATGAAACTGAATCAACTGGGAATTACAATGCGTTTTGCCGCGGCATTCGGCCTGGTATGCGCAACTGTATCGCTGCACGCACAAAACGCCACCGCTTGCGCGATAACCGGCATTGTCGCCGACTCGACTGGAGCGGTCGTACCCAGCGTCCAGGTGACCGTGACCAACCAGGCCACGGGCCAGTTTCAAACTGAAACAACGAACGGATCCGGATTCTACGACGCAGAATCGCTCGCTCCCGGCGACTACTCTGTAGCCGTAACAAAGGCCGGCTTTAAGACCGATATGATCAAGGACATTCACCTCGATCCCGGTCGACGGCGCGGCCTCAACGTGAAACTCGAAGTCGGCAGCGCCACAATTTCCATCAATGTGGAGGCTGATGCCGTAGTCGCCCAAACCGAGAGCTCCGAGGCGGGCGGCACCATCACCACGGTCGAAGTGCAAAACATCATGCTCAACGGCCGCAACTTTGAGGCATTGCTCACCGTGGTCCCCGGTGTTAGCAATGTCAACGGCGCGAACGGAACGTACCAAGCCGGCCAAGGCGCCATTACTTCATCTGTCGTCGTCAACGGCTCTTCCGATGAAGAGACGATGTACACCATCGATGGGGTCTACAATGTGACGGCAGCCTCTGAAATCACACTTCCAATCACTCCCGTCGTGGATCACATCCAGGAGATGCGTGTGCTCAGCGACAACTACAGTGCCAAGTACGGTCTCGCGGGCCGCCAAGTGCTTGTCACCACCAAGAGCGGCGGTGAACAATACCACGGCAGCAGCTACTTTTTCGATCGCACCAACGAATACGGCACGGCACACGGCTATCTGCAAACTGGCCAGGTTCCGCTCACCTCGTTGCACCTGTCTGACTGGGGCATCACTCTCGGCGGACCGGTCGTGATTCCCAAACTCCTCACCAGCGCGCACAAAAGGCTGTTCTTCTTTGTTGGCGCTGACTGGAAAGCTAACCACTACGCATATACCTCAGGGGCGCGCAACGTCTTTCCAACCGCTTACTACAACGGCGACCTCAGCACCGGGCCAACTCCGGCCATCCACGTCGGTGGTGCCGTCATGAAGCCGTACAGCGCTCTTGACGCTGTCCATCAGGCCATTCTCGACGCTCGCATGGGCGGCGCGCCTGGCTCCGGTGCCGCTTGCATCTACCAGAAAACACCTGGCGGTAACTACAACCAGATTCTGCCGCAGTGCATGGATGCCAACACCGTAGCGCTCGGCAAGGCTTACTGGCCAGCGCCAAACTATACAAGCAACAGCCAGAACTACATTAATGACAACCCAGTCCGCTTCAGCGTAAACGACCAGCTCTATCGCGGCGACTATAACGTCAGCCAGAACAACACCATCACCCTGCGCCTGATGCACGAGGAAGTTGCGCAGATCAACGCAACACGCGGCTATAACGACTACGCGCCCAACCCGAACTCCGCCACCTACACACCAGCGGGCAACGGCTTGCTTCGCTGGCAGTGGACCATCAAGCCCAACCTGATTAACGTGGCCGGCTTTGGTCTTGTTTACACCAAGTACTATGCCGCACTGCTCGGTAAATACCAACTGCCGAGTGGCGTGACCATCAACCAAAAGTTTTCTGGCGCAGATCCGCTTGACCGCATCCCCGATATCAGTATGGATAACGATGCGCAGGGCGGCGAGAACTGGTTCTGGATGGGTGAGGGTGCATTGCCCACGCACTCCAACGATCAGACTCTCGAGTATTCCGACGACATCTCCTGGGTCAAAGGCAACCACGTCCTGCAGGGCGGCTTCACCATCATGGACAACCTGCTGCATGCAAATGCTGCCAGCGCATTCCCCATGGGCAACTTCTGCATCAATGGCGACTTCTCCGGCGACACGGCAGGCGACTATCTGTTCGGCTTTCTCGCCAATCCCGACAATGGCTGCAGCTTTGGCTACGAGCAGACCAACGCCCAGCGCGATGGCCGCTTCCGCAACAAGTGGTCCGAAGCGTACTTCGAAGACGACTGGACCGTCAATTCGCGGTTGGTTCTCAATCTCGGTCTTCGCTGGACCTACTTCACGGCTTCGGCGATGGACGGAAATCAGATTGCCAACTTTGTTCCTAGCGCTTTCAAAGCTTCGCAGTCACCGGCCGAATGCCAGACGTCAGCCCAGTGCGCCAAGTCGAGCTTCGGACTCACCACCTCATGGCTTTACCTGAACAGCCAGAACCAGCCGCTTGTCTCAGCCGGGGGAGCTACAGCCAACCTGACCAACAACGGTATGTTGACCGCTGGCTCCGGAACGCCCGTCGGCTTCACCAATCCCCGCAATGGACTTTTTGCACCCCGTTTCGGCTTCGCCTACCGGCTCACGAACGACGGCAGAATATCGCTCCACGGTGGCTTCGGCATGGGCTACACACAGGTCAGCTTGCTGCAGACCTCCAACCTTCTCACCAACATCCCCTTCGTCCAGCAGCCTACATACAACGCAACCGAGTTCACCAATCCTGTCGGCAGCGGTTCGGGCGCGGTTCCCAATGCTCCCGGATTAACCTCGTTGAGCGCCACCAGTCCTCACTACCAACCGGCGTCGATTCGCAACTATAGCCTGACCATCGAAAAGGAAGTGATGCCAGGTGGTGTGGTTTCGGTCGGCTACGCCGGCATGATCACGCAGCACATCTTCTCGAACCAGTGGGATGCTAACTTCTACCTTAATGGAACCTCGTCCGGCCTTACCGCTTGCGCCGCGCAAGGCGAGGCCGAAGCGCAGTCAGGCAACTACGGCACATGGACACAGTCTGGATCCGGATTCCAATACGATCCCTGTATCAATGCCGCGGGTTCCGTTACCATCAATGGCACCACTTACACCGCGACCCCGACTATCAGCAACTACTACAGGCCGTATCAGGGCTACGCTGGAATCGCAACCGGCGTCAGCCTTGGTGTGGCCAACTACAACGGATTGCTTGTCGGCTACGTGCAAAAGATGCATGATCTCACCGCGCACGTCGCTTACACCTGGAGCAAAGCGCTGGGCGATGTGAATGCATCAGGAACGCAGGTTGCGTACAGCTCGAGCGGCAGCTTCCAGAACTCCAACAATCCGATGGGTGAGTACGGGCGTCCGGATTACGATCGCCCCAACGAGTTTGTCTACTCGCTGGTTTACGACGTTCCATTCTTCGGCCACTCCACGAGCTATCTGGAGAAAGCTTTGCTCGGCGGCTGGAACTTCGATTCTTACGGTGTCGTCGAGAGCGGGTTTGCACAAACGCCGTCCTACTCAAGCGGTCTTGCGACGCGCCCAAATGCCGGAGCACAGCTGATTCGCAACCACAGCACCGACGGCAAAAACAATCAAGCGCCAGTGTACTCCTACACCAACTTCACTCACCCGGCGTGGGGATACTTCGGAACCGCATCGGTCGGTAGCCTGCGCGATCCGAAAGAAGTAGCGTTCCACACCAGCATCGAAAAGGAATTCGCGATTCGCGAACGGGCTGAGGTGAAATTGGGCGTGCAGGCATTCAACGTTCTCAACCACCCCAACGTCATCGCACTTAACACTAGCTGGTCGCCGACTTCACAGGGCTCCTTCGGGACGGCATCGGCTTACGGCGATCCGCGGGAGATGCAGTTCTATTCCAAGATCACGTTCTAGATCGTCTGGAGATGAGAAAAGCGCAAACTAGGGCGGGCATTTGGCTGGCCATGCTGCTCGCATCCAGCGCCTGTGCTTTTGCGTTAGATCCCACACTCGATGTCAACCAGTACGCACACACTGCGTGGCCAAGCCGCGACGGCTTTCCAAAAGGTATCGTTGAGGCAATTGCGCAGTCGCCCGACGGCTATCTCTGGCTGGGCACGGAGTTCGGCCTGCTTCGCTTCGACGGCATTCGGGCAATACGGTGGCCACCACCTGCGAATCAACAACTCCCCGGAACCGAGATTTCAAGCCTGCTCGTTGCGCGCGACGGGACTCTTTGGATCGGCACGGATAAAGGGCTCGCAAGCTGGAAGGACGGCAAGCTGACCGAGTATCCGGAGTTTGCCATGCAGGTTTCTGCGCTTTTTGAGGATCGCGCCGGAACGATCTGGGCAGGAGCGTGGTCGCCATCCGCCTCGAGACTCTGCTCGATTCGGGGTGGCAGCATTCAATGCTACGGAGCAGACGGCAGATTCGGCTATGCCGTGTTCTCTTTATTTGAAGATAGCCGCGGCACTCTGTGGGTCGGAGCGCAGACCGGGCTGTGGCGATGGAGGCCTGGTCGGCCGAAGCTCTATCCGCTGCCAGAGAGGCCCAATGGTCTGCTTGAGGGCGACAGCGGTGCACCGCTGATCGCCACAAGCGACGGAATCAGGCAACTTGTCGACGGGAAGGCGGACGCGTATCCGATTCCGGGCCTCGGGCAGCAATTCTTTGCCACCAGGTTGCTCCGCGACCGCGACGGTGGCCTCTGGATCGGAACAAACCAGGGTCTCTTGCACGTGCACCAGGGAAGAACGGATGTGTTCACGCGGTCTGATGGTCTCTCGGGCGACTATGTCATTCGGCTCTTTGAGGATCGTGAGGGCAACATCTGGGTTGCCACCTACAGTGGCCTTGATCGCTTCCGCGACTTCGCCGTCCCCACGATCTCCGTGAACCAGGGTTTGTCAAACTCCGCCGCTGGAGCCGCTCTGGCGACAAAGGACGGGAGCATATGGATCGGCACAAACGATGGTTTGAACCGATGGAATCATGGGCAGTTTACGGTCTACCGTAAGGGAAGAGTAAGAGGCGCACGTGGCGCCAATCAGAAGCGACAACTCAGTCAATCGGGTGCGGCGAACGAACGGGTACGCGAGATAACTGACCCCGGATTGCCTGACAGCAGAGTCGAGTCTCTCAGTCGGGACGATCGGGGCCGTATTTGGGTGTCCACGAGGGGCGGGGTTGCCTACCTTGAGAACGGACGGTTTATCTCCGTGGCTGGGGTGACCGCCGGACAGGTTCATTCGATCGCCGGAGACAATGCGGGGAATCTTTGGATCGCCGACCAAATTCAAGGCCTTCTGCATTTGCATGGGGGTCGGGTGGTCGAGCAGATTCCCTGGATGAGGCTAAAACGTAAGGACTATGCTTCTGCTTCACTTGTCGATCCCTTGCATGGCGGCTTGTGGCTTGGATTCTTCCAAGGCGGCTTGGTGTATTTCAAGGATGGCCAAGTCCGCGCTTCATACGCAGGCGCCGAAGGGTTGGGCCAGGGGCGCGTTAATGACCTCCACGTAGATCGGGACGGTGCGCTGTGGGCGGCAACCGAGGGTGGGCTAAGCCGGGTCAAAAATGGCCGGGTTGCCACCCTCACCACCAGCAACGGATTGCCCTGCAATGCGGTTCACTGGATGCTAGAAGACGACGCGCATTCGGTCTGGCTGGACTCGGCCTGCGGCTTGGTGCGCATTGCCCGGTCTGAGTTAGATGCTTGGGCTGGCGATCCGCAGCGGACGATCCGCGCAACCGTTTTCGACGAATCCGACGGAGTCAGGAGCGATTCGTTCGCCAGCGGCTACAGCCCGCGTGTCGCCAAGTCCACAGAAGGAAGATTGTGGTTCCCAACCTTCGATGGCGTCAGCGTCATCGATCCGCGCAACCTGGCCTTCAACAAGCTTCCGCCGCCGGTGCACATCGAGCAAGTCAACGCCGACGGCAAAACCTACTGGCAGAACTTATCTGGGGATGCATCCTCCTCGCACCCGAAGCTGCCGCCGCAGGTGCACGATCTGGAGATCGACTACACCGCGCTAAGCTTCGTCGCACCGGAAAAGGATCGCTTTCGCTACATGCTGGAAGGCGTGGACCGCGATTGGCAGGACGTGGGCAATCGCCGCCAGGCGTTCTATACCAATCTTCCTCCGCGCAACTACCGCTTCCGCGTGATCGCTTGCAATAACAGCGGAGTATGGAATGAGGCTGGCGACTCTCTGGAGTTCTTCATCGCTCCGGCCTATTGGCAGACGACTTGGTTCCGAGCGCTTTGTGTGTTCACCTTCCTGGCGCTGCTCTGGGCCTTTTATCAGGTCCGCGTGCGCGCATTGAAGCGGCGCCACACATTGTTAGAGCGGAACCAGGCATTGTTGGAGGAGAATCAATCGTTGTTGGAGCAGCACCAGGTCGAAATTCGTGCACTGAACGAACAGTTGATCAAGAAACAGGAGGCGGAGCGGATGCGCATCTCGGGAGAGTTGCACGATGGCGTTCTCCAGCAGATCACTTCCCTTACTCTCAGGCTGGGCAAGGTGAGAAATCAGATGCCTTCCGATTCGGAAGCGAAAGGAACAGTAGCTGGTTTGCAGCAACAACTCATTCAGATCGGAACAGACATCCGGCATTTGTCGCATGAGCTTCACCCTGCGTTGCTGCAAGAGTCGGGCCTGCCGGCGGCCCTCTGTGCCTATTGCGAGGAGTTCAGCAGTGTCCGCGGCCTCCCCGTTTTGTGTGAGGCTGAGCGGAGCGTTGAGGAGTTGTCTCCCGGGGCCGCCCTGTGTCTCTACCGCATTGCGCAGGAAGCACTGGGCAATGCCGCCAAATACGCCGGAGCAAGGAAAGTGGAGGTTCGGCTTACGCGGCCCGACGGTTTCGTTTGCCTTTCCGTTTCCGATGACGGCATTGGTTGCGACCGCAACAAAGTAGGAAAATCGGGAGGTCTGGGGCTGATCAATATGCGAGAACGAGTGCTGCAGCTGGATGGGACATTTGAGTTCGATAGCGAACCGGGGCGCGGAACCCGAGTGAGGGTAACGGTTCCTTTTCGAGCTGCCTCATAAGTTGAGTGGGGCAAGACACAGGAAAACCAGAAACATGGTTCAATCGAGACTGGCGCGATGGGTAAAGTAGGGCGACCCTGATCAGTGAAAGATGCACAGATCAGTCCGACGATAAAGTCTCATCTTCCACGGCCTCTGATGCTCTCTGGGAAAATACAAAGGGGCCTTGCCTCCATAGAGAGCCCTATTGTGGCCTCTTCTAGACAATATGATAAAGGAACGTCGTCGAAGCGAATGGGATAACGTTGACGGATTGGCCACCAAGAAGACCAAATTACTCAAATTTCCTCTCCCAACGAGTTTGCCAAGGACGCGATTCTCCGTGAGAGAAAAAGAAACGACTGCGTCTGTGGTGTGAGCTGGTGTTGTTCCTTTGGCAAAGCCTCCTGGACCGCGTGTTCGAGCTGCAAATATGCCCTTTTCATATCCTCTTTTGGTGGCGCCTTACCGTGATCCATCCGATCTGCCATTCTGTCCAGGGCCGCTGCCAAGCGCCTGTCGAACTTCTCTTGTGCCGGATAGATTGCCTCGGGCAATTCGAAACCGGGTAGCCGAGCACTGTACCTCCACAAGACAATGCGGGTGATAAACAGCATGCGCAAATTCGGTTGCACTTGCCGAATGCGATCTCGAAATTGAAGATCTAGTTCGCGGGAAGGCCCGAATTCGAACAGAACACCGTCTGCCAGAGCTCGTACTTTGTCGAGATGAGAACTGATGGTCTCACGGAGAACAAGACTTCGCGCTATTGCAGTTTTCAGGTCTTTCGCAATCGGCACTCCTACAAACTGCGCCAATAATCGGAGATTGGAAATGAACGTCTTCTTCATCTGAACAGCGGCTGGCGCACCCCATAACTGATCGAACACCAACCACATCATGAAGAGACCGAGCAGAATTCCTACGACGCGGTTTCGCGCGACCGCCAGCGAGGTCTGCATCCTGAATTCGCTGATATTGACGAGATAGTAAGCCAGAGCAACCTGAATTCCGAAGTAGGACAGGCGAGGGCTCGATGTCATAATCCAGCCAGACAGGGCAGTGACCGCAACGAAAAGAATCGTCAATCCGCCGATGGAATCGAGATTCGGAAGAATAAGAACCTGCGAACCCATGCCGAGGAGGAAGCCGCCAACGATAGCGCCGGTGATGCGCAGGAACTGCTTCTGGCGAGAGGACCCGATCGTCGAAAGCGCAGTCAGGAGGCATGTGGTCACGGCCGTGCTAATACCGGGCCAGGCAATCGCGTTATAGATCACATAGCAGATGCTTGCAGCCAGACAGCCTTTCAACGCGAAACGCAGATGATCAGGGTTGGCTAGCGCCCCTGGGGCAAGAAACATTGGATGCGAAATGTCGTCTGGCGGCGCCAGGTATTGATGAATGGTTTGCGAGGCTGCAAACCCCTGAGGGATGAGGGAAACTGTGTGCTCCATCTCGCCAAGTAATGGAATGGGATTCGCGGGTTGTCCATTGTTATCGAACGGGATTGGGTTCGGAAATCGTTCGTTCATCAGATCATCACGAATACTTGCGACGGCCAATGCCAGATTCCGGAACCGCCGTTGGTCACTAGTGGAAAACTCGAGTCTCAAATGGGTAAAGGTTGCTGCAAGATCAACGAGCCTGCCTACCAGGGCTGCGACTCCACCCATCTCGACAGAATGCAGGGGCGAATAATCCGAGCGGCGCAAGGTGCGCCGTAATAAAGATGTTCCAAGCGTCGCGAGCCGGTCGACTTTGTGCACGAGAGCCGGATCTATCGTGCGATTTTCAGCGTGGCGAGTGAACAATTCTGCGACTGCGAACAATCGGTCGCTGATCGCCGAGATGAAATCGTCCTCCGGCCGAACCCAAGCAAATGCCAGTTCCACAGCCGCCGTAATCGCCACCGCAACCAGCACCGCCAAACACAGCCAAAGTGTGTCCTCCACATTGGTTTCGGCTGGCACATGCTGGTCCCACAAGGGAATTCCGAGAGCATTCAGGTTGATGAAGGCCACAGCCGCTGTGTAGTTTGTCAACGCACTGGCCGCATAGAAGGCAAGGAACAAGGTCGCGACAATCCAGACAAAGTGAAGCGGAGGAAGGCTAATTACAAGCCACATCGAAGCCAGGAGATAAATGGCGCCGATTGCGGTAACGAGAAAGATTGTCGTCACCGACCGCAGGGTTGCTCGAGTGTTCTCACGCGAAACCATGAGCGCATAAACTGCACCCTGCCAGGCATAGGGAATGCGAAAGGTCATTCCGACGATCATGATCAGGGTGGCCGCCAGAGTCATTCTTCCCACAGTGGCGGCTCTGCCCGGGTAGGGAGCGAGTTCGGCTTTGAGAAATTCCCATACCCAGGCCAGCGGACCACCGGGCCGGGGCAAACTTTGTGCAACCGTTGCCATTCTCAATTTCCCCGTATCGTGACGACGGCTGACTCGCCAATTCGAAACAGATCGGGTGTCGGATTGACCACCCGAATGCGAACTGGATATCGTGAGGCCAATTGCACCCAATTCAGTGTGCGCTGCACGTCTGGAAGTCCGGACTGCAAATTGCCGATCACATCGGGATCCGGGGTGACTCCAAAGCCGATGCTGTCCACTACGCCAGAGAAGCGCACGTTGGGCTTCGAAAGCACATAGACATCGGCGCGCATCCCGGGCGCAATGCGTTTAAGCTGGCCTTCGCGGAAATTGCCCACCGCCCACCAGGTGCGCGCATCAATAAGCGTGAACATTTGCTGGCCCACATGGGCATATGCGCCTTCTGAGATTGTGAGATTGGTCACAATGGCATCAAACGGCGCATAGACTCGGCAGTTGTCCAGGTCGTAGCGGGCCTTTTTCACGGCAGCTGCTTTTGCCCCCCGCTGGTTGATCAATGGCTCAAGGGTTGTAACCGCGTGTCTGGCCTGTTCATGCTGGGCCAAGGATGAACTTAATTCTGCCTTAAACAAGTCAAGCCGAGATTCGGCCTGCCTGAGAGCTTCAGCCTGCGCGGTCTCAGAAGTTCTTGCCTTATCCACCTCGTCCACCGTCACAAACTGCTTTGTGAGCAACGGTTCAAGGCGGTGCAGATTGTTGTTCGCATAAGCCCACTCGGCGCGTGCCCGGGCGACTCCCTGCTCCGCATTCGCTACCGCAGCTTCCGAACTTTGGATATTTGCCTGTGCGACAGAAACCGCACTTACCATTGCAGCTATTCTCCGTTGTTCGTCCACGATTTGCCCTTCGAGCGTCGCCTGTTCAGAGACGGCGGTCTCGAGCGCATATTGATAGGGGCGTTCATCTATTTCATATAGCAGTTCACCTTTTTTTACGACCTGATTGTCTTTTACATTCAGTCGGATGAGGGGGCCCTCGACCTGGGGGGCAATCCCAATGAAGTTGGCAAATACTTCCGCATCTTCGGTTCGCGGATCGTAGTTCGTGTGGTAGAGCACGGCCAGTCCGAGGACAAGGGCAACTGCGACGATCACAATACTGATCGAGCGACCGAGGAGCCGACCTGATCGTGAGTTCTTATTGGTCCCCATATTCATTGCTCCTTGTTCAGCGGAAGAGAGCAAGCCATAATGCGAAGGCAAATAGAGCAGTGAGGCTCGGATAGACAAGAACCGGCCAGACGATCTCAACGTAACGACTCAATAGCGCGCGCGCGGCGAACGTAAGCAAAATGGCCACTGCGAGTGAGAGGAGCCATCCAGGGAAAAACGAACCCAGAATGTCGAACGCGGGAGCTCGTCCGCAACCCGTTATCGGGAGCAGCGCAAGCAGAAGGACGCCGCCCGTGAATCTACGAACCGCATTCATGGCTGTGTCCCTCCATTGGAGCGAATCGAATCTCCGGTTCTGAACGCCAGCTCTGCGAATGCAGTGAGTACCTGCGCTTGCGCCAGGATATCCGCAGTGCGAGCTTGTGCCAAAGTGCGCTGAGCTGCGGTCACATCCAGTAAATTCCGAACTCCGTATTTGTAGGATTCGAGGGCGGCGCTATAGGACTCGACGGAGGCCTGGAGCAGTGCGAGTGCCGCCTCGCGCTGGCGAAAAGCGGTGTTCAGATTCGAGTATGCAGCCCAGACCTCGTCCGCAATCTGAATGCGAGCAACTTTCACTTGTGCTTCGGCCGCGTGAGCGTCGGCTTGCGCCTGGGCCAGCCCTTTTTTGCGCACGCCTCCATCAAAAACAGTCCATTGAAGATTGAAGTCCAAAGCGCCGACCAGATCGGCGGTATGCGCCCACGGATAAGGAGACTGTAAGCCATAGATCAGTGGCGTGGCTGTGCTTGCGTTGAGACTTAATGTGGGGTAATATGCCGCCTTTGCCTCCTTTACTCTTGCGGTTGCGGACCTAATTTTGGCTACTTGCTGCATCAGGTCGGGGCGTTGACGAAGTGCGCGGTCAATCGCCTCGTCGACCGTATCGCCGATCGAGTCTGGAGTGGGCACCTGATCGAGTGGCTGGACGTGGATTACCGCGGTTGCTGAGGTCCCCACTGCGGTTGCAAGATCGCCCCGAGCTATCTCTTCAGTCCCGAGGATAGCCTGCAGATCATATTCAGCCTGAGCAGTGGCGCTTCGCGCTTCCAGCACGTCCGGCAGAGTTGCCAGACCATGAGCCAAGCGGTCCTCGGCTGCTTGTTGCACCGCTTGTGCATTTGAGAGACTCGCTTGCGCTGCATCCTCCTGTCCCATCGAGCTCAATAGCCGGAAATAGGCTTCCTGCACCTGGTAGATCAGCTGGCGATGCGTGTCGTTGAAAGCGAAGTTTGCCTCCAGCAGTCTTGCCCTAGCATCGTTGATTCGGCCCGTGCGCGCGCCGAAATCAAAAAGGGTGTAGTTAAGATCCAATTCCACCTGGAAATCTTGGGCTTCCTGGCCGTAGAAGCGATTGCCGAAAAAGGCCTGCTGGCGGCTTGTCTCGGAGACTGCAATCGCGGCGAGCGTGGGAAACAAAGCTGCTCGTGTCACGCCCAGGCTCGCTGCTTGAGCACAGGCACGTTCCCAGGCCTCCCTAGTGGCGGGATTATGCGTCTCCGCCAAATCAATCAACTCCGACAATGAATACGTCTTGACAGGATTGATGGCGAATTTTGAATCAGGTATTTGTGGGGCATCTGCTTCTACGCTTCGCTCAGCGGACGTGTGCCAGGGATGATCGGGCGAAACCGGAGCAGTCTGAGCTGAAGCATTCCGTGTGGAGAACATGAAAAACGAAATTACCATCGTGAGATGCATGAGGGTTAATTCGTGTTTCGAGTACCTTGACATTGCGTTTCAGCCTCAAAGACTTGTCTCTACCTGTGACTGGTAGATTCCCTCAAAGGGAATGTGTCATCTGATCCGGGCGCACCCACGCATCAAACTGTTCCCCGCTGAGGAATCCGAGTTTCAAAGCAGCCGCGCGCAAGCTGAGATCTTCGTGGTATGCGGTAAGTGAGATCTTCGCCGCCTTCTCATATCCAATATGGGGATTGAGAGCCGTCACCAGCATCAGCGAATTTTCCAGATGCTCCTTAATGCGTTTTTCGTCGGGCTCGATGCCGATAGCGCAACGATCACAAAATGAGCGCGATGCGTCGGCGAGGAGTTCGATGGAGTCTAAGACGTTGTGCAGCATGACCGGCTTGTAAACATTGAGCTGGAAGTTACCCTGCGAACCTGCGAATGCCACTGCGTGGTCATTGCCAAACACTTGCACGGTGACCATCGTCAAGGCTTCACACTGAGTAGGATTGATCTTCCCTGGCATGATGGATGAACCAGGCTCGTTTTCGGGAATTTTGAGTTCGCCTATCCCTGCACGCGGACCACAGGCATACCAGCGCACATCGTTCCCGATCTTCATCAACGCCCCGGCAAGGGTGCGAAGCGCTCCGCTCACGCCGACCATACCGTCGTGCGCCGAGAGAGCCGCAAATTTGTTGGGCGCTGCAACAAATGGCTTGCTTGTTTCTTCAGCTATTTGCCGGGCCGATGTTTGGCCGAAACGGGCATCGGCGTTGAGCCCTGTGCCGACTGCCGTGCCCCCGATTGCCAATGCGTACACTCCGGGAAGCGCTCGGCGAATGCCGTCGAGCGCTTGGTCCAGTTGCGCCACCCAGCCTGAGATCAATTGTCCGAGGGTGAGCGGGGTCGCATCCTGAAGGTGCGTGCGCCCTACCATGACAACGTTGCAATACTGATGCGATTTGGTGTCTAGCACGTCGCGCAGGCGGCGGACTTCAGGAATCAGGTCACTCTCGACACCCTCGACGACGGCAATGTGCATCGCAGTAGGGAAGGTATCGTTAGAGGACTGGCTGCAATTCACATCGTCATTGGGGTGAATGGGCTTTTTTGAACCAACCACACCGCCCGCAAGCTGGATGGCGCGATTGGCGATCACCTCGTTGGCGTTCATGTTCGTCTGTGTGCCGGAACCAGTCTGGAAAACGACCAGTGGAAACTCGTCATCCCACCGGCCGTCGATCACTTCCTGAGCAGCACGAACGATCAGATCGGCTTTTTCCTTAGGGATCTGACCCAGTTGGCTGTTTGCCAGAGCGGCACATTTCTTCAGGATAGCGAGGGCTCGAATGACAGGTCGGCCCCAGCGATAGCGCTCGACGCCAATTGGAAAATTCAGGAGCGAGCGTTGTGTTTGCGCACCCCACAAGTGCTCGGCCGGAACTTTGACGCTTCCGAGAGCGTCCTCCTCAATACGGAACTCGCTCGTGACTGTGTGACTCATGCAGTTCTTATCTCTTCCTCAAAGAGGGAATTTATCTCTCCCAAAGCGGTCGCTGATGCTCCAGGACAAGCGAACAGATTCATCCTGCGCAGTTTGTGCCCGGATCTATCCGAATAAGCCCGAATTCGCCAACCGCGAGGTGTTCTCACCAGATTCGCCGGCCGTAAAACGAAAACCGCACTCAACTCTAGGCTTCTTCTTCTCATTCAGAGGTCAGCGGCCCGTTATACGGATTAGCATTTCCTGGCCGCTACTCAGTGTGATCTTCTGATGCCCGTGGAATGCGGTTGTCCCCAGCCCGCCTGCGCCGCCGACTATAGATCCGATCCCAGCCCCTTTACCGCCGCCGAAGATGCCCCCAAGTAGGGCACCGGCGCCTGCCCCGACCGCCGTATGAGCAACACTTGTTCGGCCCCTCCCACCGGATTCGATCGCGCCTTCCACGCCTACCTTCTCGCCGGTTGGTGCGTCGTAAAGTTCGACAATTTCGGCATCAATCGGCGCACGACGGCCATCGGGCATAACCAGGCGGTCGAAGCGAAGCATCATGCTGGTACGGCCTTTCACCTTTCCCGACATTTCAATCTCGGTGATGTGCCCGTACACACGTGCATTCTGGTATTCGCCTTCGTCAAGAACCGTTGCTGTGAACGGATCGTCGACTTTGGAATCGACGCTTGTCAATGTGTCGTCTAAGCGAATCCGGAGTGCGGTGTCCACCGGTACCTTGAAGTTTGTGCTCGGCGCCTGCGCCGAAGAAACGACAATCATGATGAGTCCCAGGACAGAACCAACGCCCAGAACAGTCTTTGAAGCCATTGATTTTGTGAGTCCAATAGTCACCATTACTTCTCCTCTCATTTGGAAACGCTCGGTAAACCTTGCTGCATCGTGAATCGGGTGGACTGGATTCAAGCTCGTATTTTCGGCCGTTCCTACCGCGGGTTCCTCAGCGTTCGCCACCCAACGCGGCATAAACAGGCGCCCACTGCATGTCAAGCACTCGCCGGCGCAGGTCGTCTTCACTGATGTCCGGGGCGACGCCATTCTTCCGTGCCTCCAAGCCAACCGCGCATGCGATTTCCACTGCCACTCTCCTCAGTTCCGTCAGCGGAGGAAGCAGGGAGTCGCTGGGATCCTTGAGAGCCGGCGAATGGCCAGCAAGTGTCCGGGCAGCCATGAGCAGCATCGGCCCCGTAACCCTGCGAGCGCGGGAAGCGACAACGCCAAGTCCCACGGCTGGAAAAATGTAAATGTTGTTGCACTGCGCCACTTGAATTGTTCGCCCACCGAAACTGACCGGCTTAAAAGGAGAACCCGTCGCGACCAGCGCGCGACCGTCAGTCCAGCGAATCAGATCTTCGGCCTTTGCTTCCGATCTGGAAGTGGGATTGGAAAGCGGAAAAATGACAGGCCGTTCGGCTTTACGCGCCATTTCTCGAACGATGGATTCGGAAAAGGCGCTTGCGACGGTTGAGAGGCCGATAAGAACTGTTGCCTTGATTTGGCCAATGATGTCGGCAAGGCCGACATGGCCATTGGATGTCCGGGGCCATCCGGAAATACGGCTCTCCGGCTGGGCGTAAACGCTCTGTTCGGGAGTCAGGTCTTTTCGGCCTGAGTGCAGAAGCCCATCCTTGTCAATGACCCAGAAGCGGCTATGTGCATCGTCTTCCGTCAGCCCGTCGCCCTCCATTGCCGCACAAAGTCCGTCCACAACTCCAATGCCCGCTGAGCCTGCTCCCAGCATGACGACCTGCTGCTCCTTCAAGCTCTTTCCGGTCACCTTGACGGCGCCCAGGATGGCGCCCAGCGCAACCGCGGATGTTCCCTGGATATCGTCGTTAAAGGTCAACAGGTCGTCTCGATAGCGATTGAGAATGGGCCGGGCATGAGGTGTCGCGAAGTCCTCCCACTGCAGGCAGGTCCCTGGAAGCTCCTCCTTCACCGCTTGTACGAACCGGTCGACGAAGTCGAAGTAATCCTGCCCGGAGATCCGTTCATGGCGCCACCCGAGGTACTCAGGATCCTTCAGCCGCTCTGTATTGTTCGTCCCCACATCCAATACGATCGGTAAAGTTCGCTCCGGAGGAATGCCGCCGATCAGCGTGTACAGCGAGAGTTTGCCGATAGGGATACCCAGCCCGCCTGCTCCCTGGTCGCCGATGCCAAGAATTCGCTCCCCGTCAGTCACGACAACCACATCAACGTCTTTGTTCGGCCGATTGCGCAGCAATTGAGTGATAGAGTCGCGGAGAGGATAAGAGATGAAGATTCCACGCGGACGACGGTAGATGTGGCTGAATTGTTCACACGCCAGTGCAACTGTGGGTGTGTAAACGATTGGCGTCATCTCTTCGATATGGTCGAAAAGAAGCCGGTAAAAAAGTACTTCGTTTGTATCTTGCAGCGCGCGCAAGTAGATATGCCGCTCCAGATCGTCGTCTTTTCTTTGGTAAGCTTCGTAGGCGCGGACGACCTGCTCGTCAAGGGTCTCGACAATGGGGGGAAGAAGTCCGTGAAGACCAAACTCTGCGCGCTCCTCGTCCGTGAAGGCTGTGCCTTTGTTCATGCCTTGCCGACCGAGGAGATTCATGCCATGAGGAATTTCCGGCCGGGTTGTTTTCGAGGTGGAATGTGCCATGGCTATTTGCGTGATGTCCCTTTCTTTTCTGTGCTCGAAGTTGGTCAACGCATAAAATTGACGCGTGCCAGGTCGATAATTTCGTCTCCGCGACCGTTCAAGACCGCTTTGAGCATGAATAGGCTGAAACCCTTCGCCTGTTCAAATGTGATGGTTGGAGGCATGGAGAGTTCCTGGCGGGAGACCAGAACCTCGACCAACGCGGGGCCCTCATGTCTGAGCGCTTCCGCGATGGCGGGCTCTACCTGTTCGGGCATTTCGGCTCTAAACGCCAGCAGGCCCGCTCCCTCGGCGATTTTTGAAAAGTCGGGATTGTGCAAAGATGTTGCGTAGTCCAGGATGCCGGCCGCCTTCATCTCCAGTTCGACAAAGGCGAGTGAGTTGTTTCTGAATACGATCAATTTCACCGGCAAATTGTGCTGTCTCAGCGTGAGCAGATCCCCCATGAGCATGGCGAACCCGCCATCACCTGACATCGAGATCACCTGGCGGCCAGGGTGACTAATCTGAGCGCCGATAGCCTGCGGCAGAGCGTTGGCCATCGAACCATGGTTGAACGACCCCAGGATCCTTCGTTTGCCATTCATCGTGAGGTAGCGTGCGGCCCAGATCGTCGGAGTTCCCACATCACAGGTGAATATAGCGTCCTCGTCCGCGAGTTGATCGAGCAAGTGCGCTACATACTGAGGATGAATCGGTGTGCCGCAGAAATCGCATTGGGCGAGGTCGTCCAAGCCCTGCCTTGCCTCGCGATACTTTTCCAGGGATTCCTTTAAATGGATTTCGTGTGCGTTTTGCTTCAGTTTCGGCAAGAGGGCTCTCAGCGTGGTTTTCGTATCTCCCACAAAGCCAAAGTCAACCTTAGTTCGGCGTCCGATCTGTTCACCGCGAAGATCGATCTGCACGATGGTGGCGTCTTTAGGAAAGAACTGTTGATAGGGGAAGTCCGTGCCGAGCATCAGCAGCACATCACAGTTCATCATTGCGTAATAGCCGGAAGAGAATCCGAGCAGGCCTGTCATGCCCACGTCGAAGGGGTTATCGTACTCGATGAATTCTTTTCCACGCATCGCGTGTACGACGGGAGCCTGGAGTTTGCCAGCGAGCTCGACCAACTCATCATGCGCTCCGGCGCAACCGGCGCCACCTAGAATGGTTACTCTCCTCGTCCGATTCAGCAGGTCCGCAAGAGTGTGGATTTCGTCGTGAGAAGGGCACACGGAGGACCGTTGCTCGGAAAAATGAACCCTTGGCGTTTCCTCGACGGCATATCGCAAGGCCACATCACCCGGCAGCGCAATCACTGCAACGCCACGACGCGAGAGTGCAGTCTGCATAGCAATTTCGAGGACGCGGGGCATCTGCTCTGGTTGCGAGACCAACTCGCAGTAATGGCTGCACTGCGCGAAGAGGTGTTCAGGATGGGTCTCCTGAAAATATCCACTCCCGAGTTCGGCACTGGGAATCTGCGCGGCGATCGCAAGGACCGGGACGCGGCTGCGATGACAGTCGTAGAGTCCATTGATTAGATGAAGGTTTCCCGGACCGCAGCTTCCAGCGCAGACCGCCAAATTTCCTGTTAAGTGGGCCTCGGCGCCAGCGGCGAAAGCGGCAGTTTCTTCATGGCGCAGATGAACCCATTCGAACTGCCCTCGTGTGCGAATCGAATCCGTGATCCCGTTTAACGAGTCGCCACTGACACCGTAGATCCGCCGCACTCCTGCATCCGACAAAACATCCACAAGCAGGTCTGCTACTCTCTTTGCCATTCATTTCCCCTCGCAAACGCAATTCGTGCGTTGGAAAGCTGCCGACTGAATCTCAAGCAATCGTGTCTCCAAAGTTTCCGCTCCGGACGGCGCTTATTTGGGTAATTCGGGCGGTCCTCGACGACACTGTTCAAATCCGGAGCAAAACAGTGGCCAGATCTTGACGGACTGTTGAGACGTTGACAGCGGACCCGTTGACTCAACTTCTGCAATCGCGAGGCTCTGCTATTGCCGTTCCCTGAAGGTCAACCACGCAAACTAGGCCCGTCCGGATCAAGGGAGCGGATCAGATCAAGCGAATTAATGTCTAAGGACGCATCTCGCACTAGCTGTTTGAGCTATAGAAGTCGCTGGGCTTTCTACCGATAAGAGTCAACCTTTGGACGAAAACCGTCGAAACGCTGACGCCGTTACTGCGATTTCAATGATGCCCGGCCATACTTCCTAACGTTCAGGGAGCCCTTGTGTTTGCCGCCGGGAAGTGAAGCGAAGACACGTCGTCATGTGTTTGGCAGCGCAGTTGCATTCTCTCTTTAAGTAGGCCGTCCAGGCGGAAATGCGGGTACGGTGCAACGAGACCGGGACGAAACCCTCATTGCGCTCTGCGCGTTTGGAAGATGCGATCCCACGACGGGGAGGAGGAAAGGCATTGATGCGACAGATCAAGCGGATGAGCTGTATCGCAGCGCGTAAGATCACCTACCTGGCTTTCCTGTTCGTCACGCGTCTTGCCGCGAGTCAGTCGACGAGCTCTCAGAGTAATTCGACAAACATCTTCGACGCCGCCTCTACACCTGCCAAGTCGATCGTTCATTTATCTGTGTTTGTACTTGTTATTACCGGAATCATCTTCGTCGTCGTGTTTACGTTGCTGGCTTACTCCATGATTAGGTTCCGCGAACGAGTTGCGGATAGGGGCCGAGAACCTGCTCAGGTATACGGAAGCACGCAGATTGAGCTCGCCTGGACGATCATTCCCATCTTGATTGTTGTGGTGTTGTATCTGGCAACAGCGCAAGTGATCCACGCCATTCAGGATGCACCCGAACCTGCAGACGCTTTGAAAGTCACCGTTATTGGACATCAGTTCTGGTGGGAGTATCGATACCCGAAGCTAGGCATCATCACAGCAAACGAGCTTCACATTCCAGTGAGCGATCCTGATCGTCCGACGCCCACCTTTTTGACCCTGCTTTCAGCCGACACGGACCACAGTTTCTGGGTCCCCGAATTGGGGGGCAAAACCGATCTGATCCCCAATCATCCGAACAAAATGTGGATGGACCCACAGCACACAGGAATCTTTCTCGGCCAGTGCGCACAGTACTGCGGGACAGCGCATGCAAAGATGCTCATACGTATCTCTGTAGACAGTCCTGAAGAGTTTGCCGCCTGGGTGCGCGATCAGCAGCAACCCGCCATTGAAGACGACGGTGTTGCTGAGGGAAGGCATGTTTTCGAGGGCACAGCTTGTATCAATTGCCACACAGTAAAGGGGACGGCCGCGAATGGGCGCTTCGGCCCGGACCTAACGCACCTGATGAGTCGTGCCACGATCGCCTCCGGTGCAGCCCTGAATACACCGAAGAACCTCGGCCTCTGGATTGAGGACCCAAACACGATTAAGCCCGGCTCCCTGATGCCGGCGATGAAGTTGAGCAATGCCGACCTGAATGCG
>Ga0335074_10003840_pt1 | contig 20657 bp, 14 predicted proteins | sample Lox_Sample_23_FD_206715 | JGI IMG/M metagenome (GOLD analysis project Ga0335074, IMG submission 206715) | Soil microbial communities from Loxahatchee National Wildlife Refuge, Florida, United States - Lox_Sample_2.3 | ecosystem: Environmental > Terrestrial > Soil > Wetlands | place: USA... | reverse complement strand
CAGTTTAACGACAACAATTACGTCAACTGTCGCCTCTACCACCCCGATCCAATGTACGATAACTGTCTATGTAATGGGAAACGGCCCCACTATATATGATGGTATTACAGAAACAGGAACGGCAACAGCAACACGATCTGGCTCGACTTCGGTTTGCCAGGTAGACATACCTTACCGATGGATTTTGTTTGACACTGGTGACACGGTTACTTTATATTATTCTGTTAGCACGGTGGATACAAATGATAATGGTCGTACTAGTTACGCCATATTTGATAGCATCGCTGTTCCTGCAAACAACGCAACGACCAGCTATACGATCAGTTCTAGAATTTAGGTGACTGGCTTAGAATGGATACCCAACAGTATGGGCAGGGGTCGCCAGCCTGGACATGCGATGAAATCGGCCGGGTATCAACGCGCTTGGTCCCCGTCACAGCCATATCGACCCTGGCTGCCGCACTCTCCGCAGAAAAGTCGCGCCATTCGGGACTGTCGTCTCAGGCCTTGTGGCGCCCGGCCATCTCTGCGCCAGCCACGCAAAAGCCGCAAATATTAAGTGGGATCAGCAGCTCATCGGGTTTTTGCACTTCGTGGCAGGCTATGACGTTGTCATAGCCGTATTGGGCCGGGCGTCCCTGCGTCTGACTAATATGATGAAGTTATTTCTGGTTATTGTTTTTTATCACTTAATCTTTTCACAGTAAAGTATTTTGCTATACTGACCGCAGGGATCGCCTCTTTGGCCGATGAATTTTCAAGGCGGCTGGTTCGACATGATGATCGTGCCTGACGCGGCGAACATGCCGCCGACCCCGTGGCAGACCGAGATTTTGGCGCCGGGGACCTGGGCGGGGGCTGACCCGCGCATCTGGCGCACGCTCTCCTGCAGCGCGTACATCCCATACATGCCGGAATGCATGTAGGAGAGGCCGCCGCCATTGGTGTTGACCGGCAATTTGCCGCCGGGGGCGGTGTTGCGCTCGGCGATAAAGTGCCCGCCCTCGCCACGCCCGACAAAGCCGAGGTCTTCGAGACCGTAGATCGGCAGATGGGCAAACGCGTCGTAGATCATCAGATGGTCGACATCGTTGTGGGTGATGCCGGCCTCGGCAAAGGCCTTGGCGCCCGCCACGCGAAACGCCCGCGACGAGGTGAAATCTGCCATCTGGCTGACCATCGGGGTCTCGACACTCTCGCCGGTGCCGAGGATGTAGACGGGTTTTGTCGGGAAATCCTTGGCGCGCTCGGCCGATGTCAGGATCAGCGCACCACCGCCATCGGTCACCAGGCAGCATTGCAGCAGCCGGAACGGGTAGGCGATCATCCGCGAGTTCAATACGTCCGCGACCGTGATCGGGTCCTTGAAGGTGGCGCGCGGGTTCTTGGCGGCCCATTCGCGCTGCACCACCGAGACCATCGCCAGGGTCTCCTCGGTCAGCCCGTAGGTCTTCATGTAGCGCAAGACCGGCACCGTAAACAAAGTCGGCGGCCCCAGCGGCCCATAGGGCTGCTCGAACTGGCCGGCGAGACTGGTCGGGGCCGGGACATTGCGGGTGCGTCCGACGCCGGAGCGGCCGCTTTCGCCATGGGTGATCAGCACGGTGTCGCACAGACCGGACGCAATCGCGGCGGCGGCATGGCGGGTGTGGATCATAAACGAGCAGCCGCCGACCGCGGTGCCGTCGACCCATTTGGGCGTGATGCCGAGATAGTGGGCAATCGTCACCGGCGTCTCGCCGGCGGTCGCAACCCCGTCGATATCGGCGGGCTTGAGCCCGGCATCGGCCATCGCGTTAAGCGCGGCATCGGCATGCAGCTGGATCTGCGACGTGTCGGGGATGACGCCGAGCCTGGTGGTCTCGGCAGCGCCGACGATGGCGATCGATTTCGGCTGCATCGCGGGTTACCTCGTGGCCGGGCGGAAGAGGGGGAGGGTGATCGCCTCATCGAGCTTTTCGAACGTGACCTCGACCGGCATGTCGAGCGCCAACGCCTCGGGGGTCTGCGGGCACCCGGTAATGTTGGTCATCATCCGCGGTCCCTCATCCAATTCAACGACGGCGATCGCATAAGGCGGGGTGAAACCCGGCACCGGACGATGGTGGATCACATAACTGAACAGCCGGCCCTTGCCCGAGGCGACAAACACCGCGACATCGCGCGAGGCGCAGGCGGGGCAGAACGGGCGCGGCGGGAAATAAGCCTTGCCGCAGGCATTGCAGCGCTGCAGGCGCAGTTCGCCCTCGCGCGTGCCGTCCCAGAAATGCTGCGTTTCCGGCGTCGGCTGCGGCCGTGCGCGTCGTCCTTCCGACATTTCTCTGCCTCCGTCGATCTGGCTGCGGCCGACTCTGACGCGCGGTGCGGTTTCGGGCAAACGGAATGGCCGCCGCCGGCCGCTCAGCCTTGGTATTTCCAAGGATTGACCACAACGAGCCTGGCCGCAAGCGCGCGGCGTAACAGCCCGAGTCTTTGACGTGCCGCTTAATTTCGGGCAAACGGAGCTTGCCAGATTTTTGCGGAGGATAGGATGGCGGCAGCGGCGAAAACCATCACGCCGGCGCAGTTGCGCGCGCGCCTGCATGACGGCGGCGAGATTGCAATCGTCGATGCGCGCGAGGAAGGCAGCTTTCACCAGCACCATCTGTTGATGGCGTCGTGCCTGCCGCTTTCCCGTCTCGAACTGATTGCGCCAAACCTGCTGCCGCGGCGCGCGGCGCCGGTCGTTGTCTGTGATGACGGCGAGGGGGTGGCCGAGCGCGCCGCTGAACGGTTGGGTGAAGGCGGCTGGAGTGATGTGGCGGTTTTGGCGGGCGGGGTCGGCGCCTGGGCGGTGGCGGGTTATCCGGTCTATAGCGGCGTGCATGTGCCAAGCAAGGCCTTTGCCGAGGTCGTCGAGCACGAATGCGAGACCCCGTGGATCAGCGCCGAGGAGTTGGCCGAACGCCAGAAACGCGGCGAGAAGCTGGCGATTTTCGACAGCCGGTCCTACGACGAATACCATTCGAACAGCATTCCCGGGGCGATCAGCGTACCCGGCGCCGAACTCGTCTACCGCTTTGACGCGCTGGTGCCGTCGCCCGACACCTTTGTCGTCGTCAATTGCGGCGGGCGCACCCGCAGCATCATCGGCGCGCAGGCGCTGATCGATGCCGGTGTGCCAAACCGGGTCGTGTCATTAAAAGATGGGACGATGGCTTGGCATTTGGCCGGTTTCGACATCATTGCCGGTGCCGAGCGGCGCGCCCCGGAGGTTACGCCTGTCGCGATCGCCGCGGCGCAGCAGCGTGCCGATGCGGTCGCCCGCCGCTATGGCGTGCCGGTGATCGACAGCGCCGTCTTGGCGGCCTGGCGGCGCGAAACGGACCGGCGCACCCTTTACGTGCTCGATGTTCGCGACCCGGCGGAATACCGCGGCGGCCATCTGCCGGGTTCGCTGATGGCGCCGGGCGGACAATTGGTACAAGAAACCGACAACTGGCTCGGCGTCTGGGGAGCACGCGTCGTGCTGGTCGACGACACCGGGGTCAGGGCGCGGATGACCGCCTCCTGGCTAAAGCGCATGGGCTGGGATGCAGCGGTGCTCGACCGCGGGCTCGATGGCGTCGCCCTTGAAACCGGTGCGCCGGGGGTCGATTGCGGGATGTTTCCGCTCGCCGGTCCCGAACCGGCGCTGATTTCGCCAGCCGAATTGCGCGCCGGCCGTTCGGCGGTGGTCGTCGATCTGGGGTTGAGCCGGCGTTATCGCGAAGGCCACATCCCCGGCGCGTGGTTTGGCATCCGCGCCCGGCTCGCCGAGGCTCTCGACAAATTGCCGCCCATTGGCGATCTGGTGCTAACCAGCGAAGACGGTACGATCGCCCGCTTTGCCGCCGCCGAAATTGGCCGCCGCCCAGCGGTCAAAGTCTTGGCGGGTGGGACCGCGGCATGGCAGGCTGCCGGGCTACCGCTCGAAACCGGCCTGGGACGGCTGGCGAGCGAGCCCGACGACATCTCAGTCTCGGCTCGCGACCGCCCACCCGCCGAACGCGAGCGGTACATGCGCGAATACCTCGCCTGGGAGGTCGACCTCGTCAATCAGATCGCCCGCGACAGCGATTGCCGGTTCCGCCTCGACGCGGAGGCGACGTAGTCAAGGCGGGCGGCGGTCACTTGCGTAATGTCGGTTGTCGTCGAACGCCGAGCGCGACAACCGTCATCCGCCCGCAGACAGCGCTGAGACCCCGCAATCGCTGACGACGGCTCGGGTCGCGCCGACGACGATCCTGCCGGCCGGGACCTTCTCGGCCGGTTTGCGCGAATGCCATACCCGAATCTTTTGGCCCTTGCCGGCCTCGCCGCTCATTTCGAGCGTCGCAATCGCGGCGAAAAACTAGCGACATCTGCGCATTGCTGCCTTACACTTCTCGCAGGGCTTCGCAACAGGAGCCGAATCGAACGGGAGAGGGTGCATGGCACAGGCGGGAAGCGTAAGGGACATTCCGTGGTGGAAGGAGCCGACAACCGATCAGTGGTACGCTTTTGTCGCGGCGTGGCTCGGTTGGACGCTCGACGCCTTCGATTTCACCGTGTTTCTGCTGATCATGCATCCGATCGCCGAGACGTTTCACGTCTCGATCACCGCGGTGACATTCGTGTTCACGATCACCTTGTGGATGCGGCTGATCGGCGCCACCACCTCGGGTTGGTTTGGCGATCGTTTCGGCCGCAAAAAGCCGTTGATGGTGGCAATCCTCGGCTATTCCCTGTGCAACTTCGTGGCGGGGTTTTCGCCGACCTTTCTGTTCCTGTTTAGCGCTCGTGCCGTGCTGGGTCTGTTCATGGGTGCCGAATGGCCGGCCGGGGCCGCATTGGCGATGGAGACCTGGCCGATCCGCTCGCGCGGTCTGATGGCCGGTCTGCTGCAAGGTTCCTGGGGCCTCGGCTTTCTGCTGTCCTATGCGATCTATGGCCTGTTTTATACTTCGATCGGCTGGCGCGGGATGTTGTGGGTTGGGGTTCTGCCCGCGTTGGCAGTCGTCTATATCCGGCTCTTCGTCAAAGAGCCCGAGGTCTGGACCGAAAACAAGCGGCTGCAAACCGCTCAACAACGCGAGGTCAAGGCGCCGCTGCTGAGCATTTTCCGCCGTGGCATGCTGCTGAACACTTTGAATGCGTGCTGGTTTATGGCCAGCGGTTTCGTGCTCTACTACTCGATCAATGTCCTATTCCCGACCCATCTTCAGGTCGACTTGAAGATGTCGCCGGCAGCCATCGGCGAGGTCGGGGTGGCGGCGAACCTCGTCGTTTTTCTTGCCAGCATCGCCTGGGGTTGGGTGGCGGACAAGATCGGCCGCAAACCGGCGCAAATATTGCCGGCGCTGATTGCGATCCCGATCGCTCCGCTCTATCTGCTGACCGGTAATTTCACATTGATCTGGTGGGCCTATGTCATCCAGGGCGCTTTTGGCAGCGGCGGTTTTGCCAGCCAGGCGCCAAGTTACCTTGCCGAGCGGTTCCCGACCGAAGTGCGCGCCACGGCGAGCGGCTTTTGCTATCATCAGGGCGCGATCTGGGGTGGTCTCGTCGCGCCGATCCTGGCCTGGTTCGCGACCGGCTGGCATCTCGGCTTTGCCATTCCGATGCTGGTCGGGACCGTCGCGGCGGCGTTGAGTTTTGCGATAGCGATCGCGCTCGGTCCGGAAACGAGAGGCAAGCAACTCTCTGCCGAACTCGTCGTCGCATAGCCTAAAGCTTTCCAAACCGAGCGGGCCCCTTCCGGCAACTTGCCGAAGGGGCACTTTTTTTAACCAATTATTGATCAGAAGGTCATTCCGATCGGCTGTTCTCTTGCATCGGCCTAAGCCATCTCGTTGCCGGTCGACCTCAAAATCAAACAAAACGTCCCATCGGCCGAACGGTCTATTGCCTGGCCAGCGGCGCCGGTCGATCGCGCAAGTGAGCAGGATCGAATTATTCCCCGATGCCCAGGGGTGGCGACATGTCTGCTCAGGAAGCCAGCTTAATTTCTAGGCAATAAAATACAAAAAAGCTAGCGACATCCGCGCATTGCTGCCCTACACTTCGCTGAAGGCTTTGTTACAGGAGCCGTATAGAACAGGAGATTGGCGTATGGCGGCGGTGGAGACCGTAGGGGGGCGTTCCGTGGTATAGGTGGCATTCTGCCCCGCGACCGGGCGGACCGAAATGTCGCCCGAACTGGTTGTAGCCTAGACATAAGCAAAGGCTTTCGCGGGGCCCCTTCGGCGAGTATCGGGAGGGGCCCCTTTCTGCAGCAGAAAAATAGACGCAAACCAGCACCGGGCCTCGATCGTCGCGGCCGGCGGTTTTCAAAAAGGGAGGTGGTCCGTGGCGATAGCTGTCGACAACGCCGAGCTCATTCCATGGTGGAAGGAACCCACTCGCGACCAATGGCATGCCTGGGTCGCGGCGTGGCTGGGCTGGACCCTGGACGCGTTCGATTTCACGATCTTCCCGTTGATCATGGTGCCGATCTCGCAGGAATTCCACGTCCCGCTGACTGCGGTCACCGCGGTCTTCACCGTCACCCTCTGGCTGCGGCTTGTCGGTGCGACCGGCGCTGGCTGGCTGTCCGACCGTGTCGGGCGCCGGGCGCCGCTGATGATTTCGATTGCCTGGTATTCGCTGTGCAACTTCATCGCCGGGTTTTCGCCGACCTTTGGCTTTCTGTTTCTGTTCCGGGCGCTGCTGGGGATCGGCATGGGGGCGGAGTGGCCGTGTGGCGCTGCATTGGCGATGGAGACCTGGCCGCAGCGGTCGCGCGGCTTGATGGCCGGCGTTTTGCAGTCATCCTGGGGGCTGGGAGCATTGTTATCTGCTGCCGCCTACGGCTTGCTTTACACTTCGATCGGCTGGCGCGGGTTGCTGATGCTGGGCGTGTTGCCGGCGCTGCTGATCGTCTATGTCCGCCGCTTTGTCAAAGAGCCGGCAGTATGGCTCGAAAATCGCCGGATCCAGCGCAACGAGCAGCGCGAGGTCCGGCTTCCTCTGCTAAAGATTTTCAGGCGCGGGCTACTCCCCAACACATTGACCGCGTGCTGGTGGATGGCGAGCGGCTTTACCGTCGGATACTCGATCGGCACCCTGTTCCCAGCCTATCTGCAAAAGGATCTGCATCTGAGCCCAGCGCTCGTGGCACTGCCGGTCATGCTGCAAAGCATCTGCTTCTTCGTGTCAGGCTCGGCCTGGGGTTGGGTGGCCGACCGCATCGGGCGGCGTTGGGCGATGATCTTGCCGGCGTTATGCGGCCTGCCGATTACCCCGCTTTACCTGTTTACTCACAACTACACGATGATCGTCATTTTCTTCGCGGTGCAGGGACTGTTCGCAGCGGGCGGCATCTACGGTCAGAACGCCAGCTATCTGTCCGAACGCTTTCCGACCGAGGTCAGGGCAACGGCAAGCGGGTTCTGTTATCATCAGGGTGCCATATTTGGCGGTCTCGTCGGACCGATCATTGCCTATTTCGCGCTGAACTGGCATCTGGGATTTGCCATTCCGATGTTCGTCGGCACCACGGTGGCGCTGATCAGCTTTATCTTCGCCTTGCTGGCAGGGCCGGAAACCCGCGGCGTTCGTCTCGTTGCCGAATTGTCGGTCGCCTGAAGGCGGCGATCGTCGATACGGCATCGCCCTCGGCGCGGTCAGCTATCCGGCGGCATCGCCCTCGGCGCGGTCAGAATAAGCCGCGCCCGAGCATATCGAGGCCGGCCCAGGCGAGGGCGCAGAGTACCGCCGCTCGGAATACGGCCGGTGGTACTCGGCCGCGCAGCCAGCGTCCCAGCGGCATCCCGATCTGGATCGGGATGATCGCAACGGCCGAGATCAGCAAATCGGTACCACCCAAGGCGCCCGACCCGCCGAGCGCCAGCAGCAGAGTCATTGTCGCAGTGAAGGCCAGGATCGCCATGTGCTTGACAAACGTGCCGGGATTGACCCCGAGGCCGATCTGGTAAGCGATCAACGGTGGTCCGAATATCGCCGTCACGCCTCCCAGGATCCCTGCCATCAGCCCGACCAACGGACTGACCCAAGGCTCGGCAGCCCGGCCGATGCGGATCCGCGGCAGGCACAGCAGCAGTATCGCCATCAAGACAAAACTGACGCCGACCCCGATATCCAGTACGCGACGATTGACACTGACCAGCAGGTGAACGCCAAACAGGGTTCCCAGCACCAGCGTGACAAGGATGGGCGCCAGCCGGCGTAGGGCAGCCCGGGTTTGACCACCCTCCAGCGCCTGCGGGACATTGGCGATGACTATCGGCACCGACAACAAGGCAACTGCAACCGGCAAATCGAGGAATTGCGCCGTCAATGGCACCAAGACCAGCGGAAGCCCGATCCCGAGCACGCCCTTGACCACGCCACCGACGACAAAGGCCGCGAATAAGCCAGCCTTTGCCGATAGCGGCAGGCCCAGGACAGCTTTTGTCAGCATTCGCCGGTCGGCTCAGCGGTGCAGCAGGCCGGCCTCGGTCACGATCAGGTCCATCGGGATATCAAAGCTTTGCGGATCGATCGTGTCGAGCCGCGACAATTCAAAACCGACGCCGATTGCCCACGGCCGCGGCTGCAGCGCGGCCAGAGTTCGATCAAAATAGCCGCCGCCATAGCCCAGCCGATAGCATTGTCGGTCAAATCCGACGAGCGGTGCCAGCACCGCCTGCGGCACCACGGTCTCGCGCCGTTCCGGGATCGGGATGCCCCACACCCCGTCAACCAGCGGATCGCCCGGCCGCCAGAGGCGGTATTCGAGCGGACCTTTTTTATCCACCACCACCGGCAGGGCTGCGGCAAAGCCTTGCGCAATCAACCGCGCAACCAGCGGGCGCGGGTCGAACTCGGCCTGGAACGGCCAATAGACGCCGACAGTTATGCCCGGCCGATCCGACAGCACGAGGTCGAGCTGAGCTTCGATCGCCTGTCCCCAGATCCGGCGCTGCGCCACCGATGTCCCGGTGCGCAACGCCAGCAGACGACGGCGCTGTTCCCGTCGCCAAGACTTGACTTCGGTGGGTTCCACCTCAGAACAGACCGGTGATGCGGCCCTCGGCGTCGATCTCGATGTTGTTCGCCGCCGGAACCCGTGGCAGTCCCGGCATCGTCATGATCTCGCCGCAGATCGCCACGACGAATTCGGCACCGGCCGAAAGCCGCACCTCGCGCACCGCGATGACGTGATCGCTGGGCGCGCCTTTGAGGTTGGGGTCGGTCGTGAAGCTGAACTGGGTCTTGGCGACGCAAACCGGGAAATGGCCGTGGCCCTGCTGTTCGATTTGGGCAAACTGATCGCGCGCCGCGGCGCTGACTTCGATGTCGTTGGCGCCGTAGATGCGCTGGGCGATCGTGCGGAGCTTTTCCACCAGCGGCATTTCATCCGGATACAACGTACGGAACGCCGCCTTGCCGCTCTCGGCGAGCTCAACGACGATGCGCGCCAATTCGGCGGCTCCGGCGCCGCCTTGCGCCCAATGGTCGGCGATCACGCATTTGACGCCCTCCGCCGTGCACAGTTGCTGCAGCCGGTCATGCTCGCGGGCCGTATCGGCGCTGAAGCGGTTGATCGAGACCACCGCCGGCACACCGAACCGGCGGATGTTTGCGAGATGACGCTGCAGATTGGCAAAGCCTTTTTCGAGCGCGGCGACATTCTCTTCGCGCAGCCCGTCGCGGGCGACGCCGCCATGCATCTTCAGGGCCCGCACGGTCGCCACAACAACCACCGCATCGGGCGAGATCCCGGCTTTGCGGCATTTGATGTCAAAGAATTTCTCGGCCCCGAGATCGGCGCCAAATCCGGCCTCGGTGACGACGTAATCGGCGAGCTTCAACGCCGAGGTCGTGGCAATGACCGAGTTGCAGCCATGGGCGATATTGGCGAACGGGCCGCCGTGGATAAAGACCGGGTTGTGCTCGAGGGTCTGCACCAGATTGGGTGCCAGCGCATCCTTGAGCAGCACCGTCATCGAGCCGGCCGCCTTGACATCGGCGGCGGTGACCGGTTTGCGCTCGCGCGTCTGGCCGACGACAATGTTGCCGAGCCGGCGCTGCAGGTCCTGCAGGTCGGTTGCGAGACAAAAGGTCGCCATGACCTGCGAGGCGGCGGTGATGTCAAACCCGTCTTCGCGCGGGAAGCCGTTGGCGACGCCACCCAGCGATGACACGATCGAGCGCAGAGCGCGGTCGTTCATGTCGATGGCGCGGCGCCAGCTGACGCGGCGCGGATCGAGATGCGGCTCGAGCCCGTAATAGACGTGATTGTCGGTCATCGCCGCCAGCAGATTGTTGGCGGCGCCGATCGCGTGCAGATCGCCGGTAAAGTGCAGGTTGATGTCCTCCATCGGCACGACCTGGGCGTAGCCGCCGCCCGCAGCACCACCTTTGACGCCAAAGCACGGCCCGAGGCTCGCCTCGCGCAGGCACAGCATTGCCCGCTTGCCGATCAGGTTGAGCGCGTCGCCGAGGCCGACCGTGGTCGTGGTTTTGCCCTCCCCGGCCGGGGTCGGAGTGATCGCGGTAACCAGGATCAGCTTGCGGTTGGGTCGGTCGGGCAGCGAGCGGATATAGTCGAGGGCGATCTTGGCTTTGTACTTGCCGTAGGGCTCGACCGCGTCGGCGGGGATGCCGAGCTTTTCTGCGGCAATCTCGCCAATCGGCCGCATCTCGGCTTCCTGCGCGATCTCGATGTTCGATTTCGGGTTCCGGTGTTGGTCTTCTCCGCGCGCCACTACGTTTCTCCCTCGCTGGCCAACGGCCGATTTAGACCCTTCGGCTGCGCGGGCGCAACCTTTTGGGCGGGCGCAATCCGATAACACGGCAGCGGCAGGCGGAGGATCCGGTCGGCTCCAGCCGGTGCCGCATCCGCGCGAAACCGGTCCAGGGTCGACAAACGATCCGATATCACATTTGTTGACGGAATGCCGGCGGGAAAACCGCTGCCGACCGGTCGAACCATTTGCCCCGGCGTGCGATCACCCGATGACGATTTGTTTTCCGGCCTTGTGGATCAGCGGTAGAAACTGCCATCCGGCCGGATCGTCGACGGCAACGGCCGGCGGGTCCGATCAAAGCCGCGTTCGATCACAGCGAGGTGGCGGTGGCGAAATTGCATCTCGAAATACCGGTGGCGGCGATTGCCGCGGCACTCGCGCTGGCCGGGTGCAGCGGGGTTGCCCCAACGCCGATCCAACCACCGACTTTCCTCGCACTCGGCGGCTACCCTCCTTGGACGCTAAACCAATCGCCAGACGGGATTGCCTTGCGCTGGTATCCCGACGTCACTTCCAGGGACGCCGCCGACCGGATCGCCCAAATTCATTGCGGATCATTGAACAAATCCGCGGTGCTGGTCTCCGATGCCCGCGACGGGAGTGTGGAACTCGCCGAATACCATTGCCGCTGAGCCGCCGTTAGTCAGCTGGCGGGGAACCGGCTATGCTGCGGCAGCGGGAGATATCGGAGCCGGTCATGTCATTCGCGCAGAAACTCAAGGATTTGGAGATCGAGTTGCCGGCGATCGGGGCGCCACTCGGCAACTACGTCCACGCCAAGCGCGTCGGCGATCTGTTGTACCTGTCGGGCAAGGGGCCGCCCGAAAGCGGTGCGGCCATGCCGCGCGGCAAGCTCGGCGCCGGGGTGTCGGTCGAAGAGGGCTATCGCTATGCCCGCGGCGTCGGGCTCGTGCTGATTGCGGCGATGCGCGAGGCGCTGGGCGGGGATCTCGATCGCGTCACCGGTATCGTCAAAGTTTTTGGCATGGTCAATGCCGCGCCCGATTTTGAGGATCATCCGAAAGTGATCAACGGTTGCTCGGATCTGTTTGTCGAGGTGTTCGGCGAAGACGGCCGACACGCCCGCTCGGCGGTCGGGATGAGCTCACTGCCAGGTGGCATTCCGGTCGAGATTGAGGTCATCGTCGCGGTCAAATGAATGATGAAGATCAACGGTCTGCTATCGGGACAACCGAACCGCGCGCTGTCGCCGATACCGTCGGGCCCACGCTGAAACCCGGCGAGCAGCCGCTCCTCGAACCGTGCGGCGAAGGCCGGCAGATCCGCCGGCTGATGCTGTTTTTTGCTCTGGTATATATTGTCGAAGGGCTGGGGCAGGCCGGTGGGCTGATCGCCCAGCCGCTGACCTATTATCTCAAGCAGGTTTTTGGCTGGACCCCGGTTCAGGTGACGGCGTGGCTGACCATTCTCAACCTGCCATGGATCATCAAGCCGGTATACGGCATTGTTTCCGACTTCGTGCCGTTATTCGGATATCGTCGCAAGGCCTATTTGATCCTTGCCAACGCGATGGCGGCCGCAGCCTTTTTCTGGGTGACGCAGGTCAGCGCCCCGCAACTGCTGATCCTGATCTTGTTGCTGACCGCCTATGCGATGGCGATTTCGAGCACGCTGAGCGGCGCTGTGCTGGTCGAGAACGGACAGCGGTTTCATCGCAGTGACGCCTTTGTCAATCAACAATGGCTGTGGTTCAATGTTGCCGCGGTGGTCAGCGCTTTTCTCGGCGGTGAATTGGTGGCGCGGCTGTCACCGCAGGGCGCTCTGCATGCTGCCGCGGCGGTCATCGGCGTCGCGCCCTTCGCCGCGATTTTTGGCACCCTTTATCTGATCGAAGAAACCCCGAGCCGGCTCGATCTTGCCGAGCTCAACAACACATTCCGCGGCCTGCTGGCGACATTCACCAATCGTGAATTGTGGCTGATAGGATTGTTTCTGTTTCTCTATTATTTAAATCCCGGGTTCGGCCTGCCGCTCTACTATTACATGACCGATACGCTCAAGTTTTCGCAGGCGTTCATCGGCACTCTAGGCGCTATCAACTCGATCGGCTGGATCGTCGGGGCGCTGATCTATCGGCGATGGCTCGACGGGATGACGTCGCGGCGGCTTCTTAATTTAAGCATTCTGATCGGAGCGATAACGACGGCGGCATTCCTGCTGCTGTCAAATGACATCAGTGCCGCGATTATCAATTTCTTCAGCGGTATGGCGGGCATGATCGCATTTGTCGCGACGCTGAGCCTAGCCGCCGATTTCTGCCCCAAGCGAGCCGAAGGCTTTGCCTTTGCCGCACTGATGTCGATCCTGAACCTGTCATCGGCGTTGTCGAACAATATCGGCGCGTTTTTGTACGAGCATGCCTTTCACAACCGGCTGGCGCCGCTGATCATTGTGTCGGCGGCGTCGACCACGGCGATCTTTGTCCTCGTTCCGCTGCTCCGGCTGCGCGACAAAGCCTCCGGTGTCCCCGCCAGTTGAAAACGTTACCACGATCATTGCGTAATGGGGGCGCAAATCGGGCCCGATTTTGAGACTAAGTTCGTGCGGGAGCGGGCGGTGCAGATGATGGCGGCGCGGCCAAAGTTTGAGCACTGCGGACCAAAGAAACTTTAGTAGAATAACTTCGTGCAGAATCGACCAACGCTTTAGCAACAACCATTACAGGAACGCTGAGAAAAACGCCCGCTACCCAAGGATAATGTACCGTAAGCGCTCCGAGCGCCCCGCCCATGGCGATTACCGCCGTTGTAAACCCCAGCCAATGGCCACGCTTAGAATCCGAATGTGCAGAGTCGTGAGTCCGCTTTGATTCATCTATGTTTGCCTTCTAAAGTCCTTCTGCCATTTTGATCATACGATCAAAGCTGCCTGGCAACACCTTTTCATAACGTTCGATTGCTTCAGGCGGGGGATACGGCGCCATAGTTGGACGCTCTGTTGAGCACCCATTAACGCCAAGGGCATCGGTACACCACCCGCCATAACTGGCCGGCCTAAAAAGCCGGTCAGCCCCGCCGGAAAGAATTGAGGGGCGGGATGCGGTTGGGTCTGCGTGTGAGGCTGGGTCGGGTTCGGAGGGAGCGGCTGGTTGGTCGATGCCGCCTGACGGTTGTCCGACATTCACATATGTCCCAGACGCATAATCTAAATACCACCCAACGACACCGAAACTCGATGCGACGTTGGTTCCACTTAGGTATAGAGGGTAGTCTGGCGGAGGCTGGTACAACGATGCCGGTTCCGCCAAGCCCGTCCAGAAAGCGGCCCAAAAAATAGGATTTGCCGTCATCTGGGAACCCCATCCAGCGGTGACGGATATGCCAGCATCGCCTTAGGCGAGGCTAAAGCATCGCTCATACGTCGTCTCATAGCCAGCATCGGCGCGCAAGCACCTCGGATCGCGATCGTAACGCAGATTGTCGCTGCATCGCGCGCCCGCGGCCGATCTTCTCGACCTTATCCAAGCGAACATATAACCGGGCGCCAGTGCGACGCCGAAGATCCGCTCGGGTCGGCCCGGGTCGGCTTATCGTTCTCGGCTGCCCACCTGCGCCCCATACATGGATCAGATATGGATCGCGCGGCCGTCGACCGCGAGAGCGGCTTCCTTGACCGCCTCGCTCAAGGTGGGATGCGCATGACAGGTTCGCGCGATGTCCTCGGACGAGGCGCCGAATTCGATCGCCAGCACCGCTTCGGCGATCAGCGTCCCGGCGTCCGGCCCGATAATGTGTACGCCGAGCACGCGGTCGGTCGTGGCATCCGCGAGGATCTTTACGAAACCTTCTGTATCGCCATTGGCGCGTGCGCGGGGATTGGCGGTGAACGGGAATTTGCCGATGCGATACGAAATCCCCGCCGATGTCAGCTCCGCCTCGGTCTTGCCGACCGAAGCGACCTCCGGCCAAGTGTAAATCACGGCCGGGATCGCATCGTAATTGACATGCGGCCTCTGTCCGGCGAGACGCTCGGCAAGTGCCATCCCTTCCTCCTCGGCCTTGTGCGCCAGCATCGCGCCGCGGATCACGTCGCCGATCGCATAGATGCCGGGGATATTGGTGCCGAACGTGTCATCGACGATGACCCGCCCCTGCGCATCGCAGGCAACCCCGAGGGCATCAAGCCCCAGCTCACGGGTGTACGGCCGGCGACCGATTGCAATCAGCACCGCGTCGGTCTCGATCGCCGGTTCGCCGCCATCGGTTTCGAGCGACATGCTGTCGCGGCCCTCGCCCAGGCCGGCAAGTTTGGTGCCGAGCCGAAAGGTGATCCCTTGACGCGTCAACGCCCGCTGCAAGCCCGCCGCGAGTTCGCGGTCCATTGTCGGGACGATCCGGTCGAGGAGTTCGATCACGGTGACTTGCGCGCCCAGCCGCTGCCACACCAAACCGAGTTCGAGGCCGATATAGCCGCCGCCGATGACGGCCAGCCGCTGCGGGACGTGGTCGAGCGCCAGCGCACCGGTCGAGGACAGGATCCGCCGCTCGTCGATCGCGATGCCCGGGAGCGGGGTGCTCTCTGAGCCGGTCGCAATGATGACGGCCTCGGCGCTGATTTCGCACTTCCCGCCATCGGCCGCGGTGACGACCACCCGCCCCGGCGCGGTCAGCCGTCCCCGTCCCTTCAGCCAATCAACCTTGTTCTTGCGAAACAGGAATTCGACGCCGCGCGTCAGGGTGGCCACAACCCGATCCTTGCGGGCCATCATTCGGCTGAGGTCGAGCCTCGCCTCGCCGATCTCGACCCCGTGTTCGGCCAGCGAATGGCCCGCCTCTGCGAATTTCTCCGAGGATTGCAGCAGGGCCTTTGATGGAATGCAGCCGATGTTCAGACAGGTTCCGCCGAGGGCCTCTCGCATATCGATGCAGGCGGCTTTGAGCCCGAGTTGGGCGGCGCGGATCGCAGCGACATAACCTCCGGGCCCGCCGCCGATTACGGCGACATCATAGTGATCGGTCATTCCTCAGGCTTCCCGGTACCGGCAGCATATCGGCCTTATCAAGCATGGCCTCGACGACGAGTCGAGGGGATGGGTTCGACAAGGTGCGCGGTCGCACCGAACCCGGCTAGAACGGTTGCGATGCAGCCTCCCCGGAGGCTCGTCCGGTGATGATGCCCGGACCCGGTCGACGGCACCGCTTCGGGCGTTGACGGTCGGCTGCGTTTGCCAAAGTGCCGCCTGCCGATAAGGCCTTGACATTTGGCATCGGATGGCCAGCGAGGGGCCTGCGACCGAGCAATCCCGCGCCGACGACCGACCACGGGGAACCCTCTGCCCGGTTCGGAACCCTAGCGATTGATCAGCCACCATAGCAGCGACAATGCGACGCTAACCAGAATGCAGGTGGTTATCGGAAAATAGAACGCGTAATGATCGCCGCGAATGTGGAGATCACCGGGCAATCGGCCGAGGCCGAGCCGGCCGGCCCACGGCCACAACAGGCCGAGTGCCGCGAGCGCCAGGCCAACGATCACAAGAATTCGTCCCATATGTGTGATATGGACGGCGGGTCGTGGTCATGAAGGGCATCGCCAAGACAAGCGACTGCCGCTGCGGCGCTGACTGCCATGCGCTTTGAAATGGCTACCGTCGTGTGGCAGATACGCCCTCTGATCGGTTGAAATCGACTGGAGCCAGACTTGCGTTGGATATCACTTCATTGGTTCGAGCTCAGCACGCTGGCGCTGCTTTGCCTCAACCTTTGGTTCGTATCCGCGGTGCTGAGCACGTTGCGAGAAACCAATCGATGGTTGTCGTTTCTTTCCGGTCTTCAGTGGGAAGAACCGCAAAACCCAGGAGCTGCGACCCGCCGCTGACCGCTACCGGCTGCGGACCGCAAACTGGACTGGGCGTCTGTCGTGATCCTTCTGTCGGCTTCGCCAGGGTCGCGGGACCATCGCCCGGGCAGCATGCAACCACGTCACCGCCAACGATGTTGACTCATTCAATTGCAACGCGGCCTACCGCCGCCCTGCCCGGTTTCCCATCATGCTAAATCCGCCGGATCCGCATCCGGAAACTTCAAGCAGGATTTCGCCAGAGCGGCAGAGTGCGCCAAAACCCGGCAGCAGAACAGCCGCCGCGGGATCGGAATTCCTCAAAGCCCTCGCCGCGGACCTCGCCGCAATGGCGGGGCAGACGCGCGGCTGGCTGACCCGCCAGGGCAGGCGGCTTTCGCAGCAAAGGCAGCAACACAGCCCCCGGCGACCGGCCGCCGTCGTGTCGGCTCACCCGACCGGACGGAGCCTTCGTCGCCTGGTGTTGGGCGTCGCCGTTCTGGGCCTTGGCATCATGCTTGCCCTGTCGGGTGCACTCCTCTGGGCGTTGCTCGGCCTGCCGATCGAGCAACAGGCAACCGGGCCCGGCCAACCGACCCTGCTGCTCGCTGCAGCCGATGGACAACCGCTCGGCCGCGCCGGGCCGTTGCGGGTGGCGCAGACTTCGCTGCACGATTTCGCCCCGATTCTGATAAACGCGGTGCTGAGCACCGAGGACCGTCGCTTCTACCAGAATCCCGGCATCGATCTGTGGGGCATTCTGCGTGCGGCCTACGCGAACCGGATTGCGGGACAGATCGTCGAAGGCGGCAGCACGATCACCCAACAATTGGTCAAGGTCGAATACCTCAACACCGACCGCACCTATGTGCGCAAGCTGCGTGAAGCGCTGATGGCGATCTGGCTCGAAACCCATCTCAGCAAAAACGAGATCCTGACCCGTTATCTCAACCGGGTCTATCTGGGAGACGGCGCATATGGCATGGCCGCGGCGGCGCGGCTTTACTTCGGCAAATCACCGGCGGAGCTGAAATTGCCGGAGGCGGCGATGCTGGCGGGGCTGATCCAGGCGCCTTCGGAATTTGATCCGCTGCGCCACCTCAGAGCAGCGCAGGCGCGAGCGGCGAGGGTTCTCGACGACATGGTCGCCAATCACGTGATCACCACCAATGCCGCCGCCGCCGCCAAGGCGAGCCCGGCTGTGATCAACTCGCCGCCGGAATTGGCGCCGGCGAGATCGTGGTTTGCCGATTGGGCGGCAAAGCAGGCCGTACCTCTCGTCGGCGCACAAACCGGCAGCGTGCGGGTTCGCACCACGCTGATGCCGCAATTGCAGGATCTGGGGCAGAAAGTGCTCGACGATGCGCTCGCCAGACAAGGCCGCCAACTCGGCGTCTCCGAAGGCGCGCTGGTGGCGATGCGGCCGGATGGTGCGGTGCTGGCGATGGTGGGCGGGCGCAATTACAGCAAGAGCCAGTTCAATCGTGCCACCGATGCCAACCGGCAGCCGGGTTCGGCCTTCAAGCTGTTCGTCTATCTGGCAGCACTGCGCCACGGCTATACGCCCGACGACACGATCGATGCCGGGCCGATCGACATCAATGGCTGGAAACCCGGCAATTTCGGTGATGAGCATTACGGCCATATCCCGCTCGCCGAAGCCTTTGCGCAATCGGTCAACACCGCCGCGGTCCGTCTCGCGAAGGATGTCGGCCTGAAGAACGTGGTCCTCGCCGCGCGCGATCTTGGCATTACCGGGCCGCTTCCGGCAGTGCCGAGCCTGGCATTGGGCTCGGTCGGGGTGAGCCTTGTCGATATGACCGGGGCCTTTGCCTGCGTCCGTGCCGACCATATGCATGAGCGGCCTTGGGGTATCGCGGCGATCGGCGACGATAACGGCGCGCGAGTGCTGACAACCGCACCTTCGGTGCCGCTGCGGTCGCTCGACCCCTATCAAAAACCGCTCGTCGATCTGCTGCAGCAGGTCGTCGAGCATGGCACCGGACGAGCGGCGGCGCTGAACGGTTTTGCCGCCGGAAAGACCGGGACCAGCCAGGATTATCGCGACGCCTGGTTCATCGGGTTCAACAATGCGCTCGTCGTCGGCGTCTGGGTCGGGAATGATGACGACAGCCCGATGAAGGGGGTCGTCGGCGGCTCCTTGCCAGCCGCGATCTGGAAGACGTTTGTGACCAACGCCACGCCCTTGATGAATCAGGAAGGCGTGCCGATCGCGGTTGCGCCGGCGACGAATTCTGCGCCGCCGCAACCGGGTGATGAAGCTAGGCTCGACGAGCAAGCCTCGCAGGGCTCTTCCGAACCGTCGAACCCGGCTTGTGACGTGCAAGCCTGCTCCAGCTTCTATCACTCGTTCCGCCAATCGGACTGCACCTATCAGCCCTATGACGGCGGCCCGCGGCAGATCTGTGAAAAGACTAGCGGCCAGTCAGACGCGGGCCACTCCACCTCGGGCGAATCAACCTCGGGCCCATCGCCAGCACCCCAATCGACACCGGTGCGACAGACCGCCAAGCTGGCAAGCAACTCGGGAAATGCCGGTCAGTGCAATGTCGAGCTGTGCTCGCAGACCTACTCGTCCTTCAATCCGTCGGATTGCACTTATCAGCCCTATGGCGGCGGTCCGCGCCAGCTCTGCGACAAATAGGCCGCGAACCCGACGGCGGGCTCTCGCCAACGTCCCGGTGGGCGGGGCCGGCGAACCGTCCGGCCGCGCCGGCCCGCTCGGTTCAGGCGATCAGCCGGTCGACCCGGTCGCGCAACCGGTACCAGCTGCCAATCGCCGGCAAAAACCAGGGATTGCCGGAATAAAGGCGGTGAGCCGGAAAATCAGGCGTATCAAAGCTGCAGCTGGCATTCGCGGCGCGAGCGATCTTCCGCGCGGTTTGCCAGCCGAGATAAGTCATCATCGCAACCCCGCTGCCGTTGCAGCCAAGGCAGAAATGCAGCCCATCCCGTTGTCCCATATGCGGCAGGGCATCGAGGGTGAAAGCGGTGTTGCCGGTCCAGGCATGCGTCACCCGCACACCGCGCAATTGCGGAAAGCGCGCGGTCATGTAGCGGTGCAGGATCGGGGCGCTGACGCTCGCCTCGACTTGCGTGAACCGGGCGCGACCGCCGAACACCATGCGCTTGCCATCGGGCGACATCCGGTAATAGCACAAGACGCGCCGGGTGTCGGACAAGGTGCGGCCTTTCGGGATCAGCGTACCCGCCAGATCGGGGGGCAGCTCCTCGGTGGCGATGATGTGGCTGGCGATCGGCACGACGCGGCGCTGCAACGCCGGCGTCAGCTTACCGGTATAGCCGTTGGTGGCGATCACGACATCGCCTGCGGTCACCGGGCCACGGCTGGTTTCGAGCTGCCAGCCGCCGCCGATTGCCGCGATCCGCCTGACTACGGCCTTGGCGCAGATCGTCACACCGCGCCGGACGCAGGCGTCGAGCAATCCCTTGTAATAGAGTGCGGGGTGCAGTTTGCCCGAGCGCTCGACCACCATGCCGCCGGCGTAGTAGTCGCTGGCGATCTCGTCGCGCTGATGTTCGCGCGGCACCATATAGGCGCCGGAATGCGCCGCCGCATTCAGTGAGGCAAGCCGCTGCTGTTGTGCCGCAAAATGCCTCGAGGTCCAGGCGCCGACAAAGCGGCCGGGTTTCTCCCAGCAGCATTGGATATGTTCTTCCTCGATCAGCCGGTCGATCAGGGTAAAGGCGTCGCCGGCATCCGCCAGGATATGCGCCGCCCGGCCGGCATCGATTGCGCTGGTTTTGCCGCTAAAGCTCTTGCCGACATTGACCCCGCCGCTGACCGCACCGCCATTCCTGGTGCTGGCGCCATAGCCCGGTTCATTGGCTTCGAGCACCACCGCATCGATGCCGTGCCTGGCGAGTTCGAGTGCGGTCGACAGACCGGCATAGCCGGCGCCGACGATCGCTACCCGTGCGGCGCGCGGCACCTCGGCGAGGTCGTGGGCCTGCGGCCGGTACGCCTCCCACCAATAGGGTTCGGGCGTGAAATCGCGATGCAGGATATCGGCATTAAGCATC
>Ga0335074_10003838_pt1 | contig 20664 bp, 22 predicted proteins | sample Lox_Sample_23_FD_206715 | JGI IMG/M metagenome (GOLD analysis project Ga0335074, IMG submission 206715) | Soil microbial communities from Loxahatchee National Wildlife Refuge, Florida, United States - Lox_Sample_2.3 | ecosystem: Environmental > Terrestrial > Soil > Wetlands | place: USA... | reverse complement strand
GAGGCCGTGGAGGCGGAGGCTTTTGGCGGGAGTGGTATGGTCGCGCCGGCCTTCGGGGATGTGCAGGTAGTCGGCGTCTTTGAGGGCCGCGATGACGGCGGCGCGGATGGTGGCCAGGTTGGCGGCCCGCTGCCGTTAGGCAAGACGGCGGCACACGAGCGGCGCAGGTTGCCGCTGACGCCCGGCTCGAGGAGACCGGCATGCTGCGGCGTACGATCGGAGCCGCACCCACTGGCTCTCGCTCGAGCCCGCTGTGCTAAGCCAAGCGACGGACTGGATGGAGCACAAGCGCGCCTGTGGGGCGCCTGTTCGACATCGTCGACGAGTATCTGAGGGTCGACGAGTATCTGAGGGAGGACAGGCCACGATGAAGACTCCGCCGATGAAGACCCCGCCGATGAAAACCCCGCCGATCGTGTCACCGCAGGAGTGGGATGCCGCCCGCGAGGAGCTGCTGGTCGAGGAGAAGAAGCTGACCCGCGCCCGCGATGCGCTGGCCGCCAAGCGCCGCCGGATGCCGTGGATGGCGGTGGAGAAGGAGTACCGCTTCGACGGCCCGGAAGGCCCGGTGAGCCTTCTCGACCTGTTCGGGGGTCGCCGGCAGCTGATCGTCTACCGCGCCTTCTACGCGCCAGACGTCACCACGTACCCACAGGGGGGCGGTGCCTACCCGGAGCGTGCCTGCGCTGGCTGCTCATTCCTCGCCGACCAGGTCGCGCACCCCGCCCACTTGAACGCGCGGGACACGACGCTCGCGTTCGCTTCGCGCGCCCCCCAGGCCGCAATCCAGGGCCTGAAGGAGCGCATGGGCTGGGAGCTGATCCCCTGGTACACGATCACCGACGACTTTGACAAAGACTTCGGCGTGGACGAGTGGCACGGGACCAACGCCTTCATCCGCGACGGCGAGCGGATCTACCGGACCTACTTCGTCAACAGCCGGGGTGCCGAGGCGATGGGAAGCACCTGGAGTTACCTGGATATCACGGCGCTCGGCCGCCAGGAGGAGTGGGAGGACTCGCCGGAGGGCTATCCGCAGACCCCGCCGTACGCGTGGTGGAACTACCACGACGCGTACGGCAAGACCCCGTAACCGTGGTCCGCCGGTTACTGCGTTGAGCCCTCCTTATCAAAGATGAGGAAGCGGATCGAACAACGCGCGAGCGCCTCGTGTGCGGCTCGCTGGACGCGGGCCCGCGACGTGATCATGTAGGTCTCTGAGGTCTACATGAACGAGGTGTGGCATGCCCGCAGTGGCATTGCCGCCATGATCGCGGCCATCAAAGACGGCGGCTACCTGCACATCCCCGAAGGCGCCGCGACCATACCACCCCCGCCGAAACCCTCCGCCTCCACGACCTCGATTAAGACAGAAGCGGACATTCACGGAACACGCCGGAGCCCTGTGGCCTCTTCGGGCCTCTATCGGTAACTGACGCCCTTCCGGTAGCTGTGGTCAGGCCGGCTTCATGATCGCTCGGATCGTGCGGGCGATTCCGAAAGCAGCGAGAATGCAGCCGGCCGCGCCGAGACCGACTACCGCGGTCCAGGTGGTGTCGACCCAGAGGCAGTGGCTGGCAACCTCGCCCGAGGCGCCCTGCGCGAGCTCGCCCATCGCGCTCGTGCAGGCTCCGTGCATGCGGGACAGGGTGAAAGTGGTGCTTGGGCCATGCCAGGACCACGCCCACGTCCGGGTCAGCGTAATGCGTGAGCAGACGACCATGAAGATACCGACGACGAGCAGGCCTACGTTCAGCAGGCTGCCGGTTTCTCTCGCAGTGGCGTCAGCGATGCCGGATTCCGCCTTCTGCTCGTGCGGGCGGCGAGGGCCGGGCGCTGTTTGTGCGCGGGGCGACGGCCTGCTGCCGGATACCGGCTCGGCTGCCGGTGTCGAGTCAGCGTCCGTCGGCACCTGACGCGGCGGCGGGTGGTAGGTGAGGAGTATCGAAGAATGCTGCAGCGCGCGCAGCCACAGTGCGTGCGGCGGCGACCCCACCGGCCGCCGGGCCACCGGCCTCCGGCTGCCGCCCTGCTGGCCGGTATCTGGCTGGCCGGTATCTGGCTGGCCGGCATCTTTCTGGCCGGTGTCCTCTTGGCCAGTGTCCCGCTCGCTGGCGGACACGGCTCCTCCTGGCGGGAATCAGGCCCGAGGTTCGCAGCACCTTTGGTGACGCGGAGGACATCGGGAATCCTCCGCGCCGGCTTAACTTCAGCCATCCCCGGATATCAGCTGGGTGTTCCCGCCAAAGCTAGTCCTGACAGCCCCGAATCAGATTGCGAGACACGTCGGTCCGGCGATTTTGCCGTCGGCTGCTTAGTGCGGCCGGATAGCGCGAGCTCTGGACGACTACTTTTCAGGATTCTGCCGGCCGCGGATCGTACTTTGTCATGGTTCAGGCGTACCAGATCCATGAAAACCGGTCAGGAGGGGACCTGCGGCCTATAGCTGGTCGGCCTCCACGACAAACGACTCAACCGCGATCAATTCACGGCCGCCATCCCTGGGGCGGGCAAGCGGCGTGACCTGGCTTCTGACGAACATTCCGAGCAGGACCGCGAAAATGCCGACTACGGCACCGGTCTGTGCGTCACTCCAGTGCCACCACTGGAAAGCAATGCCGAGCGCCACGAAAGCCAGTATCAGCACCTGGACAGCCGCGGGCTCTTGTCTTATCCACTTCACGGTCGCCTTGAATACGTTTGCAATCTGATCCACCGCATTGCTCCAGACGCTCGGCGCTCGCCACCGCCTTCCGAGCGCCGAAGCTGACCCGGTTTCGGCGGAGCCCTGGCAGGAACGATACGTCCGCGAGACATATGGAGTGCGGTAATCGCGCCGGTTGGGGCTTTCCGCCGGTTAAGCCGCGTACCGAGTCCTCGCTAGTCGGTGCAGTGCCGCAAGATCGTTTCCAGTACCAGCTTCGGCTCCCGCACTGTCGGGTAGTGATCGACGCCCGGCATCCAGATCAGTTCGCAACCGGGGATCCGGGCCGCTGCTGCTTCGTTGCTCGCGATAAGACCGGGCTCATCCTTGTCGCCGATCATCAGCACGGTTCGAGCGTGCAGCTCGCCGAGCCTGTCGTAGGTAGGCTCGCCTGCCTGCTCGAACTGCTCTTCGCCGGCCCAGGCACGCTGGGCCGAGCGCATCATGTCCGTCACCAGCGGATCAGGCCCGGCCGCTGCCCACTGCTCCAGGCTGAGCCGCAGCAGGCCGTCCTGGTCGCCGGCCGCGTCCAGCGCCTCATATTGCGCCTCGAGTTCGGGATGTTCCGGATACGGGTATCCGCCGATGCCGGGACACAGCAGTACCAGGGATCTCACCCGGCCGGGCTGTGCCAGCGCGAGCTCGAGCGCGGTCAGGCCGCCCATGCTGCAGCCGATGACGTGCGCACTGCCGACGCCGAGCTGGTCAAGGACAGTTTCCGCGTCCCCGAGCAAGGTGAAATTCTCGGTCGGTTGCGGCGACCTTCCGAAGCCGCGCACGTCGTACCGTATCGCGCGGAAGCTGGCCCTTAGCTCGTCCCATAGCGGGTCCCACATCCGGGCATCCCCGACGCCCTCATGCAGCAGGAACAGCGGCGGCCCGGAGCCGCCCGAGTCCTCGACCCAGATTTTGTCGGTACCCACCGTCAGCATGGTCTGCATGGACCGACCGTAGCCCGGCCGGCCGGTCGGATCACGTCAATATCGGAGGCCGTCAATGCCACCGGAAGCGCATCCGTGCCCTGGTCCCCGGCCAGACGACGCTGCGCGGCTTGCCCGGCTCGTGCTCGGCGAGCCCTGGTTCACACGGGTACTCGACGTGGTCGATGCCAGCGGTCTGCCGGATGCGTGGGTAGGTGCCGGCGTCGTCCGTGACGTGGTCTGGGGTCGGCTGTACGGCGGGTTCAGCGCCGACTCGGTACGGGACATCGATGTCGCCTACTTTGACGCGGCTGACCTGAGCAAGCAGCGTGACCTCGATGCGCAGGAGGGGCTGAGCGCACTCGCTGACCTGCCATGGGAGGCGACGAATCAGGCAGCTGTCCACACCTGGTATCACCGCTACTTCGGTGGCCCACCGGTCGAACCGTTCAGCTGCGTGCATGACGCGATAGCGACCTGGCCGGAGACAGCCACCTGCGTGGCTGTCCGCCGCGGGTCCGGCGCGATCGAGGTCTGCGCGCCGCACGGGCTGGCTGACCTGCTGGGCGGGGTGTGGCGGGTCAACCCGGTCCGGGTGACGCCCGAGGTGTCGCGGGCGCGGCTGGCGAGGCAGCGCGTTTCGGACAGATGGCCGGGGGTGACGGTGGTGCCGCCGGGGTAACTGCCCGTTCCCTGCCCGGTGAACGCCCGGGGCGAGTGACTAGGGTGGAGTGAGCGGCTAGCGGTCGGCCCATTCCCGCTCTCGGCCCGGCGGCCAGGCACTCGCCAGACGCCTGCCGTGGGCGCCGCTGCCCGGCTGTCGAACCTCAGTCCTCAGGTAGAGAGGGTCCATGAGCAAGAACGCAGCAGCAGCAGGCACGATCAACATCGGTGGCGACCTCACGGTCAACCGACTGGGATTCGGCGCGATGCGGATTACCGGCCAGGGCATCTGGGGACAGCCGGCGGACCGGGATAAGGCGAAGGCGGCCCTGCGGCAGGCAGTCGAGCTGGGCGTGAACTTCATCGACACCGCTGACGCTTACGGCCCGGACGTCAGTGAGGAACTGATCGCCGAGACGCTGCATCCGTACCCCGACGACCTGGTGATCGCGACCAAGGGCGGCCTGATCCGGCCGGGCCCCGGACGCTGGGAGGCTGACGGCCGGCCGAAGCATCTGCGCGACGCGTGCGAGGGCAGCCTGCGCAGACTGAAGCTCGACCAGATACCGCTGTACCAATTCCACCGGCCTGACCCGAAGGTGCCGATCACCGAGTCCATCGGGGCGCTGGTGGAACTTAAGGAGGAAGGCAAGATCCGCCATATCGGTGTCTCCAACTTTTCCGAAGATCAGCTGCGGGATGCGCAGAAGCTGACCCCGGTGGTGTCGCTGCAGAACCGCTATAACCTGAACGACCGGTCGTCAGAGTCGATGGTGGACCTGTGCGACTCCGAGGGCATCGTGTTCCTGCCCTGGGCGCCGATCCAGGATGCGGACGAGCTGATTCCGGTGGTGACCGCGGCGCGCCGGCTCGGCGTGAGCACTCGCCAGGTCGCGCTTGCCTGGCTGCTTGGCAGGTCGTCGCAGGTCCTGCCGATTCCCGGCTCGGGCTCGCCGGATCATGTGGCGGAAAATGTCGCGGCCGCGTCGGTGGAGCTCACGACGGACGAGTCCAACGCGATCCTCGCTCTGGTGCAGTAAAGCGGGGCGCCGGCCGGCCGTCACGGCGGCGGACAGGACTACTGGTCACCCGCAAGGCCTGGCGGTGGCACAGCTCGGCGATGTATTTATCCGTTTCGCTTTGATTTGTGTAAGCGAGCTTCAGGCGGGGTTTCATGATCGATGTGAATCTACTGTTGCTATAGCCGCAGTAGATTCACATCGATCATGATGGCCGGGTATACAAATCGAATTTCAGTCCGATCTTATGGCCGGGATGTCAGAGCCTATCGTTACGATAATCGAGTAGGTTGGGCGACCGGAGCACTTGATCGGCTCCGAGTGCTTGGCCCTGAGCAGCGGAGGGCAGAGGCATGGGCTGGGACAACCCGCCAGTGCCGTGGCGGGAGTTCGAACGCCGCCTGTCCTGGGGCAACGGCCCCGCCGCAGGCCGCGGGCTCAGCCGGGAGGCTGCAGGATCCGAGGCTGCAGGATCCGAGGCTGCAGGATCCGAGGCTGCAGGATCCGAGGCTGCGGAGCGCGAGGGACCACGCCAGCTGGTAACTCGCCTTCGGGTCGGGCCGCAGTCGGGCGGGCCGCAGTCCCCGCCCGGTCAGCGGCTTGCCGGGGCGGAACTGCACTGCCATTCCTCCTACAGCTTCCTGGACGGGGCATCGAGCCCGGCGGACCTGGTGCGCGAGGCGGCAGCACGCGGCCTGTCCGCGCTGGCCATCACCGATCACGACGGCATGTACGGGGTACCGCAGTTCGCCCAGGCGGCGGCGCGGCTACGGGACAGCGGCATCAGGCTCGGCACCGTGTTCGGCGCTGAGCTCAGCCTGGACCTGGCCCGCCGGGCAGTGCCGTCGGCTGGCCGTCGCCCCGGTGCCAGAGCGAGTGGCACCCGCGCGACCGGTGCCCATGCGAGTGGCGCCCATGCGAGTGGCGGCCATGCGAGTGGCGCCTGGCCTGCCGGGACGCCTCGGGCGGGCGTTCCAGACCCGGTGGGCCGGCATCTCCTCGTTCTCGCCCGCGACCCGGAGGGGTACCGGCAGCTCTGTCAGGTCATCAGCGCCGCGCAGCTGGCAGGCGGGGAGAAGGGCCTGCCGATCTATGACGAGCCCGCGCTTGCCGGCGCGCACGACGGGCACTGGGTGATCCTCACCGGCTGCCGCAAGGGCGCGGTCCCGGCGGCGCTGGCGGCGCACGGCCCCGATGCAGCCGCGCGCGAGCTGGCCAGGCTGACCGACGCGTTCGGCCGGGAGAACGTCAAGGTCGAGCTCACGGTCGGCAACCAGCCCGCCGACGACGAGCGCAACGATGCGCTGACAGCGCTGGCAGAAGCCGCCGGCCTGGACACCATTGCCACCGGGAACGTGCACTACGCCACCCCCCAGGACGCGAAGCTGGCGCAGGCGCTTGCCGCCATCCGGGCCCGGTTCAGCCTGGACGAGATGGACGGCTGGCTGGCCGCGTCCGGCAGCAGTTACCTGCGCTCGGCCGAGGAGATGGCCGCCCGGCTCACCCGCTACCCCGGCGTGGCAGAGCGGACGGCGGAGCTAGCCGCCGACTGCGCGTTCGACTTCCACGTGATTGCGCCGAGGCTGCCGGACTTCGATGTGCCGGAGGGCCACAGCGAGACCACCTGGCTGCGTGAGCTGGTCGCCCGGAAGGCACCTGCCCGCTACGGCCCTCCGGAGGCGGAGCGCATCGACGGTGCCTACGCCCAGATCCGGCGCGAGCTGGGTGTCATCGAGCAGCTAGGCTTCCCCGGCTACTTCCTGATCGTGCACGAGATCGTGAAGTTCTGCGAGGACAACGGCATCTTGTGCCAGGGCCGCGGCTCGGCGGCCAACTCGGCAGTCTGCTACGCGCTGGGAATCACCAGCGTTGATCCAGTGCAGCACGGGCTGCTGTTCGAACGGTTCCTGTCCGCGGGCCGGGACGGGCCGCCGGACATCGACCTGGACATCGAGCACCGGCGCCGCGAGGAAGTCATCCAGCACGTCTACGAAAGATATGGCCGCCAGAACGCCGCCCAGGTGGCGAACGTGATCAGCTACCGGCCGCGGATGGCGATCAGGGACGCAGGCCGCGCGTTCGGCTACGAGCCGGAGCAGCAGAACGAGTGGTCCCGGCAGGTGGGCCCGCGGCAGTACGGGCCGGGGCAGCCAGTCCCTCCGGACGCGGGCGTTCCCGATTCGGTGGTGGAACTGGCGAGCCGGATGCAGCGATTGCCGCGGCATCTCGGCATCCACTCCGGCGGGATGGTGATCTGCGACCGGCCGGTGGGGGAGGTGTGCCCGGTGGAGTGGGCGCGGATGCCGAACCGCAGTGTGTTGCAGTGGGACAAGGACGACTGCGCGTACGCGGGCCTGGTCAAGTTCGACTTGCTCGGCCTTGGCATGCTGACCGCCCTCCGGGATTGCTTCGAGCTGGTGGAGCAGGCGCACGGGGCGCGCTGGACGCTGGCCTCGATCCCGCAGGAGGACCCGGGCGTTTACGCGATGCTGCAGAAAGCTGACACCGTCGGGGTATTCCAGGTCGAGTCGAGGGCTCAGATGGCGACGCTGCCCCGGCTGCGGCCGGAGAAGTTCTACGACCTGGTCGTTGAGGTGGCGCTGATCCGGCCGGGTCCGATTCAGGGTGGCTCGGTACACCCGTACATGCGCCGGCGGCACGGTGATGAGCAGCCGGATCTGCCGCATCCGCTGATGGAGCATGCGCTCGGCAAGACGCTCGGCGTTCCGCTGTTCCAGGAGCAGATGATGCAGATCGCCATCGACTGTGCCGGGTTCAGCCCGACCGAGGCCGACCGGCTGCGCCAGGCGATGAGCTCCAAGCGCGCGCCGGAGCGGATCGAGGAACTCCGTGACCGGCTGCTGACCGGGATGGCCGAGCGCGGCATCCCGCTCGAGGTCGCAGAGGACATCTACGTCAAGATCCTGGCGTTCTCCAGCTACGGCTTCCCCGAGTCGCACGCGATCAGCTTCGCCTACCTGGTCTACGCCAGCGCCTGGCTGAAGTGCTATTACCCGGCCGCGTTCACCGCTGCGCTGCTGCGCGCCCAGCCGATGGGCTTCTACGCGCCCGCCAGTCTCATCAGTGACGTGCGCCGGCACGGCGTCACGGTCCGCGGCGTGGACGTGAACGCCAGTGGCGTGCTGGCGACTCTGGAGAAAAACGAAGACGAGGCAGGAAACGGGGCCGTCACCCTCGATCCGCCCGCCGGCGGACTGCCGGCGCCGGGTCAGCCAGTGATCAGGCTCGGGCTGTCCGAAGTCCGCAATCTCGGCACTAAGGCGGCTGAGGAGATCGAGGTCGGCCAGCCCTACGCGGACCTGGAGGACTTTGCCCGGCGTACCACCGTGCCGGTCGCCGCGCTGGAGGCCCTGGCCATGGGCGGCGCGTTCGGCTGCTTCGGCGTCAGCAGGCGCGAGGGGCTGTGGGCGGCTGGCGCCGCGGCGACCATCCGGGCCGATCAGTTGCCCGGCACGACGCTGGGCATGACCGCGCCGCCGCTTCCGGCGATGACGGCAGCCGAGGAGACCTTTGCCGACCTGTGGGCGACCGGGACCTACGGGACTCATCCGATCGAGCACATCAGGGCCATGCTCGACGAGCGTGGGGTGCTGCCAGCCGCCAGCCTGACCGGCGCCGAGAATGGCCGTAACGTGCTCGTCGGCGGACTGGTCACGCACCGTCAGCAACCGGGGACCGCGCGTGGTGTGGTATTCCTCAGCCTGGAGGATGAGACCGGGATGGCGAACATCATCTGCCCGCCAAATGTGTGGCAGCGCTTCCGCAAGATCGGGGTAGATGCCAACGCGCTGCTCATTCACGGCCGGGTCGAGCGGCTGGATGGTGCCGTCAGCCTGCTGGCCACCAGGCTCGAGCGGCTGCGTGTCGTCGCGGCAGCTCGCAGCCGCGACTTCCGCTAGAGACGGGTCAATTTGTAGCTACGTGCGAGAAGATGGTCCACTACGGGGGCGGTTAATCCCTGGCAGCACACCAGTGGACAACCAGCACACGAGTGACTAAGCGCGAGGAGAAGCATGCCCTTCGACGTTGCCCGCACCTTCGCGGAGCGTTCCGGGGAGAACTATGCCCTACACGAGCGGTACATGAACCCCCAGCTGGCCAGGACGCTCAGGACACTCGGGTTCGACCGCAACTACGTGCGTGCCGAGGGCAGCTACCTGTACGACGATGCCGGACAGCGGTATCTCGACTTTCTGTCTGGCTTCGGGGTGTATGCCCTGGGCAGAAGCCACCCCGCGATCAAGGCCGCGCTCCATCAGGCACTCGACCTCGACCTGCCCAACATGATCCAGATGGACTGCGCGCTTCTTCCCGGCCTGCTGGCTGAGCAGCTCGTTGGCCGCACTCACCCTGGCATCAACCGTGCGTTCTTCTGCAACTCCGGTGCGGAGTCGGTCGAGGCGGCTATCAAGTTCGCCCGGCACTCCACCGGGCGCTCCAAGATCCTTTACGCCGAGCATGCTTTCCACGGACTCACGACCGGAGCCCTGGCCCTGAACGGCGGCAAGGAGTTCCGCAAGGGCTTCGGCACGCTCCTGGAGACCGCGGCCGTCCCGTTCGGTGACATCGAGGCGCTCGAGCGCCAGCTGCGGGCCAGCGACGTGGCCGCATTCATTGTCGAGCCGATCCAGGGAAAGGGCGTCTACTGCGCGCCGGGGGAGTACTGGCGAGCTGCACAGGCCCTTTGCCGTCGCTACGGAACGCTGCTGGTTACCGACGAAGTGCAAACCGGGCTCGGGCGTACCGGCCGGTTCATGTGCCACGAGCACTGGGGCCTTGAGCCGGACATCATCACGATCTCTAAGGCTCTGTCCGGCGGCTTCGTGCCGATCGGCGCCATGCTGACGACAGACAAGATCTTCGCCAGCGTCTACGACTCGATGGAGGACGCGCTCAAGCACTCCACTACCTTCGGCCGCAACCAGATGGCGATGGTGGCGGCGCTCGCAACCCTCGCGACATTCGATGACGACGACATTGTCGGCCGGGCCGAGCGTACCGGTGCTGAGCTGCAGGCCAAGCTCCGCGGGCTCGCCCAGAAGTACGAGCTGATCCATGACGTGCGCGGGCTCGGGCTGATGGTCGGCATCGAGTTCGGTGAGCCCGGGCCAAAGTCGGGGGCCCGCCGGTTCCGGACTCTCGAACGGCTGCGGACCGGCATGTTCTCCCAGATGGTGGTCGTGCCGCTGTTCCACCGGCACCGGATCATCACGCAGGTCGCCGCAGACAACGTCAACATCATCAAGCTGCTCCCGCCGCTGATCTCAGGGACTGAGGAAGTCGACTATTTCATCGCGGCCCTGGACGACGTCCTGGCTGACGCGCAGCGCGGTTCCGGCCTCACCTACGAGTTCGGCCGCACCATGGTGCGCGGTGCCATGCACCGTAAGTCGCTGCGCAGCGTGGCCAGCTCCAAGCCGGTAGCCGGACCCGCCGCCCCTGCGGCAGCGACCCCCGCAGTGCGCGACCGCGCCCGCGACCAGGCAACAACCGGTGATCTCGACGCCGGACGACCGTCGGGCACCGGCGGTGCCGCAAGCGATGCTGGTTACCGGTCGGCGATCGCACCGATCGAGCCGGGTGACCGGGTAGTCATTACCGGCGCAGCGGGCTTCATCGGATCGGCCGTCGTGCGTGCTGCGCAGGCCAGGGGAGCTCACGTGGTCGCCGTCACCGAGCCCGGTGCGAACGACCGCAACCTGAGCGGACTGGACGTTGAGCGCGTCGTGCTCGACATCCGGGACGGGACGGCTGTCCGGTCTGCCTTCGCCGGTGCTCGCTATGTCTTCCACCTCGCCGCGATCTACCGGTTCTGGGCCCGTGACCCGCGGATCTTCCACGAGGTCAATGTCGGCGGGACGCTCAACGTAATCGACGCGGTGCAGGCCGCTGGCGTGCAGCGCCTGGTGTACACCTCGACGGTCGGTGTCATAGGCCTGCACGGCACGAAGCACGGCCGGCCCGCCGACGAGACCTGCTATGCGGACGTGGCGCACATGTTCGGCCACTACAAGCGCACGAAGTTTGCTGCCGAGCATGAGGTGCTGCGCGCCGCCGGTCAGGGGCTGAACGTCACGCTCGCGTTGCCGACGTTCCCGCTCGGGCCCGGCGACCAGGGGCCGACTCCGACCGGCAAGGTCGTGGTGGATTACCTCAACGGCCGGATGCCCGCGTTCGTGGACACCGCGCTCAACGTGTGCCACGTGGATGACCTCGCAGCCGGGCACATCGCTGCTCTTGAGCATGGCCGCCAGGGCCGCAGCTACATCCTGGGCGGCGAAAACATGACGATGCGCGAGATCCTGCAGGCGCTCTCGGATTGCTCAGGGCTGCCGGTTCCGCGCTTCGAGGTTCCGCGATCCCTGATGATCTCGGCTGCCGTGGCATCTGATCTGGTCGAGGGGAAGCTCCTCCGGCGCGAGCCGCACGTTCCGCTCGAGGGCGCGCGGATGGCGACGACGAAGATGATCTTCAATGACGACCGGGCGCGCGCGGAGATCGGGCACAAGTCGCGGCCCGCGAGGCTGGCTATCGAAGACTCGGCCCGCTGGTTCACCGACAACGGGTACGTGACGCCCGACCGGCTGGCGGCCATCCGCTGGCAGCGATAGCAGCACAACCCGCGTCCCGGCCACGGGCGACGGCAAAATGATGTGACCTGCATGTCGGCGCGGGACATGATCGTCGTGTGAGGTTCTACTACCGGATCTACTCGGCTGAGCCGCGGCATGATCAGACGGTCAGGTGGGGCGCAATGACCACCCTGTACGAGGTAGATGAGGACGCGGTTCCAGTTCGGCAAGTGGAGCTGTACGCCGATGCCCCGTTCGTTCATCGTTTCGACCGGGAGAGCCGCCCTTTTATCGAGAACCTCAAGGGCGACCGCTTTGGCGAGATCCGGTCTGAGCCGCTCGACGTTGTAAGCGTAGCGTCCAACCAGATCACGGCCGAGGAGTTCGAGTTCAGCTGGAAGTCGGGACTGCTCAGGGAGCCAGACTTCGGCGAGTTCAAGTGGGAAATACTGGCTTGCGCCGCCGAGGATAGACACGGGGTCTACGAGGCCTGGTGGCAAGCCAATACTTGGTATCCGAACCGGCCTGTAAGCGAGCGGATGGGCATGGCCGAGAGGGCACTGCGGGAGCTACTGGCCGAGGGCCTGATCTCGCTGGTCACTTCCCAGGGCGGCCAGCAATCCGAAGTAGCCATGGAGCAGCACGATCCAGTGCTGCGGCAGTACAGCGCCTGGGTTGTGAGCCCTGAAAGCGCCCACGTCAGCTACATCCTCACCCGGAGGGGCATGGCCCGGGTACAGGAAGCTGCCGTCTTCCGGCTGCCCTAAGAAGGCGGTGCAGGGTGAGCCGGACCGATCCTCAACGGGCGGCCTGCCGCCCGCGCCGAAGTCCGCAGAGGCTTCGCCGCGGTGCCACATTGATGACAAACTGTGCAGGATGCCGGGCAAGCAGGCGCTAGCCGAGGTGATCTGGGACTACAGCGGACATCGTTCGCCGGTGGTGCGCCCGCCCAGGCTGGTAACGAGCTCGAGGGCGTCCTCGACGTCATCGACAGTCACATCGGGATGGATGCTGACATTCCCCGCCTTCGGCGCGGAGAGCTTCAAGAACTGCCGACGTATCCCGCGAACCTGAAAACGCGTTGTATTGGAAACGCATCCGCTTGCCGGGGTTGCGGAGGCATGCCATCAGCTTGGGAATCGGACCGACCGGAGGGCTAATGCCTCCGATTAGGCGACTCGTTGACGCGGGCGTGACCTCATGCCGAGTCGGTCGATGGTTTGTGCATGTCGCGCACGAGCATGAAGGCGAAGTAGCCACAGCGGCCGCTTCGGCGGCTGGGCACTGAACCCAGCCCCGGAATCGCGCTGGGAGTTCGACATGGTCGATATGCAACTAGAGGTCCACGTTATTCCGGTGTCGGACGTCGAGCGATCCAAGCAGTTCTACGATGGCTTGGGCTGGAGGCTCGACCACGATAAAGCCCCGGCAGACAACGTTCGCCTTGTCCAGTACACGCCCCCGGGCTCCGGGTGCTCGGTGACGTTCGGCGAGGGAATCACTACAGCTGCGCCTGGCTCGGCCGAGGGGACACTGACCGTCTCCGACATCAAGTCAGCTCATGATGATGTCGTCGGTCGCGGCGTCCACGCGAGTGAGCTGTGGCACGGCGTCGCGTTCCCGCGGGAAGCACGGCTCAGCGGCCCCGACCCCGCCCGCACGAGCTACGGGTCGTTCTTCTCCTTTGACGATCCCGACGGCAACGCGTGGATAGTCCAAGAGGTCACGACGCGGCTTCCTAGCGCAGTCTGACACGGCCTGCGCAATGTTCGGCCGGCCTGGTGAGTGCGCTTCGGCACCGAGGTAGACCCAGCCGTCATGCGATAGTCCCGGCTCGCGACCGAGCAGGGCGCTCCAGTCAGCATCGGTGCCGTCATCCTGCTCGCCGGCTAAGGCCAGATGGCTTTTCTGAACGTGTAGTCGCGGTAGCTTTCTTCCGGTGCCCGGCCGGGAGTCAGCAGGTCTGCTTCCGGGTTGACCCAGGGCGCTGGGCGCCGGTGCCGAGCCTGCCCCAACGGCGCGGTGATCGCCTGAGTTCGGCGGGCGAGCTGCCGCCCGACGGTCACGAGCCGCAGGCCAGGTTCGCGGGGCAGCACCTGAGAGTGCATCGGAGTTCCTCCTCGTCGCGGGTGCCCGGCGGCCCCCGCACGAGCCACGCTGCCGGTAAGGCCCCCGGCGCTACATCAGGCAAATGCCCTGTTCGGCGGAAGCAGGGTGCCTTAGCCTGGCTTACTCCGACCAGCCGAGACGGGGCGCGGCGGGCGATGATCTCAGCGGGCGGAGGTGTCGCCCCCCGACGGCGACGGCCGGCTGGAGATGGCTGGTTAGCGAAGGGCGGTGCCGATGAGCCCGTTCCTCGTGACGAGTGATGCCAGCTCGCTCTCGTCCATTTCGTCGGTGCTCTCTGGCCGAAGCGGCAGCACAAGGAAGCGAGCCTCGGAGTTGGCGTCCCACACCCGGACCTCGGTGGTGTCGGGCAACTCGAGCCCGAACTCGGCTAGCACGACGCGCGGTTCGCGCACCGCCCGCGACCGGTAGGCGAAGCTCTTGTACCAGCTCGGCGAGGGCCCGAGCAACGCTGTCGGGTAGCACGAGCAGAGCGTGCACACGATCATGTTGTGCACGCCCGGCGTGTTTTCGACAGCCTTCAGCAGGTATCCCTGAGCGCCGGAAGCGAAGCCGAGTTCGGCGGCCGCTGCGTTGCCGTCAGCCAGCAGGCGATCATGGTAGCCCGGATCCTTCCAGGCACGAGCGACCATCCGGGCACCGTTGACAGGCGAGGCCGAGGAGAAGACGCGCTCAAGGATTTCGTCGAGCTCCTCGTCGGTCGCCAGCCCGGCCGCGATCAAGCGCTCTTCCAGCCTTCTGACCCTGGCTGCCACGGGAAGCTCGCCGTGTTCGCCGCTCACGGCGCCTCCTCCAGGTAGGACTCCCACAGGTCGAGGATGACTGAGTGCGACCCCGAACCCCACAGCTCAGCCGCATTGAAGCGCACAGCGTAGACCGGCTCGGCACGGAACACGCCGCGCACCGCCTCGTCCGGCAGCTGCCAGGTCGCGCGAACCTCAACGACTTCGCCTACATGACCGCGCGCGTACCGCGGCAGCCGGGTGTGACCGTCAGGGTCAGCCACCTGGGCTCGCACCCGGGCACCAGCGGCGAACCTAGTCATCGGCCAGCAGCTTCCGCTCGGCCAGCAGCATCTCCGCAGCTCGCAGCCAGCGCTCGTAGTAGGACATCGTCAGGTACTCCGGAGGCGGGATCCGCTCGATAGCGTCGCGGAGATCATCGAAGGCGGCATTGATCACCCCGCGCCGCTGCAGCACGCGGATAATCGCATACACCCGGGCTTCCCAGTCGGCATGGAAGAACTGCCCGTCATCCTCCACAGGGACCGGTCCGAAGCCGGTCTGGCCACCCATGTCGTGCACCCTGCTCACCGGGCCTACGCTACCGCGTCCGAACCTGGCGTAGCTTCTTCAGCTCACCCACCTCACCCCGCGGCGGCACGAGAGCGCGTTTCCGCGGAAACGCGCTGGGTTGCGGGCACCTTCTGCAAGACGCCCTCAGCGACAGCTGAGGATGACCAGGGATCCGAGTTCAGCGAACCTCGGTGTACTCGCTGCGGTCCAGTTGCACAACGTTGGCGTATTCGCTGTCCTGTGCGACGTCGGTGTAGTGGCTACGGTCCAGCTGCACGACGTGCAAACCACCCCTGAACAGCAACTTGCGCAGCTGCTGCGTCCCGGTCATGCCCGCGAGCGCGATAGCGATCGCTGCGGCGAGGACCGAGCCCCCGAACACGGCGAGCCCGGCAACGACGTGTCCCAGCATCACCACGACCAATGCGGCCAGCACGGCCAGCGGCACGGCCGCCACCAGCAGCAGCGCGAGTACCGTCAGTGCGATCACAAGCCTGGCGGACCTGTCTGTCGTCCGCTCTGCGTGCCAACCGGTCATACTGCTCACCTCGCAAGGCCTGGTGCCTGTCGATGGCCCAGACCCGACCCATGAAGCAACACGATATGTCGTGTCCCCTTTTGCCAACGCGGAGGGACTGTCAGAAATTTCGTGGGTGGCGGTGATCTCCATTAGTTGAGGGTGATCCTGTCGCCGTAGTACATGGTCAGCGCGTTGATGGCTTCCTTCCACCCCGGCGTTCCGCCTGAGCACTGACATGCAGTCCACCCGCTAATCCGGCAGGATCATCCGGCCGCTGCCGTCCCGGCCTACGCTGATGACGTCGGTCACGGCGCTGACCGGCAGCGGGCCGTAGATATGCGGGTACCGCTCGCCATCAGGAACCGCAGCCTCGTACCGGATCTCGGCAGGCACCTGCCCGCTGTCGATCACGAGCACCACCAGGTCGTCAGCGTCGCCATAGACCAGCTCGGCGACAGCGCGCAGCTGAGGCTGCAGGGAGCAGTGGATAAAGCCCTGCTGCTCAAGCGTCACGCCGCGAGTCGACATCCGGTACTCGCCATCGCGGACAGCTTCGTGCCAGCTCTCTCGGTCGGTGATGTGCAGGAGCTCGGCCACCCCGAAACCGTAGCGTTTTGCGGCCGAGCATGCGGAGCGGGCGGACGTGCACGCAGGCGCGTCGGCGTGGAACCATAAGTCGCGCCGAACTGGCATCAACCGGGCTGACTGGAGTAGCTGACGTGACGAACGAGAGCTTCGCGGCCGAGTTGTGGAGTGGTATCACCGACATCTACGCGGCGATCCTGGAGCACCCGTTCGTCACCGGGCTGGCCGATGGCAGCCTCCCGCGCGAATCCTTCGAGTTCTATGTCATCCAGGACGCCCTGTACCTGCGCAAGTACGCACAGGCGCTGGCGGCTGTCGGTAGCCGCGCACCGGCCCCCGCGGAGACGGAGATGTTCTCGCGGCACGCCGCGGGCATCGTCGCAGTCGAGATGGGCCTGCACGAGTCGCTGCTGGCCGATCTTGACATAGATCCCGGTGTCGTCGCTGCGGCGCAGGAGGCGCCCACCACCCTCGCCTACACCAGCTATCTGCTGGCCGCCGCCGGCGGATCGTACGGCGAAGGGGTGGGCGCGGTGCTGCCTTGCTACTGGATCTACTGGGAAGTGGGAAAGCACCTGCTCGAGAACGGCTCGCCCGATCCCCGGTACCAGCGATGGATCGATACCTACGCAGCAGAAGAGTTCGGCGACGAGGCTCGCGAGGTGATCGCTGTCACCGACAGGCTCGGCGAAGAGATCTCACCCGCTGAGCGCATGCGTATGCACCGTCACTTCGGAGCGACTAGCCGCTACGAGTGGATGTTCTGGGACATGGGCTACCGCCGGGAGGCCTGGCCCGTGTAACTCCGCGTCCGGGCGGTCAACGAGTTCTGATGGTGTGACTTGACAGACGGGCAATCTGAAGTGTTTCTTTTGAAACATGTCCTTCACGTCACGGGACGACCGTCCGGCCGAGCCGGCTAACTCCTCGGCGGACCCGGAGGCGTTCGGACTCCCCGGCAAGTCGATCAAGCTGACCGATCCCGAGACCATGCGCGCGCTGGCTCATCCGGCCCGGATCGCGCTGTGGCAGCACTTGCTGCTTGAGGGTCCGGCGACTGCCACCGAGTGCGCGCCCGTCGCCGCGTTGTCTCCGTCGGCCTGTAGCTATCACCTGCGCCAGCTCGCCCGCTACGGCTTCGTCGAGCAGGACCAGGCTGCGGCCGCGAACGGCCGGGAGCGGCCGTGGCGCGCGGTCGTGAGCTCGACAACGATCGAAGACCTGGATGACCCGGTTGCTGAAATGGCAGCCCGGCTGCTGAATTCCAGCCTGGACGAGCACTGGCGGGAAGCCCGGCGCCGGTATCTGGCACAGGAAGCCGACTATCCCGCCGAGTGGCGGCAGGCCGCAGGCAGCGACCAGACGGTGCTCTACGTCACGGCAGAGGAGCTGCTCCGGTTGCGCACGCAGATCCGGGATTTGTACGTGCCGCTTATCAGGCTGTCCGGTCAGGAGCGGCCCGCGGGCGCCAAGCCGGTGCAGGGTGTCATCGAGTTCGCGCCGATGTTCACCCCGCTTGAGGAGACAACCCCGTGACTGCCCGCGCCGGGCGGCCGCGAGCTTCTCTTCGGTCAGCCCTTCGCCGGATGGCTGCCTCAATGCCTGCCCTGCGGTCGCGACCCCTCCGGCTGCTGGCAAGCGGTCAGTTCGTGTCGAACGTCGGCGACGGCCTCTACGCGGTCGCATTGCCCTGGTACGTGCTCTCGCATCACGGCGGAGCGATTCTGCTCGGCACCGTGCTTGCCGCGTACGGAATCCCCCGGACTTGCCTGATCATGGTCGGCGGCCATCTAGCGGACCGGCTCAGCCCGTGGACCGTGATGATGGGCGCTGACATCGGCCGACTGGGACTCGCGGGCGGCCTCGCCGTGCTGGCGGCGACACGCCATCCTGAGTTCCTGACTCTCGCGCCGATCGCGTTCGGCCTAGGCGCAGGTGAGGGTCTCTTCCTGCCCGCGTCGTATGCGATCATGCCGAGGCTGGTTGCCGACGACGAGCTGCAGAGCGGCAACGCGCTGCTGTCGGCAAGCACGCAGCTAGCTGTCTTCGCCGGGCCGGCGCTTGGCGGGGCAGTAGTCGCGGCGCTGAGCTCGGCGGCTGGCTTCGGACTGGACGCGCTGAGCTTCGGCGTGTCCGCGCTTACCCTCTGGCGGCTTGGCGCGACGGTCGCCGCACGATCAGCGGTCCGTGCAGCGCAGTCCGCTGAATCCGCTCAGTCTCGTGAGCCTGCGCCGCTGCCTGACAGGGCGCATTCGCCCGGCGATGGTCAGCTCGGCGAGAGCGAGCCTGAGCCCGTGAGCTTCAGCACGTTCGTGCGGCGCGAGCGGGTCGTTCCGCTGATCATGGCGATCGACATCGTGGCGAACCTCGGCAGCGCCGGCACCAGCGAGGTCGCCCTGCCGTTGTTTGCGCGCCAGCATCTGCATGCCGGGGCAGGCGGCTATGGCGCGCTGATTGCCAGTGTTGGCATCGGTGCGCTGGCCGGATCACTTGCCGCGACGCGCCTGAACCGGGCGCGCAGGCCCGCTCTCGCAGCGGGCCTGGTCTTCCTGGCCCAGGTGCCATTGATGATCTGCCTGCCATGGGCGCCGGGTCTCGCTATAGCGGCGGCAACTGTGGCGCTGTGGGGCGGCCTCAACATGTGGGCTAACATCACGACCCAGACCGCGTTCCAGCGCTGGGCTCCGCCTGATCTCCTCGGCCGGCTAAGCGGACTCCTGCTGACCACCAGTTACGGGATGTTCCCGATCTCGGTAGCGCTAGCCGGGCTGGTGGTCCATCGCTACGGGCCGGGCGTCTTCTTCATCTTTGCTGCGGTCACTCTCGCGGCAACGCTCGCGTGGGCACTCAGCCAGCAGGCGTTCCGTGACTTTGGGATGCGGTCAGCTGCCGGGCCATCAGCTCTATCAGCTTCTCCAGACCGCGCAGCGGTCGCACCATGACCGTGAAGCTGACCAGCTTGCCGGCGGCGTTCCAGCGCAGCATGTCGACGCCCTGGACATAGAGCCCGTCGAGGGTTGCCTCGAACTCGAGCACCGCGCTGCTGTCGTCGTACCACTCGCCGACATACCGCAGTGAGGGTCCGAGCACGACCAGCGCGCCTGACAAGTAGAGCGCCGTCAGCGCCTTGCCCTTCTGCGGCGCGAACACGGCCGGTGACCGGAACTCCACGTCATCGGCGAGCAGGTCGTCCAGTAGCGCCGGGTCCTGTGCCGCAGCGATCTCGTGCCAGGTGCGCAAGGCAGCGGGCCGCTCAGTCATAGCTGTAGTCAAACCGAGTCGGCGGCTGTGCGCAAAACCGGGGGATTCCTGCTGGCCGGCAGCCCGGCCAGCAGGATCTCCGCAGTTCGCCGCAGCCGGGGCGCGAGGTCGACACAAGCCTGGGCCAGCTCAGGATCAGAGGCGTAGAGCGCTGCGAGGGCGGGTACGGGATTGGCGATCTGCCACAGGGATCCGGCGAGGGAAGCCATGCTGGCGACGAACTCCCTGGACTCGGCAAGTGTCAGGTCGGGCAGCACCGAGTGGACGATCGCGGCGCCTTCGCTGACGACTCCGAGGGACGTCTGCTTGTAATGGCGTACGGCCTCCGGAGAGACGTTGCGTTCAAGGTTGAGCGGAGTATGCGCGATGAGGTCGCACAGCACCGGCCGGTCGCTGAAGCTGCGCGCGAACAGCTCAGCGACTAGCGACGCCGACCCCGGCTCAGCCGTGTCGAGTCGGGCGTGCAGTTCGCGAGCCCAGTCGCGCCAGGCATCGGCGGCCAGTTCCAGGAAGATCTGCTCGCGCGTCTCGAAGTAGCGCAGCAGCGCCGACTTGTGGATGCCAACCCGCGCTGCGATGTCGGCCAGGCTCACGTTGCGGACGCCGTCGCGCAGGGCAAGGTCGCGCGCAGCGTCGAGGATCGCGTCCTGCCGCTGCAGCTTCTGCTCAGGGCGGCGCGCTCGCTGAAAGGTTTCCGCGGTCATGACAGGCCCAGTTTACCTAACGCAACGTCGTTCTGCTATTATCAAAACGATGTTGCGTTAACTCTCCGAAGGGACAGAACTTATGTCACAGGTCTTCTTCCTGACCGGGAGCAGCCGGGGTCTAGGCCGCCAGATTGCCGAGGCCACGCTGGCGGCCGGGCACCAGCTGGTCGCCACCGCCCGGCAGCCGGACAGCCTGGCCGACCTGGCAGACCGTTACGGTGCCCGGATTCTCCCGGTGGCGCTTGACGTCACCGACCCCGACGGGGCCGC